>Ga0182024_10014690_pt1 | contig 15104 bp, 22 predicted proteins | sample P32metaG_FD_120480 | JGI IMG/M metagenome (GOLD analysis project Ga0182024, IMG submission 120480) | Permafrost microbial communities from Stordalen Mire, Sweden - P3-2 metaG (Illumina Assembly) | ecosystem: Environmental > Terrestrial > Soil > Wetlands > Permafrost | place: Sweden: Stordalen... | reverse complement strand
GAATGACACTTTGACAGAATACTCGGAGCCTTCAGCATCAAGGGCGTGGAATAAGCGGTGCAAAGTTCGTGGGATTATCCCAGCTTCGGTCCCGAATGTCCCATGAAAATCGGTAAGATCCCCGGACATAGTATAAGTTTTTCCAGTCCCTGTTTGTCCATACGCAAAAATAGTACAATTGTAGCCCGCGAGAACCTTAATTAGCTAAGTAGAGAGAGGCTGTACTTCTTCAAGAAAGGGTCCGACGACGTCTTCATATATCATTTCCTGGTCTGCCTCCGGGCCAAATACTCGGTCAAAGGTGTATGTCCTATTGCTCATAGGAGGCAAGAGGCCATTTGATACAGTAATCTCTTTCCCTCGAAGTCCACCTGTTGCCGTAACGACGACAGGACTGTTCTCCTTGACTTCTCGCTCTGACCGACCTCGACAACGGACCACAACTTGAATGTTCGTTCCCTTGGAATAGATCATCATACTTTGTCCCTCTTCAAACTCTCCTTGTTGTCTCCTCTTAGAAGGCGGCGCATTGGACATGGACGACGAAGGCCGTTTTGGATAGTTCGTGGGCGTATCGAGCACCAAAGACGTGTCGTTCTGTTGCCGAGATGGCGGCCGGGCTGCTGCTGCTGCTGCAGTCGGACGGGACCGTTTGGGAATTGTGTTTGTTGACGGCACAGCAAATGATGAAGGTCTTGTCGGTCCGACCATCGTCGTTGGATGCACGTTGATTGAGTGAAATGTATCTCGTTTCTAAATTGGCGATGCGGCGGGAGTCCTCTGTTTTGATTTCAAACAAAACCACCCTGAGCACGCGCCACGTCCCTTGCCACGGCAACGGTTCCACAAGCGTTAAAGTCACATGACCCCGCGATTCTCAAAATTCGTCGAATTTCCAACTACGATATACTTTGTCAAAGAGAATTTGTCAACCTATGCTGCCTCGCTTTTGCCAATGATAACCCCATATGCTTCCTTTCCGTTCCTTCCCTTATTTCATAATGCCAGTCAAATCAAATCCATATTTCGTCCTATCTATTTCTGGGATTCCGCAGGCGAAATTAGCGTTGGAGCGATCCGCCGTTTCTTACTTTTCGGTTCCTCCATGGGGGTTGAGTCAGAGGGAGTTTCAGAATCCCTTTTCTGACTTGAAGGCGTCTCGGGAGGAGTGTTCAAGGGCGGTGCAGATCCAGTTGATGAGACTGAGGGATTTCGCGTGTTACTTTGATGAGAAGACGAAACAGTCGGCTGAAGAAAATTCGTAGGTGATGGCGCTGATAAAGCTGCTGAGGGGACTTGGGAAATCTTGGGTGTGGTCGACGTGAAACCAGATAGCGTCGCCACAGATGAAGAGGAATTCGAACGCGTTGGACTTGTGGCTCGAGCAGACGGGGTTGGGAACTGGGGATTCGATGTTGTCGAGGGTGATGGTCGGGAATGATTGGACGAAATCGTAGTCGGTGCCGGCCCGGGGTGAACTTCGCCTAGCTCTCCATTTTCGAATATGATGGTCGAACAAAATCCATCCGTAGATGTCATGATCAGCATATTTCCATCCGTCGACCTACAATTAACAGAGAAGTTAGTAAATATACCAAGTGAGGTCCGTGAACGTTGCGTAATGAAGATTACTGATTGCACACAAAGGTGTATGTTGTTGTGTGTCATATATTAAGACAGAATCCTGGGTGGCGATGGCATACACCATCCGATAGGGAAGCGAAAACATTGCCGTCCCTGAACTGTTTCCAGTTTCCCCCGGGGACTCTTTCATTTCATCAGTTATTGGATCCGCTTCTACAACAGGAGGAGGAAGCGCAGGAATCATCCCATCTAAGGAGGTATCGATGGTCAAATTCTCTGTAGCCTTTGGGGGTCCAGTTCGCAATTTATAGTAGATGGGAGAAAACCGAACTGCGATAGAAGGCTTTTTGTGTCCAGGAAGATGAGCCACCGGTGGTCTATATGAGCAGGTTTCAATAGGGATGCACTTGTTTAGGCCGGCTCTTGTGTATACGAAAACAGTATTCGAGAGCTCCTCTCCTTTCGAAGCATGTTCATGTCCATTGGACATTCCACTTTTATATTGTCCAGCAGGTGCTAGTAGTAGACTTCCATCCGTACTAAAGCTCAAGCGTCGAAAGAAAGACAGAAGTGCCTCATTGTGAAACAGATACATAGACTTCGGACCTTGTTGAGCTTTTGGAGATGAGGAGGGTTTCACTGCTGGAAGCGGCAGCGCCGGCGAGGGTGAGGCCGATCGTCGAAAGGCTGAAACGGATGATTGAGCTGGCGATCCGGAAAACGAGGACCGTCGACTTGAGGAGAAGGGAGGAGGATTCATGGGCATTGACATCGAAGTCGGGGTTCCAGGTGTTGAAGGTGTGGGCGATGGAGCCAATTCATGTCCTTGATTAGACCGTGTTGGCGCCGACAAGGTCGCCATATCCGTGGGAGCAGGACTGCCAGATATTCTTCTTGCTGGTAGTTCGATTCTTGTTGACCGATTGTATTGCGATAATACAACTTGTCCATCCCGGGTCTTCAGTGCCCAGATATGGACAGAGCGATCGCTACTTTGCGTGGCTATGTACTCGCCCAGGGGGTCCCAGGCTACTCCTTGGACATAGTGGCTGTGTTCCCCTATATTTCGAATACATTGTCCTACAAGTGAGCGACGCACACTAGGCAAATACCATCGCGCGAATCATAGATACGGGCTATGTTGTCCATTGATCCTGTGAGGATGTATATGCCATCTGGAGACCATACGAGATCGTAGATTTCCGATCCACTCGATCGACACATATGTTTGACTCTCCAGGACTCCTTGTCCTCCACATGTTGTTCGGCAGTGTCTCCAAAAGCGTGGTCTTTTGAATCACTAGGGACCCAAATACACACAACGCCATCATCTCCCGCAGATGCAAGGACAGGATCTACACATAAAGTTAGAGCCTGCATCCTGAATATTGACTAACGGGTAGACATACTTTTAGGACTGAAGCGAACGACATTGACGGCTTGCGTGTGTCTTGACAATGTTGAGAGATACACCACCTTCAGCTCTCCATCAGGCATTTCGTGAATTTGCCAAATCTGTTTGATCAATTAGCAAAGCCCAAGCGACTTTTGCGATGAGGATGGGCTGGATGGGCTTTGAGAGGACTTACGCGCACATTATTGTCGCCTCCAGCAGTGGCCAGCCGTCCCTTTGCACCTGGCTCGAAATGAGCACTGTATATCGGCTGCAGATCGTGGAAATGATTGATCAGGGCCTTTGTGCGCATGACTGCTGTGCTTTAGCGAGGCAATGGAGCATACACAATCAACACACACACAAGGAGCACATCAACTGTCCACTCAACTGCGCACGCATTTCTATTGCTGACCTTGACCATCAACCCTTACCCCATGGGCCATGCCTGGCCTCCCAGGGTTAGGTTCTCGCTCCACCTTCCTTGTTGGGTGGGGGTGGTTCCCCTCGGTGACTCTTGACGATCCGCGCGTGTGGCGTCGAGATCTGCCTCGCCATTGCAAAACGAAAAATACATACTACGGGCTCCTTGCTGCAATTCCAGCTCACTTCATCCACTTCCTTTCCCATCCCAATTTGCGTGTCTGAGTCGCTATGGCTACAACGCATGTTCAGCGACTTACAGTAACAGAACCCTTCCTGCGACTGGCAAGTATCCTGGCCGAAGGCCCATTCTATCGACAAGAAGATGACACTTTGCATTTTGTTGACATAAAAGCAAAATTGTTGCACTGTATTCCTTTATCTGGCTCTGGAAATGCGAAAGCCCTCCAGATAGACGATATGCTCGGTGTCGCCTGCTTTATCGAAAACGATGACGAAAACTATATTGTCGCCGCAAAACGAGGCTTCGGGCTTGTCAACCAAACCACCGGGAAATTGACTTATATTGCCAGGGTTTTCGACAATGAACATGATGAACTGCGGTTCGCCCTCATGGCGACTGAAGACTAATATTGACAGACTCAGATTTAACGACGGAGCAATCGACTGTATGGGTCGTTTCTGGGCCGGCGCTATGTTTGAGTAGCTTCCAATGTGTCCTCAGCGCTAATGACAGTTTTGGATATAATTATGAGACCTCTGAGCCCGAAGGTACGTTCATGATAGTTGCAGTTAATGACTAGGTGTTCTATACCGCTATGACCCTGATGGGACCGTGCACCGCATGATTGAAGGCCTGATGATTCCGAATGGTATAATAATCTAGCGAAGCAATGCTAACCGAAAGGTATCGGCTGGTAAGCCAACATGCTAGACTTTTTAACGTCACAGGTCGCCAGACAACAGGATTATGTACTTCACAGACTCGCCGCGTTATACTATATGGAAATATGATTTCGAGCCTACCACCGGCAGCATTTCCAATAGAAGGGTATTTGCAACAATAGATCATTTCGAACACCAGTCTAGGGCGGAACCTGACGGACTTGCTGTCGACCAGGAGGGTCACGTATGGTCCGCTCTATGGGGCGCTTGCAGAGTTGTCAGATTCTCGCCGGCCGGGGAGTTGGTCGGGGAAGTCCACCTCCCAGCCTTACGAGTGAGTTGTCCTACATTCGGGGGCAAGGACATGGACGAGCTCTTTATCACCACTGCAGCTCTGGACGAGGACGATGACGAAGGACGGAGAAAGTACGTGGAAAACGGAAGCATATTTAGGATTAAGGTTGGTGTCAAGGGATTACCCAAATTCCGTTTCAAGCCTACGAAGCCATTTTAGTACTATGTATCAAGATATGTCGATATCCCGCCGGATTTCAAGTGATCAATGGAAAGTTAGTGGCTACTCACAGTTTCGTAGCGTTCTCAGTGAATTTCTTAAGATTTTATAACTGTTTGATTCTTCTACAGGCTATTAGATTATTAACTGCATTATTATCCTTGTATACCTCCCTATGAGTTATCACTGCCATGACCAGGCCCTGGGCCCGTCGCTCCGTGTCGAATAGCCAGATCTCGCCAGTAATCGCGACTACTATCAGCTCCATCTGTCGATAAGGATCACTCTTTCTTCAATTCATCCAGTTTCTTTTCCAACCGAGCGATCTCTTTCAGGTTTTCTTCTTCTTGTTCCTTTTTTCGTCGCCTGAAGCGCGCGGATGCACTTGCCGCCCGTCGACGTTTATCTTCCTCTTGTGGGCTTGTTCCTATTCTCTGCGATCCGCGTAGTGCTCCCATGGAGACGGCGCGTCCTTGAAGCATCGCCCTGGAGTCTCCTACATAGGTAAGCCCTGAAGGTTGTTGTATTTGAGATGTCATTGGGGTAAATGAATAAGGTTGGACAGTGATATCTGCTCCGGGCCCAAGATAAGGGGTGGTGGCAGTCGGAGCATAAAATGGAGTCTGATTATGGGCGGGAATGATTTGGCCCATCCCAGATTCCTGAGGATAGTAAGGGAAGTCGAAGCCCTGAGAGGCAGCAGTGTCTTGTGGTGAGATGTATGGTTGTTTGAAGGATGTGCGAACTGGAGAGGCCAGCGATTGCGGTGGCCGCTGCTGGGTTTGACTTTCCAAAGGATACGGCGATTGAGATAGATAAGGGTCAGGAAGCTGAGGCTCATCTCTCCACCCTTGTGATATCGTTTGTGAAGTCGACTCTCGACGCGTTGGGATTGTTTGTGGATTGAAAGGCTGACTTCGACGAAGGCTGGTCCCTGGATACGGAGATCTTGATTGGCGACTCTGACTGTGGATTTTCGTAGGGCTACTCTGACCTTTGGACAAGGGTGCTCCATGGTGAGGTGCGGGTTGTTGAGGTTCGGATTGCTGGACATTGCTAAGGATCGATGTGATGGAGGGTAAAGATGTTTGAAATTCTTCGTATGACGGGGATCCAGCCCTTGGCTCTTGATATGATGCTTCGCTAGGCACACGTCCATGCGCAGGTTGTTGATGCACAGGTGTGAACTGTGAAGGAAGATCTATTGATTGTTGCGACTGGAAAGGACGGGCTCGCTGAGGGAGTTTACCTTGCCCTGCTGATCCGCTAAGATGTGCTACACTTGATTAGCAAACGAAGGATACTCGGAGGATTAGAGATCGGATGGACGCTTACCCATGGGCTCTCTCGAAAGTTTAAATAGCAATGTATCTCGAAGGTATGTATTTACAAGACAAAACAAGAATCCCTGTTGACTTCCTCCGCCAAATAATGGAATTGCACGATTAGCGAGGTCATCGACGATCGCGCGACCTCGATAGGCCGTTAGCCGAGATGGTGCTTGGATGCTTTATCTTTCCTCCCACAGACACCGCAACGGGTGATATCCGATAGCTTTGGCCGAGGTGGCTGGAACGACGCTGGACGATATTGGGTGATGGCCGGACAAAGGAGCGTACTGGCATCCAGTGAAGTTTATTCGGATATGTTTACCAGTTGCTCTGGCGCGAGTGCAGCATGTGCCAACCGACGGCAGGGAAATTGCAGCACGCGAAGAGAAGAAGAAATATCGCCGTTCCGATCGCCTGCAGGCCTCCCGGAGCAGGAAGCTACAAGAGCAGGGAAGCTAAATATACATTCCCCCAAGCTGAGCTAAACGCCGTTTTTTTACTGTGGTTGTGCGTGGGCGGGAAAGGCGACAGTGGTGGATTGGGTTGGTCCACTCGCCGGAGAATCCGTGCTGTCGGATTGAATGCTTGCGCATGTCTCAATAATTTTGTATTTTTACGTTTTAATCTGTCGGTTCGCGCTCTTAAAGGCCACGCTCAGATCAGGTTGCGTCCACGGGTATGTGCTTCTGTCGCCGCGTGTATCGTCTGTCGCTTGCCAGAATGTATGTATGTCCGTACGTACGTACGGTTGCTTTGACACCTTGCGCGGGATCCCGCAGAGAAGCGTTCCGATGCAGGCGGGTGGACGGACAAATGACGTTGACCGCGTGTTTGTGTAAATTCAGGGGTAACTTATGGCATGATTGGCTCTTGCAAGGTGGGGACCGTCTATCGGAAAATTCAGATTACACTCCCTGCAACTTCGGTGCGTTCCGCCCTGCAGCAGACCCTGTGGGCCAGCCAGCGTGTTTCGTAAAATGAAAGCTATGCAGCAGCAGCATGCTCGATTGCGCTCGGGCGTTTTAAGTTTCTTAACCTTCGTGGCACGCTGCCGAAATGAAAATGCCTTTTACGTACTTACAGGCGACCTGTGCGTCGCGTAGAATCACATATGGGACTGTGCGTTATCGTGTAGCCACACGCTCAAGGTCTTGCGAGACAAGAGGTAAAATCACGTAGCCGAAATTATCTCCGCCCATACCATAGCCTTATTTTATATGAAGTCGGCGGGAGTGAATAATTACCAAAGTCCTTTCCCGCATACAGATAGAGTTTCCCGCCGCCTGATGCCGATTTTCCCGTATTTTCTGCCTGTTTCCTGCCTGAAACGTTACCAGTTGCTAACTGCACAAGACACACGCTGAAAAGAAATTGGAGTAAGCTAAATTTCCCAACCGCCAAACTCAATGTCGCGCATGCACACATAATCCCGCCCTGACGTGAGATTACATACATCGTACGTATGCACAACGGAATTCACCATGGTATTCGTTATTTGCAGCTGGATAGCTCTCCTCAAATACGGATCGTTTCACGGAGCACTAGTCTGGTCTAGGACAAAGTCGAAATCTCGGGCCTGCTAGAACGGATCGGATCAATTACAGGAATCCACGGGCATCAGCCATAAAAAAAGGCACAAGCCGGAAAGATACGAAGATACAAGTGACAGGTATACATCCGATAATTAGCTATGGGCAAGCCAGCTTGCTTTTATTTCACCTCGTGGAGACGGATACAGTTAGTTTTTTTTCCACTTGCACAGGGCGCTCCAGACCGGGGTTGGCGGCTCGGGCGCTAAATTTAAATTTCGCCCCTTTCTTGGCGGAACAGCCGTTCCGATACACTTAAATTGAAACAAAGGAACGTATCCGCTCCACACATAGCGCCACGCGGTCGAGCATAACGAGACACAGATGGGATGATATCCGTTCCAAGGACATTATACGCTATCTTTAGCGCTGCTACTGCGCTGCTGAGCCACTGCGCATGGGCTGCAAGCAACGGAGCCCCCATTTCACCGTCATCGCCCACCTCGTCAGTTCCCGGCCATGTGTTTGATAGATTCGTCATCATTACACTTGAGAACACGGTATTCTTGTCTGCTCAAGCAATGCTAAAGCAATGCAGGATTATGATTCTGCTTTGGGGGATAGCAATTTTCAGGAGCTGGCGAAAGAGGGAATTCTCCTTGAGCGGTACTATGGTATGCTGATAATCTTGTCTTCGATCTGTCGAGCTGATATCTTTCCGCAGCATTAACCCATCCCAGTCAGCCGAATTATATCGCGTCAGTCGGCGGAGACTATTTCGGCCTGAACGTCGACAATCCCGTTAATATCCCGAGGTATTTTCGGTGTCATATCGTTCACGCAAGCTGATCCGTGCGTACTAGTAATGTGTCGTCAATCGTGGATCTATTGGAGGATAGAGGAATATCGTGGGGGGCCTACCTTGAGACTATGCCATATACGGGATATACAGGCGAGGTGGGAGATACTTACTATTATAGAAAACACAATCCATTGGTATTTGCGCCTTCCATTCATATCTTCGTGGCTTATGTTGCATAGATCAGTTATCAAAGCGTGGCCTCGAATGATTCCAGGGTGGCCCATATCAAGAACTTGACATTGTTCTATTCCGATCTAGATAATGGAAACCTCCCACAGGTGATGCAGCAGCTGCATAATAAACTAACTTGTTAGTGGATGTATATCTCCCCGAATATCCTGAACGATGGTAACTTTTTTCGCGGGAATTATCTGACAACCTAGGACATAACACTGGTGTCACCTTTGCTGCAAATTGGACCCGTACGTTTATCACAGGTCTCCTTGGGAACCCCAACTTTAACAACAAGACTTGTGTATTGATCACTTTCGATGAAAATGAGATCTATCCTCTGGAGAATCGAGTATACTCCCTTCTATTGGGGGCAGCCATTCCCCAGAGCTTACGCGGGACCAACGACTCGACCTTTTACACCCATTACTCTCAACTGTCATCTGTTCAGGTATCTGATTATTTGCGTGTAGGCTTATGCAGGCGAATTGGGGTCTCTACAATCTCGGGAGACAAGATACAAACAAGACCGTTTCAAACGTTTTCTCATTCATCGCAAAAGCAGTAAACTATACCAATCTGGATATCAGCGTGTACCCGTTGAACAATGTATCTGAAGGGGGTGTCTTCAACAATCATTCATATTTATGGTCACCCATACCTTCCCCGAATATAAGTGCCCAGGGTGCGGGCGGAGGGATTCTTCCGGCCTTGGCAACAAAGATAAATACCCCCCCGCAAGACTCCAGAGCTCGGGACATGGTGAACGGCTCAGTCATTTTGGGATTACTGCTAGCTATCGTGGGAGCTTGGGTTCTGCTAAAGTGATCAAATTTTCCTCGCTCCGGGATACCCTGAAACTGTACAGACCATAGATACGTAGTCGGTGACATGTCATGTAGATTTAGAAATGTGATTTTTACTGGCATTGTCTGCTCCGTATATCCGCGGCCCAAGGAGCGGTTCACTCGATGTATTAGCCGACTTAGAAAAGGGGGTTGGGGAATTGTGCAGATCAATATGGCACTCCGCAATCTTCAGGCAACCATCCGTCAGAGCTCTCCGTTTCGCCGGTCATATCTTCCGAGCGTCGCATTTGCGTCGCCTTATCCATCGATGCAACGACACTATGCAACGACAGAACAAAGTCCCTTGATCTCGGCAGCGGACCTCAAACGGTCAATTCTTTCAAAATCGGGTCCTGTTGTTCTGGACTGCACGTGGTTCATGCCGAATGTCCCTCGCGACCCGATCGCAGAATACAAGCAGTCTCGGATTCCAGGCGCGCGATTCTTTAATCTCGATGAGGTGATTGACAAGTCAAGTCCGTATCCACATATGTTGCCCAGCGCCGAGGACTTCGCCACAGCAGTTGGTATTCCCCTGTGGTACAAACTAAGATGCCTTAGGAAACTTGGGAATAACTCCCGAGGTAATTAGGCCATTTCTCAAGCATACTCACAAAGTAGGATCATGTCTGCTGTTACGACACACACGGAATATTCTCCTCTCCCCGTGTGTGGTGGACATTTAAGGTCTTTGGACATCAGAGAGTATCGGTTCTGGATGGTGGCCTCCCTGCATGGAAAAGAGAGGGAGGAGAATTGGAATCGTCGACACCAGAAGCATATCCGACTACAACATATCCCGTCCCCCACAAGGACGATTCTTTAGTTCGCTCCTTTGAACAAATCACCGACCTCGCGAGACAAGGCACCCAATCGGTCCAAATCTTAGATGCGAGATCGGTCGGAAGGTATGCTGGAAGTGTCGTCACAGCTAACGTCCAGATTCACTGGCAGGGATCCCGAACCACGCAAAGGTATCTTCTCCGTGGTCAAATTATAACGACAGGACTATCTTCCGGACATATACCGGGCTCCATTTCGTTACCGTTCCAAAACCTCCTCGATACAGAAACGAAACAATACAAAAATGTGGAGGAACTTCGAGCCTTCTTCGAAAAAGAGCTAGACCCCGCCAAAGAAACCATCGCATCATGCGGAACCGGTATTACTCCGGTTATACGGTTTGACGTAGGTGTCACTGCCAGCATCATTTTTCTTGCCTTGGAAGCAAGTGGATTCCCACCAAAACGTAGTCTGTATGATGGCAGTTGGACAGAATATGCAGCTCGACATGCAAACTCCGCAGGCATGATTGCGAAAGATGTTTAGCTTCAGTGCAGGATAGGCGAGATTTGAAAAACCCATTTCTGCAGTCGGGGATATACCAATCGGATCAGACGTCTCTAGGGATGTATGGCAGTAGCGAAGTTCAAAGATCATTCATTTATCAATCAGCATTGACACTAATTATTGCGTTACCTTGCAAGAGAAAGGCTCTACATCCATATGGATAATCTTTGCTTTGCCTGAACTCATGAATGACAAGATGAAGCACGTGGACCACATTAAATATATTTCCGGTGTTCGTCGCTGATCTCGCAACGTAAGGGTCTGATTGCTCAAGTTTGGGACGTGTCTGGTGCGGTGGTGTTGGGCCTGCTGATCGTTCGCCCAAAGACTCCACGATCCCTGCAGATGGAAGGATACATATAGTATGTCGTCGCCGCCACCACAGCAGCAGTCGCAACGTGGAGACGATGGCCGCCAACAACGTCTTGACGATCTGTCTGGCGCGATGGCTATAGCTCGACTCAGTCACCAGGTGAAGGAACTCGAACTCCAGAAGAGTAAGCAGGAAATGCTCTCCAAACCCACATTCAATCCGATCAATGTGATCATGTATGTCCCAGACATGAAATACTTCTGACTCAAGTGATGCTCGAGAGCTCATTTCCTCCCTGGAACTCGTCAAACGGTGGACAGGAGATGGAGGCGTAAATATCATCGTCCCTCTTGCAGGTATGGACTTTCTCTTTCCGCAGCCTAATGCTAGTGCTCGATGAGTTAGATAAACTGAAAAAGGGCTCAGACACTATCAACATCAAAACAAGAGAGGTGATAAGGTATCTTGATCGCCGGACAAAGGCTCCGCCAATACGGGGAGTCGACAGTAAACCGACCGGCTCACTACACACGCAAGGCCAAGAAGAGATGTTTGCGGAATGGGACGATTGCGAAAAGATGGTGGCAAGCAAAGAGACCGATCTACTGCCCAAAGAAGAGATGCCAAGGTATGTTCGTGGTATAGTCAACTGTATACTCTACCAACGCTCGAAAGGAAACGAGTTCTGTGTTATCACCGAAGATGATACCCTGATATCTTTTCTGGAACAGTGGGGAATCAAGAAGTTGACGGCCATGGAAGTTGATAGCGCATCATCAGATCGCTTGGAAAAATATAAGCAAGATCTAAAAGCGTACGAAAGTCGTAGGCGATATGCCGAGCGACCGCTATCTGCGAAAAACAGATTACTTTGGGCGCCTCCGAAATAATTCTCTTTCATCACGGTCGTTACTATTGAAGAGAGCCTTGGAAAGATGGTAAAACTTCAGAATTACCATTCTAAATTGCTAGAGCTTCTCTAGTATGCGATGTATAATATACACAGGCTGAGCCTAACCTCAAAACTCCATCTTACGCCCGATTACGTTTACACTCCAAGCCATTCTCGTTGCCCCATACCGTCCTGTCGAGCACCCTCAACGACATCATACAAGGCGTATATTTGATCCGCTTTCGCTTCGAATTCCTCCAGAATATCCCTTAATCTCTCGGCGATCGCCTTTCGTTTTCGTTTCCCGTAACCTGGGTCCAAATCCTCGTACTGTTTTGTAAGTGTACGATATTGTCTACATCATTAGCCAGTTATTAATTGCAAAGGAAGCACAATTGAAGGTGATGGAATTCATCTTTCAGTTGAGACAAGACAGAGTTGAGAGCCTGTTTAGGTGGGACGGAAGGTCGGATTGAGACGCCCTCTTGTAGATAGTCGGTACTGTCATTCAGGTGTATTTGCTGAAGGGGCCTTCTTGAGAGCGGATCTATTGTTAGAAATCGACGAATAATGAATAACCATTCTTATCTTCCAAACGTCTTTTCCGGGAGCAGACCGAGCAACTTGCTGAGTTATGTCTCGCTAGTCCGCTTATAATATTTTGTATCTCCGAGTTAAGACGACCCTTCGCTTGACCTGGCGGACGGAGCCAGGGCTCAATCGGGATATTCTGCAATTAAGATTGCTCAACAAATGACGTACTTTTTTGGCCTTTTTCAGGAACTCTTCGTCGCTTGACCTGGAGGTAGCTTCCTCCTCGACGTCGCTGTCACTAGATTCTTCCGATGACTCATCGGATTCAACAACCACACGCCTAATCCGTCTGTGCTTTGACCTGTGTCCTGCTGTGTCTTTGCCTTCCTTAGCATTTTCCAGCTGAATCCTAATTGTCTTCGGTTAACAAGTCTCTCAAGTGTGGCATGCCTGCACATGTCCTTGGCCATCTCTAGTAACTTTCTCAAGCGTCTGGGCTGATGGAGGTTTGACTTTGAAGGCCTTTGGCTCCGCAATATGCGGATTGCCTTTCGAAGCTCGGAGGGCTTTGATCTCTCGCCGCAATTCCTCAATCTCGCCCGGCTTCGGTTAGTTTAATCGACGAAACAGCATACCTGGATAAAAGTGCGGCCCGCTTCACCTTCATTCTCCTGCCTTGGGTCAATGCGAGGTTTATCCTTCTTCCTCTCGGCCTCCACTCTTTCCTTGATTCGTTCCTTGGCAGTGGTTGTTCCTTGGGAACGAAAATGCCCGAGATTGTCGTGGTATTGCTTTTTCAAAGTAGCGATCTCACATTTAAGGGCTCTGTTTTCGGACTTTATCCCTTCAGACTCGTTTAAGACATTTGCCATGCTCCTTACTGCCTCGTCCCTCTCTTCCTGTAAATTCGCTGTCTTCTGCCGTTCTGAGTCGAGTTGCGCTTCCAGCAACATGATTTTTGACCTGAGCGTTGCTAATTGGGTTTCGAACTCTACTGTCAGCGTTCTTCCTCGATAGACAGACTCATTCGGTCTTTGGCGTGAGATGCCTTCTGTCGCTCAACGACTTCATCAGGATCTTCCACACTACCGAATCCCGAATCTCGGGACGACTGGCGGTACAACTGGTTTTCTTTCTCATCCGCCTTCGCTCTTTCGGCTTCGTAGAGAGATTTCTGTCGTCTCAGCTCGTTTTCTAGGTCACGAACACGGGTTTTCTGTTGATTGTTTTCAGTAGTAAGACAATTGACTTTGTCCTGCAGAGTTCGGAGACCAGAAATAATATCTAAAATAAGTCGATGCACACATTCGATTCACCTTTCTCGTTTTTCGGGATAGGAACCGATTCTAGTGGTATATGATGCAGCGGCGGTTTTTTCTGGTTGGTAACTCGTGGGGTGGTGTCGATGAGGGAATGTATACCGGTCATATCTGGCAAACGGAAGGATTGATTTCGGGCGGGAGTCTCTTTACTTTGACCACGCTCCGGAATAGATGAAATTCCTAAATCGTTCAAAAGTTGGGTGGAGTCCTTGTAAGAACGTGGAATTGTAGACACTCCCGGTTTTTTGGACGAATCCTTCTCCATCGTTCTAGCAACAGGGTTTTGTGGACGTTGGAAGGGAGGACTCGGTTTGGCATACCGGTCAAAGAATGCACTCCGTGGTCTCTCGGGCATATCGCTTCTCTTCAGGCGGGGTGTTGATGCCGAGCTAAAGTTCCTGTCCAGATCAGCAGCCAGATTGACTTTGATATTCGTCTTTGCGAGTTTCTCAGCTGTTGAAAGTCGCCTATTCATGTCTCCGAAATCGGAGATTGAAGCTGAACGACCATGGGAGGACTCAGTGTGTATTTGAGCAGACAAATCATTGTCATTGACAATTGGTCTACTCCTGATTGTGTATGCCGGACGGTCAAAGTCTCCAGAGTCCAACTAAGCAGTCAATAACAGTTGGAGAGTGAGTGTGTACCTCCGGGGTGCCCATTTCTTTGGCTCCGCGAGGCATCTCAACGCTGTCCATGGAAGACTCAATTCCATGCATGCTAAAATCGCGAAAGTGTTTACTTAGATCGTGGGTTGACGGGGCAGGCGAGCGTGGAAAAAAGTCATTCGAGTCGCCTGTTTCGGTATCGCCGCCCGCATAGTCTAAGGAATAGTCGCGGGTGTGGTCGTCGGGAACGTTTCGTCGAGGAGACCCATTCGAGTCGGCTGAGCTGTTGTTGAACGAGTAAAGGCCTAATTCACGTTCCATCTCTCTGCCAAGACGGATCTTGTCGTGGCCGTGGAGCGAGAAAGTGTTTTTTGCGTGGAATGCGGCTGACTGTTGGTGTGTTCCTGGGTGGATCCTGTCGAGCGAGGACATGCACCGGCTCTGAAATTGGCGTGGAGGAAATGTAAACAATGAACCACAGCAATAAGGTGGCGGACAGGCAGCGATCCCGGAACCCAAGCGCGGTTTGTTGTGATCCACGTGTACTCTCGTCCCCATCGGCTAGGGCAGGAGCCCTACGGGCT
>Ga0182024_10014689_pt1 | contig 15104 bp, 9 predicted proteins | sample P32metaG_FD_120480 | JGI IMG/M metagenome (GOLD analysis project Ga0182024, IMG submission 120480) | Permafrost microbial communities from Stordalen Mire, Sweden - P3-2 metaG (Illumina Assembly) | ecosystem: Environmental > Terrestrial > Soil > Wetlands > Permafrost | place: Sweden: Stordalen... | reverse complement strand
TTCGGTCCGAACCTGCGCTATTTGCGAATTGCGCAGAACAACAAGAAGATCTCCGATATCGCCTTCAAGAACCAGGTGATTGCCACCGTCACCCAAATCGAGAACATTTATTGGGACCTGGTCAGCGCCTACGAGCAGACGCAGGTGAACGAACAATCTTTTGCTTTCGCGCAGCAGACCCTCGACAACACCAAGAAACAGTTGCAGTTGGAAAGCGTCCCGGAAATGGACGTGATGCGCGCCGAGGCGGAAGTTTCACGCCGCGACCAGGATTTGACTGTAGCTCGCACCAGTCTCCAGCTTCAGGAGACTCTGATGAAGAACGCGATCACAAAAAGCCTGGACGATCCGGTCCTCGAAGCCATGCGGGTGATTCCCACCGACCGCATGCAGACGCTCCAGACGCGGACGAGCGCGCCCATTGCCGACTTGATCTCCGCAGCCTTGCACAGCCGGCCCGAGCTCGCCGAGTCTGACATCGACCTGGTGAACCGCCAAATCAGCCGGCGTGCAGCACGTAATGCCCTGTTGCCGTCGCTCTCTTTGGTGGGCTTTTACGGAGGCTCAGGTCTCGGCGGGCCGCTGAATCCCGCCTACAATCTCGGCCAAAATATTTCGACGGTCCCGGGCGACTTTGCGGGCGCCATGCAAAACGCTTTCAACAACACCTCTCCGGATTACTACTTCGGACTAAACTTGAACATCCCGATAAGAAATCGAGTCGCCAAAGCGGACCAGTACCGATCCGAGCTGGAGTATCGTCAGTCTGAGTTGCGCATGGAGCAACTGAAGAAGCAGGTTCGCATCGAGGTGCGCAATGCCCAGTATGCGCTGGACCAGACCGGCGCCCGGGTGCAAGCCGCGCGTAAAGCGCGGGAGTTGGCCCAGCGCACGTTCGATATCACAAAAAAAGAACAGGAACTAGGATCGGGATCGAGCTATCAAACCCTCTCGGCCCAGCACGATCTCGCGTTGGCTGAATTGGATCTGGTCAGTGCCCAGACTACGTACGAGAAGGCCAAAGTTGAACTGGACCGCACAACCGGCGCAACCTTGGAACATAATGGCATACTGTTGCAGGACGCGATCACAGGCGTGGTGCCTCGCCAGTCGCCGTAAATCCGTATGCCGAGTTCGGCCAAATCCGCAGAACTAGAGTTAGCGGCTCTCAAGCATGAGTCAGGCACGCCTCCCCGGGTTCTCGCCGCTGATGACCAGGAGCACATCCTGGAAGCCCTGGAGTTGCTGCTCCGGCCGCAAGGCTACAAAGTAGACAAAGTTCGTTCGCCGGCGCTCGTGCGCGAAGCTCTCACCAGTAGTTCGTATGATGCAGTGCTCATCGACCTCAACTACATGCGGGATACCACTTCCGGACAGGAAGGTCTCGATCTGCTCTCGCAAATTGTGTCCCTTGACTCCACCGTTCCCGTGATCGTGATGACCGCATGGGCCAATGTCGAACTGGCGGTTGAGGCCATGCGGCGAGGGGCTAGAGACTTTGTGCAGAAACCATGGGAAAACGAGCGACTCCTCTCGATTCTTCGCACCCAGGTCGAACTGCATCGTGCCCTACAGCGGGCAGCGCGGTTGGAGGCGGAAAACCGCCTGCTTCGCGCCGAAGGCCGCCCGGACTTCATTGCTACAGCTCCTGCTATGCAGACGGTGCTCGAAACCCTTGCGCGCGTAGGTCCATCCGACGCGAATGTGCTGATCACTGGCGAGCACGGAACTGGAAAAGAAATCGTGGCGCAAACCTTGCATGCGCTGTCTGCGCGCGCACCGCGTCCTCTGGTGGCCGTGAACACCGGAGCGATTCCCGATGGCGTCTTTGAAAGCGAATTGTTTGGTCACGTGAAGGGCGCTTTCACAGATGCTCGCACCGATCGCATCGGGCGTTTTGAACTGGCGGACGGCGGCACGATTTTTCTCGACGAGATCGGCAACGTTCCTATCCGCCAGCAGGCAAAATTGTTGCGTGTACTGGAGTCCGGCGAAATCGAGCGGGTAGGATCGTCGCGCTCCCGCCGCGTCAACGTGCGCGTTCTCTCGGCTACCAACAGCGATCTATCTGCCGCTTGCGCTTCCGGGCAATTCCGTGAAGATTTACTGTTTCGTCTGAATACCGTCGAGATCCATATACCTGCGCTGCGCGAGCGCCGTGAAGACATCCCAGCCCTGGCAGCGCATTTTCTCGCTCGTTATGCCGCCCGCTACCGGCGCCCGGTGCAGGGCTTTGACTCCGCTGCCGTTCAGACGTTGATGCAGTACTCCTGGCCTGGCAATGTGAGGGAACTGGAACATACCATCGAACGCGCCATCCTAATGTGCCGCACGGGCGAAATCCAGCCGGCCGATTTGGCTCTGAATACGCAACGCGCCCAAAGCCCGGGACTGGAAGATCTCAGTCTCGAAGCGGTAGAGGCCATGCTGGTCCGCAAAGCTCTCCAGCGTTACCAGGGCAACGTCAGCCAGACTGCCGAGGCGCTCGGATTGAGCCGCGGCGCGCTGTACCGGCGGATGGAGAAGTATGGCCTCTAGCTCGCCGGCCCCGAAACCGCGGCCGCGGAAACGAGCTCGACTCCTTTACGAACATCGGGTAAGCCTCTACTGTTTTCTGGTTGCGCTCCCCGGCCTTCTCGTGAGCATCGTGCTGGTTTGGATGCAGCCGTGGGCCCTCGAATCGCGACTGGCGCTGATCGCCCTCGAACTGTTTGCATGGTGGCTGTTGGCCTTAGCCCTCCAGGAGCAGACTACGCGCCCGCTGCAAACTCTCTCCAACGTGATCGGCGCCCTGCGCGAGGAAGATTATTCGTTTCGCGCACGCAATGCCGTCGCTGAAGACGCGCTCGGAGAACTTTCTCTGGAAGTAAACGCCCTGGCCGACATGCTGTCGGACGAGAAGATCCGCGCCATTGAAGCGACCGCGTTGCTGCAGCGCGTGGTCGACGAGATTGACGCGCCACTGTTTGCTTTCGATCCCGCCTCCATCTTACGGCTGGTGAATCCTGCTGGCGAGCACTTGCTGCGGCAGTCGAAGGCGCGGATGCTAGGCCGCAGCGCCGCCGACCTGAGCTTGGAGAAATGTCTGGTCGCGGACAATGAAAGCCTGGTGGAACTTGAGCTCAAGGACTCGCAGGCGCGCTGGCTGCTGCGCCGCAGTTCGTTCCGTCAGAACGGTGTGCCGCACACCCTGGTGGTTCTGTCGGATGTAAGCCGTGCTTTGCGCGAGGAAGAACGGAGGGCGTGGCAGAGGCTGATCCGCGTTTTGGGACACGAACTGAGCAACTCGCTGGCGCCCATTAAATCGATCGCCGGAAGCCTCAATTCGCGGGTTTCCGCTACGGCCATGGATGCTGATGTGCGCAACGACTTGCAGCACGGGCTGGAGATTATTGAGGCGCGTTCGGCTTCCCTTCATCGATTTCTTGAAGCCTATCGCCGGCTGGCGCAGATGCCCGCCCCGGTCCTGCGCGATGTCGAACTAGCCAAACTGGTGGCCAGAGTCGCAGGCCTGGAAACTCGAATCAAAGTATGCGTGCAGCCGGGACCGGAGTTGGTTTTCACAGCCGATCCCGATCAGCTTGAACAAATGCTAATCAATCTCGTCCGCAATGCCGCGGACGCCGTTCTTGAACTCTCGCCGGCTGCGCTTCAGACGAAGCAATGCAAACAGGAGTCGGGTTCGGATTTAGATATCGACAGAAAAGTTGGGGTGCGATGGGATATCAGCGAAGCAGATGTGAATCTGCTTATCGAAGACAATGGCCCCGGTCTTCTGAATCCGGCAAATGTCTTCACTCCCTTCTATACGACAAAACCTAGCGGCAGCGGCGTTGGACTTGTTCTCTCGCGTCAGATTGCGGAAGCCCACGGCGGAAGGATCGAAATCTCCAACCGTATCGGCGGTCGCGGCTGCCTGGTCAGAGTCGTATTGCCGCGGACGCCGCATCAACAACGCTGATTGTTCTCGGTCATCAGTCCAGCCTAAGATTCGTCTTCGTCCCACGGAGCGCCGTCAGGATTCTTCTGCTGCCGCTGCATTTCATCAAATTGCTGCCCTTGATTGACTGTAAGCGTTCGACCAACACACCGGTTCGCGGAGACGCGCCTCTGCTGAAGTAGCTGGATGACTGTAGAAAACAGGTTGTCAGCACCCAAGCGACGGACAGGAGCTGCGGTTCAGCGGCTAGTGGCGGAGTTTGTGAGCAGCGGCATGCGACGCAGCGAGTTTTGCCGCAGTCGGGGTTTAAGCTTCGGCACTTTGACTCGTCATCTGAAAAAACAACGCTGGAAGAAGGGGAGCAGAGCACTTTCTCCGGCCGGTTGGTGCCGGTGGAGTTGGTAGCCAGGAAATCGCCGACGCAGCACGAACCGAGTTGTGGGCTGGTCGTGGTCTTGTCGGGCGGGCGCCGGATCGAGGTACATCCTGATTTTGATAAGAATACGTTCGAGCGCCTGGTGAGCGCACTGGAGCGGGTGTAAGCCGTGTTTGGCTTGGGTCCAGCCACGCGGATCTATCTGGCCGCCGGAGTCACCGACATGCGCAAGGGGTTCGAAGGGCTCTACGGTCTCGTGCGGGATCGATTGTCGTGTGATCCTCTTAGTGGGCACCTGTTTCTGTTCTGCAACGCCCAGCGCAATCGGTTGAAGGTCCTCGTCTGGGATGGAAGCGGACTCTGGGTCTGTGCCAAGAGGTTAGAGAAAGGGCGCTTCACCTGGCCGCAATCCGGCGATGCGCAGGGCAAGGTCGTCCTGAGTCACGAAGAGCTCTCCTTATTACTGGGTGGCATCGATCTGGCTAAAACCAAGCACAAGCGGTGGTACCGGAAAGCTCCACCAGAGGGTGCTGCATAAGTTTGCTTGAACGTTTCGATCGACTCTGGTAAATCAGTAACCCATCGTGAGTGAAACTCCCATTCCTTCTGCGCCAGCCGATCTGGAACTCATCGCACAACTGAAGAGCAGGCTGCAGTTTGCGGAGTTGAAGATTCGTGTGCTGGAAGAGCGTCTGCGACTGTTGCGGATCGAGAAGTATGGAGCAGTCGGCGAAAAACTCTCGCAGGCGCAAATGCAATTGTTCGAACCTGAGCCAGTCGTCCGTGAAGTAATAGTGCAGGCGGAGGGTGAGCAAGCGCCCGCGCGGCATTCGACAAAGACATCCCGTAAACATCCAGGGCGCCAGGAGTTGCCTGCGAATCTCCCTCGCGTAGAGCGGATTCTGCCTTGCGCGCCGGGTCAGCGCGTGTGTAGGCGCTGCGGCAAAGAAACCGTTGTGATCGGCTACGAGGAGAGTTCCCAGTTGGATGTGGAGCCGGCGAAGTACTTCGTGCTGGTCACGAAACGCGAGAAACGGGCTTGCCGGAGATGTGAGGAACTCGGAGTAGTCGCGGCGCCACTGCCACGACGCATCATCGAAAAGTGCTTGGCGAGTGACCGGATCGTCATCGACACGGTCATCAGCAAATATTGCAATCATACGCCGCTGCATCGGCAGAGCATGATTCTGGAACGAGATATCGGCTTGGAAATCAGCCGCGCGACGCTCGACGGCTGGGTCCTCAAAGTGGGCGAGTTGCTGATCCCTATGGTCGCCGCGATGAGGCGAGAGCTGACTAGCGGAACTTACATACAGGCCGATGAAAGCCCGGTCGATGTACAGATGCACGAGGGCCGAGGAAAGAACCACCAAGCCTATTTGTGGCAGTACGGCCGACCCCGAGGATGCGTGGTGTTCGATTTCCGTCTAGGCCGTGGACGCGATGGACCGAAGCAGTTCCTGGGAAAGTTCGAAGGCATTCTGCAAACGGATGGATATGCGGCGTATGACCAGATCGGTGGACCAAGAATGGTACATGCCGCTTGTTGGGCTCATGCTAGAAGACAGTTTTTCGAGGCGGTGCAGCTGAATCCACGAGACTCGGTTGCGACTCTGATTGTGACGCGGATGGACGAACTGTTTGTTGTCGACGCGGAAGCTCGCCGCAGAGTAATTGGCCTGACTGGGCGTCATGCTCTGCGTCAGGAAAGAGCCAAGCCTCTCCTGGATGATATCCGTAGCAAGATCGAGGCAGCACAGTCCGTTGCATTGCCCTCCAGCGCACTAAGCAAGGCCTGCCACTACGCCCTCACGCTGTGGAGGAAACTTACACGATTCCTGGAATATCCAGAACTTGAGCTGAGCAATAACCTTGCGGAAAATTCAATGCGTCCCGTGGCTCTAGGCCGGAAGAACTGGATACACATCGGCAGCCAAAAGGCGGGACCTAAAATTGCGGCGATTCTCTCGGTTGTGGAAAGCTGCCGCAGGTTGAAACTCCCGGTGCGCGATTATTTGGCAGCGGTTCTCCCCGGCTTTGCCGATCTCCCGATCCGGCGCCTCCCAGACCTTACTCCCGCTGCGTGGATCGCCCAGCATTCATAGACTCAAGCGACGGGTTTGGCTCCAAGGCCAAGTGTTCCGGGTTCCACGTGACCATCCCAGCCGCATCGTTGACTAGCGGATGACGCGTTCGTAAGATGAAGCGACCGGAAAGCTGGGCATCTCCCGAATGATCGGCGAAAGCATCTCGCACTACCGCGTTATCGAAAACCTTGGCGGTGGTGGCATGGGTCTGGTCTACAAGGCGGAAGATGTCAAGCTCGGATCGCCGACTCGCTCGATGCCACTCGCGCGGGGTACTCGTCTCCATGAGCGTCGCTGCATGAATATGGTTTGGCTGAGCCGGTAGAATTCTGCAAGATAAGCGTGGTGCAAGGTTGGAGTGCTGTAATGATGTTTGTCCGCCGAAGCTTGAGCGATAATTTTCGGCGCCTTCGTGCTTACGGTGTGACCCCTCTCATCATCCTTATTGCCATTGCGATCTTTACTGGAAGCGCCTTTTGTCAGACGGCTTCGACTGGCGCACTGATTGGCACCATTTTTGACCCCACGGGTGCGGTGCTCCCAGGAGCGAGCCTTTTGCTCATCGACCAGAGGACTAACTCCACTCAATCGACAACTTCAGACAAGACCGGCGATTTCGTCTTCCCTCTGCTTTCACCAGGAGCCTATGAAATTCAAGTTGAAAAGGCAGGCTATGCTTCGTTCCGCCGCCCTGACACGAGTATCCCGGTAACAGAAACCGTTCGTCTGAACCTGTACCTTCGGCTCGCAACCATTCATGAACGCGCCGACGTGGTCTCCGCACCTTCCATGCTTCAGACCGAGTCGGCGGCACTGGGGCGCGTCGTCAATCAGACAGCTGTCAGCAATCTCCCGCTCGTCACCAGGAATTTCACGCAGATCGTCGGCCTGTCGCCAGGAGTTACGACAGGCGTAAACAACGCAGGTGAGCTGGGCCTTGGCGGGGAAGGTCTGTCGCAAATCGACAAATCGAACGATGGGATATTTGTCCATGGCGCTCGTTCTTACGACAACAACTTCCAGATAGATGGTTTAAGCGTTAGTGATGTGCAGGGGACCGGAGCGGCAAGTGGCGGCGTGCCGATTCCAAACCCTGACGCCATCCAAGAGTTCAAGGTCCAAACTGCTCTTTACGATGCCTCGTATGGACGCTACGCAGGAGCCAACATTAGCCTAATTACAAGAACGGGCAGCAATGCATATCACGGCGACCTGTTTGAATTCATCCGTAATGATGTTTTGAATGCGAATGACTTCTTCGCGAACCGAACAGGTCAGCGACGGCCGAGTTTGAAACAGAACCAGTTTGGATTCGACATTGGAGGGCCAATCAAGAAGGATAAGGTGCTCTTCTTTGGATCGTACCAGGGGACGCGTCAGGTCAACGGCATCGCTGCTGGCCAGGCGAGGACTGGATGTACTGCAAGCCTGAGTACGCCACCGCTGACCAACGACAGATCGCGTGCTGCAATGGGGAAGCTCTTCGCTGGTATGACGGGTGCCCTTGGAGGAGCGGCAGTCAAATCAGATGGATCGAACATCAACCCGGTCGCTATGGCGCTCTTAAACTTCAAACTTCCCGACGAAACTTTCCTGATTCTAACGCCACAAACCCTCGACCCCACGAAGCCGTTCGCCGCACAAGGTTTCTCGTTTCTCACTCAGCCTTGCCATTTCGATGAGGACCAGTTCCTTACGAACCTAGACTACGTAGGTTCGCAGATGAGCAGAATCACAGCTCGTTTCTTTTTTGCAGACGGGAATCAATTGGTGACCTTTCCAGGGAATGCGATAAATATGGTTGGGAACATTCCCGGGTTTGGCGGTGTGAGCAACTCCGGGCCCCGAGTTTTGTCTCTTTCCCACACATACACCCCCAATAGCAGTTGGCTCAATGAGGCGCGCATCGGTTATGTCCGCTTAAAGACGAGCACGGTATCCAAGGCTCCCTTCAAATGGTCGGCTATCGGCGTAGCAGAAGGCGAAATGAATGCAGAAAACGAACTACCCAGCTTGAACATTCTTGGCTCCGCCAGCCTGGCGTCTGCGTTTCCGCGCACGATTACGCAAAACAGTTTCGTACTGATTGACAATGTTGGTCTTGTCCACGGCAAACATACTCTGCGGTTTGGCGGATCGGTGACCCGGGTGCAAGACAATCTCAATATCGTAGGGCTTGGGTCATTTTTGCAGTTTCTGAGCTGGCCCGACTTCATGCTGGGACTCAACGCAGCCGACAATGGCACCGGAACTTTCAGCAATGTGTTTGCTTCGGCCGATGATTTCGGTCTGCTGGATCGCGAATACAGGGCCTGGGAGGGCTCGGCGTTCGGACAGGACGACTATAGAATCGGCAAGTCGCTGACACTAAATCTGGGGCTGCGCTACGAGCGTCTGGGTCAGTTCGCAGACAATTTGGGCAGGAACTCAAACTTCGATACAACCAAAGCCGAACCAAACCCTCCTCCAGCGGGAACTTTAGCGGGTTATGTCGTCGCTTCCAACTTTCAGGGCACGATCCCTCCAGGGGCTACACGTGTAGACAACCCATTTGCAACCAACGCTGCCGGGCAAAACTCATGGGCTCCTCGACTGGGTTTTTCATGGCGGATATTTCCCCGCCCTTCCTCGTTCTTGTTGAGAGGCGGTTACGGAATTTATTTTTCGCGTCCAACCGGACAGTCCTTCTCTCCTACCGTTTTAGCCCCACCATTTTCTGTTCTCAGAGAGGAGATAGGAACTGCTGATGCTACTGCGACACTCCAAACTCCATTTCCGCAGCCGTTCCCGACCGGGGCTTCATTCCCCCAGTTTCCGGCGTACTCACCCACGACCGAGGTACCAATGGTCACAGTCTCGCCCGACTTCCGTCCTTCAGTGATTCAGCAGTTCGGCCTTAATATTCAGGCAGAGTTGCGTACGAATTGGCTTCTGGAGGTAGGCTACGTTGGTACTCGAGGCACCCACTTACTACGCACGCGCTCCGCGAACCAGGCACTTGCCGCGTCCTCCACGCAGCCAATTCGCGGTCAGACCACAGATACGGTGGCCAACATCCCACTCAGAGTCCCGATTCAGGGCGTGCCCTCCGAATTGCTTTTCGCAACGGAGTCGGAAGGAAGCTCCTGGTACAACGGCCTCGAGGTTAGTCTAACGAAACGATTGAGCCAGGGGCTCCAGTTCTTGGCTTCCTATACATTCTCGAAGACGTTGGACACGGATGGAGCCAACATCAACGGTACTTCCGCTGGCAATACAGATACTCTTGGCGATCAGAACTCGCCCCGCCAGCGTTGGGGACGTGCAAGCTTTGATCGCACGCACCGGTTTGTATTCAGCGCGACCTACTCGCTGCCATCTCCAGAGAGGGGCGTCAAACGTTCATTGTTCGGAGGCTGGGCCTTGGCGAGTGTGGTTACGGTTCAGTCCGGGACGGCGCTTACGTTCTCTTACACCAATGCGACCAACGTTTTTGGAATTACGGGTGATCGCGCCCAATTGGCTGCAGGCTGTATGAACAGCCAGCTCGTGACACCGGGCAGCGTGGACTCTAAGCTAAACCGTTATTTCAATTCTGCCTGTTTTACCACCCCACCAGTGATAGGAGCCGACGGCCTCGGCACTGCATTCGGCGACAGTGGCACGGGGATCGTTAACGGACCTGGTCAGGCGAACGTCGATTTTGCACTATCGAAAACGATGGGGATTGCGTGGCCGCGGGACAGATCCGCTCTCCTATTTCGGGCTGAGTTTTTCAACATGCTGAACCATCCGCAGTTCGCGAATCCCGATACGGAATTCGGTTCCCCAACGTTTGGTGTTATCGGCAGCACGGCAGTCAACTCGCGGATCGGCCAACTGGTCATAAAGTTCAGCTTTTAAGAGTCGCGATAGCAGTTGGCGTCCTTTATCTGGAGTATACTTGCGCCCACAGAACGGGCAGGAAATGTGCTCGACATCCTGGTGCACAGCGTGCGCAGGCCGTTCTTGCTACGGCTCTTTGGTTCGCTTTCTTGGCGGTGGGCAGGTAAGAATAATGACCGGTCGGGCCAACAGAATAAGACCGCCGACATATTGGCGTCCCCTTACTGCATGCATGCGAGTGCTGGTTTCCCTGGCTCTGCTATCAGCTTTAGCCCTTGGTGCAACGGAGCCGTCAAAAACCGTCCTAACGATATATTCTGACGAACGCCTGCTGCCAGCCAATATAGCGATAGATACGGCTTTGCGGGATACCCTCGCTCTGGGAACGGAAGACCCACCTACCTATCTGAGTGAGTTTCTCGACCTCTCTCGTTTCGGCAGTTCCACCTACGACAAGCTGGTAAGCGATTTTTTCCGTAACAAATACGCCGGCCAGCACCTTGATGTAATAGTCGCTAATGGACCTTTGATATTTCAGTTCCTGCGCCGTCATCAAGCCGATCTTTTCACCGGAATACCGGTTGTCCTCTGCGGTGTCAGTCGTGAAACCTTTCAAGCCCAGACTCTACCGCCAAATTTCGTCGGGGTGCCGATCGAGATCGAGCCCCTGCCAACCATCGAGCTCGCTCTACGGTTACAACCGGATGCGCGCGAGATCGTCATTGTAACGGGCGCATCAGAATTCGATCGCATGTGGGAAGCTACGTTGCGAAGTGATCTTCCCCACCTGCGAACTTCCGTCCCCATTCGCTATCTAAATGGACTGCCTTTGGATGATGTACTGCGGGAACTCTCCCGTCTCTCCCCCAACAGTATCGTCTACTCGCCGGGTCTCCTTCGGGACGGTATCGGCAGGACATATATCCCACGTAAGGTTCTGCGCCGGATGGCAGACGCGTCCACTGCCCCAATGTACGGCTCTTACAGCACTCACATCGGCTTTGGCATCGTGGGTGGATATATGTTCACGATGGAGGATTTGGGCCGGCAGGCCGCCGGACTGGTGAAAAGGATTTTAGACGGAGAAAAGCTCAGCCAGGCGAACGTGCCCGGCGCGCCTCCTTTGGAATACGTTTTCGATTGGAATCAGCTACGGCGCTGGCACATCCCTGAGAAAGAGTTGCCACCAGGATCCGTTGTTCTTTACCGCGACTTGAGCGCGTGGCAACGCTACAAGCAGTACATCGTTGCCTTCGTTTGCCTCTGCCTTGTAGAGGCACTCCTCATTTTCGGGCTCTTGTGGCAACGGGCGAAAAGGAGAAAGGTCGAGGAATCCCTTGTCGAAAGGCTAGCGTTCGAAAGTCTGCTTTCCGATCTGTCGACCACCTTTATTAACCTGCCTGAGGAGCAGGTCGACTCGAATATAGAGAACGGTCTCGGGCGGATTGCAGAGTTTCTCAATATTGAGGGAATTACACTCTACGAGTTTTCTCCAAACAGGACAGATTTGACGGCGAGCTTCTCCTGGACCCGTGAAGGGATCAGCCCTGCTCCCACAGTCGTAACCGTAAACGAAGTGCCCTGGTGGGCGAACCACTTCCTGCGTGGGGAAGCGGTGCTAGCTTCCGATTCGAACGAGTTGCCTGAAGAGGCGTCGGTCGAAAGGGCGCGCTTCCGGAAGAGGGGCCTAGAGTCGGCAGCGTCGATTCCGTTAAAGATAGGCGGCGAGCTCATTGGTGCCATGTCGTTGGTCAGCACGAAGCACCGAGTAGTGTGGACCGAGGATCTCGTAAAGCAGCTCAGGGTATTGGCAGAGATATTATCGAACGCTTTGACCCGTAAACGTGCAATGGCTGACCTCAAGCTTGCGGAAGCTGTTGTGCGCGAAAGTGAAGGACGGTTCCGGCTGGTCGCCAATACCGCTCCAGTGCTGATCTGGATGGCGGGTTCCGATAAGCTCTGCACCTACTTCAACAAACCGTGGCTGGACTTCACCGGGCGATCTGTCGACCTCGAGATTGGGAACGGCTGGGCGGAGGGGGTTCACTCCGAGGATTTGCGGAGATGCATGGATACGTATACGCAGACGTTTGATCGACGTGAGGAGTTCAGAATGGAGTATCGGCTCCGTCGGCACGATGGGGAATATCGATGGGTTCTCGACATTGGGGTGCCGAGATTTAATCAGGAATGCTCTTTTGTCGGTTACATCGGCTCGTGTATCGATATCAATGATCACAAGCTAGCGGAAGCGGCCCTCGTAAACGTGAGTCACAAGTTGATTGAGGCACAGGAGCAGGAGCGCGCCCGGATCGCCAGAGAGCTTCACGACGACATCGGTCAACGTCTTGCAATGTTTACAATCGAGTTAGAACGACTCCAAGAAAACTCTCCTGATTTGCCTGTGGAAGTCCGTAGCGGTATGGGTGAACTACAGAAACAGACCTCCCAGATAGCGACCGATATTCAATCCTTGTCGCACGAGTTGCACTCGTCAAAGCTGGAATATCTGGGCTTAGCTGCCGCCATGAGAGGCTTCTGCAAAGAATTTGGCGAGCAGCAGAATCTGGAGATCGACTTCAAAATACACGATTTGCCCAGTCCTTTGTCGCCGGACATTTCTCTTTGCCTCTTCCGAGTCCTGCAAGAGGCCCTCCACAATTCGGCAAAACACAGCGGGGTACGAAACGTCGAAGTAGGATTGTGGGGTACGTCGGATGAGATGCATCTCGCGGTTAGCGACTCCGGCGCAGGCTTTGACAGCGAAGTGGCAAAGGAGAATCGAGGGCTTGGCCTCATCAGCATGGAGGAGCGGCTGAAACTGGTGAAGGGAACGCTTTCAATCGAATCGCAACCCAAGCGTGGTACAACGATTCACGCTTGCGTGCCTCTCGGTTCGGGCAGCGATTCCATGCGGGCGGCCGGGTAAGAGAGGCGGACTCGCGGAACTTAGACTCATGCCTCCAGCAGGGTGCCGAAATCGCTGTTTTGCTCGGTGGCAGCAGGAGTTTTTTCCAACACACTGGCCAAGAAAGGGTTAGACTTAAGGCGTCTCAACTAGCATCCTTCCGCGGCATACCTGAGGTGACGGTTCCTTGCAAAATCAAGACAGCATTTTGATCCGGCAGGAGCCGCTATGACTGAGAATACCCCTCCGCAGGTACGCGTTCTCGTGGTCGATGATTACGAACCATTCCGGCGATTCGTCTGTTCGACGCTGCAAGAACGACCGGAATTGCAGGTCATCGGCGAGGCGTCAGACGGATTAGAAGCAGTTCAGAAAGCCGAAGAATTGAAACCGGACTTAATTCTGCTGGACATCGGCCTGCCAACGTTGAATGGAATTGACGTTTCCCGCCGAATATCCATGGTCGTTCCGGCCGCGAAAATACTCGTTGTAACTCAGAACAACGATGCAGATGTGGCACGAGCGGTTTTAAGCGATGGAGCGAGTGGATACGTTCTCAAGGTCGATGCAAATAGGGAGCTTTTGCGTGCCGTGGAAGTCGTTCTGCAGGGTGGCCAGTTTGTCAGTGCGGGGGTAAGGCACAGCGACGGAATACCTCCCTTGGCCTAATTTGTCGTAGTCTCAACTTTACCCAACCCGTCAACCGTGTGCTTCCTCTGACGTTTACGATTGACTCGCTCTCTTCCGGGAGGCACGAGCTCTTGCAACTTGTCAGCCTTGTCGGGTTGCGCTTTGCGGGGTTTCTTCGGCTCAGACATTAATCTTGTCCCTCATATCGAACAGTCCGCGTATCCAGCAAACGGGGCGGCGTGACTCTGATTACACGAGCCGCACCATCCCGCGGACAATACAGCGAAATACGGAACAATCAACTCTATCTAAGACATGGCACGCACGGCGCCATCGCGAGTGCCCGCAAATAATCGAACGCAGTGCCGTGGAATTGATTGGTGCCGGATTTCGTGACAATCGAGATCTGGGCCCCAGGGGTGTGGCCAAATTCCGGCGCATACGATGAGCTCTGGATACGGAACTCTTGCATGGCATCCACGGATACCAGGCCGAAAACCTGTGCCCATCTACCTGCCGTTGCGTGGTACCGGCAGGAGAAACATATTGCGGTCAATCGTGCGCGGATGCGGGATCAGAGCCTGCAGAGATTGAGCGTGAGTGCGACCACCCTCCTGCTTGTTCCCTTACGGCCACGCAAGATGCGGTTGCTTCATAGCGAGAGCAATGTTTGCGAAGGGCCGCCTGCGAACGACCAGATCTATCAGCTTGTTAGTGAGAGGGTTATTTCGGTCTACCCAGCCAAGAGTACTGCCAACCCACTGAGACGCTTTGGTAGTTTCCGCCATACCGGATGTAGTCCCCATTGTTGTAGCTAAACTTCAGAGACTGGTGCTTACTCACGGGGATTGAGGCCGTCCCTCCGATGCGTGAGCTCTTCTCTTGGGTCAACGGATTTTCTACGCCGTTCAAACTTGTTTTCCCGCCGAACCAATAATTGCCGTCGAGAGAAAACCAGAGGTGAGGTTTGACATCGTAACTGAGATGGCCTTCGAACGCGCCGATAGGCTTCTGCGATTGGGACTGCGTGCCGGGGAAGAAAGCGTTGTGGGAAAAAAACTCCGGATTCTTCGTGAAGAACCAAACCCCCGAGTACCCATCGAGCACCCAATGACCCCAGCGTTCGGAATAGCCAAATTCCGGTTTGAAGGCCCAGCGGTTGGCTCCCCAATTGATCAGTTTCGTCGGATCGTACTGACCCGTAGGAGCCACCACTTTGAGACTCACGCCCAGCAGTATCTTCTGCTGCCATTTCACAAATTTCTGCACCGGCATGGCCGGACCGCCCTTGAGGTTCAC
>Ga0182024_10014688_pt1 | contig 15105 bp, 14 predicted proteins | sample P32metaG_FD_120480 | JGI IMG/M metagenome (GOLD analysis project Ga0182024, IMG submission 120480) | Permafrost microbial communities from Stordalen Mire, Sweden - P3-2 metaG (Illumina Assembly) | ecosystem: Environmental > Terrestrial > Soil > Wetlands > Permafrost | place: Sweden: Stordalen... | reverse complement strand
TTTTGTCGTCGAGTTCGGCTTCGTGGTAGATGCCGGGGAGGGTCGACGTGGCCATGTGCTTCAAGCCTTCGAGGCCGTGCATGGCGTCGTCCGGCTCAACTGCGATGACCTTGACGCCGGGGTTGCGCGACTTGAGAAAGCGGCCGGTTCCCATGACGGTGCCGCTGGTGCCCATACCGGCCAGGAAGTGCGTAATCGCGCCCTCGGTCTGATGCCAGATTTCGGGGCCGGTGGTTTCAAAATGGGCGAGCGGGTTGGCCTCGTTGTTGTACTGATCGGGCTTGAAGTAGCGATCCGGTTTGGCGTCGATAATCTTGCGGCAGAGGACGATCGCACCGTCGGACCCTTCGAGGGGGTCGGAATAGATCGGCTTTGCGCCGAAGGCCTCGATGATCTTTTTGCGCTCGCGGCTGACGTTGGAGGCCATCACGAGTTCGACCGGATAACCGATCGCCGCACCGACCATCGCGAGCGCAATTCCGGTGTTGCCCGAAGTCGAATCGAGGATGACCTTGCCCGGGCGCAACTCGCCACCGGCCAAGCCCAACTCGATCATTTTGCGCGCCGCGCGATCCTTCACCGAACCGCCCGGATTAAAGCCTTCGAGCTTGGCGAAGATGCGCACGCCTGGGCGGAGCAAGCCGTCGGTCAGCCGGGTGATCTCAAGCAGCGGCGTATTACCGATGAGATCGAGCACGCTCGCAGCGCGCGCAGCCGGCACGATCTCGGGGCTAACGTCCGCCCGCGATCGCCGGGACGATTGAGATATCGTCACCATCCTTGACCTTGGAGCTGAGCTGGTTAAGGAAGCGAATGTCGTCGCCGTTGAGATAGACGTTGACGAAGCGGCGCAGTTCGCCGTTGTCGTCCATCAGACGTTCGCGCATTCCGGGATGGCGCCGGTCGAGGTCTTCGAGCACGGCCTTGATCGAATCGCCTTCGGCAGTAACTTCGTCGACGCCGGCGGTAAAGCGGCGCAGCGGGGTTGGTACTCTAACCCTGACAGGCATGGTGGGGATCAAACCTCCTGAAGAAAATCGCAAGGGTGAACTTCGATGCTTACGCTACGGACGGTGCGCTCGCAAGATCAGGCCGCGCCGGCCAAGGCCCGGCGCGTACCGCCAAGCCGCTCGTAGAGCGCGTCGAATTCCCGCAGGCGCGCTTCGATTATGAACGGCTGCTCGATGGAATTCGCGACGGCCTCAACCGTTTTGTAGCCGTTTCCGGTGATCGAGATGACCACGGTCTCGTCGTGCTTGATGCGCTTTTGCGCGATCAGCTTCATAGTGACGGCGAGCGTGGTGCCGCCCGCAGGCTCGGCGAAAATGCCCTCGGTATGGGCGAGCAACTTGATCGCCTCGATGATCTCGGGGTCGGTCGCAACGTCGCCCCATCCACCGGACTCACGCACCGCCTTGAGGACATAGAAGCCATCGGCGGGGTTGCCGATCGCGATCGACTTGGCGATGGTGTCGGGCTTGACCGGCGTAATCAGGTCGGTGCCCTTGTGCAGCGCGTGCACGACCGGTGCGGAGCCGGCCGCTTGCGCGCAATGGATTTTGAATTCGCTTTCGCGCAACAGCCCGACCTCTTTGAACTCCTTGAAGCCCTTGGCAACCTTGGGGAGGATGGTGCCGCCGGCGGTCGGCACTACGATGTGATCGGGGGTACGCCATCCAAGCTGTTCGGCAACCTCGTAGCCGAAGGTCTTGGCGCCCTCGGTATAGTACGGACGCAGGTTGATGTTGACGAAGGCCCAGCCGTACTTGTCGGCGATTTCGCTGCACAGCCGATTGACGTCGTCGTAGTTGCCGCGAATCGTGATGACGCGGGCGCCGTAGATAGTCGAGCCGACGATTTTGCCGCTCTCGACCCCCTCGGGCATGAAGATTACACAGTTGAGTCCGGCGCGAGCCGCGTGAGCTGCCACAGCCGTCGCGAGGTTTCCGGTCGAAGCGCAGGAAACCGTCGTGAAACCGAATTCACGGGCTTTGCTAATCGCGACCGAGACCACCCGGTCCTTGTACGACAAGGTTGGATGATTGACGGTGTCGTCCTTGATGTAGAGCTTTTTGATGCCGAGCTCAGCGCCCAGACGCTCGGCGCGGAGCAACGGAGTAAATCCCGAATTTGGACCGATTTGCGGCTCGCCCTCGACCGGGAGTAACTCTCGATAGCGCCAAAGGTTATGCGGACGGCGTTCGATGATCGCGCGCGAAATCGCGGCGCGGATTTTGGCGTAGTCGTAGCCGACTTCGAGCGGACCGAAGCAGGTTTCGCAGACATGGAGCGGGCTGATCGGATATTCCTGGCCGCACTCGCGACACTTGAGATTGGTGACGTAACTCATCGTATCCTCGTTACCTGCCCGGCGCCGGAGCGCATCCGGCCACAGCGTTTGATTGGGCGGCGCCGCATCGGCATCCGATCCGAGCCGTGATTGGAGTCAGGCGAATTCGCCCGCTATGAAAGCTCTCGAGCGTAAACATGTTGCCCGCGAGCGCGGGCATTCGACCGCTCATAAAACTGAGCGCCTCGGCCGCCTGCGCTTCGCCAATCGCGCCTGCGACCGGGCCGATGATCCCGGCCTCGCGGCAACTCGCGACCTCGGCCTCGTCGGGGGGCTCTTCAAAGAGACAGCGCAAGCAGGCGGTGGTGCCTGGGATTACTGTCATCGCCTGCCCCGAGAGTCCCAGCACACCGCCATAGACGAACGCAACGCCGCGCTCGAGACAGACATCGTTAATCAGGAACTTGGTTGCGGGACTATCGGTCGCGTCGATTACGAAGCCGAAGCGCGCGATGATTTCAACGGCGTTGCCGGCGTCGAGGCTTTTCGCTATCGGCTCAATCCTCGCGCCTGGAAGAATCGCGGCGAGGTGGCGCGCGGCGGCGATAACCTTGGGAGTGCCGATATCGGATTCGCCGAAGATGACTTGGCGCGACAGATTCGAGAGGTCGATCAGGTCGGGATCAATTAGGCCAAGGTCGGCGAATCCGCCGCGCACCAAAGCGCAGGCCGCGGGCACCCCGAGTCCTCCGATTCCAACAATTAGTACTCGCTTGCTCGCCAACACGTGCATCCGCTTCCGTCCTTGCGGCCGGCTTGCAGAAGGTCCTTTGGCGGGATCAAAAAAACCTCGCCTGGCGATAGGACGAGGGTACTTCTACTCTCGCCTTATCTACCAAGGCTTCCCGAAACTTTCGGGAAACCCCGCAGGACTTAGCACCAGCACCATGAATCGGGCCGGTTGCTGCGGCATCGTCGGGCCAGTCCCTCCGCCGCTCTGGATAAGGCCGCAAATACTAGGGGTTAAGGTTGCTACAAGCATCGTTCGATGTCAATCCGCCGACCAAGCGGTCAGTGACGTTTCCAGTGGTCGATTCTGCGATTGTCCTTGCGGGAAGCGGAGGTCGGTGCTTTAAAGGGGCTGAACGCGAACAACATCAAAGCGTATAGCGGCGCGTGCCGGCACCGGGTGCATTCGCGTTCGGGATGCCGTCAGATTTGCCGTTATCGATCATTCGGGAGGTTGAACATGCGAGTTGGATTTATCGGATTGGGCAACATGGGCGGACCGATGGCGCTCAACATGATCAAGGCCGGCCACAGCCTGGTTATAAACGACATCAGGCGCTCGATGGCCGAAGCTCATCTTTCGGGCGGTGCGCAATGGGGCGAGACTCCGGCGGATGTAGCAGCGAAGAGTGAGCTGGTGTTGACCTCGCTGCCGGGACCGAAGGAGGTCGAGGCCGTGGCACTCGGCGCAAATGGCATCCTCAGCGGGATTCAACCCGGTGCGGTGTACGCCGATCTCTCGACCAACTCGCCGAGCGTCATCCGGCGCATCCATGAAGTGTTCAAGGCCAAGGGTATTGCGATGCTCGACGCTCCTGTCAGCGGCGGAATCCCGGGCGCGCGCAATGCGACGCTGGCTGTGATGGTTGGCGGCGATCAGGCGGTCTACGAGAAAATCAAACCGGCGCTCGACTCGATCGGTGACAAGGTCTCGTATATCGGCGCAATCGGAGCGGGCGCGGTTGCCAAGCTCGTGCACAACATGATCGCGATTTGCTCGACGCAACTACTGGTTGAGGCGTTCACGATGGGCGTCAAGGCCGGAGTCTCGCCCGAGGCTTTGCTCAAGGCGGTCTCGGACGGTGCCTACGGCCAGGGGATGATTCTAAAGGGCGCGCTGCCGAAAATGATCTTCCGCGGCAATTTCGATCGCGTGACGTTCGCGCTCAAGCTCGCGCGCAAGGATCTGGGGCTGGCGACCGAAGTCGGACGCGAACTGAACGTGCCGATGCCAATCGCGGCCATGGTCGAGCAGGACTTTCTTTCCGCCATGGCGCACGGATTGGGCGATAAGGATTCGACCGCGGCGGTGACGGTACAGGAGGATCGCGCCGGCGTCAAAGTACGCACCTGAGCGCGGCCGCATTACTCACTCGTAGTTATTAATTCGATTAGCAAGTTATCATAACACGTTATTATAAAGGGAGTTACTCGCATGGCAGACGATCTCACGAAAAAGGGCCTGGAACTGCGGACCAAGTTGTTCGGCGAAAAAGCGGCGGTGGCCGGCAATGAATATCTGAAGCAATTCGACGAGGGCTTCGCTACCTTCCTGAACGATCAGCTCTTCGGCGGAATTTGGACACGCCCGGGACTCGAAACGAAAATCCGCTCGTTGATTACCATGACCGCGCTGATGGCGCTGGGACGCGGACCGGAATTGCGGCTGCATATGCGCGGCGCACTCAATATCGGAGTGACGCAGCAGGAAATCAAGGAGATGATCATTCACATCTCGCAATATAGCGGCGTACCGACGGCGGTCGAGGCGATTCGCGCATTTCGCGAGGTGACTGAACCGAAGAAGGCCTAACCGCCTCGATAGCTATATGCCGTTGATGGGATGACGACCGGACGCGGCTCAGCGCCGGCCGCAGGTGGTGATGACTATGAAAATCGGAATGCTCGCGGTCGTGAATCAGTATAGCGTAGATCCCGCGACCCTCGCGCGCAAAGCCGAGGCGCTCGGGTTCGAATCGCTATGGTTGCCGGATCATCCGGTGATGCCAGTGCATACGACGACGCCGCTGCCGGAGACGCCGCCCGGCAAGGGTGAGATCCCCGACCATTATTCGCGCATGTGCGATCCGTTCGTCGCGATGGCGATGGCGGCGGCGGCGACCACGCGCCTCAACGTCGCGACCGGGGTCTGCCTGGTGCCGGAGCGCAATCCGATCCTGACCGCGAACGAAGTTGCTACACTCGATCATTTCTCGGGTGGGCGCGTGCTGTTTGGCATCGGCGGCGGCTGGCTCAAGGAGGAATCGGAACTGTTGGGAGCCGATTTTCCGCATCGATGGACGCAGACCCGAGAATACATCGCCGCGATGCGCGAGCTATGGACCAAAGACGAAGCGTCGTTCGACGGCAAGTACGTAAAGTTCCCGCCGGTGCGGCTCAATCCGAAGCCGGCGCGCAAGGGCGGCCCGCCGGTACTCATTGGCAGCGAGGACAAGAACGCGCTGCGCTGGGTCGCGCAATGGGGCGACGGCTGGTGCCCAATACTACTTTCGCCCGATCAAATGAAAGCCGAACTGACTAAGCTGCGCGACGAATGCGCCAAGGCCGGTCGTGACTATTCAACGCTCGATCTGACTATTATGCGCGGGCTGCGCGGAAATCGCGCGGAAGTGCAGGCCGGCCTGCGCCAGTATGAAGACCTCGGGGTACATCGGTTCGTGTTGATGCTGATCGCGAATCGGCTCGGCCCCGACAATTACGCGACCGAACTGGAGCGACAAGCCGCGCTCTACATCTGAGATCGGTGCCCAGCAGGGATATGCAATCGCAATAGCCAGATATGGGTTATCTGACCGACACGCATTTTCGGAGGAATAGGCATGCCACTCGACCCTGACATGAAGGCGCTGCTTGACCAGATGGCGGCCGCGAAGCTGCCGTCATTCCATCAAATGACACCGCAAGCCGCACGCGAGCAGATGGCGCGACGTACCGCGGCAGGCGACTTGGAGTCGGTCGCACGAGTCGAAGATCGCATGATTCCGGGTCCGAACGGCGACATTCCGGTACGCATCTATACGCCGAGCGGTAATGGACCATTCGGTGCGTTTGTCTATTTTCATGGTGGTGGATGGGTAGTCGGCAATATCCAGATGACCGATCAGCCTTGCCGGATGATTACCAACGCCTCCGGCTGTGTAACGATTTCGGTAGATTACCGGCTGGCGCCCGAGCACAAATTCCCGGCGGGACCTGAGGATTGTTACGCGGTGACGAAGTGGGTCGCGGAGAACGCGACGACAATTGGCTGCGACGCGAGCCGAATCGCAGTCGGCGGTACCAGTGCCGGCGCTACTCTCGCGGCCGCCACCGCTTTGATGGCCCGTGATCGCGGCGGACCCGCAATCGCGTTTCAATTGCTGGTTTACCCTGCAACGCAGCGTGAACTGGATACTCAGTCGCATAAGCAATTTGCAACCGACGGATACCACATTCTATCCCGCGCCGATATGGAATGGTTTTGGGGACACTATCTCGTAAGCGCCGCCGACGCAGTCAATCCCTACGCTTGCCCCGCGCGCGCGAAGACCTTGGCCGGCCTACCGCCGGCACTCGTGATTACCGCGGAGTTCGATCCGTTGCGCGACGAGGGTGAGGCCTATGCTGCGCGTCTAGGCGAGGAAGGAATCGCAACAATCCTGCTGCGTTATGACGGCGTGACTCACGGCTTCTTCGGGATGCCTACGTTCATAGAAAAGTCGCGCCGGGCGATTGCCGAAGCGAGCGCCGCGTTGCGCTCTGCAATTGGATCGTAAAGCTAGTCCATCGCGCGTCGGGCCGTCTGGCCCATGATGTAGCCGCCAAGGTCGGTTGAATCCTTGACCTCCGAAGCCCCCGCATACAAGCCGGTCGGCGTGTTCGGCAGGTGATGATCCTCGATTGGCGGAAGCCGATCATCCTCGGGCGCGACCGCCTCAGCGAGTTTCGTGTCGAGACGCCACTCTTCATTGGCGTTGCGGCGGACCATGGTGGAGACGAAGTCGTAGCGATGCCAGTAGATGGCGCGCTGCGCCACGCCTGCAGGATCGCTCACCAGGTGTTCGTAGGTCCACTTTTCGTTGTAGCGGATGCCGAACTCTTCCAGTTCCACCGGGCTGTTGAGGCTGCCGCCAGTGCGGTCCGGCGTGCCGAGCATCGCGACTACGGTGTTGCGGATGACTCGCGTGCTCATACCTCGAAGCTCTCCGGGAAGGGGCATTTGCGGGCCTCAATGTGGGCCTCGTAGTCGGCGCGGAACTGTTTGAGAAATGCACGACACGCCCACGAAGCACCATCGGCCAGCGCGCAGATGCATTTGCCGTCCATGAAGTTGAAGGTATCAGCAAGCGTATCGAGATCCTGCTGTCGCCCCTCGCCCGCCTCGATACGCTTGAGGGTGCGGTAGGTCCAACCGGTGCCTTCACGGCATTGCGTACACTGGCCGCAAGATTCGTGCTCGAAGAAACGCGCGATCACCAGCGCCGCACGCACCATGCACGACCGATCATCCATCACGATCGCACCGGCAGTACCAAGTAGCGAATTAACGGTCTTGAGCGATTCGTGATCGACTGCGACGTCAATCTGGTCGCCACGCAACACCGGCATCGAGAGTCCGCCAGGTATTACCGCTTTGACACTGCGGCCCTCTTCGAGCCCGCCGCCGTATTTGTAAATGAGGTCGCGCAATTTGACGCCCAGCGGCATTTCGTAGATTCCGGGAGTTTTGACGTGTCCGCTAACCCCGAACAACGTATTGCCCGAACTGTTAGGCATCCCGATGCTCTTATACCAGTCGGCGCCGCGCATGATAATTACAGGCACGTGCGAACAGGTCTCGATATTTTCGACCGTGGTCGGGCGCTGCCAGAGTCCACGCACTGCGGGAAATGGCGGCCGTTTGCGCGGCTGGCCCTTTTTGCCCTCCATCGATTCGAGCATCCCGCTTTCTTCGCCGCAGATGTAAGCACCGGCGCCCGGCTGGATGTGGATATCGAAGCGGCGGTTAAAGCCCAGCGCATTTTCGCCCAGGATGCCAGCGGCGTACGCACCGCGAATGGCTTCGCGCATGATGCGATAAGCTTCGACGTACTCTCCGCGGATGTAGATGAATGCGGCGTTGGCCTGAATCGCTATCGCGGCGATCATGATGCCCTCTAGCGACAGATGTGGATTGCGCTCCATGATCTGCCGATCCTTGAAGGTCCCCGGCTCGCTTTCGTCGGCGTTGACAGCGAGGTAGCGCGGACCGCCGTCGGGCGGCGGCATAAAGGTCCACTTGAGCCCGGTGGCAAAGCCGGCGCCCCCGCGTCCGCGCAGGCCGGCATCCTTCACCGTCGCGGCGATGTCTTTGGGTTCCATTCCGCCAGCCTTGACTACCGCCTGATAACCGCCACTTTGTTTATATTCATCTACAGTAAGGTAGTGTTGACCGTTGGGCGGAAGCAGGTAGCCCTCGACTTCGTCGGCAATCTGCGAATTCAAGGGAGTTGGCGGGCGCGCATCGATCGCGGCTTGCGGCGAGGTCAGGATCGACGCCAGGTAGTCCGGCGTTGCGCGTTCAATATAATTATTGCGATTGACTTGTATCACCGGCGCGGTGCCGCACGATCCGAGACATTCAACCTCGACAATCGCGAAGCGTCCGTCCGCGGTAGCCGTTCCGGTCTTGGTGCCGAGCCGTTTTTCGGCCTCGCGCACCAGTCCGCGCGCTCCATTGAGGCAGCAAGGCAGTCCAGCGCAGATCTGGATGACCGCCTCAGCCTTGGGCTGATTGTACAGCGAGTAGAACGAGGCAACCTCCGCGACCTCACCCGCGCGCATGCCGAAATGTTCGCCCACCTCGGTGAATAGCTCTTGGCCAAGGGCGCCGGCTTCGTCGCGCGCCAGATGCAAGGCATAGAGCAGGGCGCCGCGAGCGTTTGGGAAGTACGCAATCTCGGCGCGGATTTTTTCGTGCGTTGCAGCCGACAGAAGCATCACGTCACCGATCGCATTCGCCGCCAATCATGTTGATCATTCCAAAGGTCGGCACCACGTCGGCGAGCTGCCCTCCGGTAATCATTTTTGAAAGCGGAGACATATTGGAAAAGCTGGGAGCGCGGCAGCGGCACTTCCACGGTTTGCCAGTGCCGTCGCTGACGATGTAAAAGCCCAATTCGCCGTTTGCGGCCTCGACCGCATGATAGACTTCGCCCACCGGAGCCATTCCGCCTTCGGTGACTAGCTTGAACTGATCGATCAGCTCCTCCATCCGGTTGAAGACGCGGCCCTTGCCGGGCCAGCGCACGCGAGGATCATTGGCGTCGACTGGACCACCGGGCAATTTGTCGAAGCACTGCAGGATCATGCTGCGGCTCTGAGGGATTTCTGCCATGCGCACCAGGTAGCGATCGAAGTTATCGCTGTGTTCGCCCACCGGAACCTCGAAATCGAGATCACCATACACGAGGTATGGATGCACCCGGCGGATATCGTAGGGCACTCCGCCCGCACGCAACATCGGGCCGGTCACACCCCACGCCACCAGGTCCTTGGGCGACAGATAACCGGTCCCCTCCATCCGGCGGCGGAAAACTGGATTATCCGTTAGCAGCTTGTTTGCGTCGTCGACCAGCTTCAGTGCCCGGTCGAGGCGCTCGACCGCAAACTCGCGAAAGTTTTCTGGCATGTCAGCCGAGACCCCACCGATGCGCACGAAGTTGGTGGTGACGCGCGCTCCGCAAAGTGCGTCGGTCAGATCGAGCATCAACTCGCGACCCTCGATCAGGTAGAGCATCGGGGTAAACGCCGCCAACTCCATGGCCGAGGCGCCGATGCACAGCATATGGTCGGCCAGCCTCGACAATTCACCGCCAATTACGCGAAGGTAATCGCAGCGCGGCGGCGTCACGATCCCAAACAGCTTCTCGACGGCCATACAGTACCCAACGTTGTTGAGAATCGGGGAACTGTAATTGAGGCGATCGGTATACGGGATGTTCTGATAGTAGTAGCCGGTCTCGCACTCCTTCTCGAAGCCACGATGAAGATAGCCGACTTCGACGTCGGACCACACCACCTGCTCGCCCTCGAGGTCGAGCGTAATCTTGACGGTGCCGTGCGTCGCCGGATGCGACGGGCCGAACTGCAATCGCATCGGGGGCGTATACGCTTCTTCCGCTACGCCGGTATTGCCGTTAATGGGGGCGGCGGGGTTCTTTTGCTCCGGGTCCAACATATTCCTGAATCGGCTGTTCGCCGTGTTTGGCGTAATCCTTTCTTAATGGATGACCGACGAATTCCTCGTAAAGGTAGATGCGCCGCAGGTCCGGGTGTCCCTCGAACCGGATACCGTACATGTCATAGGTCTCGCGTTCCAGCCAGTTAGCCCCCGGCCACAACGATGCGACACTCGGGATCGTGAGATCGTCCTCGGGCACGCGGCACTTTATCCGTAGAACGTGCGAATGGATCGTCGAAGTTAGATGATAGACCACCGCGAAGCGTGGATTCGGCCCACGCGGGGGCAACACCAGTTCATGGCGGCGCTGCGGCTGGCGGCGCATCACAGCGCGATTTTCGTCCCACACTTCCAGGTTGGTCTCGAAGTCGTCAGGCTGGCCGAGATAGTCAACCGCGGTAACGTCGAGCAGTAGGTCAAACGCCAGCTCGGGTGTGTCGCGCAACCTCTGCGCGGCCTCGATCAGGTGCTCGCGCGCCACGTGGATACGGTCGTCGCCTAGCGCACTCTTGTGTTCATGCACCAGACTGGCGAGATGGCCGATCACTTTCTGCAATAGCGGCGAGAGCGCAGGGACGGCTGGCGTTTCACCATTGTTATCAGCGGTCATAGTTGCGGCGAAGATAATCGGTTCGGGTCTTGAGTTGATTAACGGGCACCAGCAGGTCGTGCTTATGCCAGAGCGATCCGCGGCGCGAATAGCTCGCGATCTCGATTTGCCGGCTCATCACGATCGCCTCCTCAGGGCAGGCTTCCTCGCACAAGCCACAGAACATACAGCGGGCCATGTCGATATCGAAAATTTCAGGATAGCGCTCGACCTCGTCGGCGGTCTCGGCCGGATAAATCGTGATGCAAGTAGTAGGGCAGGCCCACTCGCACAGCCCGCACGCCACGCAGCGCTCCTTCCCATTTTCCATCTGCACCAGCACCGGCATGCCCCGCAGAGCGGGCGGCTGTACCAGCCGTTGCTCAGGAAAATGAATCGCAAAGCTCTGGCGACCGCGGGCGAAGCGCGAGAGATTGCGAAGAAAATGCCGCGTCGAAACCCACAGCCCCGAGAGGATCGCGATCCACGGATTCGCCTGCGACATCGATTGTGCAGGGCGATGTACCTTTACTACCTGAACAGCCATCCGGCTCAGTCTAGCGCGAATTCCACAAGGGTAAACCCTTTGGACGTGCGATTCCTGCGCTCAACGGTTTCATTTCGATTAACGGCCGGCCGCATGCGCGGCCTGTCCTAATACCTGCGCCGCGGTGCCGGCGGGTCGCCAATGCCCGCGGACCGCGAGCTGCGAAACCAGAAAGATCCCCGTGCCGGCGACCATCACCCACATCCATCTGTCCCAACCATAACGCACCGCCACCCACAGCAGCAGCGGACCTGAGAAAGCGATCCAGGTGCGATAGATCATCTGGAAGAACGACCATCCGGTGGCCTGTAATGCGGGAGAAAGATCCTCGAGATATTCCGAGAAATATGCGCACCACGGTATGTACGCAGAGGCCAGCGTAGCACCCAATATCAACGTGATTGCTCCCAGCGCGGACGGAGACAGCGGCGGAAAGAAATTTCGCACCCACCAAATAAGCAACAACAGCGAGATCGCAGTCAGCACCACCGTGATCGGTTTGCGCACGCGGAGCCAGTCGGAAAATAATCCGGCCGGCACCAGCATGATCAGGTTGATCAGCCAGAAATTCGCCGTGGCGCCCGCGGCTTGTGCCGGCGTGTAATGATAGGCCTCGGTGAACATCAGGGGGCCAAATGTTTGAATCGTGATAGCCGTAGTCAGGAAAGCGACCGCTCCCACTACCAATGCCCACGACTCCCAGCGCCCGAGTAACATTTTGAACGCTGCTGTCGCCGTGCCGGGAACCTGTGCCATCGGCTCGCCCGCTTCGTAGGCCGAGCCCTCGGCCTCGCTGTCCATCACCGTCAAACGCAAGCTGGGCGAGAGGTCCTTTAGACAGAAAAACACCACAATGTAGAGCCCGATCGCGACGATGCCCATGATTATGATTTGCGATTGCCAAGTATGGAAAATGGGCAGGGTCCAGGCTGGCACTTCGTTCCACAGCCACAGGCACGCGACCGCGCCAAGCGTCAGCAATCCGAAGGCCGCGCCGCGGCTGACCCGCGGCGACATGTCGCGCGTCAGACCGCCGAGTGCCCCCCACGCCAGTCCCGCCACCAGGTTCATCAGGCCACGCACGATCACGAATGACCAGAAGCCGACCATTAGCAGGTTGCAGAAGGTGAGGATGATCATCACCGCGAGACAGGCGTCGATCACCACTACCCGTCCGTGACGATCGGCGAGCGGACCGCCGTACATCGCCGAGATTCCAGACAGAAATACCGCCGCGGTCAGGAACCAGCCAAATTGCTCGCGTGTGAAATGCAGTGTCGGCAACCATAGCGGTATCAGCGCGGAGAAACCGAACTCATAGAACAAGACGATGGTGGCCATCACGGTGAGCAGCAACATCCACCAACGGCGCAGGCCAGTTGGATAGACCTCGAGCGTCCGATGAGCCGCGAAGTAAGCCTTGATTCCGCCGATGCGGGCTTGCGGTACGTTTGCCATATGAGCTTGTCCCCTCGCGTTAGCTCGAGCAAAACCACTTGCGGCCGCGGCCGTGCGGCCACTTCCCCCAAACCCCTCGATTCGAACCCCCCGACGATACTCCCCCCGGAGCCCGTCGGCTTCTTACTTCGAACCGCGCCGCCCTGATTTCAGCGTGCCATCCGGCTATTCGCGCTCATCGCAACAATGTCAAGAGACGATCGGTTTCACCGCTCCCCAGTCGGACCGATCGACACACCATTTGGTCCGATTTCATCAAGCTTCAGCCCGGCGAAGGCGCTCCCGGCACGCGTCATCGCAGCCCACACTTCGCCTAGTTCGAAACGGTCCCGGCGCGAAGTCATCAAGTTCAGGATGGCGGTAAAGATCTCCCCGTCTGCGATCCATTCGGGCGGCGTCGCGAGCGCCGCTAGCAACCGCTGCACGCGCCCCGCATGATTGGTGAAAGTGCCATCCTTCTCCGCAAAGGTCGTCGTTGGCAGAACCACAGTTGCGCCTTTGAATTGCGGGCGCAGCTTCAGATCCTGAACGATTAGCAATTCGATCTTCGCAAGTATTCCAGCAAGCCGCTCGGGCGCGACCGCATCGAAAACATCGTCGCCGCAGATATACAGCGCCTTGACTTCACCGGTCTCGCAGGCCTGCAGCAATGCCCCAAGCCCGTCGTCGTCGCCCTTGACCAGGCCCAGTTCGCGCACGCCGCGCGCGTTGGCGGCCTTCTCGGCCTTGATCAGAAAATCGTCGTGACGGCCCCGCCGCACCGCCATCGCGACGTGCCCCGCACCGATTGCGCTCAACAATTCGCCGAAGCGATAGTTCTCTTCGTTCGTCAGATGCGGCGATACGATCGCGCCGAAAGCTTTGGCGCTGTTGCGTTTGATGAAGTCCGCGATCGACGATGCGGCGTTTTCGAGTGCGCTTTGCCAGCCGGTTTCGGCCAAACCCGTATCGCCGGCGACCAGCGGCGTGCGCAGCCGCTCGGGATCGTCGACAAACTTGTAGTTGAGCCGGCCCGCGTCGCACATCCAAGTATCGTTGACGGCGTCATTGCGCCGTGGCGTCAGCCGCCAGATTTGCCCACGCGCAGCCGACACCATGATATTGCAGCCGTTCGAGCACGACGGACACACGCTCGCCGTCTCCTCCAAGAACCACACGCGCATTTTGTGATGGAAATCCTTGGTCTCGAGCGCGCCTACCGGGCACACGTCAGCCACACACATCGAATAGTCGTTATCGAGACGCCGGTCATAGATATCGAGCAACGAATGGTCGCCGATATTGTAAATCGCCAACTCGCCGGTCTTGCTGATTTCCCGACAGAAGCGCACGCAGCGCCGGCACAGGATGCACCGTTCCTGGTCGAGCAGAATGCGCTCGCCAATATCGAGTCGCTTGCCATGTTTGCGCCGGGGCTCGATCGTGCGCGCATGGCCGCTGCCGAAGCGCATCGCGAAATTCTGCAGCCAGCATTCACCCGCCTTGTCGCAGATCGGGCAATCCAGCGGATGGTTCAACAATAGCAACTCGAGCACGCCGCGCCGGGTGCTCTGCACTTCGGGGTCAAGCGTGTTGACCACCATACCTTCGCGCACCTGCGTGTTGCACGAGATTTGCAGCTTCGGCATGCCTTCAATCTTGACTTGGCATAGCCGGCAACTGCCATCGATGCTGAGCTTGGGGTGATAGCAATAATGCGGTATGTCCATCTCCGCATCGAGCATTACCTGCAGCAGGGTGGCGCCCTCGGGCGCTTCGATTACGCGATTATCGACCGTGACCTTGACGGTCTTCTGGGGGCTACTCAAGTTTGCGTCCGCTTCCGTGAAGTTGTAGGTCCGGCCAAGGCTGGCCCGGACGTTCCGTCTGTACCCGATGTTGCAGCTTGATCAGTCCGTCGAGCACCGCCTCCGGCCGCGGCGGACACCCGGGTATATACAGATGCACCGGAACGATTCGATCGATTCCCTGCAGCACCGCGTAATTGTCGTAGGGGCCGCCCGAACTGGTGCAGGCGCCGAATGAGACCACCCACTTGGGCTCCGCCATTTGTTCGAAAACCCGGCGCAGAATCGGTGCCTGACGCTGCGTAATGGTGCCGACCACGAACAGCAGATCCGCTTGCCGTGGAGTGAAGCGCGGTAGTGCCGCGCCAAATCGATCGATATCGTAGCGCGGACCGGCGACCGAGAAATATTCCATCCCGCAAC
>Ga0182024_10014687_pt1 | contig 15105 bp, 13 predicted proteins | sample P32metaG_FD_120480 | JGI IMG/M metagenome (GOLD analysis project Ga0182024, IMG submission 120480) | Permafrost microbial communities from Stordalen Mire, Sweden - P3-2 metaG (Illumina Assembly) | ecosystem: Environmental > Terrestrial > Soil > Wetlands > Permafrost | place: Sweden: Stordalen... | reverse complement strand
TGCCCGACCAGCGCCGCCTGCTGGTCGCCGGCCATGCCGGTGATCGGAAGCGATGCCCCAAACACGGTAGGAGCCACCATGCCGAAGGACGCGGCATTGTCACGCACCGCCGGCAAGAGCGGCGCGGGAATCCGGAACAGATCGAGGAGTTCGCGGTCCCATTCCTGGCGATGGATATCGAACAAGGCGGTGCGCGAGGCGTTGGCGACGTCTGTGGCGTGTACCGTGCCTTCCGTGAGCCGAAACAGGAGAAAACTATCGACGGTGCCGAAGCAGAGTTCGCCGCGCTCCGCTTGCTCCCTTGCCCCTGGGATATGATCGAGGAGCCACGCCAGCTTGGTGGCGGAAAAATACGGATCGATCAGCAAGCCGGTCTTCACCGCCACCATCGGCTCGGCCCCATCGCGGACCAGATCGCGACAGGCCGCGGCAGTGCGCCGGTCCTGCCAGACGATCGCGTTGTGGAGCGGCGCGCCGGTCGCGCGGTCCCACAGGATCGCCGTTTCACGCTGGTTGGCGATGCCGATGCAGGCGATCTCCGATGGGGCAACATTAGCGGCCGCGATCGCCCCACGGCATACCACCAGCGTGTCGTGCCAAATTTCCTCGGGGTCGTGCTCGATCCAGCCGTCACGAGGAAAATACTGGCGCAGCTCCCGCTGAGCGGAACCAACCGCGTGGCCCGCGGCATCGAAAATAAAGGCGCGGGTGGAGGTCGTGCCCTGATCGATCACCAGCACGAAAGGCTTCATTCCGGCATTCCCACCCATCGGATTTTGCCGCGCCTCTTCCTTCGATCTGGAACATGGACTCCGGCGGGGCCGGTGCAGGGTCGAGGGCAGCTATCCCGCAACGCCGAGCGTGACGCCGCCATCGACCGTGAGCGACGCACCGGTCATGTATTTCGCGGCCGGCGAAGCGAGGAACAGAGCGAGACCTTGGATGTCGTCCGGGAAACCGAGTCGCTTCAGCGGACAGTATTTCGCCAGCGCCGCTTGAACACCTTCATCCTGCAAGCGTCCGCCCGAAATGTTCGTGACGAACGGACCGGGGGCGATGGCATTGACCAGGATATTGTACTCGGCGAGTTCGAGCGCGGCCTGACGCACGAGTTGGGCCGCGCCGGCCTTGGCGACGACATAGGGCGTGCCGACGAAACTCTCCGTCTTGATCGCGGAGATCGAGGTCGTGACGATGATGCGGCCGCCCTTCCCCGCCTTCATATGTTTGGCCGCCGCTTGAATGGTCCAGAACAGCGCCGTCACATCGAGCTTGACGATACGGTCCCAATGATCGCTGTCGAGGACTTCGAATGCACGCCCAGGATTGCGCTTGCCGTCGAGCGTGAGGAATCCCGACCCGCCACCGATGCCGGCATTGGCGAACACCACGTCCAGACGACCGGCTTCTTCCACGGTCTCCATGAAGGCGCGGTCGAGCGCGGTCTTATCCGTTACATCGACAATTCTGCCACTGGCACCGAGCTTGCTTGCGGCTTCGTCGAGCCGTTTGCCCTCGAGATCGAAGATCGTGACCTTGGCGCCGTTGTCCGCCATCGCCTCGGCATAGGCATAACCGATGCCGCTGGCGCCGCCGGTCACGATCGTGACAAGACCACCCACATCGAAGAGGGTGGAAGCCTTCACGCGTTCCTCGCGGACGCTGATGCGGGAGCACGTCTCGATCCGAGACCGTTGGATCGCGCCGCAAATGCCATCGAAATGAGGGCCGCGCCGCCGAACACCATGTTGACGCCGACGAGCAGCCCGATGGCCCACGCGGCGGAGCCCGGGAAACCGGTGACGATGATGACCCCGAGAACCAAATCCACGATGCCGCTCGCAAGCATCCATCCCCAGCGCCCCGCCAGTTGGCCGCGATGATCGAGCGCGAACAAGATCGAGGTGACACCCTCGATCCAGAAGAACGCGATCATCACCAGCGTGAGCGACAGGATCCCGCTGACCGGCCAGCCGATCAGGATACCGCCGGCAACGACACCGAGGATCGCGGATGCCAGCGACCACCAGAACCCCGGCGCGAGGCGCATCCGGAACGTCGCAACCAACCCGACGATTCCGCCGATGAACAGAATCCAGCCGACGAAAATGTCCACCGCCAGCGTGGCAAGCGGCGGGACAACAATGGCTGCGGCTCCGAGAACGAGGAGGATGATCCCCTCGATGAGAAATATCCGCCAATGACGGTGAAGGGACGACGCAACGGAACTCTGGAGACGATCGACGTTCGAAGAACTTGCCATAGCCAACCTCCCCTCTGTTGGGCCGTCCCATCTGTGGCGGCCGGCTCGCTACGCGATCTCGAACAATCCCGCGGCGCCCATGCCGCCGCCGACGCACATCGTGATCACGACGCGCTTGGCGCCGCGCCGCTTGCCCTCGATCAGCGCGTGCCCGACCATGCGCGCTCCGGACATGCCATAGGGATGGCCGATCGAGATCGCGCCGCCATCGACATTGAGGCGGCCATTCGGTATGCCCAGCCGGTCGCGGCAATAAATGACCTGGCAGGCGAACGCCTCGTTCAGTTCCCAAAGATCGATATCGTCGATCTTGAGGCCGTGGGCTTGAAGCAGTTTCGGCACCGCAAAGACCGGCCCGATGCCCATCTCTTCGGGGCCGCAGCCCGCAACGGCGATGCCGCGATAAATGCCCAGGGGATTAAGCCCTCGCTTCGCCGCGACGCTCGCCTCCATCAGCACGCTCGCCGATGCGCCGTCCGAGAGTTGCGAGGCGTTCCCAGCGGTGATGAACCTGCCCTCCTTCACCCGCTGGCCGCCCTGGAACACCGGCTTCAGCCCGCTCAAGCCTTGCAGCGTTGTGTCGGCGCGATTGCCTTCGTCCTTGCCCAGGGTAACGTCGCGCTTGGTGGTGGCGCCGGAATCCTTATCGGTGAACACCATCGTCGAAGGGAGCGCGACGATCTCGTCGTTGAATCGGCCCGCGGCCTGCGCCTCCGCGGTGCGGCGCTGCGATTGCAGGGCATATTCGTCTTGCGCCTCACGCGACACGCCATAACGGTCGGCGACGATTTCGGCGGTTTCGATCATGGTCATGTAGAGTTCGGGAATCTTCTCAAGGAGTGCCGGATCGGGGGCCATGTTCAAGGCCTTCGTCTGCACCGTGGAGATCGATTCGAGGCCACCGCCGATGGTGACGCTCATGCCGTCATCGATAATTTCCTTGGCGGCGACGGCAATGCCCATCAGCCCCGAGGCGCACTGGCGGTCGACGCTCATGCCCGCCACCGTTACCGGCAGACCGGCGCGCATCGCGCTCTGCCGCGCGACGTTACCGCCCTGCCCGCCTTGCTGAAGCGCCGCACCCATCACCACATCGTCGATTTCGCTCGGATCGATGCCGGCGCGTTTCACCGCGGCCGCGATGACGTGGCCGCCCAAGCTCTGCGCCGGAGTGGCGTTGAAGGCACCGCGATAGGCCTTGCCGATCGGCGTGCGCGCGGTCGAGACGATAACGGCACTGCGCATGGAAACCTCCCTGTTCGTTCTATTTGCGTGTCGTTCTTGACGAGCCGGCCTTGCCCAATTCCACCGCGCCCTGCCCGCCCGCGTTCTGCGGCAGCGTCGCGCCATCGCGATCGGAAATCTCGTCGAGCCGGACCGCGACCTGATCGGGCGTATCCGGTCCGAGGGGAATATGCACGCCATGCGTCATGATGACATAGGTGCGCTCGAACCCGTTCGCACCGGCATTCAGGATGGCGCGGTTGGGCGCGTCTTCGCCGGCCATCGCCAGCACCGCCGGCGAGACCGCCTCTGGCTTCATCAAAGCGAGCACTTCGGGCGGCATCAGATTGTCGGTCATGCGGGTCGCGGCGGTGGGCGCGAGGCAATTGACGCGGATGTTGTACTTTTCGCCTTCAAGACCCAGGGTCTGCATCAGCCCCACGAGCCCCATTTTTGCCGCGCTGTAGTTGGATTGGCCGAAATTGCCGAACAGGCCCGAGGAAGACGTGGTGAGCACGATGCGGCCGTAATTCTGCTCCCGCATCGGCTCCCAGACCGCCTTGCAGCAATGGACCGATCCCATGAGGTGGACTTCGAGCACGGCCCGAAAGTCGGCGAGTTCCATTTTAGCGAATGTCTTGTCCCGCAAAATGCCGGCATTGTTGACCAGAATATCGATCCGGCCCCATTTCGATTTGGCCGCGGCGACCATCGCTTCGACCGCTCGATAGTCCGTCACGGAGGCGCCGTCGGCGATCGCCTCGCCCCCGGCGGCACGGATTTCGCCGACCACCCGTTCCGCGGCCGTCAGCGCGGACCCGCTGCCGTCCAGCGCGCCGCCCAGATCGTTCACTACGACCTTGGCGCCGCGGGCGGCGAGCGCCAAGGCATGAGCGCGGCCGAGCCCGCCACCCGCGCCAGTCACAATCGCGACGCGGCCATCGAAACGAAGCGCCATCGCTCAGGCCGCGGCGAAAATTTCGTCGAAAAAGTCCCGCATCGCCTTCCAGGACCGCTTATCGGACGTCTCATTGTATTTCGCGGCCGGATTATTCATCCCGTCGACCGCGGGATTCGTGAAGCTGTGCAGGGTGTTGCCATAGCTGATGAACTCCCAGTCGCAGCCGCTTTCCCGCATTTCCTTGATGAAGGCGTCGACCTCGGGCGGTGGCACGATCGGGTCCTCCGCGCCATGACAAACCAGCACTTTCGCCTTGATGTTCTTGGCATCGGCTGGATTGGGTGAATTCAGCGCGCCGTGAAAACTGACCACCCCCGCAACATCGGCTCCGCTGCGCGCGAGTTCGAGAACGACGGCGCCCCCGAAGCAGTATCCGATCGCGGCGAGCTTGCGGGAATCGACCTCCGCACGCTTTGCGAGCGCATCCGAGGCGGCCTGAACGCGGCGCCGCAGCGCGGCCCGGTCGTTCATCAGGCCCATCAACAGACCCATGCCCTCCTGAATGTCCTTCGGCTGCTTGCCATCGCCGTACATGTCGATGGCAAGGGCGACATAACCAAGCTCCGCCAGCATCCGCGCCCGCCGCTTGGGATCTTCACCCAAACCGAACACGTCATGCGCCACCAGCACGCCCGGTTTTTTCCCGGTCTTGGTTTCATCGTAAGCGAGATAACCGCGCATCGCGAGCGATCCTTCGCGGTATTCAACGGTTTCCGTCTTCATCCCCTTGCCTCCTATTCCCTGGCGCTGGCGTGCATCCACTATAGCATTTGTACCACGACCGTGATCGCAAGAATCGCCAATTGCAACGATCTGGCGACGACCGAATTCCTGATCTCACCGCATTGCCAAAAGGCGGTAACTCGGCTTTCACGATCAATTGAGGCGTAATGAATGGACGCGCAGAGCCGGTGGGCCATGATCGCCGCGATTATTTGACTTGTCACGGATCGCGCAACGTCAGGCTCCTTCGGCTGAGGGGACTGAGATCGACAACCGAGGAGGTGAAGAGTGAAACCGAGAAACCGAAAGAGCCTGCTTGGGGCGATGGCAGGTGCCGCGGCCCTTATCGCGAATGCAGGGGCCCTCCCAACCGCGGCTGCCGCGAATGGTTATACCATCGACTATCTGGTCGCGAACCAACCCGGCGCCAAACACAAGGACCCCAATCTCCAGAATCCTTGGGGCGTGGCGTTCCTACCCGGTGCGCCCTTCTGGATCAGCGACAACAATTCGGGTGTATCGACGCTCTACGATGGCGACGGCAACATCGAGAGTCTGGTCGTCACGATCCCCCTGCCACCACCCCCTCGTAGACAAGACATCGGCAAATTTTCCGCACCCACCGGAATCGTGGCCAATTCGGCGAACGATTTTTTTGTGGACGGTGACCCGAATTGGCCGGCGCGCTTCATTTTCGACACCGAAGACGGCACGATCGCGGGATGGTTTTCAACCTCGGGAACGATGGCCAGTCTGGAGGTCGATAACTCGCTCAACGGTGCGCACTGCAAACCGAAACCCGCAGCCGATTGTCAGGGCGCGGTCTATAAGGGCCTCGCGCTCGGCAGCAACAAGACCAAGGGCCCGTTGCTGTTCGCAACCAACTTCCGGTCCGGGAAAATCGAGGTCTACAACAGTCAGTTCGCGGAAATCAGCCTCGGCGCGACAGCTTTTGTCGACGACAAGATTCCGGCCGGCTATTCCCCTTACGGGATCGCCAATCTCGGCGGCGATTTGTACGTGACTTACGCGAAGCAAAACGGACCGAAGCATGACAGCGTCAGTTGTGCGGGCTGCGGATTCGTCGACATTTTCACGACCGAGGGAGCACTGGTGAGCCGGCTCTTGCCGGCCGGTAAGAACGCCCAGCTCGACGCCCCCTGGGGGATCGCGTTGGCGCCCGACAGCTTTTGGCCGGGCGGGGCCATCTTAGTCGGCAATTTTGGCAACGGGTGGATCAATGCCTTCGACCACAAGGGAAATTTCCTTGGCTCGTTGGAAAACGCGGGTACCAAGAAGCCCGTCGTAATCCAAAATCTGTGGACGATCCTGTTTACCGGCCCGCACGGGCCACCTAACACCAGCCCGGGCGCACTCTATTTCACCTCGGGTCCGATGAACCAGATGGATGGACGGTTCGGGTCTATCACGCCGGCGAAGTAGTCCACACTTTTTCGACGCAAACGGGGCGGAGCCACGGTCGGCTCCGCTCCAGATCGCCTCTTCTATCTCCCCGCCATGATATCGCCGAAAAGGATCCACTTTTCGCCATCGAAGCGCTGAAGGGCTGCTTCGACGATGGGGAGATATTTTGTCCGGCTGGTGAAGAAACTCACGCCGGGCAGCAAGCCCACGGGCTGAAAATCGCGCAGGCTCGCCGCTTGGCGCATGATGTTTTCGCGCGAGAGATCGTCGCCGCATTGCTTCAGGACTTGAATCATGGCCTGGGCCACGGTGTAGCCGACCAAGAAATAAAAATTCTCGCGATCTTCCCCAGGCAGATACTTGGCCACGAGCGCATCGTACGGCGCGAGACTTCCATCCTGCGTCCAGCGGGAGTCTCCGGGATCCTCGTAACTCGTCGCGGTGATCAGGCCCTTGGACTTGTCCAAGCCCGCCGGCGCGAGCACGGTCGGCACGGAACTCGCGGTGAACGTAATGAAATGCATTGGGTGCCAGCCGAGGTCATAGACCTTGGCGATAGCGCGCACGGCGTGTTTTGCCGTGGCCGCCGTGATGAGTGTGTCGGCGCCGGAAGCTTGCAGCGCCATGATTTGCGGATCGATTGTCGTGTCCGTTTCTTCGTAGCTCGCCGCCTTGACGACGCGCTGCTCGTAGCTCTTTCCGAAGACTTGCTTAAGGCCCACGAGATAGGCTTTGCCGAAATTGTCATTCTGGTACAGCACCGCGATCTTGGCATCGGGTTTCTCGATCAGAATATGTCTGCCGTAGATTTGCGCTTCTATGCGATAGACAGGCGTGCCGCCCATCGTCCACGGATAGTGCTGATAATCGCCGGCGACATCGGCTCCGGTAACGGTAAAGAGTTGAGGTATGCCGTTGTCGTTAAGATACTTCCGGATTGCCAGGTTATGCGACGCGCCCTGAATAGCGAAGATCGCCGCGACTTGGTCTTGTTCGACGAGCCTATGCGTCAATTCGAGAGTCTTGCCAGGATCGTAGGCATCGTCGAGGCTGAGGAACACGATCTTGCGGCCGTTGACGCCGCCTTGATCGTCGATCATTCGGAAATAAGCCTGCTCCGCCTTGCCGACGGCGCCGAAGATCGCGGCGGAGCCGCTATAAGGTTGGGTCTGACCGATTTTGATTTCGGTCGCGGTAATTCCCGGCGCGTTAGCCGCCCAAGCCGTGCCAATCGAACACAGTCCCGCCATGCCGGCCAAAGCGATCACCAAGAGCCGAATCGTTAGCATCCCCCGCCGATCTCCTCACCTTCGCGCTACGTCTAGTCTATAGCCCGACTTTGCGGGCGGCGCGATAACCACGACTCCCTCCGGCATTGTACCGTCTAGACCAAGCTTCGCAGCATTTCGAAAATAGCGGAAAAATCCCGGCCGCCCCGCCCCGTTGCGCTGAATTCCCCGTAGAGCTTGGCGGCGGCGGCGCCGAGCGGAGTGGTCACGCCCGCTGCTGACGCGGCCGACTGTGCCAGGGCCAAGTCCTTCAACATCATGTCGGCGGTGAAGCCGGCGGCGTAGTCGCGATTGGCCGGCGATGTCGGCACCGGCCCGGGCACTGGGCAGTAGGCGGTGAGGGACCAGCATTGTCCGGAGGATTTGCTGCTGATATCGAACAGTTTCTGTCGGTCGAGCCCGAGCTTGTCCGCCAGGGCGAAGGCCTCGGATACGGCTATCATCGAGATGCCCAGTATCATGTTGTTGCATATCTTCGCCGCTTGTCCGGCGCCGGCCGCCCCGGCATGCACGGTGGTCCGGCCCATCGCTCGGAGATAAGGTTCGGCGCGGGCGAACGCCGCTTCCGTTCCGCCAACCATGAAAGTTAGCGTCGCGGCCTGGGCACCGGCGACGCCGCCGGAGACCGGCGCATCAACCATATCGAACCCCGCCGCCTCGGCGGCAGCCGCGACGGCGCGGGCGCTTTCGATGTCGATGGTCGAGGAATCGATGAACATCGTTGCTTTAGGTGCGAGCGCCAGGAGTCCTTCGTCACCAAGATAGACGTCCCGCACATGCTTGCCTGCCGGAAGCATGGTGATGACCACTTCGGCGCCATGCACGGCATGGGCCGCCGACCGCGCCGCGCGTGCCCCCGCCTTTTGTGCGGCTTGAATGGCCCGAGAAGAAAGGTCGAAGACCGTCAGCCCATGGCCGGCCCGCAGGAGATTGCGAACCATCGGCGCACCCATGTTGCCGACACCGATAAAGCCGATCTCGCTCATCCGTCCTCCTCGCCAGCGTTCCAATCGAAAGTCAGCTCGACGCCGGGCAAGGGACCGAAATACGCGTCTATATCGGCCTCCGTCACCTCGGCTAAGGTCGGGGGAAGCCATGTTGGGTTGTTGTCCTTGTCGATCAGCGCGGCACGCGTGCCCTCATAGAAATCATGCCCTCGGATAACGCGATGGACCATCCGCCACTCCATGCGCATGCAGTCCTCGAAGCTTAAACCGCGTCCAGCGCGAAGTTGCCGATATGTGAGTTTCAGGCTGGTCGGCGATTTCGTCATTAACATTGCGCGCGTCCGCGCCGCGAATTCACCCGGCTCCGCTTCGAGAGCCGCAAGAATTGCCTCGACCGAATCCCGATCGAAGCAGCGATCCACGATCGCTCGATAGTTGGCCAGTTCGGGAGCACCCGGATTTTCAGCAAGATCGTGGATTGCCGCCGTGACGGCTTCATGCGGGTCGATGCCCGGGCTGGCTTTTTCGAGCGATTCCGATAACCGGGCCAATTGCGCTCCAGGGACAAAGGATTGCGCGACGCCGCAATAGATCGCATCGGCCGCTCCGATTCGAGCGCCGGTCAGTCCGAGATACATGCCGAGCGCGCCGGGACAGCGGCTGAGAAAAAAGCTGCCGCCGACATCGGGAAAGAGGCCAATGCCCGTTTCAGGCATGGCGAAGATCGTGTTCTCGGTGGCGACGCGGTGACTGCCATGCACCGAGATTCCGACCCCGCCGCCCATGACAATGCCATCGAGGAAAGATATGTAAGGCTTGGCGAGTCGGTGAATGCGCGCGTTCAGACGGTACTCGTCACGATAGAAGAGATCGGGATAGTCGCCGCCCTTGAGGCCGTCTTCGTAGAGTCTTCGGATATCGCCACCGGCGCAGAACGCCCGTTTCCCTTGCCCGCCGATCACAATGCAAGCGATCTCGGAATCGCGCTCCCACGCCAGCAAGCGACGGTCGAGCGCGACGCACATGTCGCGCGTAAGCGCGTTCAGGGCGTGCGGCCGATTGAGAAGAATCCAGCCCAGGCGGCCGACGACATCAAAAATTATTTCCGGCGCCTCAGATTCAGACATTCGATCCGGCCGCCAGAAGCCGGCGCGCGATGATCACCCGCATGATCTCGTTGGTGCCTTCGAGGATCTGGTGCGCGCGCACGTCGCGCAAATATCGCTCGATCGGCAAATCCTTGAGATAGCCATAGCCGCCATGAAGCTGGAGCGCTTCGTCGCAAACATGGAAACCCGCGTCGGTGGCTACCCGTTTCGCCATCGCGCAGGACAATGTCGCCTCCGGATGCGCGGCGTCTAGCCGGGACGCCGCTCGCCAAATCATCAACCGCGCGGCATCGAGTTCGGTCGCCATATCGGCCAACTTGAATTGCAGCGCTTGGAACTCCCCGAGCTTGCGGCCGAACTGCGTCCGCATCGAAAGATGATCGCGCGCAAGCTCGAGACATGCCCGCGCGCCGCCGATGGAGCAGGCGCCGATATTGATCCGGCCGCCATCGAGCCCCGCCATCGCAATCTTGAATCCCTCGCCTTCCCCACCGATCCGATTGGCCATCGGCACCCGGCAATCCTTGAAGATCACCGCGGCCGTCGGTTGGGAGTTCCAGCCAAGTTTGCGCTCCTGGGCCCCAAAGGAGAGACCGGGGGTGCCGCTCTCGACCGCGAGGCAAGAGATGCCTCTTGCCCCTTCTTCGCCCGTCCGGACCATGCACACATAGATGTCCGAGCGCCCGCCGCCGGAGATAAAAGCTTTTTCGCCGTTGAGGAGATAGTGATCGCCATCGCGACGCGCACGAGTTCGGAGCGACGCGGCGTCCGAACCCGCATCCGGCTCGGTGAGGCAATAGCTGGCGAAATGCGCCATGCTGCAGAGTTTTGGTAGCCAGCGGCGGCGCTGCGCGTCGTCGCCGAACCGGTCGATCATCCAGGCGGCCATGTTGTGGATGGAAATATAGGCGGCCGTTGAGGCGCAGCCCGACGCCAGTTCCTCGAAAATGACAGCCGCGTCGAACCGGCTCAGCGCCGTGCCGCCGACATCTTCACGGACATAGATGCCCGCAAATCCAGCTTCAGCCGCCCGCCGAAGAGTTTCGACGGGAAAAATTTTCTCGGTGTCCCAACGCGCCGCATATGGCGCCAACTCAGCCTTCGCGAACGCGCGCGACGCCTCTTGAAACGCCAGTTGGTCCTCGGCAAGTTCGAAATTCATCGCAGCGCCATGCCATCGTCCGGCTTCGCGTCATGCCACAGCAATCGGAGAACGGCAAGAACACTCGCGCGTGGGCGTCAGAACCTGGCCGGCATCGCCTCGGATAGATTCGCGCTGCTTTTCCCGGCCGGAGACGCGACAGGCTCCATCGGGCCATCGCTCCATTTCTCCCAATCGATGCCCAAAGACTCGCGGGCATAGGAGATCGGATCGCTCACGAGATACGAAAGCATCTTCAGATCGCGGCCCCCCAGCACCCAGGGGGTAAACAGACTCGCCACCAATGCCTTCGGCATACGTACTTTCGTGCCTTGCGCCACGGCGGACGGAACGTCGGTCCTGCCGAGTCCCCGCGCGACGAAATTGATCCCCGCGATCATCGACAAATTCATCTTGAAAAAGAACCGCGGATTGCATTCAAGATATAAAATGCGGTTGTCCGGCGTCCTTCTCATGTCGAAATTGAAGACACCGCTCAAGCGTTGGTGTCGCGCTATTTGCGCAATCGTCGGCTTTATGGCCGGATCGTCGAGCGTCTCGTAAGTCGCGCGCTTCAGACGATGCGCGATGAACGATACGATCTCGCCCTGTTCGCAATAGACGCTGGCGCCGATATCCTCGCCGGGGATGAATTCCTGGACAATAATGGGATTGTAAAATATTCGCTTGGCTTGCGCGTGGACATTGCCCGCGTCGAGCTTGAATACCCCCTGGCTGGCATCGAGGCTGAGCGGCTTGGCGATGACCGGGAATTCGAGTCGGCTATTTTCGATTTTTGCGAGGAGCTCCGCGCGATCTCCGACCAGGATGCTATCTGGACAAGGAATCCCCAAATCCTTGCACAGATTGGTGAAATTCCATTTGTTGTTGAGAAAATCGAATTGCCTCAGATCGGGCGCGGGAAAGCATGGCGCCCCGATCAGATCCTTGATCGCGAGCAGACTCCGCATCGCCAACGCGTCGCCGGGAAGGACCATGTCGATGCCGAATTCGAGGATCCAGCGATTGATTTCAACGGCGAGACTAGGGTCGCGCTCGCCCGTGACGGGAAGTTCGTTCGAAATGAATTTCCGACAGTGGCGCGAATAACCAAGACCCTTGGACGAGCCGTTTCCCAGAACATAGACTTTCGCGCCGGCGGCGGCGGCGCACCGCATGACCCGGTATGGGAGGGTGATCAATGAACATAGCAACAGGATTCGTCGCGCCTCGACTCGAGCGGCGGGCGCCCCGAAATCGCGCGCGGAATCCTCCGGCGTCACCGTAGCGGATTTCGAAAGAAGCGCGTTTGCCAAATCCCGCTCCGACTTCAGGAGTGGGAAGGTTCCTGGCGAGCAAGATTGTCCGCCAGCGGTCGCTCCGCCGGAAGCGGGCGGCGGGCCAAGACACTAGCGAGATGGCGAGAGACCCGCTTCGCCGTAAAATCCGCGCCGAAAACGAATCGCACGACGGGACCGAAACTGTTCATCGATGCCGGGCCGACAAAATAGAGACCTGGCGCGGACGTCTCGAAATTGGCGGACAGCACGGGCGCATGCTCAAGGTGGCGAATCTCCGGCAAGAGGGCGGCCGTCAGGAAAGGCAGCCGGCGCAGATCGACCCGATAGCCGGTCGCGGCAACAAGGCGGTCGACAACGATTTCTTCGGGCCTTCCGTCGCGCGTCAGATTGTGAAGATGAACCCGGCCATCCTTGAATTCGGCAAGTTGTGGAGAACGGCCGGTCAGGAGGGACACTTTGCCCTCGATCTGGTCCTTCATGAACCACCCTGTGGACGGGCCAAGCAAGGTGCGTACCTTGTGCAGCCGCAGCGACTCGGGCAAGGCATGAAAGGCTTGCGGCATTTCGGCGAAAATCCGCAATTGCCAGCCCGCGCCAATCCCCGAGCCGGGCGAGCGAATTCGGCGCCATATCGGTCGATGAGACGGCGGCGCGTGGAACTCGATTGCGGCCTGCCGCGCGACCACCGAGACCTGCCCCCCTTGTTGATGGATCAAGGCGGCCAAATCTATCGCGGATGCACCGGCGCCGATGATCGCGACCTGTTTGCCCCGAAAACCGTCGATCGGTCCGTGCGAGCCGGAATGGGTAAAGACCTCCGGCGGAAGATGCCGAAGGAAGCTCGGAACATAAGCGAATTTCACGATGCCGGCCGCGACCACCACGCGGCGCGCGGAAATCCTTTCGCCGGTGTCGAGGTTGAGCACATAACCCCGGCCCGACTTCTCGACCGCAACCACGCGCTTGTCTTCGACTTGCGGCACGAATTGCTTTTGGAACGCCATCCCGTAGCCGATGAAAGTCGCGAGCGGAACTGGTTTTCTCGTATCGTGATGTTCGAGGCCGTGCTGCTCACAATACGTCTTCAGCGTCAGGGTTCCCGCCGGGTCGGACAAATCCGAGGAAGAGCCATCCGATTTGAGCGACATTCCGGGCGGCATCTGGGTCTTCCAGGACTCCATCGGCGTCCCGAAGATCCGGAAATCGACACCGAGCGCGCTCAGATGAGCGGCGATCGACAACCCATACGGTCCGGCTCCGATTATCGCGACATCGACCACGCTCACGCCTGCCTCCGGTATCATCTCGCCGCGAAGCTATTGGGCGGAAGAAATCCTCGCTCGACCGCGACCCGCGGGAAAGGACTGAGCCTTCAGCTTCGCTGGTAAGAGAAGTAACGGTGAATGATTAACGGATGATGAAATTCGCCCGCCAACCGGAGCGGATTTTGGCTTATTCCGCCGCCGCGCGCGCCGGTACCGGCGTGCGATCGCGGAAATAGGGTAACACCTCTTCTGCAATCGCGATTTGATTGGCCTGCACCATCTCATGCGGCAAGGTTCCGAACTGGGTCTTGGTCAGCGAGTAGCCGAACCCCGCGAGGTCCTGATACTCGGCGAGCTTCTCCCGTACCGTACTCGGACTACCGACGATCACGACGCCCTGTCCGATCAGATCGTCGACGCTGGTCGGCCGGGTGCCCCGCATCGCTCGTTGGCGTTTGACGGATTCGATGCTGCTATAACCGGGCGGCGACATCATCACGGGATTCATCTTGAGGAAGCGGTTGGAATAGGCTTCGAGATGGGGACGCGCCTCGCGTCGCGCTTTCTCGTCGGTGTCGGCGACATAGATCGCGTTCGACCAGGCCAGTTGATCGGGCGAGGCTTGATAACCCGCCTTGTCGGCTTCCTCGCGGAACGCCTGGAACACTCGCGCGACGGCGCCGATCGGCGCCAAAGTCTGGCAATAGGTGTAGCGGTGCCGCGCCGACCAGCGAATGGTGCTGATCGAGCCCGAGGACGGCGTCCAGATCGGCGGGTGCGGCTGCTGATAGGGCCGAGGCCACGGATTGACGTAACGCAGATTGTAGAACTTGCCCTCGAAAGTGAACGGCCCCGGCTCGGTCCAGGCGCGGATAATCAGATCGTGCGCCTCCTGGAAGCGCTCGTTCGATTCCGCCGGATTGATGCCCATCGAGTGATATTCGGCGCCGATGCCGCGCACGAAGCCGGCGATCACCTTGCCGCGTGTGATGTTGTCGAGGATCGCGAATTCCTCGGCGATGGTGAGCGGATTGTTCACCAGCGGGAGCGCGCGGCCCAGGATCGCGAGCTTGCCGTTCTTGATCTTGCGCGCCAGCGCGCCGGCCAGCACGCCGGGTGTCGGCATCATCCCGTAAGCCGTTTGATGGTGTTCGTTGACGCACAGGCCGTCGAAGCCGAGTTCGTCCGCCTTTTCCATCTGGTCGAGATACTGGTTATAGAGTTCGGCGCCTTTGATCGGATCGTAATGCCGGTTCGAATAGGTGACCCAGGACGAGCCTTCGCGTTCGATCGCGTCGAGGTCGGCGTAGGCGTACGGCATCAGATGGAAATGGAATATTTTCATGGCGCGGTCTCGATCCCTGCAATGAATCCTTCGATCTCGGATGCCAGCGCGTCCGGCATCTCGATATGGGGCAAATGTCCGCAACCGGGCAGCAGCACGAGCTTAGCGCCCG
>Ga0182024_10014686_pt1 | contig 15105 bp, 15 predicted proteins | sample P32metaG_FD_120480 | JGI IMG/M metagenome (GOLD analysis project Ga0182024, IMG submission 120480) | Permafrost microbial communities from Stordalen Mire, Sweden - P3-2 metaG (Illumina Assembly) | ecosystem: Environmental > Terrestrial > Soil > Wetlands > Permafrost | place: Sweden: Stordalen... | reverse complement strand
GCCGCGCGTACGGGTTCCACAGCCCCCAAGCGCTGATCGCCCTAGCAATGCTCAAACTCGCAGATCTGTGCCCGCCACTACCCCGGTGACACAACCCACGGAAACGTCAGGAGATTCACCTTTGGGCGCAGGTGCGCGAACCACGCCGGCAGGAGCCCCGATCGGCCGCCGTCGAAGAGCATGCGCGCTTGCGAGTTCGCGCCGGAGACGAGGGTCGCGAGCACCGAGACGATCCCGGCGACCCACGCCAAGATCGCCGCGCCGCCGAGATAGTGGTCAGCCACCGTCAAAAACGGGACTGATGAGCGGCCGATCGAGGCGACGTCGTAGTGAAAGCCGGTGATGGTGGCATACGCGAAGAAGACGAACAGGGCGGCGCCGATCGCGATCGAGATATAGAGCGCCCTCGGGACGGTGCGCCGCGGATCGCGGACCTCCTCGGCGAGCGCAGGACCGTTCTCCCATCCAATGAACATGTAAAGCGCCAGCGGGAACCCCGCCGACAGGCCGGCCAGACCACCGCTCAGATGCGACCACGAAAACGGTACAGCCGAAAGATGAGCGCGACGATCGACCAACACGACCACGCAGACCATGAGCATGATCGCGACCTGAACCAGCACAGCCACCCCCACCGCCTTAGTCGAGAGACTCACCCCGCGCGCAGTCAGCCAGATCGCGCCGACGGTCAACACCAGCGTCAGCGGCTCCCACGGCACGCGCCACGACGTGTAATGCGCGATGGTCAGCGCCACCATGCCGCCCGACATCGTGAACACCCCCGCGATCGCGACGGTGTACCCCACCGCGACCAGCAGAGCCGTCGCCACCCCGGCCCTCGATCCCAGCGCAGTCTCGACATAGGTGATAAAGCTCCCCGCCGAGGGCTCGACCTTCGTGAACTCGGCGACCGTGAACGCGAGTAAGACAACGGCCACGGCTCCGGCGAGGATCGTCAACGGGGCGGCCACCCCCGCGGTCACCGCGATCACTCCGAACGCGAAGTAGAAGTCGATCCCCGGCCCGATGTTCGCAACCGTCGAGGCGGTCAGGTCCGCCGTGCCCAGCTGCCCGGCCTTCAGTTCCCCGCTCTGGCTCACCGCGCACCCCCTCGACTAGATCGCATACATGTTGGCAGCGCCGAGAATGTACCCTCCGAGCTAAGCGCTACCTCGGCATCGCATCGGTGCTGCACACCGTTACGCGAGCCCTGGTATCGGCGACGAGGCGTCTCAGTAGCCAAGTATCAGCGAACAGCGGGAAGCTTGCCCTCCGAGGACCTCGGTCGGCACAGTTCAGCGACGGACCACTGCCGCTCCGCGCCCAACCGGGAGCGTCGTGCACAGCAACCAGGCCTGCGTTGGTCCCGAGCAGTCGCGTCGTTCGGCTCAAGGATGTGTTGGTCGGACACTCCCGAGTACGCGCGGCGGGAGGCGGTCGACCTGTCTAGGTGGAAGTGATGTGCCCGTTGATCCGGCGGGCTATCGCCAGAGGGTTCCCGTCCTTAAGCGCCAGGGGCAGCACGTCCTGTGGCGCATCTTGGAACGCGACCGGTCGCTGGAAGCGTCTGACCGCTGTGGTGCCCACAGAGGTGTGGAGAGAGCTTGTCGTCGCGGGGTATGGGCCGCCGTGCTGCATGGCGGCGGTCACCGCCACGCCGGTGGGGTAGCCGTTCCAGACCAGTCGCCCCACGCGAGCGACCATCGTCTCCGCGATGTCGGCGAACGCGGGCGCCTCTTCATTGGATACGTGCATGGTGAAGGTGAGCGAGCCCTGGATGCGCCTGAGCGCGGAGGCGAGTTCGTTGTGGTCCGCGTATCGCACGACCAGTGAAGCGGGCCCGAAGTGCTCCTCCAACAGATCAGAATCGTGGGCTAGGGCGGCGGCCGGGACGGTGAGCATGATGATCGGGTGGCGCAAGCCCGGGCCGGCAGTTTGCGGTCCTTCGTGGAGCACCTTCACGTCCGGGTGGCGGCGCGTGGTTGCGAGCCGGGCGGTGAGGCCTCGGAGTGCGTCGGTCGTGAGCAGGTATCCGGGTTCGGCGGACGCAAGCTCGGTCGCCACCTGATCGACGAACGCGTCTCCGGCCGGCCCGGTGGGAACGAACAGGAGGCCGGGACTTGTGCAGAACTGGCCGGTCCCGAGGAGCAGTGAGTTTGCTAGGGCGGACGCGACCTGGTTCCCACGCTCGGCGATGGCCTTGTCGCTGATCACCACTGGGTTGATGCTGCCCATCTCGGCGTATACGGGGATCGGTCGGGTCCGTGCCGCGGCGAGGTCGTAGAGAGCGCGGCCCCCGGCCAGGGATCCGGTGAAGCCGACGGCGCTTAGGGCCGGATCGCGCACCAGGGATCCGCCGACTCGGGACTCCTTGCCTTGGAGTAGCGAGAACGTGCCGGGTGGCAGATCGGCTTGGGTGATGGCGCGGGCGATGGCCCGTCCGACGAGCTCGCATGTTGCCGGGTGGGCGGGGTGGGCCTTGGCGATGACGGGACAGCCCGCGGCGAGTGCGGAGGCGGTGTCGCCTCCAGCGACGCCGAAGGCGAGCGGGAAGTTGCTGGCTCCGAAGACCGCGACGGGGCCTAGCGGCACCAGGAGTCGGCGCAGGTCAGGACGTGGGGGGTTCAGCGCGCTGTCGGGAAGGTCGATGGTCGCCTCGAGGTGCTCGCCGGTGCGGACCCACGCGGCATGCATGAGTAGCTGGCCGATGGTCCGGGTCAGCTCCCCGGCGAGGCGGTTGCTGCCGATCGCGGTTTCCTGGTCAGCGCGGGCGACGATCTCGTCGCCGGCTCGCTCGAGTTCGGCAGCGATCTGCTCAAGCAGGCCAGCGTGCTCGGTGTGCACCATGCTGCGCGTCGATTCCCAGGCGGTCTCAGCGGCCGCGGCCGCGGCGCGCACGTCGTCGTCGGACGCTTCCCAGAACAGAGGACCCGCCGGCTCGCCGGTCCGCGGATTGACGGCAGCGAACGAGGTGCGGTCCCCGCCGGTCCAGTCTTCGCCCGCGATCAGGTTCGCGCCGGTTAGGCTGGGGGCGGTCACTCGATCACCGCCACGCAGTCGATCTCCACTGCGATGCCGCCGACCAGCGGCGCGCCAACGGTCGTCCGAGTTGGGTGGGGCGTTGGAAAGTGGCGCTCGTAGACGGCATTCATGGCCGGGAAGTCCTCGAGGTCGGCGAGGTAGACGCCGCAGCGCACGACGTCGGCAAACGTGGCCCCGGCGGCTGCCAGCACCTCTCCGACGTTCTCAAGCACCTGCTCGGTCTGGGCTGCGATGTCACCCCGAATTGGCTCGCCGTTGCGAACGGGGACCTGCCCGGAGACGAATACGAGCCGTCCGCTGGCGATGATTCCGGGAGATAGCGGAGCCGGGGAAGTCGGACCGTCGACCGCGTGTTTCATGTTTCCTTCTCCTTTTTCGGCTTGACTGACGGGCCGAGCTAACGTAGCATCAACTGGTCTGATGAGCAGATCCCCTGATAACCTGACTGCGCGACCGGAAGCCTGGCCGCGGGTGCGCTTCGCGGATGACGAGTACCGCAGCCGCCTGTCGCTTGTGCAGTCAGAGATATCGGCGCGCGGAATCGGGGCGGCGGTTATCGCGGACGAGCGGACCACCTGGTATCTCACCGGCTTTGGCAGCGCGAGCCCGATCGGGAGCCGCGCGCGCCCGCGCGTGCTTGTCGTGCCGCAGGATGGCGAGCCGACGTTCTTCGTTCACGAGTCGACCGCGGTCACAGTGCGGGAGATGTGCTGCTTCGACGATGTTCGTACCTACCATGCGCTGGGGGGCGCCCCGGTCGAGGCGATCGCTGCGCGTCTGCGCGAGCTTGGAGGCGAGCAGGTCGGGCTCGAGATCGGTGGCCAGCTGCGAAGCGAGCTGACCGCGGGTGAGCTCATCGCGCTGCGTGATGTCGTCGGTCCCACGGCGACCAGTGATGTTGCGCCGGCCGTCTGGGCCGTGCGGTCGATCAAGTCCGCAGCCGAACTGGACCGGATTCGACTTGCCGGCGAGCTGACCAGCCGCGCGTACGTCGAGGCGTTTGATCGGATGCACCCCGGGATGACCGAGCAGTGCGCCGCGCGCATCGTGCGCGAAGCGATCATGGAGCAGGGCGCCGACGGCGCCTGGTCGATTGCCGTCGCCGGCCACGGTGACTACGTCAGGGTTGACGGCGTGCCCCGCAATCGACCAGTGGCGTCGGGCGAGCTCGTGTTTATCGATTGCGGAGCGAACGTTGGCGGGTATTGGGCGGATTTCTCACGTGCCGGCGTGATCGGCGGCCCATCCGACGAACAGCTTCACTATCAGCAGCAGATCGTCGAGGCCACGGCAGCAGGTGTGCGGGCTATACGTGTTGGGTCCACTCTCGGTGATGTAGCGCGGGCCAGCGGTGCGGTGATGGAGCGCCACGGTCTGGAGTTCTCGAGCCGGGCCGGACGGATCGGACACGGCATGGGGATGCTCGTGACGGAGCCGCCTGATGTTGCCGAAGACGTCGAGGTCCCGATTGCGGCCGGCATGGTCCTGACGATCGAGCCTGGCGTGATTCGCGACTCGGGAATCTTCCATGCCGAGCAGAACGTGATCGCCCAGGCGGACGGCCCCGAGGTCGTTTCGGTGTCGTCGTCCGAGCTCACCCCGATTACGTGAACGTTGCGCTCGTGACAGGTGGGGCCAGTGGAATCGGGCGGGCGACCGCCCGGGCCTTCGCGCATTGCGGCTGGGGGGTTGTGGCTGCGGACATCGACGGCCCGGGCTTGGCCGAGACCGTCGCCGACGAGGACACGCTGGTGGCGGTTGAGGGTGACGTGCGCTCGGGGCTAGACACCGAGCGTATGTGCGCCGAGGCGGTCGCGCGGTTCGGCGCGCTCAACGCCGTCGCCTGTGTGGCCGGGGTCGAGATCGATGCGCCGGTGGATCAGCTTCCGGAGGCCGATTGGGATCGAGTCGTGGACACGAGCCTGAAGGGCACGTACCTCCTCTGCCGGTCCGCTATCGGTCATCTCCGCGCCGCGGGGGGCGGAGCGATCGTCACTATCGGCTCGCCGTTGGGGCGGGCGTCGTTTCCGTCGGTGACCGCCTATGGAGCGGCGAAGGCCGGCATCGAGGGGCTCACCCGCGCGATGGCAATCGACTACGCCGGGGACGGTGTGCGGGTCAACTGTCTGATCCCTGGTCTGACCGACACGCCCCTGGTGTGGCGCAACGTCCCGGAGGGTCAACTAAACGAGGTGAAACGGGAGGCAGCGGCAGAGGTGCCGCTCGGTCGAATGGCAAACCCAGAGGAGATGGCAGCACTTGTGATGTTTCTCTGTTCCGACACTGCGAGCTTCATGACCGGCTCGAGCCTCGTCGCCGACGGCGGGGTACTGGCGCGCATCTCTACCGACCACTGATGACCAAGCCCGCGATGCAGGCCCCAGACACCAGCCAGGACCCGGCCGCCGATCGTGGGGAGGTCCGCGTCGAGCAGTTGACGCGCCGCTTTGCCCAGCGCCGCATGGAGGTGCTCGCCGTCGATGACGTGTCCATGGTGGCCGGACGTTCGGAGTTCGTCACCATCCTCGGACCATCTGGTTGCGGGAAGTCGACGCTGTTTCACGTCATCGCCGGGCTGCTGCCGCCGACCGCGGGCGAGATCTGGATTCACGGCGAGCGGGTCACCGGCCAAACCGGACACGTCGCCTACATGCCCCAGCGCGACAATCTGCTGCCTTGGCGCAGCGTGCTTGACAACACGATCTTGGGATTGGAGGTGGAGGGCATCCGGCGCGAAGAGGCCCGGGAGCGGGCCCGGGAACTGTGCGTCCGCTTCGGGCTGGGGGATTTCGTGACGGCGCTGCCGAGGGAGCTGTCCGGGGGGATGCGACAGCGCGCGGCGTTCATCCGCACGATGCTGTTCCCGCGCGAGGTGATGCTTCTCGACGAGCCGCTCGGGGCGCTGGACGCTCAGACGCGCCTGCTGATGCAGGAGTGGCTGCTTGACGTATGGGAGCAGATGAGCAAGACGGTGTTGTTCATCACCCACGATGTCGACGAGGCGGTCTTCCTGTCAGACCGCGTGTATGTGATGAGTGCCCGTCCCGGGCGTTTTGTCCGGGAGGTTGCGATTGATCTTCCCCGGCCGCGGCGAGCCGAGATGCGGCTCGGAGCCGAGTTCGTTGCGCTGCGCAACGATTTGCTCGCGCACATCCGGACCGAGACCCTGAAGTCCTTCCAGGAGACGAGAGCATGAGCTCCTTTGTGGCACCCCGGAGACTGGGCGCGGTCATAGCGCCGGTGCTGTTACTGCTCATTGTCGTCATCGGCGGTTGGTGGTTGTACGTTTGGCTCTCGCACATCAACCGGGTGATCCTTCCGGCGCCCAACGAGGTCGCGTCGGCGTTGTGGACGAATCGCTCGACGCTCTGGTCAGACCTGCTGGTGACCTTGCGCGAGGTGGTGTACGGCTTCGGCAGCGGCTTCCTGCTAGGCGTTGTCTCCGGCGTGTTGATCGTGTACTCGCGGATCCTTGAGCGCACGCTCTATCCCGTGATCATCGCGTCGCAGGTGATACCGATCTTCGCGCTGGCGCCGCTGCTGATCATCTGGTTCGGGTTCGGCATCGCTCCGAAGGTGATCATCGCCGCGTTGATCGTGTATTTCCCGATCGCGGTCAACATGGTGGAGGGCCTGCGGTCAGCCGATCAGGGCATCATCGACGTGATGCGCTCGTTCGGCTCCAGCGAGTGGCGTATCTTCCGCTCCATTCGGCTGCCGTCCTCCATCCCAAGCCTGCTCGTGGGCACGCAGGTTGGAGTCACGTTTGCTGTCATCGGCGCGGTCATTGCCGAATGGGTGGGGGCAAGCGCGGGTCTGGGATATCGGATGGTGACGGCCAACTCCCAGTCGGAGACCGACCTGGTGTTCGCCGCGATCATCACGCTCGCGGTCGTCGGTGTGGCGCTCTTCGTTTTGGTCCGTGTCATCGGGGATCTGGCGTTCCCGTGGCAGCGCAAGCAACGGGCTGACTGATCACACAACAAGGAGGAGTCGTATGCGAAGGCCGAAAGTTCGGTCCAGGCTTGCCCTGCTCTGTCTCGCCGTTGCGGCAGGGCTAGCGGTGTTGGTTTCGGGCTGTGGCAGCAGCAGTAGCGGCACAAGTAGCGCGAGCAGTAGCGGCGCCCGCGCGATGACGAAGGTCACGTTCATGGCGGACTACCCGCGGCCGGCGTGGGTGGCGCAGATCCCGTGGGTGGTGGCGATGAAGATGGGCTGGTATCGCCAGGCGGGTCTCGACATCAACTACGAGTTCCCGTCCACCCCCTCTGATCCCGCGCGATTCATCGGGATCGGCCAGGCTGATCTCACCGTCTCCTACACGCCGGACCTGCTCACCGCCAAATCAAAAGGGCTCGACGTAAAGGCGCTTGCCTCCCTGTTTGACAAGAACGTCGAGGGGATCATGGTCTGGAAGAGCTCGGGCATTACAACTCCGCAGCAGCTTTCGGGCAAGACCGTCGCGATCTACCAGTTCCCGATGGCTCAGCTGAACTGGCAGACGTTCACCCGCCACTACGGGATCGCGCGTGTGAACAAGGTCTCGGAGGGCAACTACGGCGTCCCGCTGATCGTCTCCAACAAAGTCCAGGCGATCGATGCTGCGGCCCCGAGCGAGCTGGTCGACGCCGAGCAACAGGCCGGCAAAGGCGCCAACTTCTGGGTTTACCAGACCCAGCACGGGATTCCGAACTTCTACTGGTTCGTGCTCGCCGGCAACGGCGCCTGGGTCAAGGCGCACCCGGAGGCGGCGAAGAAGTTCGTGGAGGTGACCGAGCGCGGTGTCGCGTGGTCGATGGCACACCCGGCTCAGGCGGTAAAGATGTTCGTGGCGGCCTATCCGAAGGACGTCTCGCAGAAGCTGGCTAGCGCGGCTTGGGCGCAGATCATGAGCTACGACGCGACCCGGTTCGTGGCCGGCAAGCCGGCGGGTTACATGGACCCGGCCATCTGGCAGAGCTACGAGAAGTTCCTGATCAGCAAGAAGTTCCTCACCTCGCCGGTGAACGTCAGCGATCTGCTCACCGACAACCAGTACGTCGGTCCCTGACCTCGCATCGATGCACGCATCTGCGACAACCGAGGAGGTCAGGGTCCTGCAACACGGCTCGGGCACACCCGTGCTGTGGATCGTCGCCGGGGTACACGGCGACGAAGTGGAAGGCATGGCGTGCGTCGAAGAGGTGCTGAGTGCGGTACGGCCGCGGGTGGGAACGCTCGTGGCCGTGCCGGTCGCCCATCCGGCGGCGCTTCGTGCCGGCACTCGGCGAGGACCGGATGGCGTCGATCTAAACCGGATCTATCCGGGTCGTCCCGATGGCGGTCCAACGGAGCGCGTCGCCAACGCGTTGTGGCGGCAGATGGTCGACTCAGCCCCGGACGCTCTGATGACAATCCACTCGTGGAGTCGAAGCGGCTCCGCGGTGGCTCATGTGGAGCATGCTCGCGGGGATGCGAGAGGCGCTGAGTTGGCTGCGCGGTTGGGGCTGCCGTTCGTCGTTCCATTTCTCTGGCCTGACGGGCTGCTGCCCAACGTGTCGGTCAAGCACGGAATCCCGTCGGTGGAGCTGGAGCTCGGAGGGCTTGGAGCGCAGACGCCGGGCAACCTGAGGCGCGGTCTGCACGCGGTACAGGCGATCGCCGCAGCGCTCGGTATGTGCGATCCCCCCCCGGTGGCGCTAACGCCGGTGGTGGTCCACCGAGTTCCGGTGCCGGTGGCCACATCAGGACGCGTTCGACAGCGCCGAGAGCTGGGCGAGACGGTGCGGAGCGGTGATCCGATCTGCGAGATCCGGGACATGGACGGTTCGCTGCTGGAGACTCTCACCAGTCCCGTCCGTGGCTGGGTCGGTGTTCACGTCACCTATGGCTATGTGAAGCCCGGCGATGAGGTAGTAATCGTGTTCGAGGCCGACGAGGCGGCTGCATGACCGTGCCGTGGACAGCGGGGGTCACGCTGCATTGCACTGGCTGCAGGGCGACCGAGGCGCCTGATCTGAGCTGGTACGGGTGTGCTCGTTGCGGAGCGCCGTTTGAGGTGCACTACGACGATCCCGACGGCCCGTGCCTGCCGATCCCGCCCGAGGAGCGAACCGACCTGGCCGCTCAACCAACTCCCACCCTGGAGCTGACCAGCGACCCGGGTGTGCTGCTCAAGCTCGAGCTCCGCAACCCGACCGGCTCTCACAAGGATCGTTTTCACGCCGTCACCTCGGCGATCGCCCGTTTGGCCGGCGCCAGGGGAATCGTGACCACCTCCACGGGCAATCATGGCGTGTCGTGCGCGTGTCACGCCGCGCGCGACGGCATCCCGTGTGTGGTGCTCTCCACCGAGGAGATCCCGGATCCGCTGGCCGTCCAGATCGCCGCTCACGGAGCCAAGCTCGTCCGGCTTGAACCCGGCGAGCGGCGAGAGGCACTCCGCGCCCTCGTCGACGACGGCTGGGTTCCAGCCACATCGTCAGATCCCGCGCTCACCGGAGCCGGTAATCCATATGGTGCCGAGGGCTACCGCGCGATCGCTGACGAACTCCTGGTCAGCGCCGGCCGTCTGCCTGACGTCATCTTCGTACCGGTGGCCAGCGGCGACACGCTGCTCGGCGTGGCGCGGGGACTGGCGACCGCCGCCGGCCGCCTCGGTCAGCCCGTACCGAGAGTCGCCAGCTGCCAGCCGGTGGGCGCGGCAACAGTGTCGGCTTCCCTGCGCGCCGGGCACCCCGTCTCCGTGGAGAGTCCCCATTCCGTGGCCCGCTCGACCTCGGATCGGGCGACCGGACGACTGGCCATCGAGGTGGTGGCACGGAGCGGCCTCAGCATCACCGCGTCCGAGGCGGAGATCATCCGCGCCACCCGGGACCTGGCCGCCAACGGTCTCTACGCAGAGGCCTCCTCGGCCCTTGCGCTGGCGGGCGCCCGAGTGGCCAGGCGTAACGGCATCCTCGGCCCCGACGCGCTGGCAGTCGCTGTGCTGACCGCCAACGGGCGCGGGTGGAGCGAGACCACGCAGGGCGTGTTCCCGCCGCCGCGATCAGTCGCGTCAGACATCCGGGAGCTCGATGAGCCGGGGGTGGGCTATTGAGCGCATCCCCTCGGTCAGGGTGAGCGCAGGAGACGCTCGTGGTGCGCGACCATCGCGTCCAGGTGGGCGAGCATGCGCTCACCGGCCACGTCAGGATCCCCGGAGCGGATCGCGTCGTACAGGGCGCGGTGCTCGGTGAGCTCCCAGTCGCGATAGTCCGGGAGCTCCTCGAGGGAGGGCCCCAGCTCCTGCAGCAGCGGCATGAACGAGGCGACGGTGGCCGCAAGCACCTCGTTGTGCGCGGCCTCCGCTATCTCGAGGTGGAAGTTGGCGGACGGCTCCGCGGATGTGATCTCGGCATCAAGACAGCGCTCGTGTTGATCCAGCGCGGTCTTCATGCTGCGCAGATCGGTGCGTGTGCGGCGTTCGGCGGCGAGCCTCGCAACGGCCACCTCGATCACGCGGCGCGCCTCGAGCAGGTCCTGCGTGACCCCTTTGGCGAGCGCCGCGGCCAGCTCCTCGTGAGCATCGTGGTGCGGCACGCGGGCGACGAAAGCTCCCTGACCGTGGCGGATCTCCAGCACTCCGAGCAGCGCCAAGCCGTTCAGCGCCTCCCGCACGGTCGAGCGTCCCACACCGAGCGCGGTCATGAGCTCTCGTTCCGAGGGCATGCGCGCTCCCGGCTGCAGATGCTGCCCACGCATTTGCTCCAGCAGCTGCTGCGCCACCGTCTGGGTGAGCTTCTGACGAGGAGTGCGCTCGAGGGCGAGCTTGCTTGACAACGTCTCTGACACGACTTATCTTCTCATCAGCTTATCAGACCAGTATCGTGAATCTCGTCGACAAACACGTCCTCATCACCGGCTGCTCCAGCGGGATCGGCAGAGCGGGCGCGCTCGCGTTTGCGCGTGCCGGAGCCCGGGTGTTCGCCACTGCTCGGCAGCTGAGCTCGATCGCAGATCTGTCCGACGAGGGCATCGAGACCTTGTCGCTCGATGTCACCGACGCCGCCGAGGTCGAATCAGTCGTGGCCCGGGTCGGCACCGTCGACGTTCTCGTCAACAACGCGGGGTACGGGGTGGAGGGCGCGATCGAGGAGATCGGAGACCTTGAGTTGCTCGAGCAGTACGACACCAACGTGTTCGGTCCATGGCGTCTGTGCCGCTCGGTGCTCCCCGGTATGCGCGAGCGCGGCATCGGAGTGATCGTAAACGTCTCCTCCTTCGGTGGGCAAGTGCCGTTTCCAGGCATCGGCGCGTATCGCTCGTCGAAGTTCGCGCTGGAGGGCATGACATGGACGCTGTATCTGGAGGTGAAGAAGTTCGGCGTCCGGGTGATCAGCATCCAGCCGGGTCTCGTCGAGAGCGACTTCGGCACGCGATCCATCAAACGGGGTTCTGGAATGCGTTCGGGGAACGCCTACGAGCCGATGCGCGAGGCGGCCGGGCGCGCGTATCCCCGGATGTCTCCCACTGCACTGATGCCGGAGGAGGTCGCGGATCGGATCGTGTGCGAGGTGGCCAAGGACGACGGTCCCCTCCACGTACGCATGGGCGAGGACGCCGAGCGCATGATCGCTGCTGTCCTGGAGGGTGACGAAGCCTACGAACGCTACGTCTCCGAGGGACTCGGGTTCGATTGGTTCACACCCGCGGCGTGAAGTGACGGGCCTTGCCGATCCCGGCATCGCCGCGGAAGAGCTAGAGCGGCGAGTGGATCGGCTGCTGCGGCTGCTCGGTGATGAGGGCCTGACGTCCGCCGTGGTCACGGCCCCTCGCCACGTCTACTACCTGACCGGTGTGGAGCCGGCCGGCGGTCTCCCCGCCGCCGTGCTGGTGACGGCCGACAACGTTCAGCTTGTCTGGCCGGGCGCGCCCCCGCAACCGGGGCTGACGGCGGCCACGGTGCTCGGCTACGACCCCTACGCGCAGTCCCGTGGCAACGGCGAGACGTTGGACCGGGTCCTCGGCGCGCTGGTGTCCGAGACCGGAGTGTCCGCAGATCGTCTCGGTATTGACGAACTCCTCCCCGGCACCTACGGGCAGCTTGCGCCGAAGCTGTTCACTCGCTTGATCCGCGGCAAGTCCAGCGCAGAGGTGGCGATCATCGAACGCAACCTTGCCGCCAACGACGCCGCTTTCACCGCCGTTAGCGATCGGTTGCGACCGGGCGCAACCGATCTCGACGTCTTCGTCTGGTGCTCGAGCGCGCTGTCGGATGACGCGCGCGGCTCCGTCGCCTACGACGGGAACATCGGGCTCGGCGCCAACGGTGACTTCTTCGATGCCCAGCCGACCGGGATCCGTGCCCAGGCCGGCGATCCGCTCTTCGTCGATCTCTACGTGCGACAGCGCCACTACGTGGGCGACTCGACCCGCAGCTTCGTCGCCGGCCGCGCTCCGGCCTGGCTGACCGAGGCACACCGCCGACTCGAACAGGCGATCGAGCGGGTCGAGACGCTCCTGCGCCCGGGGGCGATCGCGGGCGACGTCGACGCGATCTGTCGCCAAACGGTGGCAGCCAGCGAGATCGGCGCCAGCTTTCCCCACCACACCGGTCACGGCGTGGGGCTATCGGCACAGGAGCCGCCATACATCGTGAACGGCAGCCGTGATCAGATCGCCAACGGCGACGTGATAGCGATCGAACCCGGCATCTACTTTCCCGGGCGCGGGGGACTGCGTCTGGAGGAGGTCTATCTGGTAACCGATGACGCCGCCCGCGCCCTGACTCGCTTCCCACGTGTCCTGAGCCAGTGCCGATGACAAAGAGAGTGATGCATGATGTTTGAGCACTGGCAAGTGAGTCGGATGCAGAGCCGGGGAGATGGTCCCGTTGTCGTGCACAGCACCAGCGGCAGGACCGCGCGCGTGAACGTGGAATCGATGGCCGCGCTCCTCGCTCAGCCAAGTAAAGAGATTCGGCGGTTGGTCGACGCCGCGATCGAGGCGGAGCCGATCGACGCGTCCGGCAAGCTCATCGCGCTTGCGGATCGGCAGGAACTGTGGGCAGCAGGGGTGACCTACGAGCGCTCGCGCGAGGCGCGCGTGGCCGAATCGGGTCAGGTTGACATCTACACGAGTATCTACACATCGGACCGGCCGGAACTGTTTCTCAAATCCACGCCGGAGCGCGTCGTGGCCCCGGGCGACGCGGGCCGGCTCCGGGAAGACTCGACGTGGGATGCGTGTGAACCAGAACTGGTGGCGGTGGCCAACGCCGAAGGTGAGGTCGTGGGCTTCACGATCGGCAACGATCTGTGTTCACGGTCGATCGAGGCGGAGAACCCGCTCTATCTGCCGCAGGCCAAGGTCTATACCGACTGCTGCCTGCTGGCCTCGGGTTGGACCCCGACCTGGCGCTGGGCTCTCAGGCCCGAGCGCCGGGTGACGATGCGCCTGTTCCGAAACCGGCGCCAGTATTGGGAGGGCTCCGTCACACTCTCCCAACTGCGCCGCGACCCACAGGACCTCGTCGACTGGCTGTTCCGCGAGCTCTCCTTCCCCAACGGTGTGTTCCTGTTCACCGGAACCGGCATCGTCGCGCCCGACGACGTCCGACTGCAACCGGGCGACGACGTCGAGATTGAGATAGACGGCCTGGGCGTCCTGCGACACGGCCTGTATCGACGCCATCGCGCACCCGCGCTGGTCACTTCATGAGCCCGGCGACATATGCACGGCGCGCCACGCTGTCGATACACCCGGGCGGACACGCCCTGCCGAGGATCGTACGAAACGAACCGAGGGACCACGAGGAGGCCACAGCGCTAGGCGCAGACGCTGCCGCATCCAGGCCGAGAGGTCGTTGTCGTGGTCGACCGAGAGCCCAAAGTTCGAAAGATGCCCCGGCCTGGCCGCGCTGCAGGGCACCCCTCGGTACCCGCGTGCCGGGGCCAGCAGGGCGTATGGGCGCCGACTGATACTGACCCACTTTCGTTGTGCCGTCCCGCGGGAGAGAGATGGACGCCTGGTTTGCCGATGGGACCGGCGCGCGGCTGCTTGAGGAGGAGATCTTTGGTACGGGAGACGGTGCGCGGATTGCGGTGATCGTCGATGCGTTCTGCGCGGGATCGCTTGGCTCGCCGGTGGAGCGCTACGAGTTCTTTGCCAGCAGTGTGCTCAGTGTTCACGGTGTGCGCCTCGCCGATGGGCGGCGGGTGGTGATTAAGGCAGCCCGCCGGGAATTCGGCTTCGAGTTTCTCGCCGCCACGCAGACGGTGGTGCAGTCGCATCTGGCCGACCACGGGTTTGCACGCCCCCGGCCGCTGGGCGGCCCACGGCCACTGGTGAACGGGATCGTGGTCGCTGAGGAGCTGGTTGAGCGTGGCAGCCACGCCAACGCTCACCAACCGACGGTGCGACGAGCGATGGCCGGCGGCTGGCTTGCGCTCCCCGCCCGGCCATCCCGCCGGCCAGGTCATTCGCGACCGTCTTGCGATCCCGACCCGTGTGCCGGGCGATCGCTGACTCAAGAGATTCGGTGCTGCTGCGTCGCGACGAGTTGAGAGATGATGCTGGCATGACCGCACGCGGGAGACGAAGCGATGATCGCCGCAAGAACTTGCCCGACGGTACCGTGAGACTGCTTATCGGTGCATGTGCTGGTGTCTGCGAATACTGGTGGAATGAGGAGAACTGCACTGAGCGACTTACTCAGCGGCTCCTACTAGCGCCTCGCCCGGCCCGACGATCGGGCCCTCGCCGAACTCCGACGTGGCGCAGGCACTCAATTCGACCCCGCGATCGAAGACGCGCTCCGAGCCGAACTGGCCGACAACCCCGGAGGCGCCCGAGCCACGTTCGTCCTGGCGGCCGCGCTCGGCGCCGGCGATGGCCTTGTTTGTGCGTGACAGCTCATGGCCTGTAACCGTCGCGCTCGGTGTCCTCCGTGTCCTCGGTGTCCTCGGTGTCCTCGGGGGCGCGGGATGCGGCAGTCTCGGGTCTCGCCAGCCTTGGCAGCGTCCGCCTGTGCGAGCAGAGGGTGACTCGTTCGAGTTGAAAGGAGACGCAGGATCGGGGGTGGACCGTGCGCATGTCGATCGG
>Ga0182024_10014685_pt1 | contig 15106 bp, 18 predicted proteins | sample P32metaG_FD_120480 | JGI IMG/M metagenome (GOLD analysis project Ga0182024, IMG submission 120480) | Permafrost microbial communities from Stordalen Mire, Sweden - P3-2 metaG (Illumina Assembly) | ecosystem: Environmental > Terrestrial > Soil > Wetlands > Permafrost | place: Sweden: Stordalen... | reverse complement strand
GACTCATTCGCTCGGGGGCAAGGACTCGAACCCTGAATAACTGGACCAGAACCAGTTGTGTTGCCAATTACACCACCCCCGAAGGGCTTGGAAAGCCTACCCGAGATGCGCGAGATATCGCCAGCGCCGCGCGTCGTCGATCAGTCGAACCACGAGTGAAATCGTTGATAGCCGATGACGCGACCGATGCCAACCTCGAGGGTCTCTTTCAGGTAGTACTTCCACAGCGAATGCTTCGCCGTGGGGGAGTTGCGCACCGGTGATGGATACGGCGTCAGTCCTTGCGAAGACGCGATCGCCATGGCGCGGTCTTCGTGAAAGGGATCGGTCACCGTGAGCACGGTCTTGATGTGGTGCGTCTTCAACTTCGACTTGACCGACGAGACGTTTTGCCACGTGTCGGTTCCTGATCCCTTCAGGATCTTGGACGCCGGCACGCCGTGCGATTCGAGATACGTCGCCGACACGCCGGCTTCGGTGAAATGATCGCCCGGTCGTTTGCCGCCCGTGACGGCAATCCACGGCGCGCGGTCCTTGTGCCACAACACCAGGGCTTGGTCGAGTCGAGCTTGGAGTTCCGGCGACGGCGTCCCGTTATCTTCGGTCGTGCCGAACACCAGGATGGCCTGCGCGTGTTTCGTCGAGTGTTCGTGACCGGTCATCCAGATCTGAACGAAGGTGATGGCGAAGTAGAGGATCACGACGCTGATCAGTGTCGTGATGATTCGTAGAACGAGTTTGATCGGTCCGAAGATCACGCGTCAGCACGAACCAGCGCGCCTCGCAGACGCTCCAACACCGCCTCACGCCCTAACAGTTCCATCGATTCGAAGAGGGGCGGTCCGACCGTGGTTCCGGTAACGGCACAGCGAATCGGCGCCTGACTCTTTCGCAGCGCCAGCCCGAGCGTCTCGCCCAACTGAAGCGTCGACTCGTGCAACGCCGCGGCGTTCCAATCGACCGTCGAGAAGGCGTCGAGAGCCAACGCGAGGACCCTTTTACCGGTGTCGTCGTTCGCGATGGTTTTCGCAAAGGCCTCGTCGTCGAAGGGGACCTGGTCGAGAAAGAAGAAGCTCACCATCGCCGGGATCTCGCCCAACGTCGCGACGCGCTCTTGCACGAGGTGAGCGACGTGATTGAAGAGCGCGGGGTCGAACTGTTCGCGCGTCCACGGCGCCTCGCGGTCACTCGGTCGCCAATCGCTGGACCACGGCGCCACCCACGGCGTCGCCGCCTCGATGAACGCCTCCAAGGAGAGCGCGCGAATGTACTCACCGTTCATGTGCGACAACTTTTTCACGTCGAAAAAGGCCGGCGAGTGCGAGACGTCTTCTAAGCGGAACTGTTCGACCAGGGTCGCTCGGGGCACGATCTCTCCGTCACCCCGAGGACTCCATCCGAGGAGCGCGAGGTAGTTGACGAACGCTTCGGGCAGGTAGCCCTGGTCGCGGTAGGACTCGACGGCGACGGGGTCCTTGCGTTTGGAGAGCTTCTTGCGCTGTTCGTTCACGAGCATCGGCAGATGCGCGTAGCGCGGGAGCGCCACGGTCTCGACGCCCACGCAGTTATTAAGGGCTTCCCACATCAACACTTGCTTGGGCGTCGTCGGCAACAGGTCCTCGCCGCGGATGATGTGCGTGATCGTCATGCTGCGGTCGTCGACGGCGTTGGCCAGTGGATAGAGCACGATGCCGTTGGACTTGACCACGATGAAATCCTCGTAGCTGTCGTGCGCGAACGTGACCTCTCCGCGAATCACGTCGTGCACGACGGTGGTTCCTTCATCGGGCACCCGAAAGCGCAGGGCGGTGAGTTCCGACCGAGCGACATTTCGATCGCGGCAGTAGCCGTCGTAACCGGGCTTGGCGTTGCCCTTGATGCGCTCGTCGATCTGCTCGCGCGTGCAGTCGCAGGCGTAGAGATAGCCGTTGGCGAAGAGCGCTTCGGCCGCTGCGACGTGGTCGGGCAGCAACTCGCTTTGGTAGAAGGGTCCTTCGTCGAAATTCAGTCCCAGCCAGTTCATGGCCGAGATGATGCCGTCGCGCCACTCGTCGCGATTGCGCTCGACGTCGGTGTCTTCGATGCGCAGGATAAAGGTGCCATCGCTCTGGTGCGCGAAGAGCCAGTTGAAGAGCGCGGTGCGCGCGGTACCGACGTGGAAGTAACCGGTCGGGGACGGCGCAATGCGGACGCGGGGGCCGCTCACGAATTACTCCTCAAGGGAAAGGGCGCCGTTGGGACAACTCGCCACGGCCTCGCGAAGTCGCTCGTCGAACTCGGGTCCGGGATTCTCGTTGAGCACGTACATGAAGCCGTCGTCGCGAACCTCGAAGATCTCGGGCGCGATGCCCATGCACACGGCGTTACTGGAGCAGGCATCGTAATCAACAACGACCTTCATATCTTCTCCTTCGAGCACCGACTGCACTCCATCGTAGTTGTCACCGGTTGAGCGCGACTAGGAATACGTACACTACGAATCGACTCGAAGGAGATGATATGGAAACGCGCGCCCTGGGATCACTGCGGGTGTCGGTCGTCGGCGTGGGGTGCAACAACTTCGGTTCGCGCCTCGACCAGGTCGGTACGACGAACGTTGTGCTCGGCGCCCTGGAGGCCGGCGTCACCTTCTTCGACACCGCCGACATCTACGGCGCCACGAAGTCCGAAGTGATGCTCGGCGTGGCCCTCGGCACCCGCCGCGACGAGGTCGTCATCGCGAGCAAGTTCGGCATGCCCATCGACGACACCCACTTCGGCGCGAGTCCGACCTACGTGCGCGCGGCCTGCGAGGACTCGCTGCGTCGTCTCGGGACCGACCACATCGACCTTTACCAACTCCACTACCCCGACGACACGGTGCCGATCGCCGATACTCTCGGCGCCCTACGCGAACTCGTCGACGCCGGCAAGGTCCGAGAGATCGGCTGCTCGAACCTCACCGTCGCGCAACTGAACGAGGCGAAGTCGGCGGCCGGTGACGGCCCGGCGTTCGTGTCGGTGCAGAACCAGTACTCCTTGCTCGAACGTGAACCCGAACGCGACGGCGTGCTCGAGGCCTGCGCGAATCTCGGTATCGGTTTCTTGCCCTTCTACCCGTTGGCCAATGGACTTCTCACCGGCAAGGTACGCCCGGGCCAGCCCCTCCCCGAGGAGTCGCGACTGGCCAAGATGGCGCCCGAACGCAGCGTGCACTGGTTGGGCGACGAACTGCAGTCCAAGGTCGCGGCAGTGCTGGACTACGCCGAAACGATCGACGTGCCGATCCTGTCGCTCGCCTTTTCGTGGCTGCTGAGCCACGACGCGGTCTCGAGTGTCATTGCCGGAGCGTCCAACGCCGATCAGGTGCGCGCCAACGCGAACGCGGTGAGAACGCTCAACGCCGACGTGATCGCGCAGCTGGACGAACTGACGAGTTAGTTGGCCTTGACGGCCGCCACCATCTTGGTGAGCGTGTCCTTGGCGTCACCGAAGACCAGCGTGGTCTTGGGATTGTAGAGAAGGTCGTTCTCGATGCCGGCGAAGCCCGGTCGCATGGAGCGCTTCAAGAAGACCACGTTCTCGGCCAGGTCGGCGTGGATGATCGGCATGCCGTAGATCGGTGAACCGGGGTCGTCGACGGCGGCCGGATTGACGGTGTCGTTGGCTCCCACGACCAAGGCCACGTCAGCGGTAGCGAGTTCCGAGTTCGCCTCGTCCATTTCGAGGAGTTGCTCGTAGGGGACGTTGGCCTCGGCGAGCAGGACGTTCATGTGGCCGGGCATGCGTCCAGCGACCGGGTGAATGGCGTAGAAGACTTCGATCCCCTTGGACTCCAACAGTTCGGCCAATTCGCGCAGTACGTGTTGGCCCTGGGCGACGGCCAGTCCGTACCCGGGAATGATCACGACGCGCGACGAGAAGCCCAGCAGGATGGCGATGTCCTCGGGCGTGCCCGATCGAACACTGCGTCCGTCGTCACGCGTCGTGGCGCCACTCGCCGTGACGACCGAACCGAAGGCCGAAAAGAGCACGTTGGAGAGGCTTCGACCCATTGCTTTGCTCATCAGACGGGTGAGCAAGATACCCGAAGCTCCGACGAGGGTTCCCGCGACGATCAACAGGTCCGAGCCGAGCGTGAAACCCGAGGCCGCGACGGCCAAACCGGTGAAGGCGTTCAGCAGTGAGATCAACACGGGCACGTCGGCGCCGCCGATCGGCAGCACGAAGATGACGCCGAGGACGAAGGAGAGTGCCAGGAGGATCCACAGCAGGCTCGTCGACGCGGTAACAAGGATCGTCACGATCAGCGCCACCGCGGCGACGCCCACCACCCCGTTGATCAGTTGCTGGCCCGGGTAGGTGACCGGTCGTCCGGTCATGAGTTCCTGGAGCTTGGCGAAGGCGATCGCCGAACCGGCGAAAGAGACCGTGCCGATCAAGACGCCGAGCAGCACCTCGAGGATGACGTAGGTCGCCGGGTGACTCGACTTGATATGGATGAACTCGGTCATCGACACCAGCGACGCGGCGCCACCGCCGACGCCGTTGAAGATCGCCACCAGCTGGGGCATGGCCGTCATCTTCACGAAGCGAGCCGTCGGCACGGCGATGATCACGCCGATGAACATGGCGAGGAGGATGAGCCACACGTGGTGCAACGAGTGACCGTCGACGTACTTGAAGAAGGTCGCCACAACCGCGACCAACATGCCGAAGGCGGCGACCATGTTGCCGCGGCGCGCGTGCTTGGGACTCCCGAGGCCCTTCAGGGCGACGATGAACGTCGTCGCCGAGAACAGGTACAACAGGTCAATCAGCGTTTCACGACTCACGGAGTCACCTCGTCCGCCGGCGTCTCTTTGACCTTGGTTGCGCGGGGCTTGAACATTTCGAGCATGCGGTCCGTCACCACGAAGCCGCCCACCACGTTGAGCGTCGCGAGGATCACCGCGAGGAAGCCCAGGACCTCTTGCAGGTTCGAGGTCGATCCCCCGAGGATCAGCATCGAACCCACCAGGATCACCCCGTGAATCGCGTTCGATCCGCTCATCAACGGCGTGTGCAAGATGCTCGGCACCTTGGCGATGATCTCGGTTCCGACGAAGGCCGTCAGAATAAGGACCGTCGCGTACTGCAACAGGACGTTCATTCGGCGCTCTCCTTCGCTGCGGGGACGATCGCGACGTGCGCGAGACCGAGTGCCTCGGCCGTGGGCGCGTGGTTGATGGCGCCGTCGCGCGCGACGGTGACGCCGATGACGACTTCGTCGTTCCAGTCCGGCGCGAGCTGTCCCTTCGAACCGAAAAGAGCGAGCAGTTTCAATACGTTGTTCGCGTACATGAAGCTCGCGCTGGCGCCCATCTCGGCCGGCGGGTTCGCCATGCCCACGATGCGCACGCCGTGGTGTTCCACGACCTCGCCCACCTTGGTCAACTCGCAGTTGCCACCGCCGTCGGCGGCCATGTCGATCACCAGTGATCCCTCGCCCATCGCCTCGACCATGGCCGTCGTCACGAGGATCGGGGATTTGCGCCCGGGCACCGCCGCGGTCGTGATCACGATGTCGGAGTTGGCCACCTCGCTCAGCAATGCCGCCTGTTGCTCAAGACGCTCGTCGTCGGTCAACTCTCGGGCGTAACCACCGGCGGCGTCGGCCGTGACGGCGAGTTTCACGAAGACCGCGCCGGCCGATTCAGCCTCTTCTTTCGCGGCCGAACGCACGTCGTAGGCGCGTACCTTGGCGCCGAGTCGCTTGGCCGTGGAGATCGCCTGCAGCCCGGCGACGCCGACGCCCATCACCAATACTTTGGCCGGTCGAATCGTGCCGGCGGCCGTCGTGAGGAGGGGAAAAAATCGGTCAAAGCTGGTCGCGCCCTTTAAGGCGGCGCGATAGCCCGACACCGTGGCCTGCGAGGACAGAGCGTCCATGTACTGCGCGCGAGAGATCCGAGGCAAGAGGTCAAAGGAAAGGATGGTCACGCGACGATCGTTCAGCGCCTTCACGATGTCTTGGGCGAGCAGTGGGGAGAGAAACGAGAGATGCGTTGATCCTTCAGTGAGCAACGCGACCTCGGGAAGCGTCGGAGGATTGACGCGCAGGTTGACGTCGCCGATTGGGGCGTCAGCGATCGTGGCGCCCACCGCTTCGTAGGACGCGTCATTGAAGTGCGACAGCTCTCCGGCCCCGCGCTGGACCAGGACTTCCCAGCCCTCGGCGACGAGGGATTTCACGGCGTCGGGCGTAAGAGCGACCCGCGTTTCGCCCGCGCGCGACTCCTTGAAAAGCGCAATTTTCATGCCTCATTTCTAGCAGTTTGGCGAAAACCCTCCGCAGGTCGAATGGGGGCGAAGGGCCCTATCGATCTGAACAGAGGAAAGAATTGCGCGACCAATTGTGACGGATGTGAAAACTCGGTGTCGGTGTGACATCACTGGACTAGAAGGAGACTATGAAAAGTTTCGTGGCGAACGTGAAGTCCCCCGTCGGCGTGTGGAGCGTGGTCGGCTCTGAAGAAGGCGTCACGCACATTCATCTGCCTCAGGACGAGATGACTGCGTCGAAAGGTACGCCACCCCATTCGGTTGCCGAGACCGTGCAGCAGCTGAAGGAGTATTTCGCCGGCACGCGACGCACGTTCAAGGTCAAGCTCGCGGCCTCGCCGGCGACGGAATTCCAGCACGACGTGTGGGGAGCACTGCGAAAGATCCCCTACGGCCAGGTTCGGACCTACGGCGAGGTGGCCGACGCGGTCGATCGACCACGCGCGCATCGCGCGGTCGGCAACGCGAATCACGCCAACCCGTGGCCCATCGTCGTGCCCTGTCACCGCGTCGTCTCCACGGGCGGACTCGGTGGTTACGGCGGTGGCGACAAAGTCAAGCGCTACCTGCTCGGCCTCGAAGGGGTGCACTACGACTGATTCGAAAGCGACGAATACGAATCAGGCTGCGTTGAAGACTAAGAGACGGCGACCGGTTCTTTTAGCGCGGCGAACATGGCGAACGCGCCGTCGGCGAGGTGTTGGCGTTCTTCGTCACTCAGCACGCTGAAGCACTCGCCCATCATCTCTGAGGTCATCTCCTCGGCTCGTACCTTCTTGGCCGCGGTCTCGGGCGTCATGGTCGGCGTCTCATCTTCGACGTACCCGTGCAGGGTGAAGATCATCGGGTCCTGGAGGTAGCAGGCCTCGAGCGCACTCAGTCCGACCTCGTTAACGGCGTCGATGTGCACGCACCCGCGAAGTTCGCGCATCAAGATGCAGCCGAGGTACGCGGCGTGCACCGGGTTGGTGGGCGCGTCGTACTGCTTGTAGCCGTCGACCAGTTGATGACGGCCGCTCTCGACGGACGCGGCGACCTTGTGGGCCGCCGCGGCGAAGTCGCGAAGTACCGACACGTCGATGGCGCCGAAGGTACGATCGGCGAACTCGTAGGCGGCCTGGACGTAGTCAGCCGCCACCGTGACGGGATCGGCCTTTTCCTTGGCGAGGGTCCACAGTCGTTCGAAGAAGCGGGGGTGGAAGAAAGTGAAGGCTTGGACGATCACGTCGGTGTCGACGTTGCCGATCGTGCCGCCTCGTCCGAGCCCGTAGTACTCGTAGATGTTGAGGCCGCTCTTCTTGGCTCGCGCTCCGGTGAGCGGATCAAAGTAGAACGACATGCCCAATACCTGGACCGGCACGGCCGTGACGTCAGCGAGATCTGAAGAGTTCATAACGGGCACCTTACGCTGAACGATGTGTTCGCGACGTCGCCTTACGACGTCGTCACTCGCCCGTCGCGGCGAACCCGAAGCTCGATCTTCGTGCCCCCGGCCGTCTCGACGAAGCGCACCGAGCCCCCGTGGCGCTCGACGATCTCGGCCACGATCGCCAGTCCGAGCCCCGTGCCGCCGGATTGACGAGCGCGCGCCGGGTCCGAACGAACGAAGCGCTCAAAGAATCTGCCGCTCTGGCTGACGTCGATGCCCTCGCCGTCGTCGGCGATCGTGACGACCGCCTCGGGCCCGTCGTAGTGCGAATCGAATTCCAGTTCTTCCGTGGCGTAGCGCGTGGCGTTGTCGACGACGTTGCGGATCATGCGCTTCATCATCGCCGGGTCACCGGTGACGCGCGTCGGTCGCACCATCGTCGTGTCCACGCAAAGTTCACTGAGCAGTCGCACGCGCTGCCCCTCTTCGAAGAGCAAGTCGTCGAGGTCGACATCGACACTCTGGATCTCGGCGCGCAGTTCATCGTGGCGGGCGAGCCACGCGAGGTCGTCGATCAAGGTTTCGAGACGACGGCCCTCGCGCATAACGATCTCGCCCACCTCGTTCCAATTGGCTCGTTCGGGATCCTTCGCGGCCCGTTCGGTCGTCGCGAGCAGCGTGGTCAGCGGGCTGCGCAGTTCGTGGCTGGCGTTGGAGACGAACTCCTGCTCGAACTGGGATGACGCTTCGAGACGGTCCAACATGGCGTTGACGGTTCGAGCCATCCGCGCGATCTCATCGTCGCCCCCCGTGGGGGCCACCCGTTGCGAGAGGTCCGAGGCCGCGATCGCGTCGACACGGCGTCGAATCGACTCGACCGGGGCGAGCGCCAAACCCATCCCGATCCAAATGAGGCCACCGGTCATCAACAGCAGTAACGGAAACGAGACGCTCACGCTGGCGATCAAGACGCCCACACTGTGATTGATCCCCTCGCCGTAGACGAAACCGAATATCAAGCCCAGTCCGCGCTTCGTGAAGATGGTCCCGACGTGACCGGAACTGATCTGGGACAGCGTGAGCGCCGTGGCGGAATTCCTTACAAGTTTGAGGGCCAGTCCGTTGGGAGCCGAGGCGTCGGCCGTCTGGTGGGCCAGGATCGGCGCCTTCGAGATCGCTGAACTGGCGGCCCATATTTTCGTCCCGGCGAGGTTCGTCACCTGGATCACGACGTTGCCCTGCATCGGCAAGATGACTCGGTAAATGTCGGCCGACTTGGCGTTCGCGAAACTCGCCTGGGTGCGGATCATCTCGCTCTCAATCTGGTCACTGGCGTCATCGGCGAGTGAAAGGCGCACCAGGTGCACGAGCGCGAAACCGGTGAAGCTGAGAATGGCGGCGATCGCCAACACGAAAATCAGCGTCAGACGCACTCGAATCGAGTACTTGTGACGGGGCATCAGTCGGTGCGGACGCAGTAACCGAAACCGCGCACGGTGTGGATCACCGATTCGTACGGCGCCTGGTCGATCTTGCGACGCAGGTAGCCGATATAGACCTCGATGATGTTGGGGTCGCCGTCAAAGCCGCTGCCCCACACTTCGCGCAAGATCTCACTCTTGGCGATCGGTTCATTCACCTTCCCCATCAGAAAGGCCAGGAGGGCGAACTCGCGAGGCGTGAGAGTCACGTCGCGGCCATAAGCGACCACCGAACGGCGCAAGGGATCGAGCGAAATCGGCCCGGCGACCAGGCGTTGGGGGCGACCGCGGTCGTGGAGTCGCAATAGGGCGTGGAGGTGAGCCACCAGGATCGAGTTCTCGAAGGGTTTGTGCATGAAGGCGTCGGCCCCGACCTCGAGGCCCTCGACTTCATCCAGCGCGCCTTCTTTGGCCGTCAGCATCAGCAGCGGCGTGTCGACACCGGCCGCGCGCAGGTCCGCACAGACGCTGAACCCGTTTCGCTTCGGCAACATGAGGTCCAGCACGATGACGTCGTAGTCGCCCTCGACGCCCTCGGCCAATCCGGACTCGCCGTCGTGGCGCTGGGAGACAGCGAATCCGTCGTCTTCGAGCAGGTTCGTCACGGCTCGGGCGAGGTCGTGATCGTCCTCGATGACCAGCACACGTCGGCGGTCCCCACTCATTGCATTCAGAGGATATCGTTCGAGCCTTCGACGTTCTTGAGCATCGTGCGACCGGGTGACGCCGGTCGCGACTTCGAGATCTGCAGCGTGGCACCGGGCGAATGTGGGATTTACCGCGTGAAGCGCGTCCTCGCCCAACGGCTATCTAGGAGAATGGAGGGATGCTGGCCGCCTCCATCGTCTCGTACCTGTTGAGCGAGATACATCGTCTCCCCGGCGGTCTCGTGTACGCACTCGTCGCGCTGCTGGTCTTCGGCGAAGCGGCCCTCTTCATCGGCTTCATTCTCCCCGGCGAGACCGCGGTCCTCGTCGCCGGAGTCGTGGCCTCCCAGGGCCGCGTCAACGTCGGGATCGTCGCCGTCGTGGTGGTGGCCGCCGCCATCACCGGCGACTCCGTGGGGTACGCGATCGGCCATCGATACGGCGAGTCGCTGATGAAGCTTCCGGTGCTTCGACGTCGACGGGTCGCGCTGGAGCGCGCTCTGGAAGGACTGCGCCGCCGGGGCCCGATCTACGTCTTCATCGGACGCTTCACGGCGTTCTTGCGCGCGGTGATGCCGGGACTCGCCGGCATGAGCCGCATGAAGTACCGACGCTTCCTCATCGCCAACGCGCTCGGCGGCCTTCTCTGGGGCGTCTCTTTCACCCTGCTGGGCTACTTCGCGGGCACGGCCCTCACCCGGATCGAGAAGTACGCCAGCTGGGTGGGGCTCGCGGTCCTGATCGCGATGATCCTCTTCTTCATCGTCTTTCACTTCGTGAAGAAGCGTCGCGAGACCAACGAAGCGGCCGCGTACGTCGAGGGCGTCGACGACTCAACGGAGCACTTCGAGTAGCTCCTCCGACGCCTGGACGCGCCAGACGTCAGCGCGCCGGACCAACAGTCCGGCGCTCGAAGTAGGCCCGTGACCTCGCACCAGGGACCGCACGTACAGTTCGTCGCACTCGGTGTCGAGCGCGGAGCTGATCTGCTCCAACGGCTGATCGACGCGCACGCTGCGCGTCGACGCGACGATCTTGGGTCCGACCAAGGAGTCGTCGCCAAGTGCCGCGTGAATCGTTTGGATCTGGGCGCGGGCCAGGTCGGCGTCGACGCGAGCCCCTTGTCGCCACGGCGGCGCGCTGGAATCGAGGAATCCGTTCACCAACGATTCAGGATTCGCAAAGACGACCACACCGTTTGCGTCGAGTGAGCGCACCACGCGGCGCGCCTGTTCGATCACCTGCGGGACCACCCAGGGCAAGAGCCACGCCTCGAGGCCCAGCCACGCCGGCCAGGCCGCGTCGATGATCACCACGGTCACGCCAAGACCCAAGCTCTGGGCGTAACTCGCCACGTTGGCGTAGCGCGCGAGCGCCGATTCGTCGACGTGGTCGCGATGGGGTTGGATCCGGGCCCACTCGACGCTGAGGCGCACGCCGTCAAAGCCCATGGTCGGGACCAGGTCCAACACGCGCTCGTAGTCGCGCCACAGTCCGTAGGCGTCGCCCGGACCGAGGTGACGGCCGAGCGCGATCGTGGGGCGATAGCAGGTGGACGGTTGGTACGGTCCGTCGAAGCCGCCTTCCACGGCGTAACCCTCGAGGGTGACGTAGCGCCGCGGTCGTCTCTCCATTGGACGAGTTTCGCACGCCCGCTCCAATCGAACTCCGGTATCGTTCGACTCGATGCCCTGTGGGGCCGTTCGAAGGAGCACCATGGCTGACGAAGTACTACGCGAACGACGCGGACACGTCGAGATTCTCACCATCAATCGACCGGAAGCGCGCAACGCCATCAACCGCGCGACCGCCATCGCGCTCGGTGACGCGCTGGATTCGTGCGAGAGCGATGACGACGTCTGGGTCGTCATCTTGACCGGTGCCGGTGACAAGGCCTTTTCCGCCGGCATGGACTTGAAGGCCTTCGCCAAAGGGGAGTTCCCGAGCACCGACAAGGGATTCGGGGGCATCACACAGCGCGACTTTCCCAAACCACTCATCGCGGCCGCCAACGGCGCGGCGCTGGCCGGCGGCTTCGAGATCCTCATCAGTTGCGACATGGTGATCGCGGCCGACCACGCCAAGTTCGGCATTCCCGAAGCGTCCCGGGGTCTCGTCGCCGGAGCCGGCGGACTGATTCGTCTGCCCAAGCGCATACCTCTGGCCGTTGCTTACGAGATGGCCCTGACCGCCGATCCGATCGACGCCCAGCGCGCCTATGAACTCGGTCTCGTGAACCGCGTCGTGCCGGGCGAGCAGGTCCTCGACGAAGCCGTCGCGCTCGCCGAACGCATCGCCAAGAACGCGCCGCTCGCCGTGCGAACATCGAAGGACGTCATGAAGAAGGCGCGCGAGCTTTCCGAAGAAGAGTCTTGGAAGCTCAACTCGGAAGCGTTCGGGATGATCGGTCGAAGTGCCGACGCGCTCGAAGGGGCGGTGGCCTTCGCCGAGAAGCGCGAGCCCCAATGGCAGGGCAAGTAGCGCACCTCGTTGACCGTCACCTAATGCAGGTGATAGACGAGCGCTGAGGTGGCGGCCGCGGCCACCACCACGACGGGAAATGGAGCCTTGGCGAACAGCGCCGCGAGCGCGACCGCGAGACCGGCCAGTCGGTGATCGATGACCACGTGGGTCTTCACCACCACGCCCTGGGCCACGACGAGGGCGCTCAGCAACGAAATAGGGATCAGTGCGTTGATGCGCTGGAGACGTGGATTCGCCAACCACGGTTCCGGGACCAGGTAACCGAGCAGTTTGATCGCGAAGCACAGCGTGCACGTCGCACCGAGCACGATCCACATCGCCATCGAACTCACCTCGCCCTCCATCCGAGTATGACGGCCACGACGGTCGTCGCGATGATCGGCAGTCCGGCCGGCAGCCACGGCGTGACGAGCATCGCGAAGACCATGGAGGTCGCGGCCACCCCGCGCAGGAAGTTCGACTGCAAACGGGGCCACAACAGTCCGAGGAACGCCGCGGGCACCGCGGCGTCCAGTCCCCACGACGCCGGATTGCCGAGCGCCTTGGCGCCGAGCGCGCCGAGCAGGGTGAAGACGTTCCAGAAGAGGAAGACGCCGGTGCCGGTGATCCAGAAGCCTTCGCGCATCGCCGCCACCCCGCGCGGGGCTTGGGTGAGCGCCACGCCGGTCGATTCGTCGATGGTGATGTGGGCCGCGAGCACTCGACGCACGCCCTTCACCTTTAATAGCGGCGCCATCTGTATTCCGTAGAGGGCGTTCCGAGTTCCCAACATGGCGGCGGCCGCTATCGCGCTGGCCGCCACCCCGCCGGAGGCGACGACCCCCACCGCGGCGAACTGGCTCGCGCCGGTGAAGGTGAACAGGGAAAAGAGGCAGCTTTGCAGCACCGAGAATCCGGCCGCGACGCTGGCCGCCCCGAAGGCCACGCCGTAGGTGCCGACCGTGATCGCCACGCTGAGAGAGTCCCGAACGGTGCTCTTGGTCAGCTTCGACATCCGCACAGTCTTGCCGAATCGAATAATCAAGTGAAATGGGGCGCCTTCGCCCAGCTACGTGGGGCGCACTACTCTGGAACTACGCACGTCAAAGGAGAAGGCAGTGTTCTTAGGCGAAATTTTTGGGCCCGATCTCTTGATCGTTGTCATTGTTGTCGCGGTCCTGGTCTTTGGGGGCTCCGCCATTCCGAAGTTGGCCAAGAACCTCGGCTCGGCCAAGTCCGAGTTTGAAAAGGGGCTGAAAGAGGCCAAGACCACCGACACCTCGGCCGACAAGCCGACGCCGACGACCGAGACCAAGGCCCCCGACACCGACAAGTAGCCCGGCTTCGTCGTCCACTCATTTAGAGTCGGTAACGCCCCTACCGCGAGCCTCGCGAGATCCCGCTAACCCCGTTCTGGGAACAGGCTTTCGCCCAATTGGCGACCGATCGCGGCGAATATTTTGAGTAGTGTCGTGACGTGGAATCACCTACCCTGCCCCCACAGGGTGTAACTGTTCGCACTCGTCGGTGGCGTCGGGTGCGGCGATTCGTTGCACTCCCTCTCGCGGCACTGGCCCTCTCCGGATGCACCGTGCCCTCCTTCGGCGCCCATCAAGGCGCGACCACGGAGTCGAGTTCGGTGTACCACCTCTGGCAGGGATTCTCCATCGGAGCCGTCGTCATCGGTGGATTCGTGGTCGTGCTCTTCGTCTACGCGATCATCCGTTTCAGGCGCAAGAGTGACAACATCCCTCGACAGGCCCAGTATCACCTGCCCGCTGAAGTGCTCTACACCGTGGTGCCCATCCTGGTCGTCTTCGGACTCTTCGCGGCCACGCTGGTGGTGGAGAACAAAGAAGTGGCCGATCCCAAGACCAACGTCACGGTCGACGTGAACGCCTTCCAGTGGGGTTGGAAGTTCACCTACCCCGGTACCGAGACGGTCGTGATCGGTCAAACGACCCAGGATCCGACCATGGAGATCCCGGTCAACACCAACATCCACATCAACTTGACCTCGACCGACGTCATCCACGGTTTTTACGTGAAGGCCTTCAACTTCTCGCGCTACGCCCTACCGGGCGTGCTCAATCAGTTCACGCTCGACGCGGTCAAGACCGGCAATTTCTACGGTCAGTGCACGCAGCTCTGCGGTCTCTACCATTCCCTTATGTTCTTTAACGTGAAGGTCGTGACGATGCCGCAGTACAGCGCGTGGCTCGCGAAGACGGCGAACCCCGCGGCCTTCGCCGCCGCCGCCAAGACGACCAAACAACAGACGAGCACTCAGGTCCCGACGAAGCCAGCCTCGAGCCACGGGGCCAACTGATGACCGACCTCATCACGCCCCCGGTCGCGCACGCCGACGACGGCCACCACGAGGAAGAGCACCACGGTCCAACTGGGATCCTGAAGTGGATGACCTCGACCGACCACAAGGTCATCGGACTCTCCTACACCGTCACCTCGGTCGTCATGCTCATCATTGGCGGACTGTTCGCCGAGATCATCCGCGCCCAGCTCTCCTCGCCGAACGGGACGATCGTCTCCTTGGCCCAGTACAACGAACTGTTCACCATGCACGGGTCGGTAATGATCTACCTCTTCGCCGGCCCCTTCGCCTTCGGAGGACTCGCCAACATCATCGTGCCGATCCAGATCGGCGCACCGGACATGGCCTTCCCGCGTCTCAACGCGCTTTCCTACTGGCTCTATCTCATGGGTTCGCTCACCATGTTGATGGGTTTCTTCACCGCCGGGGGCGCCGCCAACTTCGGCTGGGTCGCCTACGCGCCGCTCTCGAACTCCATCAACACCCCCGGGGCCGGGGCCGACCTCTGGAT
>Ga0182024_10014684_pt1 | contig 15106 bp, 14 predicted proteins | sample P32metaG_FD_120480 | JGI IMG/M metagenome (GOLD analysis project Ga0182024, IMG submission 120480) | Permafrost microbial communities from Stordalen Mire, Sweden - P3-2 metaG (Illumina Assembly) | ecosystem: Environmental > Terrestrial > Soil > Wetlands > Permafrost | place: Sweden: Stordalen... | reverse complement strand
CCGGCGAGGCGTCTCTTTGGCTGCGGCTGCTCCCAACGTTCGCACTCTTCGGCCTGGTGACAGCTGGCATGCAGATGTTGTGGCCTTCCCAGACGGCGGAGGCCACCCAAACGGCGGAACTCGCTACCGCTGATGCATCCCCTTTGGGTTTGAAAGTAGCGGTGAAACCGCAGCAGCTAGAGATTCGCTGGAATCTGCACTCAACCCAGATTCTCGCGGCTGAAAAAGCGGTTGTAGCAATCACGGAGGGCGCCGTGACCGAAAAGATGCCCATCGATCGGCAAGAACTTCGCGATGGCTACATCGCGTACACGCCCAAGACGAATGACGTGTATATTCGTTTCGAGGTCAAAGGGGCAGACGGCAGCAGTATAACCGAGTCCGTCCGGGTTGTCGCGATACCCTGAGGGAGAAACCGCGGTTCTTAGAACAGAATGCCGCACCTGCTTATGCTCATAATCATGCCGTCTTAGATATGACGCTGTGAGGAGCGGCGCCAGGACTCGCGTTGTACAGTGGGCCAAAGTTCGTCGCGAGGTTGTACGAACTGGACGGAGACAGGAAGAAGAGCAAGACCGGTTGCATATCACCAATTCCGATACCGCTGCCACTGTTCGAGAACATCTGCGTCGAGACGGTTACGGTGATGCTTCCAATGCCCGCGATATCCATAGTCGTCCCAAAGAGGAGTTGATAAAGGAGCAGATGACATCGCTCGTGTTGCCGGGAAGCTTATCGTTATCGACGCGTCCGAAAAACCCGAACTCCCAAGTTTCCGGATCCCGTGCCGGAAAACGTGTACTGAATTGGTTCGCCGCAGCGGAAGGCGGCAATTTCCAAGACCCATTCCAGTTGAAAAAGCGCGATAAGTACTACGACGGCTGACGGATCATGATCACCGCAAAGGGATTTTGGGCCGAACTCTCCAAACGGATAGTGGGTCCTATCGGAACGGATAGTTGGGCAGGCGAAGAGCTCGCAGCCTCTGGGCGCAAACACGTTTCTTCGATGAAGGTATCTCATTGTATTTCTATCACTTCCGGGTGCTGATTGACGTGTATTCCGTGTGTCAATGCTGTTGGCGTAGCGATTGCAGGTTGCAATCATAATGACTGCAACGCGCGATGCCGAACATCGTGAGTACGAGCGGTTACCCCTGCATTTGCCTTTGCAATTCACGCGGGAAGGCCGTTCGGAGCTAGTCGAATGCGTCACCGAGAGTATTAGCGGCGCCGAAGTTTGTTTTGTCTCTCCGGAGCTTCTTCAGCTTGGCGAGCGAATGAATGTCTATGTACTCCTGCCAACCGCGATACCTGGCAACGGGTTCAAGATACATTTGAAATGTCTTGTGCATGTCGAGCGCGTTGATTCGGCCTGGTCGCTGTCCGGCTTCCGGATTGGTTGCCGAATCAGGGACTATACGATACTGTTTGGAAACACAGATCCCAGTAAGGATTCAGAGTCCTAGTGTAGTGCGTCACGCAGAATGACGATTATGCCAATCTTCGGGAATTCGGACGCACTACACCAGAATCGCGCTCATCAATAGAGTCTTTCTGGGCATGCCTCAAGCCGGCAATTCAGCGGCCGCAGGCTCCGACATTGCCCGCGCGCTGGTGTCAGCTGACGTCTTTCTCCTTCTGGCGTAGTATTGGCGGCTCATGCTAAACTCTGTTTCCGGTAATGTTCAGCCGCCACTATAGAAAAGTAAAGGCCATCTTTGGCCTCACCGATTCCCTCCTTACCTCGCTGGCCTTTGTGGCGGCCTATCAGACCCGCTCCCAGCTGAATTCCCAACAGCCGTTTCACTGGGTTTTTTACATTGACTTCCGGGTTGCCGTCCTCCTTCTGTTGGTTTCTCTCGTCGCCTGGCTGGCCCTCGGTTACTGGTTCAATATCTATGAAAAGCTCGACTCCGCACACCCGCCCGTTGTTTTGCGCGATACTTTTCGGCAGTGCTTTTTAGGCGTCATTTGTCTGGTGGTGGCGGAGTATTTGTTGCGCCTCGACCTCAGCCGCGTTTTTGTCGCACTATTCGGCATCTACGCGTGGATTCTGTTGTGCCTTTTCCGCATAAACGCCGCGCGCGTGATCGGCGCTGTGCGGAAGCAATTTGGAACAGCACACTTCGTTATGGTGGTGGGATCGAACCAGCGAGCGCGCCATTTAGGGGAAGCTCTCGAGCGATCGTCGGATTATAGCATTCGCTTGGTGGGGTTCTTGGACGAAGAGCCAGGCCAAGTCCACCTGTCGCGAACCTACGAACAGTATCCGCTTTCCGGCCTGCCCGAACTGCTGCGGGCGCAGGTGATCGACGAGATTATTTTTGCCGTGGACAGCCAGCGGTTGCTTGGACTGGAAGATGTTTTCCTGCTTTGCGACGAGGAGGGCGTACGCACGCGCGTAGCGGTGGATTTCTTCCCGCATGTGAACAGCGAGGTCTATCTCGACTCGCTAGGGAACTTTCCGCTGCTGACGTTTTCGGCGGCGCCTCACGATGAAATCCGGCTGCTGGCCAAACGCATCACTGATGTGGTCTTGGCTGGGGCAGCACTGGTCTTGCTGTTGCCGTTCATGCTCCTCATCATGTTGCTGATCCGGCTCACCTCACCTGGTCCGGCGATTTTCCGTCAACAACGCTGTGGTCTGAACGGCCGGCGTTTCACGTTCTACAAGTTCCGGTCAATGAGGGACAATGCCGAGGAACTCAAGGCATCGCTCCTGATTCTGAACGACAAATCGACGGCATTTAAGATCGCCAATGACCCGCGTATGACGCCCGTAGGCCGGTTCCTTCGCAAGTTCTCGATCGATGAGTGGCCGCAGTTTTGGAACGTACTCAAGGGCGAAATGTCGCTGGTGGGTCCGCGGCCGGCGGTGCCGGAAGAAGTTGAACGTTACCAGCGCTGGCAGCGCAGGCGGCTCCGAATGCGTCCCGGACTCACTTGTCTGTGGATATTGGCAGGCCGCGATGCGCTGGATTTCGAAACCTGGATGAAGATGGATATGCAATACATCGATAACTGGTCTTTGGCGTTAGACTGGAAAATCATCCTGGGTACGATTCCTCGCATGCTTACAGGCAAGGGAGCGCACTGAAGCGAGTACTTTCAGAAGATCGGGTTCTTCGCGAGGTACTCTCAGGTCTTCGGAAGCAATAATGTGCAAGAAATTCAATGTGGAAGCGCGCCACGTGCTTGGGGTGCATGTGTTCACGGGTTCAAAATCCCGCCCGCCGGACCAAAGTACCTGAAACATTTACACTCCCCTATTTGGGCGAGAGCCTGCGGAGTGAGCGCTTCCCAACAAAGCTCCGAAGGACGATGCAACTTCAGTGACGGGTGGTGCTGGCTAGCGCCAGCAGGCCAGACAGCAGTCAGGCCGACAGCTGCCTACAAAGCCCTGCAGGATGCTCGTATAGTGACAGTCCGTGGCCTGGAGAATGGAAGTGAGCCGACTGTCACTAAAGTGCCACTATAACCCCGTCAAATCGCGTGAAAAGCCGTGAAATCAGGTGAAGCTAGAAACGACTGCAAGCGTTTGGCTGGCAAGAGGTTATGGTTTATTTTCTTGTACTTGCTTAAGACCGCTGATCGGTTTAGCAAACCGCTGCTTTCGACCACTCAGCCACCTCTCCGGCGCTTCGTTGGCGGGTCTCAACCGGATGGTTGCCCAGGCGCTTACTTCTTCACAAAAACTACCAGATATTGCGTCTTCGGAATCAACTCTTTCTTCGAAGTCATGCGGAATCCGTTAGCTTCCACTTCGCTGATCACGTCGTCTTCATCCAGCCGGATGTGCTCCATGGCGCGGCCGCCCGGCATCGCGTCCGGACGCTTGTAGTAATCCACAATCACCAGGCGCCCGTCCGAAAGCAGGCTGTCGCGGATGTGCCCCAACATTGCTTCGGGATAATCGAAATGATGGTAGGTATCCAGCACCAGCACAGCCTCCACTGTATCGGCGGGAAGCTTCGGATCATGTTCCACGCCCAGCACGAACTTCACGTTGATTAGACCCAGCACCTGGGCCCGCCCCTTGGCTTTGTCGAGAAAGTCATTGGCAATGTCTTCCGCGATTACCTGTCCCTTCTCGCCCACCACGTGGCTCAAGAAGGGCAGCATGAATCCAACCCCCGTGCCGACGTCCGCCACCACATTCCCGGGTTTCAGCGCGAGTGCGTCCAGGATGTCGCGGGGCTTCTGGTTAACGTCGCGATTCGGATCCGCTAGACCCCGGGCCACGCTCTCGCGCCCTTCCTTGGTCTTATAACCTTCGTTGGCTTTCTCTGCCGCCTGCGGGAACGCGGCGGCGCAAAACAACAAAAAGCAAGCAAAACGTTTCACAATGATTTCTCCATAGGCATGGCGAGCGGAGGCTCCACCAGAAATTCGTGCGCGGACATTTCAGCTAGAGCCTCGCGAATGGATAGTTCCGAGGTCGGCTCCACGGTGATGACGAACGGCAGGTCGCGCCAGTTCTCGGCCGGGATCTGCAGCACTGCGTCCAGGCTGATCCCTTTGTCCGCGAGTACGCCCGCCAGTTTGGCGATGATCCCCGGCCGGTCTTCCACGCGGAATCGCAGATAGTAGGCCGAATGTTGCAGCGTCACTGGAATAGGCTTATATTCTCCCAGACGTTCGTGCGCAAACGGTGAGACGCGTTCCGGGCTTCCGGAGCGGATCTCGCGCGCCACACGCATCAGGTCGCTCACCACGGCCACGCCGGTGGGCGAGGGTCCGGCGCCGCGGCCATAGTAAAACGTATCTTCGCCATACTTGCCACGCACCCACACCGCATTGTAAGCGCCGTGGACTCCGGCCAATATTGTCGACTGCGGAACAAGTGCCGGACGCACTGATAGGATCAGCCCGTTGGGCGTCTGGCGCGCGGAGCAAAGCAGCCGGATGGTGTGATTCAACTGATGCGCGTACTGGAAATCCACCGGCAGAATCCGCCGGATGCCTTCGGTATAAATGTCGGATGGTGTGATCTTCTCACCAAACGCGAGCGCCGCGAGGATTGCGAGCTTCGAGCGCGCGTCGAAACCATCCACGTCAGCGCTGGGATCGGCCTCGGCGTAGCCCAGACGCTGGGCTTCCTGGAGCGAATGGTCGAATGAAACGCCGCGCTTTTCGATCTCGGTGAGGATAAAGTTGCTGGTCCCGTTCAGGATTCCGTACAGCGTGGTCACGCGATCGCCCGAAATCCCCTCGCGCAACACGCTGTGGATCGGGATGCCCCCAGCGACACTGGCCTCCATCGCAAGGTTGATGCCGGCCGCGATAGCGCGATCCCAAATTTCAGCTCCGCACAGCGCCATTAATTCCTTGTTGGCGGTGACCACGGACTTTCTGTTCCGGATGGCGCCATCGATGATCTCGCGCGCGACCCCAGTTCCACCCACCAGTTCCGCCACAATATCCACTTCCGGATGCTGTACCACTTCCTGCCAATCGGGTGTCTGCAGAACGGAGTCCAGCCCGGCGGGTAGTTTCTTAGTGTGAATCGAACGGCTGCACAGCGCCTTCACGCGCAGGTGAAAACCGAGCTTGAGCGCGATCTGGCCGGCATTTTCTGTAAGGATACCGAGCGTACCCATCCCCACGTTGCCCAGCCCGATGATGCCAACGTTCACCTCCTGCATATGAGGCTATTATCGCAGCATGAGTTAGTAGTGATAGCGGGCTTGAACAAAATCGATTCGCGCGGCACTTACTCTGTAAACTAATCGGTGCTCTTGGCTGATGCGCCTGGACCATGCCCCGGCGAGCTCATACTTGAGCGGCTCTGGCTTGCCGATGCCGTGGAGAGGATCTCTCAGGACGTCCTCGATGAGGTACAGAATCCGTAAAGCTGTAGCGCGGTCCGTTTCCACCCACCAGCGCAGGTCTTCTCGAAACTCTCGATGGAAGACCGCCTCTCGTTCACCCTTCAGAAGATAGCCCCATCTCCCGCCGTAGTTTTTCGATGGACTCGGGCTTGCCCTTCCGGCCCTTGGCGCGCCCCAACGCGGTGAGAAGCCGCCGCGCGTTCTTCGGGGAACGAAGCAAATGCGCGGTCTCCATCAGCCCGGCCAGTTCATCCGCGGGAACTAGAGCCACGTCGCGCGCGCCACGCCTCCGGACAATGATGACTTCCCGGTCGTCCACCACTTGGTCGAGAACCGACGCAAGTTTGTCGCGCAGATGGGTATAGGTTGTTTCAACGGCCACAAGTACATTGTACAGGTTTCCTGTACGCTTAGTACCCTTAGACAAATCATGCCGCGGCTGCCGCCGTCTCCTGCCTCGTCCTCGACGCCAGCCATAACCACCCCAGCGAAATCACCGCGAAGATTCCGATCGAGACAAGGATCCGCGCATCGCGCACTCCACCGAACCACGTTCCCGCAGCCAGCACACCTAAAGCGGTCGCGGTCAAACGCACGGCTTCCAGCATTATGAATTCCCGCCGGCTCTCCAGGACGCCGCCCAGGCACACCAGGCTCACCAGGATAAACAGGAAATACACGACGTTCCAACCTGTGGATTCCTTCGGCAGCAGCGCGAGAAAATGGCTGTTCGCAGCCAGAAGTGCGACGAACTGCACGAAACCGTACAGGCTGAGCGAAACGCTGACCGGCGGATCGTACTTGACGAAGTCGCGTCGTGGATCGTAGGCCGGTTTCGGAAAACGCGCCGCCACGTCCGCCGGGCGCCAACCCGGATGCGCAAACCACACCTTCACCTTGTCCATCCAGGATTCGGCATGCCAGCAATCCTTCGCCATGGCCCAGTAATAATGCAGATTGGCCCACACCGGATTCCAGCTCTTGAGCTGGCCGCGGATGCCGTAGAGGCAAGGCTCTTCGTCAAGCTCCTCCTGAAAACTCCCGAACAGGTGATCCCAAATCAGAAATACGCCGACGTAGTTCTTGTCGAGATAAACATCGTTCTGCGCGTGATGGACGCGGTGGTTCGAAGGCGTTTGAATCCATCGATCCAGAAATCCCAGCCGGCCAATCATCTGCGTGTGCGGCCAGAATTGATAGAAGAGCTGAACCACACCGGCCATCAGGTAAACCACCAGCGGCACACCCGCCAGCGCCATGGGCAGATAAAAAATCCAACTGGTGAATGCACCTGTGCCCGTCTGGCGTAGCGCCGTCGTCAAATTGAACTCTTCGCTTTGGTGATGGACCACGTGCGAGGCCCAGAACAGACCTACCTTGTGGCCCCAACGGTGGTTCCAGTAATAGCAAAGATCATAGAAGACGAACGCGACGATCCACACACCCCAGTTGCCGGCGGGAAGACGCACCGGCGCCCAGTGCAGGTAGATCCACTCATAAAAGAAAATTCCGAGGAAGCCGAAAAACACGCGCACGCCCGTGCTGACGATGCCGCAGCTCAGGCTGTTGATGGAATCGGCCAGGTTATAGCAGCGGGTGTGACGCGCCCGGTCGACAATCAGCTCCAGCGCGATCAGAAACAGAAAGACCGGGACTGCCAGCGCCACGGCCTTTCCATAAAGATTGTCCATACCGGAATTACTGCTTGTGCGATTCCTTGAAGATCGCCGATACCGCGCCCTGCGGATCCGCCATCACGGCCATTCTTCCGACACCCTCAATGCTCATCGGAGGAACATAAAAATTCGCGCCGAGCTCTTTGGCTTTCGCAGCCGAAGCATCCACGTCGGCAACATAAAAGTAGATCAGCCAATGCGGCGGGGAATTTGGATCACGAACATGCGCCGGCGGAATGCCGCCGATGAAGCGGTCTCCATTCTTGATGTGCAGGTAGCCGCTCGGATCCTTTTCTCCGGGCGAGATTTCCCAGCCGAATAGGTCCGAATAAAATTTCTGCGCTCGCCCAGGGTCGCCCGTGCTCAAATCCGCCCAACATAGCGCGCCCGGTTCGCCGGTAATGCCGATCCCGGCGTTCCGCTTGGCCTGCCACACGATGAACACGGCGCCAGTAGGATCTTCGAGAACGGCCATTCTGCCAGCATCGAACACGTCGAAAGCCGGCGCCAGCACCTTGGCGCCCAGCGACGCAGCTTTGCCGGCGGCCGCGTCCGCATTCTCCACAGCGATGTACAGATTCCAATGCGGCGGAACCCCCTGCTCCTGGGCGCCCATCGTATAGCCCGCCGCGCAGTCGCGAGCCTGCAGCCGGAATATCGTATAAAAACTGTCCGGTCCCATAGGCATATCGTTCACTACCCATCCGAAAAGGGAGCTGTAGAAACTCTTCGCGGCATTTTGGTCGGTGGTCGCGAGTTCGATCCAGCAAAAGTCGCCAGGGGCGTGTTTGTCGACGTGGGCCATGAAGGGATTATAAATCAGTGTGGGGCGGCGCCATGCGCTGCCTGGGGCTGGAATATCATAAAAACGGTACCACCATGCGTCTCTCAAATCTGCTTCCCCTGGCGCTGGCATTAGCGATGTCCGCGCAAGTTCCTTCGAATCCTCCGCCGCATATGCCGCGCGCCACGGATCCCGATGAAGACGTCCGCATGCCCAACGGCAAGCTGCAGAAGGACGAGATCCTCAAGGCCGACTTCCAGAAATCGCTCGACGACGCCCGGGAGCTTTCAAAACTCGCCGACCAATTGAAGGCCGATCTGGAGAAGAACGACCGCTATGTCCTCTCCATCCCCACTCTCAAGAAGACCGAAGATATCGAAAAGCTTGCCAAACGAATCCACGACCGGATGAAGCACTATTGATGTGTTACGCTGGAGCGTTTGAAGATGCCCGCCACTCGCGACAAAGCCCAATTGATGAGCGCCTCTGAGATTGACCGGACGCTGGTCCGCCTGGCGCATGAGATTTTGGAAAAGACCGATGATCTGAACCGCCTGGCATTCATCGGTATTCGCCGCCGTGGCGTGCCGCTAGCTCTGCGGCTGGCGGAGAAGATCAAGAACCTCGAAAAACTGGTGGTCCCGGTCGGTATCCTGGACATCAACCTGTATCGCGACGATCTTTCCACGGTATCCGAAAAGCCCGTCCACGCTGCCACCGAAATCAATTTCCCGATCACGGGCAAAGACGTCATCCTGACGGACGACGTCCTCTACACTGGGCGAACCATTCGTGCCGCCCTGGATGCATTATTCGATCAAGGACGCCCGGCGCGTGTGCAATTGCTGGTGCTGATCGACCGTGGTTGGCGCGAGCTGCCCATTGAGGCCCGCTACGTCGGCCGCATGGTGCAGACCAGTACCAATGAGATCATCGAAGTTAAGTTCCAGGAAGTGGATCAGATGGAAAAGGTATTGTTGGTGGAAAAGGTATAGCCGCGATGCCCGGTGGATTGCTGGGAATCGAATCGCTCGATCGGGTCGAGATTGAAACCATACTCGACCGGGCCAAGAATTTTCAACCGCGGCAATCCCAGAACCAGCGCGACGTGCTGCGCGGGCGCATGATCGTGAATCTGTTCTTCGAAGCCTCTACACGCACCCGCACCAGCTTCGAGATCGCCGCCAAACGGCTGGGCGCGGATGCCATCTCCATCACCGCTTCCGGTTCCAGCGTGGACAAAGGCGAATCGCTGGTGGACACCTTGAATACGCTGGGCGCGATGCACCCCGACGCCATCGTGATGCGTCATTCGGCCTCCGGCGCACCGCATTTCCTGGCACGCCACTTGCCCACACCGATCATCAACGCCGGCGACGGCACGCACGAACATCCCACTCAAGCATTGTTGGACGCGCGCACTATTCTGGATCGGCGGCCAACTTTGGAAGGCCTGCGCGTGGCCATCATCGGTGACATCGCGCACAGCCGCGTAGCCCGCTCCAACATGTACCTGTTGTCGAAGTTCGGGGCGGATATCGTTTTGTGCGGACCGGCCTCGCTTTTACCCGTCGAGCTCCAGCAAATCGCCTCCGGCGTGACCCTCACTCATGACATTAAGGAGGCTCTTCGCGACGCCGACGTCATCATGATGCTGCGTGTACAGCTCGAGCGCCAGCATGAGTCGGCGTTTTCCTCAGGCGAATATTTCCGGTTTTACGGATTGGGACTCGAACATATGTCGCTCGCGAGCCCCCATGCCATCGTGATGCATCCGGGTCCCATCAATCGCGGCCGCGAGATCTCGTCCGAGGTAGCGGACTCGCAGCGCTCCGTGATTCTGAACCAGGTGGAGAATGGCATCGCCGTGCGGATGGCCGTGCTGGAACGGGTGCTGAGTAATTGAATCCATGCGCAAGCTAATCATCCGCAACGGCCGCGTGATCGACCCCGCCACGCGCCTGGACGCCATTCGCGACGTTCTGATCGAAAACGGCAAGATCGCCGGCATCGGAGAAAAGCTGCACGTCACAGGCGCTGAAAAATTCGACGCCACTGGTCTCATCGTCGCGCCGGGTTTCATCGACATGCACGTGCACCTGCGGGAGCCGGGCTTTGAGTACGCGGAAACTATCGAATCCGGCTCCAAGGCTGCGGCGGCCGGCGGCTTCACATCCATTTGCTGCATGCCGAACACGTCGCCCATCAATGACAACGCCACCGTAACCAGCTACATCATCGAGCGCGCCGAAAGGCATGCCATCGTGAACGTGTTTCCTGTCGGCGCCATTACTAAGAACAGCGCGGGCGAGGAACTGGCGGCCATCGGTTCCATGGTCCAGGCCGGCATCGTGGCCATTTCAGACGACGGACGCCCGGTGATGAACGCTCGCGTAATGCGGCGCGCCATGGAGACCGCGCGATCCTTCGGAATTCCCGTGATCGACCACTGCGAAGACCTGCATCTGAGCGCGGGCGGCGATATGCACGAGGGAGTGGAAAGCGTGCGCCTGGGGCTGCGCGGAATTCCAGCCGCGTCCGAAGATGTGATGGTGGCGCGCGATATATTGCTGGCCCAGCTCACCGGCGCGCGCTTTCATGTCGCTCACATCTCGTCGCGGCATTCTGTAGAAATGGTGGCCTTCGCGAAAAGCCGCGGACTTTCTGTGACCTCCGAGGCCACGCCGCACCATTTCGCGCTGACCGACGGCAAAATGCCTCCCTACGACAGCAATTACAAAATGAAACCGCCGCTGCGCTCGGATTGCGACGTGGGAAGCGTGACCAACGGCATTATCTCCGGAGCCATCGACGCCATCGCCACCGATCACGCTCCGCATCCGGGCAGCGAGAAAATGCAGGAGTTCGAAAAATGCCCGTTCGGCGTCATTGGCCTCGAAACCGCCATCGGGCTGGCGCTCGAAAAGCTGGTGCATCCCGGAAAGATTTCGCTCGCGCGCATGGTGGAACTATTCACCACCGGTCCAGCCCGGGTGTTGAATCTCAATCGCGGAAATCTGGCCTCAGGCGCTCACGGCGATATCACCATTCTCGACACGGAACGCGCCTGGACCTACGACGTAAACAAGTCCGCTTCGAAGAGCCGCAACTCACCGTTCGATGGCCACACCTTCCGCGGAGGCCCGGTGGCCACCATTGTCAACGGGCGCATCGTATGGACCGCGGAGCGTCAGGACGCCGACGCGGCCACTGCCAAGTAGAGTACAGTTACTAGAGACTTGGCTAATCCCTACCGCAATCGCCTCACCGACAGCGGCCAGAAACGTTTTGGCTGCCTATCCATTGTTGTTGTCCTCGCCGTGCTGTTCTTCACAGCGCGTCTTTTCTGCTCCTGGACCATCGATTATCAATGGTGGAAGGAGATGGGCCAGCTCCCCACTTGGTTCAGCATGCTGGCCTACGGCTTCATTCCGACGGCCGCGGGGACGCTCCTCGGTTTTGTTGTTTTCTGGATCGCGCATGCGCGCGCGCTGAAACATGCCGGAACCGGGCTCGGTGACCACCCGCTCTACGCCAAGCTTTCCACGCTGGTCATCTTCTTCCTGGCATTGCTGGTGTCTCTTGCCAGCATGGACACCTGGACCGTGGTTCGCTATTTCGGCGGTAAGGACCTGGGTGGCGCGGCAACCGCTTGGCACGATCCCGCCTTCGGAAATCCGCTGTCGTTTTATCTGTTCAAGGTTCCCTTCTATTCCGACTTGCTCACCTTGGCCATTAGCATGGTGGTCGTCGCGGCTCTCATCTATTGGGTGATGGGGCGCGTGTGGCAACTTCGCGCCAACGTGCCGGATTGGAGCAACGTCCAGGATATCAATCTCAACCAGCTCGGCCTAGCCGGCAGCTTCGACTCGAGTTACTTCCGTAGCTTGGGCGCCGTATTTCTACTGGCCCTCGCAGTGCGCTTTTTCTTGAGCCGTTACAGCATGCTGCTGGATGAGCACGGAAGCTTCATGGTGGGCGTCGATTACGTCGATCAAAACATCGCTATTCCGCTGGTGTGGTTTCTTATCGTAAGCTGCGTCCTTTCGGCCGTTGCCCTGCTCGCCAATAAGTGGCGGCTGGCATTGTTGGTAGTGCTGGCGTTCATTTTGCGCAACGTGATTCCTCCCATCGTAACGGCTACATATGTGAGACCCAGCGAAATCACCCTCGAGCGCCCGTTCATCATGCGTCACATTGCGGCCACCCGCTCCGCCTACGGTATCGACCAGCGCACCGACGAGATCGATTTCCAGGCCCAACCGGAACAGCGTATTGATCTGGCCAAACACAAACCGCTGCTCGATAACGTACGCCTGTGGGATTGGCACGCGTTTCACGACACGCTGCCTCAGTTGCAGCCCTATCGGCTTTATACCTATTCGCAAACCGACGTGGATCGATACACCATCGAAGGCCAAATGCGGCAGGTGCTGATCTCGCCGCGCGAGCTCGATCTCACGCAACTGAGCAACGGCTGGATCAATACGCACTTCATTTACACCCACGGCTACGGGATTGTGATGGCCGAGGCCAATCAGGTTTCACCCAACGGCCTGCCCGTGCTCGCCATCAAAGACACGCCGCCCGAAATCACCCTGCCCGGTTTGAAGTTGAACAAGCCCGAGCTTTATTACGGAGAAAACGTCCACGATCCGGTGTTCGTTCGAACTGCCCAGCCTGAGTTCAACTATCCCGCCGGCGAACACAATGTGGAGAACCGTTACGACGGCCTAGGCGGATTCCCGATTTCTTCCCTGCTGTTGCGTCTTGCGGCAGCAGTTTCAAACGGCGATTGGAACGTACTGCTCACGAGTTACCTCACTCCCGAAAGCCGCATGATGATCCGTCGCAATGTGCGCCAGCGCTTGGACACACTGGCGGATTTCCTGGCGTGGGACGTGGATCCCTACCTGGTTTTGACCAAGGACGGCCGCTTGGTCTGGATCGTGGACGGCTATATGACATCGCGCGTGCATCCATACTCGCGCGAGATTGGTCTCGAAGGCATCGGGACGTTCAATTACATCCGCAATTCCGTGAAGGCCACTGTGGATGCATACAACGGCACCATTCACTTGTACGTGTTCGATCCCGAAGATCCCTTGCTTCAGGCCTACCGGAATCTTTTCCCGGCGCTGTTTGAGCCAGCTTCCGCCATGCCGGCGGACCTGCGCGCGCATGTCCGGTACCCAGAGACAATTTTCGCCGCGCAGTCGGAAATCTATCGGCTGTTCCACATGCGCGATCCGGACACGTTTTACAACAAGTCCGATGCGTGGGACATCGCCAAATTCACGGGTGAGCAGAACGGCCAACCCGCACCCGTTGTCCCCAGTTACGTGGTGGCAACTTTGCCCGGCGAGACGAAGCCCGAATTTCTGCTGATGATCCCGTTTACGCCACGCAACCGCGACAATCTCATCGGACTCATGATGGCGCGCTGCGATGGCGAGCACTTGGGTGAGAAGGTGGTGCTGTTGCTATCGAAGCAAGAGATCATTTACGGGCCTATGCAAGTGGAAGCGCGCATCAACCAGGATCAGAATATCTCGAAGGATCTGACACTATGGAATCAGCAAGGCTCGCAGGTGTTGCGCGGCCAGATGCTGGTTCTGCCCATTGAACATACGTTCTTATACGTAGAGCCCATCTATCTGCAAGCGTCGCAAGCCAAGATGCCGCAATTGAAAAAGGTCGCACTGGCGATGGGCAACACGCTAGTCTACGCCGACACGTATCAGCAGGCGTTGGAACAACTAGCGGGCCAAAATTTCCCCGTGCCCGAGGCTGCCGCGCAAGCACCAACTCCCGCTACTCCAGGAAGGGCAAACCCAACTCCCGTGCCGGCGTCCGATTCACGCATCACGGAGATCCGCCGCCATCTGCAACGCTATCGGGAGCTGGTATCGCAAGGCAAGCTATCGGAAGCGGGCAAGGAACTGGAAGCGATTCAAGCGCTAGTGGGGCAGTAGGACTGGAATTCAGGAATCCAAGAAGTCGAGGAAGCCGAGGAAGAAGGTACCGCCTTCGGCGCTTCACTTTCTGATTTCTTTTTTGGAGCACCACCTAATCCCCGATCCTGCGTTCTCGCGGCGAGTCAGCCGCTGCATCACGGTTGTTTCAGTATCCGGCAACAGCAACGGAGGCCAAATCCAAAAAATGAAGCGCCGCAAGGCGATACCTTCTTCCTCGGCTTCCTCGGCTTCTTGAATTCCTGAATTCCCAGAAGCCTACTTCGCCAATAAAAATGGCTCCCTCGTGGCAACAAACTCCACCGGCACTTCACTCACGAACGTTTTCAACCACTCCGCGCAGTATTCCATTCCCGGCTGCTCACTCGGAATGTGCCCCAGCAAAATGAGTGCCTTCTTCTTGCCTTCCGACACCGCGTCAGTAACGTACTCAATCGTCTCCCACTCCGGCACTTCTCCAATCGCCAGAACTTCCACATCGTCGCGCTGAAGCAACTTTCGGTGACGTTCGGGGCCGGACGCGCCCGGCGCTAGCCCAACCTTCGTGATCTTCATGTCGGGATTGGCGACAAAGCGAAGCACATGGATCCCCAGGCGCTTCTTCATCTGTTCCGCCAGTTGCGCCACCGTCATCTCCGGCACCACAAATACGCTCGGATCCGTCGGGTTCTGAAACTTCTGCCATTCCAGCGCTCGAACCACGCCGAACATGATTCCATCCGGCTTCATCAGATGCCAGTGATCGTGAAATCGCCACACCACCAGATTGTGCTCTTTGATAAAGCGCTCTTTCTCCTCCCACACCGGATCGTGCTCTTTCTCGAACGCTTCCGTGCGG
>Ga0182024_10014683_pt1 | contig 15107 bp, 13 predicted proteins | sample P32metaG_FD_120480 | JGI IMG/M metagenome (GOLD analysis project Ga0182024, IMG submission 120480) | Permafrost microbial communities from Stordalen Mire, Sweden - P3-2 metaG (Illumina Assembly) | ecosystem: Environmental > Terrestrial > Soil > Wetlands > Permafrost | place: Sweden: Stordalen... | reverse complement strand
TCAAGCTCGACAACGCGCCGCCGCAGTCGCTGGCGACGTTCCCGGCGTATCCGAAGATGCTCGCCTCGGTCGGCGCGGCGGATGCCGACATGGTGCGCGGCGTCGACGCGGCGCGCGCTTCGCTGGCGATGCTCGACGTGGGTCTGGGCGACCTCAACATCTTCGTCAACGAGCTGCGCCATTCGAGCCTCGACAACAGCGGTGACCTCACCTTGACGGACTACCACCGGCTCGAGCCGCTGATGGGCAAGGCGGTCGACTCGCTCAACAAGGCGGCAGTCGGTGCGACGCAGGCCTCGCAGCTCTACAACATGGCGCGGGCACGGCAACTGCAGACGCGCATCGACATGCTCGGCCTGCAAGAGTCGCCCGACCGTTACGCGACCTTCCAGCACGCGCTCGACGTGCGGTTCCACGTCAAGGGACCCGATTACGATCAGCTCGCTCGGGGGGACCTCACGCCCGGCGACGTCGCGGCGGCGGTCATCGTCGGAGCCGACACCAATGCAGCGCCCCAGGCGGTGCTGGCCGAAGCGAAGGCCGACGGCAAGTCGATCGTCGACCTGGCCAATTCGCGGGGGATGTACGCCCAGGCACTGGAGATCTTCCTCGGGCTCGTCTACCTCGACTATACGGACGACCCCGACAAAGAGGCGCGCGGGCGAACGTAACCGGGCCGATCTGGGCACGGTACATCGTATCGTGAACGCATCGTCTGCCGCCGCCGCCTTCGACCGGCTGCGTGGATCGCTCAACCCCGGAGCGGTCCACGCGGGAGCTCGCCGGCCGTTCAAGTTCTTTCTGTGCGGGGATCCCGGGCTCGTCGCCGAGCTGCGCTGGATCCTGCTGGCCGGTCAGCCCGGGGACTCGATTCCGGCCGATGCCGCGGCGACGATCGAAACGCTCGACGTCGAGCGGCACGTCGATACGATCGACGCGCGGGCCGTCATCTGCATCGGCCGAGCGACCGATCGCGGTTCGTTTGGACTCGAACGACTCGCGGCGCTGCAATTGCCGGTACTGGTGCTGGTCATCGATCGCGACGTCACCGCGCCGAGCGGACCGGCTGCGGCTCCTGAGCCGTCGGGCGTCGAGGAGTACGTCGTCGACCATCTCGGCATCGACGCGCTGCGCGGCCGCTTTCTGCCGCACCTCATCGAATGCTGCAAGGGTATCGAGGTCGCCGTCGGCCGCCGTCTGCCGGCGTTGCGCGAAACGGTCTGCGCCAAGCTCACCCGCGACGCCGCGCTCAACGCGCTCAAGGTTGCCGGCGCGAGCGCGGTGATCGACCACGTCCCGATCCTCGGCGTCGTACTCGGCGCGTTCGCCTCGGGCGCCGATATGTTTGCCATCACCGGAATCCAGATGACGCTGTTGCTCAACATTGGTGCGACGTACGGCCGCGACCCCGATCTGTCCGCGATGTGGGAACTGCTGCCGATCGTCGGCGGCGGCTTCGGCTGGCGCGCGCTGGCGCGCGAACTGTCGGGCTTCATCCCGGTCGGCGGGATCTTCATCAAGGCCGCGATCGCGTATGCGGGAACGGTCGTCGTCGGCGAAGGCGGAACGTTCTACTACCGCAACGGCCGGCAGATGAGCGCGGGCGACGCGTCGCGCGTCTACGACGACGCGAAGTCGTCGGCACTGACCTTCGCGCGCGAGATGCTCAGCAAGTTCCGACGTAACGGTTCTTAGCGGTCGACGAGAAACTCGAGCAGCGTTTCGTCGCCCAGGTGGCCGTAATCGGCGCGCAGCGTCGGCCGAACGCGGCCGGCGATCTGCGCGGCCAAGCGAATGCGCGCGGCCGGATCGAGCGCGGCGCGCCGCGCGAGGAAGCGTTCGATCAGCTGGCGATCGCCGGCCGACAATCCGGTATCGGAGCGAACCGGGCGCGCGAGATACGCGTCCAGATCGGGCGCCGTCTCGGCCCGATCCCGAACGACAATCGTCCCGGCCGCGAAATCACCGAGCCGTTTGTTCTCGCGTGAGAGCAGCGCGCAGACCGCTGACGCGGCGTAGAAACCGACGCCGAACTCGACGATGCGGACGATGTTGCGGATGACCGCCGCGCCGGCGTCGATCGGAAAGCCACCGTCCCGTACCACGCGCAAGCCGAGCGCACGCTTCCCGGGCGTTCGCCCCGACCACCAGATCTCGAAGATGATGAACCATCCGAAGAAGATGAGGAACAGAACGGCGATCATGAACGCGATCAGCCACGCCGAAAGCGTCGGGCTGCGAAACACCGGAAGCGTGAAGCCGATCGCGAGGGCCAGGACGATCAGCACCAACACCTGGGCGAGCATGTCGACGACGACCGCCAAGAAACGGCTGCCGAGCCCGGCGAGCTCGTAGCGAATCGCGACCGCCTCACCGGTGCGCACGTCGACCGAACGTTCCACTCGCCGCACTGTACGCGACCGGAACGAGAACGTCCCCGGCCGAATGGGACGGCGATGCGAGAACGGCGATTCGTCGCGAAGCGGCGTGCGGGGTGGGATCGTCTCGCGGCGCTGGTCGACCGCGCCGCCGGGCGGGGCGTGCGTTCGCTCACGCCCCACGAGATCGACGAGCTCGCGCTGACCTATCGGGCAGCGACCACCGATCTCGCGATCGCGCGCACGCGCGGCGAGGACCCGGTCGTGCAGCAGCATCTCAACGCGTTGACGGCGCGCGCTCACGCCGTCGTGTACGTCGCAACGGCGCGCAACGGTTGGAACCGGATTCTGCAGTTCCTGGCACGCGACTTTCCGGCCGAAGTGCGCCGTTCGTGGGCGCCGATTGGGTTCTGCGCGCTGGTGACGGTCGTCTCGGCCGTCGTGGCCTACGCCTCGGTCAGCGCCGATCCCGCGAACGCGCACGCGTTGCTGCCGGGGATGGAGCTGCCGCCGGTCACCCAAGCGCTGCACGATTCGAACTTCGGCTTCGATCGCGCCTTCTCGCCGACCGTCGCGTCGGAGATCATCACCAACAATGTGCGGGTCGCGGCAATTGCGTTCGCCGGCGGCATGACGGCGGGCGTGCTGACCGGCTGGATCATCCTGACCAACGGCTTGATGGTCGGCGCCCTGGCGGCGCTGTATGTGAAGGCCGGCTTCGGACCGGACTTCTGGGCGACGATCGCGCCGCACGGCGTGATCGAGCTCAGCGCGATCCAAATCGCCGGCGGCGCCGGGCTGATCCTGGCGGCCGGATATCTGCGGCCCGGACGCGGGCGGCGCCGCGACGCGCTCGTCGTCGCCGCCCGGCGCGCCGGAACGCTCGTGTTGGGCGTCGCGGCACTGCTCTGCGTCGCCGGCACGATCGAAGGCTTCATCTCGCCGCAGCGCTTGTCGATCCCGGTGCGCGATGCGATCGGCGGCATCACCGCGGTCGCGCTGCTCGCCTATCTCCTGGGCGCGGGCCAAACCGCGCGCGGAACGCGCGCTGGGTTCCGGCTACGCCGGAACCCATCAGAGCAAACCGCGCGTCTTGATGTCGACGTACGCGTCGAGTAGCGCGACGGTGAGCTCGGCGGCGGGGACGTCGACGACCAAGATGCCGCGGTTCTGGAGCTGAGCGACGGCGCGCGCGCGTTCGTCGGCCAGTTTCGCGGCGACGGCGGCCCGGTAGGCATCAGCCGCGTCGCGCGGCGTGCGGCGCAGCGCTTGCGCGATCGCGGCATCGTTCATCAGCACGATGAGCACCAGATGCCGGGTCGTGAGCAGTTGCGCGGCGCCGAGCACCGCGCTCGACGCAATCGGGTCGAACAGATCGGTGAACAGCACGATCAAGCTGCGGCGGCGTAACGTGCGCTCGATCTCGAGGAACGCGCGCTCGTAGTCCGACTCTTCGAGCCGCGGTTCGAGATCCGAGAGCACGTCGGTGAGGATGGCGCTGTGAGCGGCGCCGCTCGCCGGCGCAACGCGCGCGACGATCTCGGCGGCAAAGGCGACGATGCCGACGCGGTCCGCCGCGAGCCGCGCGATCGCCGCCAAGCCGAGGGCGGCGCTGACGGCATAATCGAGCTTGCGCCAATCCCCGAGGCGCGGCGACATCAAGCGCCCGGCGTCGAGCGCGACGACGATCTGCTGCGCACGTTCGACCTCGTACTGCGCGACCATCGGGCGGCCGCGCCGCGCGGTCGCTTTCCAGTCGATCGCGCGAAAAGAGTCATCGATCGTGTACTCGCGCAAGCTCTCGAACTCGCCGCCGCTCCCGCGCCGGCGAAGCCGTCGCAGCCCCGAGGCAAGGAGCTTGGTGCGCGCCACCAAATCGCCGCTGCGATCGAGCGCCGAGAGATCGGGCATGACGCGCACGTCGGCCGGAACGCGAAAGTTGCGGCGCAGCTCGACGATCCCCACGTCCGACAGGATGCGCGCGTGATAGGAGTGCAGCGCCGTGCGGCCCCGTTCGCGCGGGACGACGCCCAATTGTACCGTGGCGCGAGCATGTGCGGGCAGCGTCGCGCGCGCTTCGTCGAGGTCGATCGCCAAACGGTCGGCCGGCGCTTCGACGATCGCGATCTGCCGAGGCGTCGGCGCGCGGTTCACGATCTCGTAGTGCAGCGCGTCGGCGCGGCCGAGCGCGAAGCGCGGCGGATCCAGGCGTGTGATCGTGACCTCGCCGCGCAGCCGCACCGCATCATAGGCGACGACGGCGGCGAATGCCGCCAGCGCGATCAGCGCGGCGACCGGCCACGCAAACGAACGCGCCAGCGCGAACGCGACGACCGCCAGCACGACCAGCACCACGATCCCGCGCGGCGCGATGCGCGGCAGGCCGCCGCGTGCGCGCGCGATCACGTCTCGGGCGCTGCGACGCTGGCCAAGATGCGCGCGACCACGTCGTCGGCGGTGGTTCCGTCCAGCTCCGCCTCGGCGCGCACGATCAACCGGTGCGCGAGCACCGGCGCCGCGACGTCCTTCACGTCATCCGGCGTTGCGAACGTTCGCCCGTCGAGAAACGCCGCAGCCTGCGTCGCGACGACCAGACCAAGCGCGGCACGCGGGCTCGCGCCGAGCGCGACGTCGACCGAGATGCGCGTCGCGGCGACGATGTCGTAGAGATAGCTTTGCAGCGACTCGGCGAGATGCACCGCGCGCACCGCGCGCTGCGCCGCGATCAGCTCGTCGCGCTCGACGACCGGCGTGACGCCGGCCGCGTCGAGGTCGCGAGCGTCGAAGCCCGCGACCGCGCGGGCGATCAGCGCACGTTCATCGGCCGGCGTCGGATAGCCGGTGCGCACGCGCACGAGAAACCGGTCGAGCTGCGCTTCTGGTAACGGATAGGTCCCTTCGAACTCGACCGGATTCTGCGTCGCGCAGACCAAGAACGGCAGCGGCAGCTCGTACGTCGTGCCGTCGATGGTGACGTGCCGTTCCTCCATCGCTTCGAGCAGCGCTGCTTGCGTCTTGGGCGGCGTGCGATTGATCTCGTCGGCCAGCAAGATGTTGGCGAACACCGGGCCGCGCCGCAGCGAGAAGGTCGCGCTGCGCTGGTCGAACACCGTCGTCCCGACGACGTCCGACGGCATGAGATCCGGGGTGAACTGGATGCGACCGTAGCTGACCCCGAGCAAGCGCGCCAGCACGCGGACGGTGAGCGTCTTGGCCGTCCCGGGAACGCCTTCGATCAGCGCGTGGCCGCCCGACAGCAGCGCGACGGTGAGCAGAAATCCGGTGCGATCGGCGCCGACGACGATCCGCCGCAGACCTTCGCTGAGCCGGCGCTCGGGACTGGGCAGCTCTTGCACTAGGCGGCTCCGCCGCTGCGGCGAGGCGAAACGCCGCGACGAACGGCGCGGCGCGGAACGCGGGTCGAGATCATCGTGTTCTCCCGGGCGGTACGTGCGGTTTGTGCGACGGCGACGAGCGCGGCGTCGTCGGCGACGGGGGTGGCGGAGAGCGCGTCGAGGCGACGCGCGAGCTCGACGTTATCGGGCAGCGACGGCGCGCGTTCGAGCGCGCGCCGCGCGTCGGCAACCAGTTCGTCGCGCGCGTGGTCGCGCGCGCGAGCGCGCTCGTAAAGCGCGGCGACCGCGTCGAGAAACTCGGCCGAGGTCGGCTCGCGCGGCGGGTTCAGCCGTACCGCCGGTCCGAGCGGCACGATCCCGTACAGCAACCACAAGAGTCCGGCAAATCCGAGAATTGCGAGCGCCACGAGTTCGGGCGCATCGAGCGCACGGTACCACGCGCGCTCGGCGATCCCGCCCCGGACCGCTTCATCGAACGCGACGACGCCCCGCGGCGTCGACGGCCGGCCGGCGAGATACGCCAGCCGCGCGTCGTCGGGCCGGCCGAGCACGTCGTTCTGGAACACCGCCGCGTCGACAATACTCACGACCGTGCCGCGGCCGTAGCGGTAGCTCACCACCAGCGAGCCGCCGCGGTCGGCGAGCAGCGTGCGCACGTGCGCGCCTTTTTGCGCGACGAGTCGCAGGCCGCCGCGGTTCAGCCACGCCGAGATCAGCGACGACCACGGACCACGCAGCGCGCCGGCCGGACCCTTCGGCGCGTCTTGTGCGAAGATCAGCTCGCCTTTGCCGTCGTTCTTGTCGACGTGCGGCGTCACGCCGACATCGACGAGATGTCCACCCGCGCGCACCCAGGCGCGCAGCGCGTCGCGCTCGGCGGCGTCCCAGAACTCCGGCACGTCGCCCTCGGGAAACGCGACGATCAGGGTGTCGATACCCGTCTGCGCCAGCTCATCGTGGTGTCGGCGAAAGCGTTCGACCGCGATCCCTTCCCGGCCCAGAAGGTCGTACCAACCGCGATATCCGCCGGCCGCGAAGTCGCCGCTGGCGCGCGTCTGGCCGGCGGGCGGCGGCTCTCGATGGAACAGCGCGACGCCGAATAGCGCCGCGAGCGCCAAGACGGCGATGACGATGTCGCGTCTCATGCCGGCGCGAGAACCCGGTCGTACGCGTCACGCATTCGCGCGACGAGCGACGCATCGGCACCGCGGTCACCGAAGAGCGCGATCACCGCGTCGCGCGCCAACGCGTCGAAGGCCGGATCGCGAACGGCGCGCCGCCATTCACCCGGCGTGCGCGCAGCATCGTAGCGAATCCGCCCGCGCTCGTCCAACGCCCGCAGTGCCGAGCTCCACAGCAGCGCCGCGGCATCGTGATGACGTCCTTCGGCGGCGGCGGCGAGCGCGAGCGCGAACAGCGTGCGCGCATCGGCTTCGGCCGGCAGCGCGCTCGCCGTCACCGAAGTGCGCGCCGGTCGGCGAACGCGCAATCCGCGCGCGAAGCGCACGATGACGAACGTCAAGAAGGTCAAGACGACGACCAGCACGGCGATGCCGATCGCATGCGCGAGCCATTCGTTGCCGATGGCGTTTCGCAACGGCTCCCAGAGCCGGTTCCACCACTTGCCGAGCTCGTCGAGCAGCCATGACCACCAGGACGGGGTGCTCTTTTCCGCCGGTGCGTGAAAGCGCGGATCGGCCAAGATGCTGCGCGCGACCGCGCGCGGGTCGCCGTGCGGCCACGCGGCGCTCATCCTCCTCCGGCGCGGCTCATACGACGACCGCCGGGGCGTCGGCGACGAGATCGAGGCCTTCGCGGCGGGTGCGAACGTCGACGGCAAAGACGATGACGAAGGCAGCGACCAGGCCTTCGAGCAGCACGCTTCCACCACCGACGATGGCGAAATAGAGCGCGTCGACGTGCGTCATCGCCGACGCCAGAATGCCCAGACCCACGACCGGCAGCGTTCCCACTTCGCTCACGACGAACACGATCAGACCGCCGATGATCGTGCGGCGTTTCATTCCCGGCGCGAGGCCGCGGCTCAGCGCGAGCGAGATCGCGCTGATCGGGTTCGCCCGTTCGGTGACGACCGCGACCGAGGCCAGCTCGTACGTCATGAAGATCCACGACGAGAGGACGATCGCCGCAAGGATTACGATCAGCCCGAAGACGACGCCGACGATCACCGTGATCACGGTCAGGTGCAGTGCCGCCAGCGCGACGACGGCGAACACGACCAGAATGTAGGCGATGAGAACCGGGATCAGGGCGACGGTGCCGATGATCATGAACGCCAGACCCACCACGACCTGCGCGAACCAGCGCACCAGGCCGATCCGGTACGCCTGCGCGATCGTCACCCGCGAGCCCGCATAGGCGGCGGCGACCACGCTGACGATCGCACTCCACGTCACCAGCCGCACGATCATTGCGAGAAAGACGATCAGGAACGTGAGGAACCCGGCACGATTGGACAGGCTGAGCTGCTCTGCGGCGCGGCGCGAGGCGGTCGACCCGCTGGCGCTGGTCAGCACGGTCATCATGTCGTTGAACGCGCTGCCGGCATGCGGATTGGCGAACGCCTCGAGGATGGTCACCGGAACGAGCGTCAGCGCGATGACGACGACGATCGGAACGAACTGGCGAACGAAGATCGTCACCGCTCGGTCCAGCAACTCGCCGGCCCCCAACGGACGGAGTTCCGCATTCTGCACGCCGCGGGAGCGTTCGCGCGCGTTCGGCACGAATCCCGGCCCATGGACCTCGGCACGGTAACGGCGCTCTGGCGATACCCCATCAAGAGCCTGCGCGCCGAGCCGTTGGAGCGTGCGACCGTGCTCGCCGACGGCCTCGAGGGTGACCGCGCCGCCGCGCTGATCGTCGAATCGCCGGCGCACGCGCGCGCGGGCAAGCCGTACCGCGGCAAAGAGTCGCCGCGCTTGCACCTGACGGCCGACCCCGAGACCGCCGCATCGTACGCCCGCGAGGCCCACGTCGAGGTCGCGCTCGACCGCCGCGAGCCACGCTACTTCGACACCGGCAACGTGTCGGTACTGTTCGATCTCTGGGTCCACGACGTCGAAGCGCTGGTCGGAGAGAAGCTCGACCCGCTGCGCTGGCGGCCCAACATCTACGTCACCGCCGCGCCGGGCTTCGTGCGGCGCGAACCGGATCTGGTCGGGACGACCATGCGCGCGGGCAGCACCGTGTTGCGCGTCGTGGACGTGATCAGGCGCTGCGTCACGCCGACCTATGACGTGGCCACCGGCGAGTCGTTACCGCTCGTGCTCTCGGCCGTGGCGCGCGATCGCGACAACGTGATGGGCGTTTATTGCGAGGTCGTCAGCCCGGGCGAGCTCGCCGCCGGCGAGACGTTGACGGACTAGCCTGCGAAATTCACAACGTGCGGCGGCCTTGAATGGCGCGCGCCAGCGTGTTCTCGTCGGCATAGTCGAGATCGCCGCCGATCGGCAGGCCGTACGCGAGCCGCGTGACGTTCACCCCGCTCGGCGCGAGCAGGCGCGAGAGATAGAGCGCGGTCGCCTCACCCTCGGCGTTCGGGTTGGTCGCGACCAGGATCTCGCCGGGCGTCTCGACCGCGACCCGGTCGACCAGCTCGCGCACGCGCAACTGCGACGGACCGATCCCGTCCATCGGCGAGATCAAGCCGCCTAGCACATGATAGCGGCCGTCGTACGCCGACGTCCGCTCGATCGCGAACACGTCCTTCGCCTCGGCGACGACGCAAATCATGGCGGCGTTGCGGCGCGGATCGGAGCAGACCGCGCACGGATCTTCTTCGGTGATCGAATAGCAGCGCGAACACAACTGCACGCGCTCTTTGAGGTGCACGATCGCGTCGGCCAGTGCGGTGGCATCGGTGCGCGAACCGTTGAGCAAGTGAAACACGAGCCGCGCCGCGGTCTTCGGACCGATCGTCGGCAGCTTGCTGAACTCGTTGATCAGCGCCTGAACCGGCGCCGCTAGGCTAGCAGAGATGTTGGCCTCTCATGGGCGGATCGGCCGCAGGCCGAACGGCCTGTCCTGAGCGTGTCGAAGGGCGACGGATTCACGGAGTGAATCCACTACATTCCGGGGATCTTCATGCCGCCGGTGATTGCTCCCATCTTCGACGAGCTCAGCGTCTGCACTTTGCCGAGCGCGTCGTTGAACGCGACGACGATGAGGTCTTCGAGCGTCTCGACGTCCTCGGGATCGACCGCTTCGGGCTTGATGGTGACCTTCTTGACCGTAAACTCGCCGCTGATCGCAACGGTAACGATTCCGCCGGAGGCGGTCCCTTCGATCACCGTGTTCGCCAGCTCGGTCTGAACGCGCTCCATGTCTTGCTGCATCTTGCGAATCTGCTGCATCATCCGCGCTTGGTTCATACGGTCGTCTCTCTCACATCCGGGATTCAAGGGGAACGCAGGGCGGCCGAGCCACCGCTAACGGAGCTTTTCGAGCGCGTAGCGCATCAAGTCGTCGGGGTGTTCGTCATCGTCGGATGATCCGCTGCCGGGAGGCGCGGCACCACCGGAGCCCACCGCAACGCGCACCTCGACGCTGCATCCGGTCGTCTCCGCAATCGCTTTTTTCACCGTCGCGAGATCGCGCTTGATCACCTCGGCGGCCGGCGGATCGGGAACGTGCAGCGACAAGACGCCGTTGTCGAAGCCGGCCAGCGTCGCGCGTGAGAGCCCCGCGCGCAGCGAGCCTTTTTCGGCTTCCGCGCGCAGGCGAATGCTCTGCCAGAGCGAGCGCAGCTTCTGCAGCGACAGATCCATCGGCGCGACCGCCGGCTTCGCCGGCGGCTCGACGGCGGCTGCGGTTTCGGGTCGAGCGGGCGGCGCGGCGCGCGGCGGTTCGGCCGCCGGCGGCTGCTCGGCGCGGGCGGGCGAAACACGCGGCGGCGCTGCCGTCACCGGTGCACCACCTTCGAGCGCGCTCAGGCGCGCCGCCAGCGCCTCGAGCGTCGGATCTTCGCCCTGCAACACCAGCCGCAGGATCGCGCTCTCGAGTTCCAGGCGCGCATTGCCCGATGCGCGCGCGGCGGCCAAGGCATCGGAGAGGAGCCGCAACGCGCGCACGAGCCGGACCTGCGGCACCGTCGCGGCGCGTTCGCGCGCGGCCTGCGCATCGTCTTCGGCGAGATCGCGCGCGAGCAAATCGGGATTCACCCGCGCGACGAGCAGGTGGCGAAACTCGGCGATCGTCCCGCGAATCAGCCCGCTCATGTCGGCGCCGGCATCGGAGGCTTCGTCGATGATTCGCAGTGCTTGGGCGGCATCGCCGTCGAGCGTCACGTCGCGCAGCGCGCGAGCGAAAGCGCGACCGGTCTGACCGAACGCGGCGTCGACCGTGTCGGCGGTGACAACCTGTGCTGAGCTTGTCGAAGCATCGGCGTAGGCCGCTACCTGCTCGAGCATCGTCAGCGCGTCGCGCAACCCGCCGTCGGCGCGATAGGCGATCGCGCCGAGCGCGCCGTCGTCGATCGAGATCCCTTCGGCATCGGCGATTTCGCGCATCCGCGCGATCATCGTCGGAATCGCGATGCGGCGAAAAGCATAGCGCTGGCAGCGAGAGAGAATCGTCGGCGGCAACGCTTCAGGGGCGGTCGTCGCGAGGACGAACACCGCCCATTCCGGCGGCTCTTCGAGCGTCTTGAGAAACGCGTTGGCACCTTCGCGAGTGAGCATGTGCGCTTCATCGATGATGTAAACTTTTTTGCGCATCGACGACGGCGCGAACTTCACCGCATCGCGCAACGCGCGAATCTCGTCGATCCCGCGGTTCGACGCCGCGTCGATCTCGAGCACGTCGAGCGCCGTGCCCTCGAGAATCGCGATGCAGTTCTCGCAGGTATTGTCCGGCGTCGCGGTCGGGCCGTTGACGCACTCGATGCAGCGGGCGAGAATCTTTGCCGCCGACGTTTTGCCGGATCCGCGCGGACCGGAGAACAGGTACGCATGCGCGAGACGCCCGGTCTCGAGCGCCGTGGTCAGCGTTTTGACCACGGCGTCCTGCCCGACGAGCTCGGCGAACGTCCGTGGCCGCCAGGTTCGGTAAAGCGACACGCGATTGAGATTTCTCCTTTTTGATCCTGAGCCTGTCGAAGGACGGGGACCGCGAAGCGATCCCCCGTCCGCCCGCCAGGACGGCCCGGCTGGGCGGCCTGCTGGCGGAAACCCGACTGACCGTTTACGGTTTTAAGGAGGATCGGGTAGGGTACCCGGAGTGCACCGGCTTCTTGACGCCGCAACGTCTGCTTTCCAGCGCGACGTTGCTGTCGTCTTGGGACGTGTGCCGGAGAGGAATGATGACGACCACGGTTGACCTTCGCGCGGAGCTGCGCGACAAGTTCGGATACGAGCTGTTCAATCCGGGACAGGAAGAGGTCATCGAGCGCGTCATGGCCGGCGAGGATACGCTGGCAATCTTGGCGACCGGCGCCGGCAAATCGCTGTGCTATCAGCTCCCCGCGCTATTGCTCGACGGCACGACGATCGTGGTATCACCGCTGATCGCGCTGATGAAGGATCAGCTCGACATGCTGTCCGAGCGCGGCGTAACGGCAACCGCCGCGCTGAACTCGACGCTCTCCGAAGATCAAGAAGCCACGGCCATGGGGCGCATCGCGTCCGGTGAGCTCAAGATCGTGTTCGTCACGCCGGAAAAGCTCGAGGACGATGCATTCGTCGCGCTTCTGCAGCGCATCACGATCCCGCTGTTCGTCGTCGACGAAGCGCACTGCATCTCGCAGTGGGGCCACGATTTCCGGCCCGCCTATCTGAACCTGGGCAAGGTGATTCGCCAGCTGAGTCACCCGACGGTCCTCGCGCTCACGGCCACGGCCACACCCGCGGTGCGCGAAGACATTCTCATCCAGCTCGGTATCCCGAACGTCAAGCCGATCGTCAAAGGCTTCGACCGGCCGAACCTGCAGTACGTCGTCAAGCGCGCCGAGAGCGAAGCCGGCAAGCTCAAGCAGCTCAAGGACCTGTTCATGCGGGGAGAGCTCGAGCACACCGGAATCGTCTACACCGCCACGATCAAGAACGCGCTCGAAGTGCAGAAGTATCTGCAGGATGAGCTCGGCTTGCCGGCCGCGGTGTACCACTCGAAGCTGCAAAAGCACGATCGCACGGCCGTGCACGAATTGTTCATGCAAGAGGCGATCCGCGCCGTCGTCGCGACCAACGCGTTCGGCCTGGGCATCGACAAACCGAACATCCGCTTCGTCGTGCACTACGATCTGCCGGGCTCGGTCGAAGCGTACACCCAGGAGGCCGGCCGCGCCGGCCGCGACACCGATCCGTCGAAGTGCGTGCTGATCTACCGCATGAGCGACACACGCGTGCAGAACTACTTTCTCACCGGCAAGTATCCCGACGTCGAAGAGGTGCAAAAGGTCTTCGGCACGCTCGAGATCTTCGGCGAGCAAGAAGGCGGCGTCAGCCTGACCGACCTGCGCAAGATCACGCAGCTCCCGCTGACCAAGCTCAAAGTCATCATTGCGCTGCTCAAGAAGAGCGGTTTCATCGAGAACGCGATGCGCGGCAAGTACGTGCTGACCGAAGCCGCGCGCGAGCAGCGCGAGATGGTCCTGAACTTGGCGAACTACGAGACCAAGAAGAAGTATGATCAGTCCAAGCTCGCCATGATGCTGCAGTACGCGGAGACGACCGGTTGCCGCCGGCGTTTCATCCTGAACTATTTCGGTGAGGACTATGACGCCGAGACCTGCGGTGCGTGCGACAACTGCCTGCAAGGCCATCGCGTGCAGACCTCGTCCGGCTATCGCATCTCCGACGTCGTGTATCATGCCAAGTTCGGACAAGGCACGGTCGAGCGCGCAGAGAAGGACCTGGTCACCGTGCTGTTCCCGAACGTCGGCTATAAGACGCTCCTGGCCTCGGCGGTCTCGCGGGAAGCTGTCGCTCAGAAGATCGCCTAGCATCTGTTTCGTCTAAGCCGCCGCCGCTTGCGGCGCATCGTCGCGCCGCTCACGAGCCTCGCCTTCATCTGCGCCGTCGCGCTGGCCGCAGTCGCGCAGAATCCGCCCGTCCCCGCGCCGACGGCCCCGGTCAACCCGCCGGTCATCCCGACGCCGCCGGCGCCGGTGACGTCGACGAGCCCGATACCGGGCGCTTCCGCGCCGCCCGCCACGACGACGCCGGTCCCGGGCCAGCCGACGCCGCCCGGTGCGTCGCCACAACCGGGCGAGTCACCGGCGCCCGGCGAGTCGCCGTCGCCGCTCGCAACGCCGACGCCGCCGCCGATCGTCGTCGAACCGCCGCAGATCAGCGTCGAACCGTCGAAGACGGTCGCCGCGCGCCTCAACAGCACGCTCGGCGCCGTAACCGCAACCGTTGCCGACGCAACGATCGCCACCGCCATCGTCGATCAAGCACAGCGCGTGCTCTACGTGACCGGCGTGAAGGTCGGCACGACGACGGTCACGGTCGCCGACTCGCGCGGGGTCACCCGAGACGTCCCCGTCCTCGTCGCCTATGCCGCCGGTGCCGCCGCCGACGAGACGACGCTGCGCCTCACCGGCAATCCCGCCTCGGCACTATACCTGCGTGAAGCGATCGCCGAAGCGGTCACGAACGCCGCGATGCACCGCACCGGCGCCTCGGTCAACGTCATTCCCGACACGATCCCCGTTCGCGGCGATCTGAGCATCGACAACCGCGCCGAGCTCGACGTTCAAGTGCAGATCTCCGGCACCGGCTATCTCCCCGTCAACGGCGTCACGCACGTGAACCTCGAGAACATCGCGCTGCCGCCGATCCAACCCGCGCGCCTGCTCGTCAGCGACTACCCCGAACGTCTGACCGCCAATGGCGTGCTGTTCACCGCGCGGCTCGATCGCACGCAGGCCCAGCGCTTCCTGTACTACCACTACAACCCCGCCAACGAACCCGCGCGCCGGATCCTGCTCAAAGCCGCCAACACCTCGAACGCGCCCGCGATGGTGCAGATGATCGACGGCGACGCCGGTCCCGGCACCAACGAGATGGAGGTCGGACACCTCGCCACCAAACGGTTCCTGGTCCGCAACGCCCGCAACGAAGGGCGCGTCGTCACGATCCCGCCGGGCGCGACCGTCAATCTCGTCGACCATCCGCTGCCGCCGCAAAACGTCGTCAGCGCGATCATGCAGCTGCGCCTGGTCACCGGCGACCCCGTGCAACTCGCGCTCATCGCGCAAGACGCGCTCGCACCGCTCGACCAAACGATCGACGAGTCCCAGCTCCTAGCCGGCGGAGCCCCGCACGCGCGCGGCGTCTACCCGGTTCCGACGTTCTACTTCACCAACAATTACGACATCGACGGGCCCGACCTCGACATCCCGATCGGTCAG
>Ga0182024_10014681_pt1 | contig 15109 bp, 15 predicted proteins | sample P32metaG_FD_120480 | JGI IMG/M metagenome (GOLD analysis project Ga0182024, IMG submission 120480) | Permafrost microbial communities from Stordalen Mire, Sweden - P3-2 metaG (Illumina Assembly) | ecosystem: Environmental > Terrestrial > Soil > Wetlands > Permafrost | place: Sweden: Stordalen... | reverse complement strand
GGACCGCATCGGCATCGTCCTCGACGCCTTCACCCAAGAGGAATGCGCCAACTATTTCCGTCACGACGGCTATGCGTCAACTTGACCGCCGAATGCTCTAGGCCGTCGCCTACCGCGCCGTCGGACCTTTCTTGAAATACTTGAAGAAGTCGCTGTCGGGCGAGAGGATCAGCGTGGTGTCTCCATCGGCGAAACTGCCTTCATAGGCCTGCATCGATCGGTAGAAGGCGGCGAAGCTCGGATCCTTGCCGAAACTGGCGGTGAATATGCGCGCGCTCTCTCCGTCGCCCGCGCCGCGGGTGGCGAAGGATTCCTCGGTCGCCGCGGCCAGGGTGATGGTGACCTGTTTATCGGCGTCGGCCATCACCTCGCGCTTGGTCGCCTCGCCCTCGGCGCGGATCTGCGCGGCCTGCTGCTGAAGGCTCGAGCGCATGCGCTGATAGACCGCCTGTTGATTGGCCGCCGGCAGGTCGGCGCGCTTGATGCGGAGATCCACCACCTCGATGCCCAGATGTGAGCGGGCCGCGCGAGCCCGAACGTCGTTCAGGGTTTGCACCATCAGCGCGTCGCGTCGCTGCGAGATGATCTGCGCGGCGGTGGCGGCGCCCAGCACCTGACGCAACGATGAGTTGATCAGCGGCTCCAGACGGTCGCTGGCGGTCGCCTCGTCGCGCAGGGTGCGATAGAACTCCAGCGGATTGGCGATGCGGTAGCGGATGAAGGCGTCCACCACCAGGCGCTGCTGATCGGCGGAGATCACCTCTTCCTGCTTGGCTTCCAGGGCCTGATTTCGCTTGTCCAGAACGACCAGCGATTCCACCAGCGGAATCTTGACCTTCAGTCCGGGGTCGTAGGCGCCGGGCGGGTTGATGACCCGCACCGGCTCTCCCAGATTGACCACCACGACCTGCTGTCGCTGATCGACGATGAAGAAGGTGTTGGCGAGCAGCAGGCCGACCAGGAACGCGGCGACTATCCAGATCATCAGCCGCCGATTCATTGCGGGTTGCCCGGCGAGGAGGGCGCGGCCGGCGCCGGCGCCGGCGCAGCCTCGGGCGCGGCCACTCGGAAGGCGTCCGGCGGCAGGATGATCGGCGCCGTGGCGCCCTTGGCGTCGATGATCACCTTATGGGTGTGCGAGAGAACCTGTTGCATGGTCTGGATGTAAAGCCGCTCGCGCGTGACGCCGGGCGCGCGACGGTATTGAGCGTAAACCTGATCGAACCGCGAAGCCTGGCCCTGCGCCTCGCGCACCACCTGTTCGCGATAGCCCTGCGCGGCTTGGACGATCTTGGCGGCGTCGCCCTTGGCCTCGTTGACCACACGATTGCGGTAGGTGTTGGCGTCGTTGATCGAGGACTGGGCGTCCTGCCCGGCCTTGGCGATGTCCTGATAGGCTGGGACCACCTCGGCGGGGGGGTTGGCGTTCTGGATCTGAACCGCGTCGATGATCACCCCGGTGTGATAGCCGTCGAGGATGCGCTGCATGAGGTTGAGCGTCTCGCTTTGCACCTGACCACGACCGCTGGTGAGGATGGATTTCAGCGCGCTACGGCCGACCACCTCGCGCATCGCGCTCTCGGCCACCGCCTTGACCGCGTCGGCCGGATCCCTGACTCGGAAAAGGTAGGCCGCGGCGTCCGCCACATGCCACTGAACGGCGAAAGAGAGATCGACAATGTTTTCGTCGCCGGTGAGCATTAGGCTCTCGTCCGGCGCTTCGGCCCCGGGGACGCCGCCGACCACCGTCTTGTTCTGGTTGGTCACCGAGACCAGTTCCGCGCGCTCAACGGGAATTGGCAGGTGGTAGTGCAGGCCCGGACCTACCGAGCGGGCGTAGCCGCCGAAGCGCGTGACCACGGCCTCCTGGTTGGCCTGCACGGTGTAGACGCCGGTCAGTGTCCAGGCGAACACCGCCACCGCGACGATGGCCGCCACGGCCGGCGGTCGCACGCCCTGGCCCGCCGGGCCGCGAAACAACCTGTTCAGCGCCTCGGCGATCCGCCGCTGGAGGTCGGAGAAGTCGGGACCTCCGGTCGGTGGCGGCGGCGGGCGTCGGCGCGGCTCCTCCCGGCGCGGAGCGTCGCCGTCGTCAGGCTTGCCGCCCTCATCGCCCGAGGGGGGCGAGCCCCATGGGCCGGGGTTGGCGTGGTCGTTCCAGGGCATGATGGGCGGAGTCGTCTCTCTCTTTCGGGTCCGGCGCGGCGCGCGGAGCTTGTAAAGCGGCTCCAGGGCCCGGATATGAGACGCCCCGCCCTGCAAAGCAATATCAAGCGATGAGCGCCGCCAGCCAACCTGATCGCGATGTGGTCCTCGCGGCCCTCGATCGGATCGCCGATCCCAAGAGCGGGGCCGGACTGGTCGAGGCCGGCCTGGTGCAGGGGCTGATCGTCGCCGAGGGCCGCGCCGGCTTCATGCTGGAGGTGGCGGCCCAGGACGCCGCCCTCTACGCGCCGGTGCGGGACGCCGCCGAGCTGGCCCTCAAGGCCGTTGCGGGCGTCGAGCGGGCGCAGGTGGTCCTCACCGCGGCCGCCAAAGGCCCCGCGCCGGGCGTCAACAGGGTGCGCAAGGGGGCCCACGCAGCCGCCGATCCGCGGGCCGACACCCACGTCATGCCCCCGGCCGAGCGGCTCGAGCACGTGCGGCGGGTGATCGCCGTGGCGAGCGGCAAGGGCGGGGTGGGCAAGTCCACGGTTTCGGTCAACCTCGCCTGCGCGTTCGCCGGCCTGGGTCTCAAGACCGGCCTTCTCGACGCGGATGTCTACGGCCCCTCGGCGCCTCGGATGCTCGGCATCGACGAACAGCCGAGGTTCGAGGACGGCAAGCTGATGCCCTTGGAGGTGTGGGGGTTGAAGGTGATGTCCATCGGCTTTCTGGTGGACGAAGGCTCGCCGATGATCTGGCGCGGCCCCATGGCTTCCTCGGCGGTGCGCCAGATGATCCAGGATGTGCGCTGGGGAACTGAGGACGATCCCCTCGATGTCCTTGTGGTGGACCTGCCCCCCGGGACGGGCGACATCCACCTGACGCTGGTGCAAAAGCTCGCGGTGGACGGGGTGGTGATCGTCTCGACGCCTCAGGAGATCGCCCTCATCGACGCGCGCCGCGCCAGCGCCATGTTCTCCAAGATGAACCCACCGGTCGCCATCCTTGGCGTGATCGAGAACATGGCCTTCTTTCCCGATCCCGCCGGCGGTGCGCCCATCCCGATCTTTGGCCGCGGCGGCGCGCGCGCCGAAGCGCAGCGGCTGGGCGTTCCGTTCCTGGGCGAGATTCCCATCGACATCGCCCTGCGCGAGGCCGCCGACGAGGGCCGCCCCCTGGTGGCGGCGTCGCCCGGCAGCGAGGTGGCGCGGGCCTTCGTTGAAATTGCTCGGGGGTTGGCGGCGCGCGGTCGTTAAAGCGGGACCGCGTCAGCGCGGCGACGCGGCGGGCCCGATCAGAGCTCCGGGCGCACATGCGCCGCCGTCGAGACCCTCGAGTATCGCCGCTTCGGGGATCATCGCATCGCGGATGGCCAGTTGCGCGCGGATCTCGGCATGGCGCTTGGAATCGAGCTTGTAGCCGATGAAGCAGGCCCCGCCGAGCATGACGAAGACCACCGGCCCGATGATGTAGACCAGCTGCATGCCGAAGATCGCCGCCGGCGTGTTGATCGCGCCCTCCTTGGCCTGGTAGCCGATCAGGCCGAGAACCAGGAAGGAGAGGAAGATGCTGCCCGAGAGGGCCACCTTCTGGCTGGTGGTGATCATGGCGTAGAGCAGGCTGACCCGCTGCTTGCCCTTTTCGAGGCGAACGGCGTCGCCGACGTCGGCCACCATGGCCCGGTCGAGCAAGGGGAAGCTGGAGGCCAAAAAGCCCATGGTGAACATGAAGACCGCGCCCAGCGGGAAGTTCGCCTTGGGCAGGAAGAGCATGGCCACCAGCCCCAGGGAATAGCCGGTGCTGGCCGCCATCAGGGTGCGATGCTTGCCTAGGCGGATGGCGACCCAGCTCATCGCGCCGGCCCCCGGAACGCCCGCCACAATATAGGTCAGCAGCAGCAGGTTGGCGTTGACGAAGCTGAACCCGCGGGCGTCGTGGAAGTAGAACAGATAGAGCGCCGCCATCCAGCCCGGTCCCAGGGCAAGGCAGAAGTCGGCGACGATGATCCGGCGCATGTCCGGCCGGGAGATCATCTCCCAATAGTCGCGAAGCTTGAACGCCGTCTGAGAGTTGTCGAAGACGACCGGTTCGCGGGTGGTGGCCAGCGCCAGGGCGACGCCGATCGGCGCGGCCAGGAAGATGAACCAGCCCATGGGCGCCACGCCGCCCGCGCCGCTCAAGTGGGTCAATTTGGCCGCGACGATGGGCAGGATGAGGACGGCGGTGGCGCCGATGACCCCCACCACCTGGATCGCCCCGAACACGCGGGAGCGCTCATGATAGTTGGCCGCGATCACCGAGGCCCAGGAGACGTGCGACAGGGTGAGGACGGAGACGCCGGCATAGTACAGAAACAGCCAGCCCAGCAGATAGCCGAAGCCGACGCTCCCCTGCGGGATGAACAGCATGAACACCGGAAGCATGAGCAACGGCGCCCCGGCGGCGATCCACACGCGATAGCGGCCAAGCCGCGTGCGGGTGTGATCCATCGCAAAACCGATGGCCACGTCGAGCAGGGTGTCGATCAGCCGCACCGCCCCGAAGGCCATGCCGACGACGATGATCCCGGCCAGATGCAGGCCGAAGATGTCCAGATGCATGTCGAAATGGCTGGCGTAGTACCTGGGCAGATAGACGCCCACCCCCACCGCCAGGGCGCCAATGCAAAGACCGGGCGTCGCGAAGGCCACGAGCCTGGGCAGGGCCAGCCGGGGATGGGGGGCGGTAGGGTCGAACGCCGTCGTCACTGTGCGCTTCCTCAGCCGAATGGGTGTTGGACTCGGCGTCTCCGACGGACGCTTTGGACGCAACAGAGCTTGCGGCCGCGCGCCGCGCAAGGGATTTTACGATTGCCGTTTGCCGCCGCCGGACGCCCCCTCCGTCGCGGCGCAAGAGAAGAGCGCCGCGCCCACCTCCCCCATAAAGGGGGAGGAGGCAAAATGCTTAGAGCGGGTCCCTCCTTCCCCTTGTGGAGGAGGTGGCGCGCAATGCCTTTTCGCATCGCGTGACGGAGGGGGCGTCGGGCGGCGGCCCTTCGCTCACCCCCCGCTGAGCTTGCGGAAGAATTTCTGGGTCTGTTCGCCGCCGGTGACATAGGCCTTCTGGCCGGCCTCATCGGCGATGCGGCTCCAGTTGTCGCGGACTTCCTCCACCGAGAGCCCCCCTTCACCCAGGTAAATCCCCTCGGTCTCGAAGATGCGGGCCAGCGCGAAGGCGCCGGCCCCGGCGGTGAGGATGGCCCCGGTGGGCGCCTCCTCGGAACAGAGGAAGACCACGCCGGGGGTGACATATTGCGGCGCCAATCGGGCGGAGATCTCCGGCGGCATCAGGGTCTCGGTCATCCGCGTGGCCGCAACCGGGGCGATGGCGTTGACGTGGATGTTGTTCTTCTGGCCCTCGAGCTTGAGGGTGTTCATGAAGCCGACGATGCCGAGCTTGGCCGCGCCGTAGTTGGTTTGGCCGAAATTGCCGTAAAGTCCCGAGGACGAGGTGGTGACCACGATGCGCCCATAGTTCTGCGCCTTCATGATCTCCCACACCGCCTTGGCCGGCTTCACCGTGCCCAGGAGATGAACGTCGAGCACGAAGTCGAAGTCGGGGATCTCCATCTTGGAGAACGACTTGTCGCGCAGCACCCCGGCGTTGGCGATGAGGATGTCGACGCGGCCCCAGGCGTCCATGGCGTGCTGGACCATCAGGGCGACGCCCTTATCGTCGGTGACCGAGGAGCCGTTGGCGAGGGCCTCGCCGCCGGCGGCCTTGATCTCTTCGACCACCGATCTTGCCGCGTCCGAGGATCCGCCGGAGCCGTCCATGGCCCCGCCGAGGTCGTTGACGACGACCTTGGCCCCCCGCCTAGCGAGTTCGAGGGCGTGTTGGCGTCCCAGGCCGCCCCCAGCGCCGGTCACGATCGCCACCTTGTCGTCGAAGCGGATGTCCGCCATGCGCGCTCTTCCTCATTCCCGCGACGGGTTTTGCGCGAGGGGGACGGCCAGCGTCAAGGCGCGGCGGGCGTTGCGGCGCGCCGCGCCTGCGCCTATTCGGTGAAGGAGACCAAGGGGACGCCGATGAAGCTCTACGACAGTCGCCGCGCGCCCAATCCTCGCCGGGTGCGCTGGTTCATGGCCGAGAAGGGGATCGAGGACATCGAGGTCATCGATGTGGACCTCTTCGCCGGCGAGCACCGCGCGCCGGAGTACCTTGAGCGCGCGGGCCTGCCCAACGTCCCGGCCCTGACCCTGGACGACGGCTTCACGATCACCGAGTCGATCGGCATCTGCCGCTACCTCGAAGCCCTCTATCCGCTGCCCAACATGTTCGGCTTCGATGCTTGGGACATCGCCTTCGTCGAGATGTGGACGCGCCGCGCCGAGATGCTGGCGGCGACGCCTCTGATGATGGCGGTGCGTCACGGCCACCCGGCCCTGGCCGCCCTGGAGACCCAGGTTCCCGAGATCGCCGACCACAACCGCCAAAACGCCGAGCGGGCGCTGAAAGTCTTCGACGAGCGGCTGGGGGAGAGCCAATGGATTGGCGGCGATCGCGTCACGATTGCCGACGGGGTGCTGTTCATCGGCCTGGACTTCGCACGAATGGTGAAGTTCCAGGTCCCGGCGGAACTGACCCACGTCACCCGTTGGCTGGCGGCGATGCGCGCGCGGCCATCGGCGGCGGCGGGAACCTGAAGGCGGCCGCGGCGAAGAGAATCGTAGCTCACGGAGTGGAACATCATGCGTGCGTTCATCCTAGGAATCGCGGCGTCGATCGTCGTGGGGCTCGCTCTCGGCTACGGGCTCTTGCACAGCGGCCTCATCGCGGCCAATGCGGACGCCCAACCGGGCGGTCTGGAGCTCTGGGCGGCCAATACCTCTCTCACCGCAACGCTGCGACGCGAGGCGCCCAAGGGTCCCAATCCGATCGCTTTCACCGACGACGACCTGGTCGATGGGGTGAAGCTCTATGGCCAGCACTGCGCCATTTGCCATGGGACGGCGGCCGGGCAAGCGTCGGCTTCGCCCGTGGCCAGGGGCCTATACCCGAAGCCCCCACAGCTGGCGACCGACGGGGTCGAAGACGATCCCGAGGGGGTCTCCTACTGGAAAATCAAACACGGCATCCGTCTGACCGGCATGCCCTCGTGGGGAGGCTCTCTCACCGATGCGCAGATCTGGACCCTGGCCCTTTTCCTGAAACACATGGACAAACTTCCGCCGGGCGCGCAGGCGGCGTGGACGCAGGTCAAGAATTGAGCGTCTGGTCTCCCGAAGAGGGGTGAGGATCATACCTTCCGGCGTCGGTTCCTTTGGCTCACCCCTCGACATCGGTGATCGGACGATCGTCGCCCGCGGAAATCTCGTCGCGCCAACGGCCGGTCTGGTCCTCCCAGCTTATCCCGACCGTATTGCCGGCGACGCGCTGCTCACCGGCCGCTCGCTCGGCGGCGGCGCGCGCCGCGTGGTGCGTGGGGAAGGTCTCGGAATAGACGCCGTCGGCGCGATAGGCCCAGCCGCCGTCGTGCTCGACGATATGATAGATGACCTCGCTCATGGTTTGATCCTCGTTCCGCCTCAGGCCGCGAACAGGGTCTCGAAGTTGCGGCGGTAGAAGCGGTCCTTGGTCTCCTCGTCGAAGCCATCGAAGGTGCTCTCGAAGCGTTCGATGGGGTTCCTCGTTCCCTCGGGATGGGGGAAGTCGGAGGAGAAGAGAAAGAGCTCGGCGCCCCCCTCGCGGATGATCGTTCCGGCGTCTTCGGTGGCGTAGGGGGTGAAGCGCACGGCCCGGCGGATGAATTCCGACGGCGCAGCGGAAAGCGCGGCGACCACCGGATCGGTTTTGCGCCAGCCCTTCCAGGCTTGGTCGAGACGGCGCAGGAAGTCGGGGACCCAGCCGGCGCCCAGCTCGATGACGCCGCCGCGCAGGTTCGGGAAACGGTCGAAGACCCCATCCAGAGCCAGCGCGCAGAGGAAATTCTGCGGCGCGAAGCATAGAGCGAAATAGTCCTTGGCGCGCAGGTTCTCGCCCCCACCCAGCCAGTCCTTGGGCCGGGGATGTCCGTTCTTGTGGTAGGCGCCAGGTAGGCTCGGGGACGCCGCGCCGACGTGCAGCACGAAGGGAACGCCGGCCTCGCTGAGCCGGCGCCAGACGGGGTCGAGGTCGGGATGGCCGGGCGAGCGTTCGCCCGCCGGCGCGGCGGGCACCCAGATCGCCCCGCAGCCGGCCTCGATCGCCAGGTCGATCTCGACGAGGGCGCGCTCCGGATCGTCCAGCGGTACGACGCCGACACCGATCAGTCGCCGGTCGGTCGAGCAGAAATCGGCCATGGCCCGGTTCAGCGCGCGCGCGCCGCCGTACTTCACGTCAGCGTCGGGCGAGGGCAGGAATTGCGAGCCGGCGAAGGTGGTGAAGACGAGCTGCCGCGCGAAGCCCAGATCGTCCAGAGCCCTGGCGCGCTCGCCGGGGTCGATGGCCCCATAGGCCGCCCAACCCTTGGGCCCGGCGACTACATTGACAGCGATCTCCGCGGTGGCGGCGACGTCCTTTTGCCGCTCGAGCGCCCGGGCGATGGCCTTCTCCGCGCCCGATCCGCCCGCTTCCAGCCGCATGCTCCCCAGCCGCTCGCGCACATCTGGCTCGGCATACGCGCCGAGCCAGTCCAGGCTCTCCATGATGTGGCTGTCGGCGTCGTTGACGACGCGCTCGCCCGCATAGGCCATCGTCCATCTCCCTTTTTTCAGCCGTCGGCGAAGGCGAGCCTAGCCATCCTTTGAACGCCGCTCAAGGCGCGCCTCGCCGTTAGGCGAAATCAAGTGAGCTCCCTCGCCGCCAAGTCCGCATGCGCCTCCCGGCGCTGCACGACACTCGCCTGCCCGTCGCGCACCGAGACCACGGCCGGGCCGCGGGTGAGCTTGTAGTTGTTGGCCATCGAGATGGTGTAGGCCCCGCAACTGGGCATGACGATGATGTCGCCCGGCTCGGTGGGCGGCATCATCACATCGCGGATCATGACATCGTGCGCCATTTCCCCAGCCCGCGCATCTGCGACTAACCGCGGATCACCGTCCGGACCGAGGATGAGGTAGATCGGGTGCTTGCAGCCTTGGCGAGCATCGCGAAGCGCGAGACGGCGGGCGGCTGAGCGCGCGGCCGGTTATTCCGCGATCACCTCGCCGGACCCGCCGAATTCAGCCGGGAAGTCCTTCAGCTTGGTCAGGCCGTCCCGCATGGGGAGCACGCTCTCGGCGTAGTTGACGTGCACGCCCGGCGTGAAGTCGAGACTGGGGATGGTCGCGGCGAACACATCGACCATGCCCAGCGGCGGGTGGTTGGTCATCAGGTGACCGCCGCATTTGGCGCAATATTGCCGCTGGCTCATCGGCGTCTTCTCGAAGGTCGCCACGTGCTCGGCGCCGGCGGTGATCCGCACCGCCTCCGGCTTCCACAGGCTGAAGGCGTTCACCGGGCCGCCCGACCACGATCGGCACGAGGCGCAATGACAGTAACCCATGGCCTCCGGCGCCCCACTCACCTCCAACTGGACGGCGCCGCAGAAGCAGCTTCCCATGTGAGCCATATTCCCTCCTTTGCCGAAACCGCGCGGACACCCTGTCATTTACGGCCGAAGAGAGTTTTCAGCAACGTCAGAGGGGCCGGCGTCTACCCCCGCCGCACCTTCTTCACGATGGCCGAGAAAGTCATCAGCGGCCGGCCGGCGGTGGAGATCAGGCCGCGGATGAAGACCAGCGACGCGGCGGCGCGGATCACATCGCCGCGGGCCTCGATCACGTCGCCGACTTTAGCCCCGTCGATGAATTCGGCGTTGAGCGAGGCGGTGACCGAGCCACAGTCCGCCAGGGCCTCGGCGCCGATGCAGAAGAGGGCGTAGTCGGCGAAGGTGAGCAGTGCGCCGCCGTGCATGAAGCCGCCGCCGTTCATATGCTTTTGCTCGGCGCGGAAGGCGCAGACCATGGCCCCGTCGGCGTTTTGCCGACAGTAGAACGGGCCGGAGTGGAGCTCGAAGGGATCGCCGCTCCAGATCCGCCAGCCGGCCCATTCGCCCTCGGTGATCTCGATGGGCGTCCAAGGGGCCTGCGCGTCGCCGCCGTCCATACTTGAAAATCCTATACCTGGGGGCCTCACCGGCCTAATGGGGCGGCCGGAGGGATCGCGCAATGGCCCTGGATAGCGAAACCCGCGAACAACTGATCGGCGCCGTGCGCCGCTTCGTCGCCGAGCGCCTGCGGCCGATCGAAGCCAAGGTGGCGGCCGATGACGCCGTCCCCGAGGACGTCCTCGCCGAGATGCGCGCCCTGGGCCTCTACGGGCTCTCGATTCCTGAACAATACGGCGGGCTCGATTTATCCATGGAGGAGGAGTGCCTGGTGGCCATTGAGCTTGGCCGCGCCAGCCCCGCCTTCCGCTCGGCCATCGGCACTAATGTCGGCATCGGCAGCCAGGGCCTGGTGATGTTCGGCAGCCCCGAGCAGAAAGCCAAGTGGCTCCCGGGCATCGCCTCGGGGGCGATCGTCACCTCCTTCGCCCTGACCGAACCCGAGGCCGGTTCCGACAGCGCCGCGGTCCAGACGCGCGCGACGCGCGACGGGGACGCCTATGTGCTCACCGGATCAAAGCGCTACATCACCAACGCCAACAAGGCGTCGCTCTTCACGGTGATGGCCCGCACCGATCCGGCCATCAAGGGCGGCGGCGGGGTCAGCGCCTTCCTGGTTCCCCGCGAGCTGGCCGGCCTCTCGGTCGGCAAGCCCGAGAAGAAGATGGGCCAGCAGGGCGCCCACATCTGCGACGTCAACTTCGACAACGTCCGTGTTCCGGTGGAAAACCGTCTGGGGGCGGAGGGAGAGGGTTTCAAGGTCGCCATGCGGGTGCTCGATCGGGGCCGCCTGCACATCTCCGCCGTCTGCGTTGGCGTGGCCGAGCGGCTGCTGGCCGACACCGTCGTCTACGCCGCCGAACGCAAACAGTTCGGCCAGCCGATCGCCGCCTTCCAGCTCATCCAGGGCATGATCGCCGATTGCAAGACCGAAGCTCTGGCCGCCCGCGCCCTCACCCTGGAGACCGCCCGCAAGCGCGACGCCGGCGAGACCGTGACCCTGGAAGCCGCGGCGGCCAAATACTACGCCTCCGAAATGGTCGGCCGGGTCGCCGACCGCGCGGTGCAGGTCTTCGGCGGCGCGGGCTATACCGCCGACCACGGCATCGAGCGCCTCTACCGCGACGTGCGCATCTTCCGCATCTACGAAGGCACCAGCCAGATCCAGCAGGTGGTCATCGCGCGCGAGACGATGAAGCGGGGAGGGTGAAGGGGTGGCAAGGGCGTCCCGGCCATCGAGCACGCGGACGCCAGGCCTCTCGACAACAGCGTTCAATCCGCTCTCTGCTCGGCCATGACCTCTTCGGGTCGCCCCGATTTTCAGGTCACGCCGGTCTCGATCGCTAGGCGGACCAGATCCGCGGTCCTCGATACGCCAAGCTTGGACTTGATCTGGCTGCAATTGTTGGCCACGGTCTTATAGCCGACGCCCACCGCCGCGGCGATTTCGGCGAGGCTCGCGCCCTTGGCCAGGAGGCGCATGATCTCCAGCTCCCGGGCGCTCAGCGCATCGAGGCCGCGTCCGCCGCCGCCGCCGGGCGCGGCCAGAGCCTGGGCGATTTCTGCTTCCACGTAGCGCCCGCCGGCCGTGACGCGGCGAACGGCGGCGAGGAGCTCGTCTGGAGAGGCGTTCTTGGTCATGTATCCGGCGGCCCCGGCCTCCAGGGCGCGTTTGGCGTAGAGCGGCTCGGCGTGCATGGAGAGGACCAGGATCGGTCCGACCCCCATCTGGATCATCCGCCGAAGCAGCTCCAAGCCGCCCAGCCCCGGCAGGTTGAGATCGAGAATGATCAGATCGAGCTTGCCGGCCCGCAGCCGCGCCAGAGCCTCACGTCCATCGGCGGCCTCGAGGATTTCGCCGTCGCAGAGGGGTGCCAGCAGGCGCTTCAGGCCGGCGCGAACCAGGGCGTGATCGTCGACGATGAGGATGTTCATGCGACGCTGGCCGTCTCGACGTCGCCGGCCCGCCCGGGCGACGGCAGGCGCGCGGTCACGCTCCAGCCGCCGGCTTCGCCACGCGCAATGGTCAGCTCGCCGTGGCCGGCGGCCACGCGCTCGCGCATGCCGATCAGTCCATAGCCGGCGCCGTCCGGCTCGGCGCCGGGCGGCCCGTCATCGGTCACCCGCACCGTCAGATCGCCGCCCGGATGGGCAGTCACGTCGATGGCGATCAGCCCCGGGCGGCCATGACGCACGGCGTTGTTCACGCTTTCCTGGATGACGCGGTAGACGGTTTCCCGCAGCGGTTCGGCCACTTCGTCCTCGTCGGCGGGGGTGTGAACCTCGAAGCGGATGGTCGGGTGGCGGGCGCTCCAGAAGGCGACCAACTCGCCGATGGCGGCGGTCAGGCCCAGTTCGATGAGTTCGGTGGGGCGCAGGCGCCCTAGGATGTCGCGCACCAGGGCCTGCATATGGCCGACGGCCGCCGAGATCGCCGTCAGCTGATCGAGCGCCTGCTCGGTCTTGCCTTCGCGGATCAGGCGCCGCGCCATGGCCGCGTCCACGTTGGCCGCGAAGAGATGCGGTCCGATCTCGTCGTGCAGATCGCGGGCCAGGTCGGCTCGTTCCTCGTCCTGCAGGGTGCGAAGCTGCTCCTCGAGGCCGCGGTTGCGGCTCCGCATTGCGCCCAGGCGGCGCGCCATTTCGTTTACCCCTCGACCCAGGCGGGTAAGTTCCGCCGGTCCCTCCTCGCGCACCTGGCCGGCATAATCCCCCGAACCGATCCGCACGAACGCCGAGGAGAAGTCGGCCAGGGGCCGCAGAGCCCGTCCCACGGTCAACCACACGACGGCCGAGCCCACCAGGAGCGAGGCGGCCAGGACCACCGTCAGGTCGATGAGTTCCGTCCACAGCGCGCCGACGTCGTTGGCCGACGCCGGCGTGAGAACGAGCGTTCCATATCCCACCACCGGAACGGCGATGCGCGCTCTCGGCGCGGGCGTGCGCAGCAGGACGTTGAACCAGCCAGGCGCGGGCGTCGCCGGCGTAGGGCGCGAAGCGAGACGCAGCCGGCCCGCGTCGTCGATCAGCGTCGCGGTGACATGCCGATTGCCGTCGAAGGTGGCGACAAGCTGGCGAAGGTCACGGGCCGGGTGGTCGGACCTGGGGAGATCCTCGAAGGCGCTGGCCACCGTCTGGCGCCCGCCGGTGAGGGCGGCGGCCAGTTCCTCGCGCAGCGCCCGCCGGGCCTGCCAGCCGGCCATGCCGACACCGGCCACCGAACCCAGCAGCAGCACCAAGGCGATGGCGACGACGACCCGGACCCGCAGCGACATGTCGCGAACCTTAAGCCGGCAGGGCGCCGTCACGCCAGGGCACGGCGCATTTGGGAAGACTTCCCGACCATAACGGGAATTCCAGCCATGGCCTTCACCGGCCCGCCTCGCCTATGGCCTGCGGCACACAATGACCGGCAAGACCTTTCACAACAATCGGCGGATGAGGCCGCTCCGCTGGATGGCGCCGGCATGCGCCCTGGCGGGCCCCTTGGCGGCGCGGGCCGCCGATGCGCCGCCTCCCGCCGCCACCCCCGCGCTCGCCGCGCCGGCCACTGCGATTTCCGAGATGGTGGTCACCGCCAGGCGCCTGGATGCGGCGCGGGCCACCATCCAGCCGCAGATCGGCGCCTCGGTCTACGTCATCGACTCCAAGGCGATCTCCGCCCTGCCCGGCGGGGACAACACCGCCCTCAGCCAGGTGGTGCTGCAGGCCCCCGGCGTGGCCCAGGATTCCTTTGGCCAGCTGCACGTGCGCGGCGAGCACAACGGCCTGCAGTATCGGCTGGACGGGGTGATCCTGCCCGAGGGCCTCAGCGTCTTCGGCCAGGCCCTCAATCCGCGCCTGGCCGACAAGGTCGAGCTGATCACCGGCGCCCTGCCGGCCCAATATGGCCTGCGGACCGCCGGCATCATCGACATCACCACCAAGAGCGGCCTCTATCAGACGGGCGGCTCCCTCTCGGTCTACGGCGGCAGCCATGGCGAGATCGAGCCGAGTGTCGAATTGAGCGGTAGCGCGGGCAGCGTGAATTTCTTCGTCTCGGCCAGCTATCTGCACAACGATCTGGGGATCGAATCCCCCGACGCCTTGTCGACCCCGCTGCATGACGCCACCAACCAGTTCAACGGCTTCGCCTATCTGGAGGACATCATCGATCCGTCCAGCCGCGTGTCGCTGATCCTGGGCACATCGGACGACAGCTTTCAGATACCCAATCGGACGGGCCTGACGCCCTCGCTGATGTTCGGCCCCAATGGGGACCAGCCCCTGGTGGTGGATGGCCAGACGACCTTTCCCAGCGCCGATCTGAGCGAGAGCCAGAAGGAGATCACCCACTACGGCGTGATCAGCTACCTTCACACTACCGACGTCTTCACTGGCCAGTTGTCGCTCTTCGGCCGCTATTCGTCGCTGCAATTCACGCCCGATCCGCTGGGCGATCTGCTGTTCACCGGCATCGCCCAGAACGCCTACAAGAAGGACATCGCCGGCGGCGTTCAGGCCGAGGGCGTCTATCGCCTTGGCGACGCCCACACCCTGCGCGGCGGCGTGATCGCGGAAATCGATCGGGCCACAAGTCAGACCAGCTCGCAGGTCATCGCGCTCGATCCGGTCGCCCACAGCCAGATCTCCGATCAGCCCGAGACGATCGTCGACGCCAGCGCTCAGACCGCCAAGACGGTGAGCGTCTATCTCCAGGACGAATGGCAGCTCCTGGAGGATCTCATCGTGAATTACGGGCTGCGCTTCGATGAGTTCAGCGGGTTTCGCAATGAGAATCAGCTGAGCCCACGGGTGAATCTGGTCTGGACGCCCTTCGCCTGGACGACGGTGCATGCCGGCTATGCGCGCTACTTT
>Ga0182024_10014680_pt1 | contig 15112 bp, 9 predicted proteins | sample P32metaG_FD_120480 | JGI IMG/M metagenome (GOLD analysis project Ga0182024, IMG submission 120480) | Permafrost microbial communities from Stordalen Mire, Sweden - P3-2 metaG (Illumina Assembly) | ecosystem: Environmental > Terrestrial > Soil > Wetlands > Permafrost | place: Sweden: Stordalen... | reverse complement strand
GTCTTACAGCCGAGGCACAAGCTTGATGCAAATCGCTCACCAACCCACCCCGGAATCGCCAGACTCCGCCCCCAACGCCCGCGCCCAGCGCATCGGCCGGCGTGCATTTATTGTTTCGGCGGCGGCTGCCGTCAGCGGAGCGGCCTTCCTGGCGCTGCGCCGTTCCACCCTGCTGCAGCCGCAGCCCGTGGATGCCGCCGCTGCGCCGGCCAACGTGACCATCGTCGAGTTTGGCGCCGACGGCAAAAAGACCGGCGAGGTGACCGTTCCGCACATGGCAAAGACCGACGCCGAGTGGCGGCAACAGCTCTCGCCCGCATCCTATGAGGTCACACGCCACGCCGACACTGAGCGGCCCTACACGGGCGAAACCTGGAACAATCACGAGAAGGGCATCTACCGCTGCGTCTGCTGCGACACGGCGCTGTTCAGCTCGACGACCAAGTTCGAGTCGGGCACCGGCTGGCCCAGCTTCTGGGAGCCCATCGCCCGCAAAAACGTAGTGGAGACCAACGACCCCAGCCTGGGCATGGACCGCGTCGCCGTCTCCTGCCGCCGCTGCGACGCGCACCTGGGCCACGTGTTCGACGACGGCCCTCGCCCCACCGGCCAGCGCTACTGCATGAACTCGGCCGCCATGCGCTTTGTGAAGCTGAGTTAGCTGGGATCGACGATCGTAGGAGCGCGTTTCATCAATGGGTAGGCAGATTGAAGGCGCATTCCCGCCGGGGCTAAAGCCCGCGATGCTTCGGCCTCTTTCGGCACGACTAAAGTCATGCCCTGACACAAAGCGGATTTTTTGAAACAGCCTGTCGAGTTGCCTTCCTTGCCAAAATCGTGCGCCACGCTTCAAGTTCGTAACTGCCGCTGTTGCATATCATCCCGCTGAAGCTGGATGCCCACTCGATTCCGAGACCTGGGAAACCTGAGAAGCCCATCGATGACATCAGGGAATGTTCCCGCGCCGGGAATCGCGTGCGCCAAAATTCCTTGGCTGCCCGAGCGCCGGGTCACCCACAGATGCCTTCAAGCGGCCACGCAGCCCGCCCGCGGTCCAAGAAAAGCTCCCAGCCGACAGATCGATTCCCCTTGTGGGAAACTCCGCTAAGAGCAGCCGAATCAACAGCGAATCGGGCTGCTCAGCCGGCCAGCAAGAAGCCATGGCGCACCATTCGTCCATTTTTCGGACGCCGCATCATTGCGAACCGGCCCGGTGCGCATCATACCAAGATACGAGCACCGAAAGACCGGGCTCGGCCCCACAGAACGCTCGATTTGAGGCTGACCCCAACGTGTTACCACCGTTCACCAAACAGGGATTCTAAGGTGTGCCTGGCGGCGCGTAATTTTGCCACTGGACAGCCGGATTCGCTTGCTAGAATGAACGGAGTTCAAAAATAGATCAGGACCTCGCCGGGGCGTTGAAGCGCAGCATGCCCGGATATAAGCGCCCTGAACGCCGCTTGTTGTTTTGGTCAGGCGGCGGGGAGATCATGAAGCAATGCACCCGACCTCAACCAGGCCTTTTTCCAACGAAACTCTTCCCCTGTCCGGCATGGTCGCTTACTTCTCGATGGAGATTGCGATCAATCCCGCAATGCCAACCTACTCGGGCGGCCTGGGCGTGCTGGCCGGCGATACGCTGCGTTCCGCGGCCGATCTGAGCCTGCCGCTGGCGGCCTTTACGCTGCTGCACCGCAAGGGATATTTCCGCCAGCACCTCGACGCCGCGGGGATGCAGAGTGAAGAGGTGCAGCCGTGGAATCCGGCCGACTTCTGCACCGAGGAGCAGGCGCGGGTGACGGTTTCAGTCGAGAGCCGTAATGTGACGGTGCGCGCCTGGCGCTATGACCTGCAGGGCCGCTCCGGTCACGTGCTGCCCATCTATCTGCTCGATACCGACATCGACGGCAACTCCGGCTGGGACCGCGGCCTGACCGACCATCTCTACGGCGGCGACACTAACTATCGCCTGCAGCAGGAGATTGTGCTCGGCATGGGCGGCGCGCGCATGGCAGTGGCGCTGGGCCTGAATGTAAACGTGTACCACATGAATGAGGGGCACGCGGCCCTGCTCACGCTGGCCCTGATCGAGCGGCAGATGGGCGGAGGGCCGCTTTCCGCGCCAACCGATACCGACATCGCGCAGGTGCGCAGGCAGTGCGTGTTCACGACCCACACGCCGGTGCCTGCCGGCCACGACCGATTCTCGACCGAGCAGGCCATTCGCATCCTGGGCGGCGACCGCACGGCGCGCCTTGAAAAGCTGAACTGCTTCCACGAGGGGATGCTCAATATGACGCTGCTGGCACTGCGCTTCTCGCGCTATGCCAACGGAGTAGCGATGCAGCACGCCAAGGTTTCGCGCGAGATGTTTCCGCAGTTTCCCATCGACTCGATCACCAACGGCGTTCATGCGCCGACGTGGGTTTCAGAGCACGTGCAGCAGCTGCTTGACACGCACATTCCCGCGTGGCGGCGCGACAATCTTTATCTGCGCAACGCCATCGATCTGCCGGTAAAGGAGATGCTCTCGGCGCACGCGCGTTCGAAGGAAGAACTGCTGGCCGAGGTTGCTTCGCGCACCGGCCACGTGCTCAATCCGCGCGTGCTCACGCTGGGCTTTGCCCGCCGCGCAGCCACCTACAAGCGCGCCAACCTGATGTTCACCGACCCTGAGCGCCTGGCCAATATCGCCACCGCGGCCGGCGGCCTGCAGATCGTTTACGCCGGCAAGGCGCACCCGCAGGACGAGCCGGGCAAGGCGCTGGTGCAGCAGGTGATCGAGGAAGGCAGGAAGCTGTCGAACGACACGCTGCGCATTGTGTATCTCGAGAACTACGCGTGGGACCTGGGCGCGCTGCTCACAGCGGGCGTGGATGTCTGGATCAACACCCCGCGGAGACCCTATGAGGCCAGCGGCACCAGCGGCATGAAGGCCGCGCTCAACGGCGTGCCCAGCCTGTCGATCCTCGACGGCTGGTGGATTGAGGGCTGCATCGAGGGCGTGACCGGGTGGGCGATCGAAGACGGCGCAGACGATGCAACCGAGGCTACCTCGCTCTACGAGAAGCTGGAGCGCGCGATCGTTCCGCTCTACCTCAAAGCGCCGGAAGAGTGGGCGCGCGTGATGCGCACAACGCTCGCGTTCAACGGCAGCTACTTCAACACCAATCGGATGGTGAAGCAGTACACGCGCAATGCATACTACCCGGTCAAGCTGGTGGAAGCGGTGAAGGTGGAAGAGCCGGTCTACGCGGACTGACAGAAGCAGGGAATAGGGAACAGGGACTAGGGACTAAAGAACCGACGGCGGCGGTCTCTGGTCTTCCACACAACGTGGGTGCCCCACCTTCGCGGGGTCTTTGTTTTTGCCGCTAAGGTGGGATATCGATAACTACAGAACTTTATTGCCTTTGGATAGGGTTCGCCTCGTGGCTCAATCCCCGTGCGCCTCTTCCAACTCTTCGCCCACGCGGTGCAGCTTCATCACGCGCCATTGCAGGCGGTCGAAGAACAGATACACCACCGGCGTGGTGAAGAGCGTAAGCGCCTGCGACACCAGCAGGCCGCCGACGATGGTGATGCCGAGCGGCTGGCGCAGTTCGGAGCCCACGCCCATGCCGATCGCCAGTGGCAGCCCGCCAAACATCGCTGCCATGGTCGTCATCATGATCGGCCGGAAGCGCATCAGACAGGCTTGGTAAATAGCCTCGACCGGCGGCAGCCCCTGCTCGCGCTCGGCCTGCAGCGCAAAGTCGATCATCATGATGGCATTCTTTTTCACGATGCCGATGAGCAGGATGATGCCGATGAGCGCAATGATGCTGAGTTCGGTCTTGGTGATCAGCAGCGCGAGGATGGCCCCCACGCCGGCCGGCGGCAGCGTGGAGAGAATGGTCAGCGGATGGATGAGGCTCTCATACAGAATGCCGAGCACGATATAAACCGCGACCAGCGCGGCAAGAATCAGCCATTTCTCATTGCGGAGCGAATCCTGAAACGCCTGCGCCGAGCCCTGGAAGGTAGCGTGCACGGAGCTGGGCATGCCCATCTCGGCCTGCATTTTTTCGAGCGCCGTGACCGCGTCGCCCAGCGCCACGCTGGGCGCAAGATTGAACGTGATGGTGACGGCCGGGTACTGGCCCTGGTGGTTCACCTGCAGCGACGTGCGGCGAGGCTCGTAGTGCGCAATGGTTGACAGCGGCACCATGGCGCCTCCATTGGAGGGCGACGGTGCGGCCGGCGGTGCGGCAGCGGCAGCCGCAATGGCTGCGGCAATGTTGACCGTTGCTCCGGGCGCCGCGGCGGTTGCGGCGGCAATGGCCGCGGCAGATGGCGCCGAGCCGGTGTTGGGCGCAGCGGTGGTCGAACCCACCACGTTGCTGGCCTTGATGTAAATGCCGCTGAGCGCGTCCGGGCTGAGCTGGAATTTCGGGTCCACCTCCATCACCACGAAGTACTGGTTCAAGCCGGTGTACATGGTGGAAACCTGGCGCTGGCCAAAGGCGTCGTAGAGCACCTGGTCGATTGCAGCCGCCGTGATGCCCAGCCGCGACGCCGTATCGCGATCGATCACCAGCGTCGCGGAGAGCCCCTTGTCCTGCTGGTCGGTCGAAACGTCGCGCAGCTCCGGCATGGCCCTGGCACGCGCCTCAAACTGCGGCGCCCAGGTGTTCAGCTCATTGAGATTCTCGTCCGAGAGCGTGTACTGGTACTGCGCGGCGCTGCCTCGGCCGCCAATCTGCAGGTCCTGCTGAGCCTGGAGGAAGAGGGTTGCGCCGGGCACGCTGCTCAGCTTGCCGCGCAGACCGTTGACCACATCGTCCGCGGAAACACGATCGGGGTGGAGACCGAGCCGCTTGCGCATGCGACCTACCCAATCATTGGTGTAGGCGCGATACGGCCGCTGGCTGGAAGGCTTGAGCGCGATGAACATGTTGCCCACGTTGGAGCTGCCGCCGCCGGGGCCGTTCCCGCCCACAAAGGCGGTCACCGAGGCAATGGCCGGGTCGTCCATGACCATCTGCGCCAGTTGCCGCTGCTTGTCGCGCATGGCGGGAAAGCTGATGTCCTGCGCCGCCAGCGTACGGCCGCCGAGACGGCCCGTGTCCTGCTGCGGAAAAAAGCCCTTGGGCACGATCCGGAACAGATACACATTCAAGACCGCCATGCCAATGGCCACGCACAGCGCCAGACCCTGGTGGCGCAGCACCCAGCGCAGGGCCGTGTTGTATTCAAAGTGCAGCCAGTCAAAGGCTCGCTCGGTGGCGCGATAGATGCGCCCGTGGCGGCTCTCGTCGCGCGACTTGAGAAACTGCGCGCACAGCATCGGCGTGGTGGTGAGCGACACCAGCAGCGACACTGCGATGGCCACCGAGAGCGTGACCGCAAATTCGCGGAACAGCTTGCCCACCAGTCCACCCATCAGCAGGATGGGGATGAACACCGCGATCAGCGACGTGCTCATCGAGATCACCGTGAAGCCAATTTCGCGCGAGCCTTTCATGGCCGCATCGAACGGGCTCATGCCGATCTCGAGATAGCGCGTGATGTTCTCGATGACCACGATCGCATCGTCGACCACAAAGCCTGTAGAGATGGTGAGCGCCATCAGCGACAGATTGTCGATCGAGTAGCCCAGAATGTACATCACGCCGAATGTGCCCACCAGCGACAGCGGCACGGCGATCGACGGAATGAGCGTGGCCCACACCTCGCGCAGGAACAGGAACACCACCAGCACCACCAGCACCACGCTGATGATGAGCGCGATCTCAACGTCGTGCACGCCCGCGCGGATGGTTGTCGTGCGATCGACCGCGACCTCAAGATCGATCGTGGGCGGAATCTCGGCTCGCAGGCGCGGCAGCTCTGCCAGCACCTTGTCCACGGTCGAGATCACGTTGGCGCCGGGAATCTTGAACACGACGATCAGGATTGCATCCTTGAGCTTCGTGCTTGGGCCCTTGAGCGGATTGATGCCGCCCAGGCCGGCCGTGTGCAGGTCGGAGACCGAGTCGGTCACAGTGCCGAGGTCGGAGACGCGCACCGGAGCGCCGGTCTGGCGGTTGTACCCGGCGATGATCGGCGCGTACTCGCGGGCCTTGAACATCTGGTCGTTGTCGTCGATCTGCCAGCGATGGTCCGCGTCCTGGAACGCGCCCTTGGGCCGGTTTGCGTTGGCGCTGGCCAGCGCGTTGCGCACCGCCTCAAGGCCCACGCCGTTGTTGCCCAGTTGCATGGGGTTGAGCTCGACGCGCACCGCCGGCTGCGCGCTGCCGCCCACAAAGCACTGGCCCACGCCCTGGATCTGCGAGATCTTCTGCGCCAGGATGGAGTCGGCCATGTCGTATATCTGCGGCTTGGGCACCACGTCCGACGTCAGCGTGAGAATCAGAATCGGCGCCTCGGCGGGATTGGCCTTGCGGTAGCCGGGATTCTGCGGCAGGTAGCTCGGCAACTGGCTGCGCGCCGCGTTGATGCTGGCCTGCACATCCCGCGCAGCGGCGTCGATGTTGCGGTTGATGTCGAATTGCAGCGTGACGGACGCCGAGCCGAGCGAGCTCGACGACGTCATCTGGTTCACGCCGGCGATGCGCCCAAACTGGCGCTCGAGCGGCGTGGCCACCGCCGAGGCCATGGTCTCGGGGCTGCCGCCGGGAAGGCCGGCGTTCACGCCGATCACCGGAAAGTCGACATCGGGCAGCGAAGCCACGGGCAGCACGGAGTAGGCCACGGATCCGGCCATGAGCAGGGCCAAGCTCAGCAGGGTTGTGGCGACCGGTCGCCGGATGAAGGGTGCGGAGAGATGCATCGTGTTCCTGGTTCGGTGGGTTGGTTGAGTGTTGTGGTATCCCAGGTCTCAAAATCGAGACCTGGGGCACCCGGCCATTCACTGGCTTGCTTATGGAACGACGTTGTATTGAAAACAATCCCGGCCCGCGTTGTGCTGCTTCTGCATGGAAACGTAAGGATTGTCACCCTTTTCAGATTGTCGCGCGAACACAGCGCACAATCGGTACGATGTTTGGTCCACAATCTCGTAATCGAACGGCCGCTGTGTTTCAGGGTCTCGCCAGTTCGGCGGCATGAGGCGATTGTCTTTGCCGTCCAGCGCCTTGAGATCGGCGGGCAAAGCATGATGAATGGTGTAGTAGGCCTCGATCGCGATTTCGGTCTGCGCCAGATTTCCAAGACGCTTCTGGTCGAGAGCGCGCGCTCTGTTCTCAGAGGGAGGATTGAGCCAGATGGAATAGCCGACCGCCGCAATCGCCACGACCGCCGCCAGGCCAGCCAGCAACTTCCCATTACCGAAAGGCAATTTCATTCTTTCTCCTCCTTGCGCAGGTCAAGAAGGTAGTAGGCAAATGCGGAGCCGGCAATGGCAGCAACAACCAGCACTTTCAATGTGAACCGAACGGTGAGTTCGCCGCCCAGCACATTGAAGATCAGCGTGGTAATGTCCCCAAGCAATGCTGCGGAGGCAACAAAGAGCGTGAGATAGGTGAGCCATCGCCGCGCCGGCGAGAGCCGCTTGAATGGGTTGAGTTCAATTTGCCGGCCGACGTATTGAGCAAGAAAGAAAAACACGGGGAAAGCAATGATGATGGCAGCCGTTGACCAGCGTTGGCCATCGCCAGAAAGGTACCCGGCATAGTTGCCGCTGGCCGCATCAGGAAAAGCACGATCGATAAAACTAAATATTAGGCTACCGAGATTCCAGGCTCCGTAGTACAAAGTGCTGAACAGGATGAGATAGAGAAATGCATCGCGCGCGGAGAGCGATGGACGCGGCTTTGGCACGGGCACCGGAAATGGCGAATCCGCAAACGCGTCGAGCGCGCTGGCGATCTGAGCGGCCGGCCAGCCTGCGTCCTGAAGCGCTTTTGCGATGTCGCTTCTGGCGCTGCCGGATTGCAGCGCTTCCTTGACGAACGATTCGAGCTGTTGAACTTCCGCCGCCATCATGGCCTCCATCGAGCATGTGCAATGCGACCGAATTCGATTGCGGTCGAGCTTCGAGGTATCCCAGGTCTCAAAATCGAGACCTGGGGCACCCAATTCTGTGGGAGGGTCGGAGTCCCCCTCTTGCACCCGGCTGTGCAGGTTCCCTGTTCCCTTAGTCCCTAGTCCCTAAGTCCCTGGTCCTTTTACCATCAATCCGCGCTGACCGCGTGCTCATAACTCGGCTCGGGCGTCGCCGTGCGCGGCTTCATCCGCTGCGCCAGCCTGTCGAAATACAGATAGGTCACCGGCACGGTGTAAAGCGTGAGCAACTGCGACAGCAGCAGGCCGCCGACAATGGTGATGCCGAGCGGCTTGCGCAGTTCCGCGCCCACGCCGCCGCCCAACGCCAGCGGCAGTCCGCCCAGCAGCGCCGCGAGCGTGGTCATCATGATCGGCCTGAAGCGCAGCAGGCAGGCCTGGAAGATCGCTTCCTCAGCGGACTTGCCCTGCGTGCGCTCGGCCTGCAGCGCAAAGTCGATCATCATGATGGCGTTTTTCTGCACGATGCCGATCAGCAGGATAATCCCGATCAGCGCGATGACGCTGAAATCGGTGCGCGTAATCAGCAGCGCCAGCAGCGCGCCAACGCCCGCCGAGGGCAGCGACGAGATGATCGTGATGGGGTGGATGTAGCTCTCGTAAAGCACTCCCAGCACAATGTAGACGGTGAGCAGCGCGGCCAGGATCAGCAGCGGCTCATTGGCCAGCGAAGTCTGGAACGCCGCGGCCGTGCCCTGGAAGCTCGCGTTGATCGCCGCCGGCATCTGGATGCGCTGCTCCACCCGCTTCACCGCATCCACGGCGTCGCCCAGTGCCTTGCCCGGCGCCAGGTTGAAGCTCACTACGGTCGACGGGAACTGGCCCTGATGCCCGATCGACAGTTGCGCGCGCGATTGCTCCCAGTGCGCTAACATGCTGAGCGGAACCTGCGTGCCGCTGGCCGATTTCACGTAGAGATGGGCAAGAGTCGCCGGATCGGTCTGGAAGTTCTGCCCCACTTCCATCACCACGTGGTACTGGTTGAGCTGCGTGAAAATGGTGGAGACCTGGCGCTGTCCGAACGCGTCGTAGAGCGTGTTGTCCACGTCGGCCATGGCGATGCCCAGCCGCGCCGCTGTGTCGCGGTCGATCACCAGCGTGGCGCCCAGGCCCTGATCCTGCAGGTCGCTGGCCACGTCGGTCAATGCCGGCTCCTTCGCCAGCTCCTGCACCATGAGGCGCGTGTATTTGGCCAGCTCCTCCTGGTTTGGGTCTTCGAGCGAATATTGAAACTCAGTCCGGCTCACTCGGTCTTCCACCGTCAGGTCCTGCAGCGGCTGCAAGAAGAGCTGAATCCCCTCGACGCCCGCGAGCTTCGGCTGCAGGCGGCGGATCACTTCCGTTGCCGAGATGCCGCGCTTATCGAGAGGCTTGAGATTGATCTGAATGCGGCCCGAGTTCAGCGTCGTGTTGGTCCCGTCCACGCCGATGAACGACGAAATATTATCGACCGCCGGATCGGCAAGCACAATGTCGACCAGCTTCTGCTGGCGTTCGGCCATCGAGGCAAAGCTTACCGTCTGCGGCGCCTCGCTGATGCCCAAGATCACGCCCGTATCCTGCACCGGAAAGAACCCCTTGGGGATGATGAGAAACAAGAGAATCGTGGCCACGAACGTAGCGATGGTGACCATCAGCATGGCGAAGCGATGGCGCAGGATCGCCTCGAGCGTGCGCCCGTACCCAGCGATGATCGAGTTGAATACTTTCTCCGACGAATGATAGAAGCGGCTCTGCGATGCGACCGATTTGTCCTTGAGAATGCGCGAGCACATCATGGGCGTGAGCGTGAGCGAGACAAACGCCGAGACGAGAATCGTAACCGCCAGCGTGATGGCGAACTCGCGGAACAGACGCCCCACCACGTCGCTCATGAACAGGAGCGGAATCAGCACCGCGATCAGCGACACGGTGAGCGACATGATGGTGAAGCCGATCTGCTCGCTGCCCTTGAGCGCGGCGCGCATGGGGCTCATCCCTTCCTCAATGAAGCGCGAGATGTTCTCGATCATCACGATGGCGTCGTCCACCACGAAGCCGGTCGAGATGGTCAGCGCCATCAGCGTCAGGTTATTGAGCGAGTAGCCGAGCAGATACATCACGCCAAACGTCCCGACAATGGACAGCGGCACCGCTACCGATGGGATGACTGTGGCCGCGAGGTTGCGCAGGAAGAGGAAGATCACCATCACCACCAGCGCGATGGTGAGCATGAGCTCGTATTCGACATCGCGCACCGAGGCGCGAATGGTGGTGGTACGGTCGGTGAGCACGCGCACGTGCACGGTGGCCGGCAGGCTGGCCTGCAACTGCGGCATCAGCTTTTTGATGCGGTCGACGACCGCGATGATGTTGGCTCCCGGCTGGCGCTGGATGTTGACGATGACGGCCGGCTGGCGATCCATCCATGCGGCCTGCTGCGAGTTCTCCGCCGCGTCCACCACGGTGGCCACGTCCGACGTGCGCACCGCTGCCCCGTTGCGATAGGCCACGATCACCGGCTTGTAGTCCGAGCTCGATAGCAGCTGATCGTTGGCGCCAATCGTGTAAGACTGGCGCGCGCCGTTCAGCGTGCCCTTGGCCTGGTCCACGTTGGCGGCGGCCACGGCAGTGCGCAGGTCCTCAAGGCTCAGCCCGTAAGCGGCAAGCTGCGCGGGGTTGGCCTGGATGCGCACCGACGGCTTTTCTCCGCCGGCGATCGACACCAGGCCAACGCCGGTGACCTGCGAAACCTTCTGCGCGAGATTGGTGTCGGCCGCATCCTCGATCTTGTCCAGCGGCAGCGAATCCGAATAGAGCGCCAGCGTCATGATGGGCGCGTCGGCCGGGTTCACCTTGCTGTAAATGGGTGGATTGGGCAGGTCCACGGGCAAGAAGCTGTTGGCCGCGTTGATGGCCGCCTGCACCTCCTGCTCGGCCACGTCGATGTTCTCGTCCAGGTTGAACTCGAGCGTGATCACCGAGCCGCCGCCGGGGCTCACCGACGTGATCTGCTTCAGCCCCGGCATCTGGCCAAACTGCCGCTCCAGCGGCGCGGTGACCGACGAGGCCATCACCTCCGGCCCGCCGCCCGGATAAAACGTCAGCACCTGGATGATCGGGTAGTCCACCTCGGGCAGCGCCGACACCGGCAACTGCAGGTAGCCCACCCCGCCCGCCAGCAGAATAGCCGCCATCAGCAGCGATGTTGCCACCGGGCGCAGAATAAATGGCCGCGAAGGGCTCACTGCTTCTCCTTCTTCGGATCTTCTCCCTTGGCGGCAGGCGTCGCTGCGGGCGTCGCACTGTGAGCCGGAGCAGTGAACGGCCCGCCCGCCGGGGCGGCGCCCTGGCCAGGCGCGCCTTGCGGCCGCCCCGAGCCCACCGTCACGAGTTGCCCGGGCCGCAGCCGGTCCGCTCCATCCACCACTACTTTTTGTCCCTGCGCCAACCCGCTGTCCACCACCGTCACCTGGCCCTCGGCCAGCGCTACCTTCACCGGCTGAATCTTCGACGTGGTAGCGCCCGAAGCGTCTGTGCCCACCGTCCACACGTAGGCGCCCTGCAAGCCCGTCTGAATGGCCGCCGACGGCACCACCAGCGCATTGGGCCGGTCTTCCAGCACCAGGTGAATATTCACAAACTGGTTGGGAAACAGCGACCCGTCACGATTGTCAAACACCGCCTTCAGCTTGTCGGTCCCGGTGGTCGTGTCGATCTGGTTGTCGGCGGTCAACAACTGGCCGGTCGCCAGCTTCTGCGTGTCGTTGCGGTCGTAGGCGTCCACCGGCAGGCGGTTCTCCGCCGCCAGCTTGTGCAGCACCTGCGGCAACTGGCCCTCGGGCAGCGTGAAATAGACCGCGATCGGCTGCGTCTGGTTGATGATCACCAGATTGGTGGTGTTGGCCGTGATAATGTTGCCGGGGTCCACCAGGCGCAGGCCGATCTTGCCGTCGATGGGCGACTGAATCGTGCACCAATCCAGCTGCAACTGCGCCGTCTCGATGGCTGCCTTGTCCGACTCGATGGCGCCCTCGTACTGGCCCTGGCTGGCCTCGTCCGCATCCAGCGTCTCCTTTGACACCACGCCCGCGTCAAAGAGCGACTTGTAGCGCGCAAATTCGGCCTGCGCGTTCTTGAGCAGCGCCTGGTCGTGGACGAGCGTGCCCTTGGCCTGATCGAGCGCCGCCTTGTAGGGCTTGGGATCGATCACCATGATCGTGCTGCCCGCCTTCACCTGCTGGCCCTCGGTGAACTTCACCGGCATGAGCTCCCCGCTCACCCGTGCCTTCACCGTCACGCTCATATAGGGCGTCACCGTGCCCAGCGCGGTCAGGAAAATAGGCATCGGCTTCTGGTCCACGGCTACCACCTGCACCGGAATCGGCCGGCTCTGCAGCGCCGCCGCCTGGCTCGCGCTCGCCGCCGCCGCCTGCTGCTGGTTCTGGTAAATCCGCCAGCCCACGAACCCGACCAGGCCGATCAGGACCAGGTAAACAATGGCGCGGACAAAGCCGCCACCCTTGCCGGCGGGCGGGCGGTGCGCTGAAAGATGGGACTCCGGATTGCCGTCAATTGCCATGGGTCTCGTTTCCGTTCATTTGGTAGTGTCCAAGTCCGAGATGCGCTGGATAAGAAAGATGACTTACTGGAAAACAAACCCATCCGGAGCCGGGTGCCCCACCCTCGCCGCGCCTTTGTTTTTGCGGCTAGGGTGGGATACCCCAGAACCCCGTTGCCCCTGAGCGGAGGCTGGCTCGTCCTGTGAGCCAGACGCAGTCGAAGCGACCTGCGTTTACACCGCTCGACTTATTCAACGCGCTTCGAATTCGACCCACTCGATGTGATTGCGCAACTGCCTTGCGTGGATGCCCGGAGAATGGGCAATGTTTCAGTAATTCCCGACAACGCCTGACCTGCCCAGACGCATGTATTACCGACGAAAAGGCTTGCCTAAAGGTTTCGCTCGTCTTGAGCGCGATCCGGGCCGCCCATCTCACTCGGGAAAGATGGTCTCACCCCCCGCTTCGCCCGCATGATGGACGCGATCATTGTAAGCGAACCGGGCAAAGGCGCGGCAGAGCGCGCCCAGAGCTATCATTCGGTGGGTGGAGTTAATCGGGCGCCGCGGCAAAACTGCCGGATAGGCGCATCAGCCCAGCGTGCGGGAGAATCCTGGATAGACAAACGCGCTTCGCATCGTCTCGGCATCCGCGCGTGACACTCCGCATGCGATGGCGGTGTCAAACAACGTTCTTTCGACCTGGTCTTTCATTTCGCTGACGATCTTTGCCGCTTCGTCCTTGCCGAGGAGAAAGCGCGCGTGCTGCGAGAGAATATTCGCCGCATTGGCAAAGCGGCCCGCGTCGCCCAATTCCATGGCCAGGTCGCGGCGATCCTGACTGACGAGTGGAGACGGCACCAGGTCGTACGCCGGCGAGAGCCTCCATTCGGCCTCGGCCGCTATGAATGCGTGGTTGCGCGGATGATCGTCAACGTTTGAGATCAGGGCGTTGAAACACATGCGGCGAAACAGCTCGCGCGCATCTTCCCGGGGTTTGGAGACGATGCGCCGCAGCTCTTCTGCCAGCAGCACGTAGGACCAGCGGCTTCGTGTGTCTGAAGCTTCGTCGGCGCCGAGGACCGTGAGCCCACTGATCATGCGCGAGCGGGTGAAGCCTCTGTCCAGCTTTTCCCTGTCAAAACGCTTGACGAGCAGCACATCTTTGCCGGCGACGGTCTCGATGCGGCTTTCGGCGGCGTTGATGCCACACTGCCGCGCCAGGCGAAGCATCGCGTACTCGGCTCTCGGATAGTTGAGCCGGTCGTCGGGCCGCGCAAATTTTGCGATCCACAGAGCCCCCTTATCCTGAATGACCGTCTTGGGACGCGCGCCGCCCATCGACGTTCCCAGCAGAAGCAGGTCCTGGACCTGCGCGGCATCGGGATCGGCGGGAATGTCGTCAGTGACCAGCGCTTCAGCCAGTTCCTGAAGCTTCGCGAGATCCAGAGTCCGGTTGAACCTGCGCCGCGGGGCTGCGGGGGCGACGTGCACCCCGAAGCCGAGAGCGCCGGCGCGATCGTCCGGCGAGTTGAGCAGATAATCGAGCTCGCCGAGCCGCGGTTTCCCGGCCCGCTTTTCAATCACGCGCCGTCCCCAGAAATCAGGCCCGGCATCGCGCAGCGCACCGAAAACGCCGTTGAGCTGAAACGTCTCGTAGGTGCTCTCCGACAGCTTGAGCTGGACCGGATCAATATCGATGGCATTCGGGTTTTCGAGGTAGGACCGGCCAAAGACGAAGCGCCCATAGGGCACGCCGCCGCTGGACTCTTCGAGCACAAATCTGCCCGCCGTCACCGCCGAGACGGAACCGGGCAACGTGATGGAAACAAAGCATTCCGAGGCGCGCTTAGAAGTCATTGTCGAGCCCCTTCCCTTTGCGTGCGCGCTCCGGCTCGTGACGGCTGGCCATGGCCAGGCCGTGCTCGTCCTTGAGCGGATCGGCAAGAGCCTCAAAGGCCGGGAGCAGGTCGTAAGCCCAGAGCAGCGCCGCATAGACCTGGACGCCCGTAAGCGGCGCGCCCTTTTCGGCTTCCATGACCGGGCGCGGTCCAGTGCCAATCTTTTCAGCGACTTCTGCCAGCGTCAGTCCCCGCCTGAGCCTTGCCCGGCGAAGATTGCTGCCCAGGGTCTTGAGAGCGCGTTCCACGGCGAACGGGGGAGCCAGCGAAAGCTTGTTTGTACGCATTGTGCACCTTTAAAAGCATTTTATCATGAATAACACGCTTTATATAGATTGTAGCGAAGTAATAAAATCAGATCAATATAACGAATTAAAAGCGTATTATTCAAGATAATATGCTTTTAATAGATACAACGCTTTCTTAGTGCGCGAACAGCTCAAGCGGTATCGCACTCCCCATCGCCTTGTAGCCGCCCGGAGATGGATGCAGGTGGTCGCCGCAATCGTATGCCGGCAGCAACTGATCGGGGTGCTGCGGGTCGCGCACCACGGCGTCGAAGTCGATCATCGCGTCGAAGTGTCCGGCCGTCCGGATCCACCGGTTCACGGCCTGCCGGTCG
>Ga0182024_10014679_pt1 | contig 15114 bp, 11 predicted proteins | sample P32metaG_FD_120480 | JGI IMG/M metagenome (GOLD analysis project Ga0182024, IMG submission 120480) | Permafrost microbial communities from Stordalen Mire, Sweden - P3-2 metaG (Illumina Assembly) | ecosystem: Environmental > Terrestrial > Soil > Wetlands > Permafrost | place: Sweden: Stordalen... | reverse complement strand
TGAACAACTGCTAAGATCCCCGCTCTAACGAGCGGGGCTTGAACAACTGCTAAGATCCCCGCTCTAACGAGCGGGGCTTGAACAACTGCTAAGATCCCCGCTCTAACGAGCGGGGCTTGAACACCAGCGAGGCCGCGAGGCCGGCTGAAAAAGTGCCAGCCGTTCCGATCAGAACGTACCACGTCCACGCGATGGAAGTCTCGAATTTGACGTAGAGGATCAGGGCGAATCCGGCGCACATACCGAACATCGCGGCCTTTTCGCCCACGCGCCGCGTCAGCAGTCCCAACAGGAACACGCCGAGCAGCGATCCGTACAATACGGAAGCGATGGAGAGGCCGGCTTCGAGAACGCCGCCCCATTCGCGCGCGAACATGGCGATGCCGAACAGCACAGCGGCCCAGACGACGGTGACCAGTCGCGACAGGCGCAGCCAGCGCGCGTCGTCATTGCTTGTGCTGTTCCCGTTTGTCGACACGTTTTTCGGAACGTTTTTCGGCACGTCTTTCGGCACGTCTTTCCACCAGGGTTTCCAGAAATCCATCACGGTCGCGGATGCCAGCGAATTCAGGGCCGCGCTCAGATTGGACATTGCGGCGGCCAGAATCGCCGCGATCACCAGGCCGGCGATTCCCACCGGCAGATGCTGCCAGATGAACAAAGGATAGAGTCTGTCGGGTACGTCCGGCGGTGTCCAATGACGGTCGGAATACAGCGTGAACAGGCACGTTCCGATCATCAGAAACAACGTGAATTGGATAAAGATGACGACCCAGCTCGACATCAGCGCCGCGCGGCTGGAACGCTGATCGCGCGCGGCGAGCAGGCGTTGGACCATGAGCTGGTCCGTGCCGTGACTCGCGGTGGTGAGAAAACATCCGCCGATCAGCCCGGCCCAGAAAGTGTAGGTTCGGCTAAAAAAATCGTGACCGATCCGGAAATCAAAGACCTGGAGTTTGCCCAGCGGCGCCCCGACGGCGAGTACGTGCGACCAACCGCCTGGGATTTCGCGCAGGATCACGAAGAAGCTCACCGCCGCGCCAGCGACATAAATAAACATCTGCACTACGTCGGTCCAGATGACCGCGGTCATGCCGCCTTCATAGGTATAGAACAGCGTGAGGCACAGAATCACCGCGATGGAGGTCTTGTCGCCAACGCCGATGACGATGGACACCACCAGGGAGATCGCGACCACGCGAACGCCTTCCGCCAGAGCCCGCAGGACTAAGAACGTTCCCGCGGTAAGGCGGCGGATGCGGTCGCCAAATCGGCGTCGCATCAATTCGTAAGCGGTGAACATTTCGCCGCGAAAGTACGCGGGCAGAAAGAGCGCCGAGATCACGATGCGCGCGGCCAGATAGCCCAACACCACTTGCAGGAATCCGTAGTTGCCTTGAAACGCGAGCACCGGCGTGCCGATCACGGTGAGCGTGCTGGTTTCCGCCGAGACGATGGAAAGCGCGATGGCCCACCACGGCACGGTTTTGCCGCCGAGGAAATAATCCTGAAGAGTACGCTGCCCGCGCCGGAAGCGCGCGCCAAACCAGGTGATGCCCGCAAGATATGCGGCGATGACGGCGAGATCGATAGCTCGCGTGGGCAAGAATCAGGATACAGCGTCAGAACCCGAGACCGTATACTCAATTCCCAGCGGAGGCTCGCTTGCGAAAGCACGCGGATTCGGGGATTGAATGTACTGTTCCGAGTTTTCTCGCGCGAACTGAAGTTCACGCCGGCACGATAAATCGTGCGCCATAAAATTAGAACAAAAACTTCAGCCCGAACTGCACGCGCCGCGGGTCGCGCGACGAGAGGATCTGCCCGTACGTCGCCGATCCAACGAAACTATCCGGCAGATTGAAGTTGGTGTGGTTCAGCAGATCGAAAAACTCGGCGCGGAACTGCGTGTTCAGCCGCTCGCCGAAGCGGGTGTTCTTGACGATCGAAAAGTCCACCGTATCGAGCCCCGGCCCCTCCAGAATATTTCGACCCGCGTTGCCGAAATGCCCGGGTGCCGCGATCGCGAACGCCGAAGTGTTAAACCATTCAGCGGGTCCGGGATTCGCGAGGCCCGCGTGGCCCACGACATTCGGGCGCTGATTCGCGCCGAAGCCCAGCTCACCTTGTCCCACGTTGGCCTGGTCGGTGGTCGGCAGCAGCGCGACGGTGAACGGTTGGCCGCTCTGGAGCGTGATCACGCCGAAGCTCTGCCATCCGCCGATCCAACGATGACCCTTGGCGAAGGGAAGGTCGTAGGCGTAGCTCAGCACAAAGCGATTGCGGATGTCGAAGTCGCTCAATCCGCGCTCGGCGCGCAGATTGTAGCTGTTCTGCGGGAAATTCGGATCGGCGGAGGTGGAAAAGAATCCGGATGCGTCGTCAATCGATTTCGAATAAGTATACGAGGCCAGCATCGACAAGCCACGGGAGAGCCGCTGTTCCAGCCGGGCTTGCAGGCTGTTGTAAATGGAGTTGGCGCCGGATTCGATAATGTTGATGTCGGCGAACGCCGGATTGGGGCGCTGATAGTCCGGATTGGTGGAAGGCTGCGGCTGATTGATGTCGCGCGAATCGATCAGGTGCGTGCCTTTGGTCCCGACGTAGGCCACTTCGAGCACGCGCGATTTCCCAAGCTGCTGTTGGATTCCGAAGTTCCACTGCTGATAGTACGGCGTCTGTAGATCGCGCTGAAATGCCGTGGCCGAGGCAGGAAGGGGAAACGGGAAAGTGAACGGGCTGGAAAGCGATGGCGTGAAAAACCCTTGAATGGGGAACGCTACGTTCAGCACGTAATACGGGGCGCTGAAGTACAATCCTTCGCTGGGCGCGAGCGAGGACTGATCGTAGTGAATCCCATACGCCGCGCGAACCACGGTGGAAGTGTGCCCCTTGGGCGACCAGGCGATGCCGGCGCCCGGCGCGCTGTTGCTATAAACCGCGTTGTAGCCGCCGCGCGGGAATCCGTTCTGGCCCACGGGAACCAGCGTGCCCGTCGCCGGATTATAAAGGTTGGCGCGATTGGCCGCGTCGACGGCGGGCGAGTTGTATTCCCAGCGCGCGCTCAACGTCAAGGTCAGGTTCGGTTTGATGCGCCAGGTTTCATTCGCGAACAAATTCAGGCTGTGGGTGCGCAGATGTTCGGGATTGTTCATCACCGCGCCGCCCGTGTCGGTGGGCAAACCGAGCAACAGCTCTTCCAGCGGATTGCCCGTATAAATGCCGTCGAAATCGAGGAACCCGCGCCCTTCCACGTCGCGATACGCGTTCTCCTGCGTATACCGGGCGTCGATCCCGTACTTTATAATCCGCCGTCCGGCAACCATCGTAAATATGTCCGAAATCTGATAGGTGTTGCTGGTACCGTGCTCCGGACTGGTGTTCTCATCGCCGATGGGCGAAAAGCCGGCGATGGAAATCAGGCTCATCCCGTAATCGCGGGGATTCGAGGAAAGCTCCGGCAGCCCGAGTTGACCATTGATATTGAGGCCGGCGCCGTTGGCGTAGCCCTGCTGAAAATCACCATTCGAAACGCGGTTGAATGCGATCCGCAGCTCGTTCACGAAGCCCCGGCTGGACACATGAGTTTCGCCGAGCGCGGCGTTTTGCGATCGGCTGGGCACGCTGAGCCCGTACCCGGGCAGCAGGGAATCGCCTGAAGATCCGGCAAAGGGCGTGAACAGGGCGTCGTCCACGAAACTGAAGCGCGCGAAAAGACGGTCGCTGGAGGTCAACGCGTGATCCACACGAATGTCGAACTGATCCTGATGATCGGTTTCGATGGGGGAAGAGACGTAGTTCGCGCCTCCTGAGCTGTAATTCGGCAAGGGAAAGCGCGCCGCGATGGCGAGGCCGGTGGAATTGAGGAAGAATGGCGGAAGCGCATTGCCCTGAATCGGCTGGCCTGAGGACGGATCGATGGCGAGCAGTCCGCTGTTCGCAAAATTACCGATACGCTCCTGCGCGGTCGGAACGTTAGTTACCTGGGTTTGGCCGGCGGCCAGGCGCGTGATCTGGAAATCGCCGAAGAAAAACGCCCGATTCTTTTTGATGGGCGCGCCGATGGTCGCGCCGAACTGATTGCGCTGATATCGCGGATCGGGCTGATTGGCGGGATCGAAGAAGTTGCGCGCGTCGAGCGCCGCGTTGCTGAAGAATTCGTAGGCCGTCCCGTGAATCTGATTGGTGCCGGATTGGGTGACCACGCTGACCTGGCCGCCGGCGTTCCGGCCGAAGGTCGCGTCGTAGGTGGAAGCGGCGACTTCGAATTCACGAATCGCGTCGACGGGCGGCGTGACGCCCACGCCATTGAGCTTCGGGTCGCCGTTATAGGCGCCATCGAGCAGGAAATTGTTCGCGTCCTCGCGAGCGCCGTTGACCTCAATCGCGAATGCGCCGCGCACGGAACCCGCCGAGCCTTGCGCGGGCGGGGAAACTCCGGGGAGCAGCAGGCTGAGTTCGTAAAAATTGCGGCCGTCGAGAGGGATGCCGGTGATGGTGCGGTTATCGATGACGCCGCCCATCGCGGAGGTTTCGGTGCGCAGCAAAACCGGCGTAGCCTCGACGTCGACAACGGTCGGGTTGCCGGTCACCATCGGCAAGCGCACCTGGACTTCCTGGTCGACCTCCAGAATCACGTGCTGAGGAACCTTGCGAAACCCGCTCTGTTCAGCCTCCACTGTGTACCGGCCCGGCGCCACCATGGGGAATGTGAATTCTCCCTGAGCATCGGCGTGCATCGTGCGCTGTTCACCGGTTTCGTCGTTCTTCAGGGTGACCGCGGCTCCTTTGATCGCAGCTCCGGCGGGGTCCGTCACGATTCCGCCGATCACTCCATTCACGGTTTGCGCATTCGCCGCGATGACGAGGGCAATTACTATCGAAAATAGTTTCCAGTTCACAAAGTGTCCCTGAATCGATTGAATAATTCCTTCTACTATAACCCGTGTGATCACGTCGATTCTTGGCGGAGCGGCCACTTCGAGGCTTAGACGCGCCCCAGTGAGCGACGTTAGAATTGTCACCCAGACGCGAATCCCCGCGCTGACAGGATTGGCAGCCTGAGTCATCATCGCTTGCTACAATATTGATGAAAGCGTTTTTCCCGTCTTGCCTCCTATACCAAGTCCCACGTTTAGCCGTTACACGTGGCTGCATCGTTACGCGATCCTGCTGGCGGTGTGCACGCTGTTTCTGGTGGTCGCCGGGGCGTCCGTCACCAGCAAGGGCGCGGGACTTTCGGTGCCCGATTGGCCGCTTTCCTACGGCCAGGTGATGCCTGAAATGACCGGAGGCGTCCTGTTCGAACATGGCCATCGCATGGTGGGCACGCTGGTGGGGATGCTGACCATCGGCCTGCTGATCTGGATTCTGCGGGTCGAAACTCGATCGTGGATGCGTAAGATGGGCTGGGTGGCGCTGGGTTGGGTGATCGGCGTGGGATTGCTCGGCGGATTGACAGTGAAACTGCTGACGCCGCCGCCGGTCAGCATGACGCACACATGCCTCGCGCAGTTGTTTTTCTCGATGACCGTCGCCATCGCCGTGTTCACATCGCAGAGTTTCCTTGCGGGCCCTGAACTCGTCGACGATCACGGCTGGCCCTCGCTGCGCACCATCGGGATCGCTACGCCGATTTTCGTGCTGGCGCAAATCGCGCTGGGTGCGGGATTCCGGCATGGAGCCATCACTGTATTGCCGCATATCATCGGCTCCATGATCGTGACGCTGGTGATTATGTTCGCCGGCATTTTCGTGCTGCATCAGTTCCCCGATCACTGGGCGCTGCGGCGGTCGGCTGTTGTTCTGCTCGCGATCACGGCCGTGCAGATTTGTCTGGGCATTGTCGCTTACTACATGCGATTGCAAGCATCGGAACACCCTCTGGCGATGGTGCTGTCGACCGTGGCCCACGTCGCTGTCGGCGCGATGACGCTCGCGGCCAGTATCGTGCTGGCCATCCAGATCCGGCGTAACGTTCGTGAGGGATCGGCGCAACCAGCTCGCGCCCAGCAGGCGGTGACTTCATGAGCCACGTCAGTCTGGTGAGTCCCAAGAATCCCGCGAGCGAGACACGTCCCGCGAGCGGCGCTGGAACCGTCCAGAGCTACCTGGCGCTTACCAAGCCGCGCATCACGTTCTTTATATTGATGAGCACGGCGATCGGGTTCATGTGCGGAGCGCACTCCGTTACGATCCGGGATCTGTGGCTGACGCTGCTGCATACTCTGATCGGAACTGCGTTGATCGCCAGCGGCGCCGCGGCGTTGAATCAGTGGTATGAGCGCGACGCCGACGCGAAGATGAATCGCACCATGGCGCGCCCCATTCCTTCAGGCCGCATCACGCCGCAGCACGCGCTCTGGTTCGGATCAGCGCTTTCCATCGCCGGATTCGCCGAGCTGTCGCTGGGGGCCAATCTGCTCACCGGTTTGCTCGGAGCGTTCACGCTGGTGATGTATGTGTTCGTCTACACGCCCCTCAAACGGATTACGCCGCACGCGACCACCATCGGCGCGATCCCCGGCGCGATGCCGCCGCTGATCGGATTCGCCGCGGCCGCGGGCACCCTCAGCGCCCCCGCCTGGATCCTGTTCGCGATCCTGTTCCTGTGGCAGTTCCCGCATTTCTATGCGATCGCGTGGATGTATCGCGACGATTACGCGCGCGCGGGCATCCGCATGCTCCCTGTGGTGGAACCCGATGGCGTCTCGACGGCGCGTCGCGTGGTCCTGTTCTCGCTGGTGTTGTTGCCGGTGAGCCTGCTGCCGAAATTCACCGCGATGGCCGGCGATGTCTACCTCTTCGGCGCGATCGTGATGGGGCTGATGTTCGCTTATTCCGCGGTGCGCATGTGGTTGGATCACTCGGCGGCGCACGCGCGGCAGGTGCTGCTGGCGAGCGTGGTTTACCTACCCGTTCTTTATGGACTGCTGGCGATCGATCGTCCCCATTTCTAGGGTCGTCTTCGGCGCGTGCCTGATGGCTTGCTTGATGGCTTGTCTGATTTTGGGCGCGGCCGTGCTCATCGGCTGTAGTCATGCGTCCGCCAAGCTGGATGCCTTCGGCACCGTGCCCGACTTCACCTTGACCGATCAAGCCGGCGCGGCGTTCTCGAGCGCAACCGAGTTGCACGGCGTCGATTGGATCGCCGATTTCATCTACACCACCTGTCCCGGCCCTTGTCCCCGCATGAGTTCGCAAATGCATGAGGTGCAAACGGCTCTCTTGGGTGACGACGGCATCCCGGCCGGCAAAATACGTCTGGTGTCTTTCACGGTCGACCCGGCGCACGACACGCCGCCGGTGCTGGCCGACTACGCCAAACGATTTGGCGCCCATCCCGGAGTCTGGTTTTTCCTGACCGGTCCGGAGGACGCGCTCCATCACCTGAGCCGCGACGCGTTCCTGCTGGGCGATGTGAACGGCAGCCTGGAACACTCGACGCGCTTCGTGCTGGTGGATCGCCGGTCGCGCATTCGCGGTTTCTATTTGACGTCGGAGCCGGATGCCATCGCGCGGCTGATCGCCGACACAAAAAGTCTGGCGCGCCGGGAGCGCGACTAATCCCAATCACGATGGACATGCATGACCTTCCCGCCGTGAACGCGACCTTGAATGGCGCCTCGGCCGTGCTGCTTGCCTCGGGCTACATACTGATTCGCCGCGGCCGCGTCAACGCGCACCATTGGGTGATGACTTCGGCATTTACGGTTTCCGTCATCTTCCTGATTTCCTATCTGACCTATCACTATTACCTGATTGCGCACAATGAGGGCGTATTGCATTATCCGCACGCCGGAGCGTTGCGAACGGTTTACCTGACCATTCTTTTCACCCACACGGTTCTCGCCGCCACTGTCCCGATCCTGGCGATCATCACTCTGCGGCGGGCCTGGAAGGGCGATTTCATCCGCCATCGCCGCATCGCCCGCTGGACCCTGCCGATCTGGCTATACGTGGGCGTCACGGGCGTGGTGGTGTACCTGATGCTTTACCACTTCTGAACACAGCGTCAGAAGTACTTGCGCATCCGCTCCCTTACGGTCGCGGTTCCGTTGCTGAACCGCGCGCGTCAGCAAGCGGACATTCGCAAATAATTGTGACGCCGTGTTTAGTCGAAAATAATCCTCACAATTTCAGATAGACCAGGCAACGCGGCGCACGGGGAAAGCGTCTAGAATATCTCTAGGAGGCCGCGCCATGAGGCTAAGTGCACGTGCGTTGTCCGGCCTGATTGCAGTACTGGCCTTTGCGGTAACGACAGGCTCCGCCGCTTTTGCGCAACACGCGCATGGCGGATCGGGTGGGCACGCGGCAGCCACACCATCGGGCTTCAGGTCTTTTGCGCCTCGCCCGGCTCCTCCTCCGGCGCCGCATCCGCAGCATAGCCGAACGGTAGCCGTGCCATACCCCGTGTACTACGGCGGCTATTATTACGGCAATTACTATTACGGCGGCGACGGCAGCAACGCCGCTTACACGCAGCAGCCGGCTCCGGCTTACGACTACGGCCTCGCCGATGCGCCGGGGCAATCGCCCGTGGCGATCATCAATCAAGGATACGTGCCCGATAGCGCGAATCCGGTCATGCGGGATTATTCGAGCGCGGATCTTCCCCCGCCCGGACCGGATTATCGGGGGAACGATCAGCCCACCATTTACCTGCTGGCGATGACCGACCATACCATCATCCCGGCGATTGCGTACTGGGTGGACGGCGACACGCTCAACTACATCACCACCGAAGCCAGCCAGAATCGCGTGTCCCTGTCTTTGATCGATCGCGAGTTCTCGCGGCAGTTGAACGATTCCCGAAACGTCGAATTCAAGCTCCCGCCTGAGAAGTAAGCGCAGTTTCTCCTGGCTGTCTCCTCAGGTGGAGACGAACCGAAAGCGTGAAACGTTCCGGGTGCCTCTGAATCCGGGTATTAAGAAGAGCCTCGCGGCGAGGGAACAACCGGACGGTCCTCCTCGTATTCAAGCTATGGACCGCCTACGTCAGGATCTCATCGTCGCGCTGCGCCGCCTTCGCAAGACTCCCGGGTTCACGCTCGCCGCGATCATCACCTTGGCGCTGGGAATCGGCGCGAATACCGCGATTTTCACCGTGGTGAACGGACTCCTGTTCCGCCCGCTGCCGGTGGAGCGGCCCAATGAGCTCGCGTTTCTCAACATGCGCGGGAATAACAACGAGTTTCCCGCCCAGAGTTATCCCGATTATCTCGACCTTCGCGATCGCAACACCGTTGTTTCCGGTCTGGCCGGGTATCGCATGTCACCGGTCAGCTTCAGCCGCGGCGATTCGAACAACGCCCGCTTGTGGGCCTACGAAGTCACCGGCAACTATTTCGACATGCTCGGCGTCGGAGCGTGGCGGGGACGCGTGCTCCATCCCGAAGACGACGTCACGCGCCGGGGCCATCCTGTCGCGGTGATCACCTACGCCTGCTGGCAGGACCACTTCGCGGGCGATCCGGACGTGGTTGGAAAGCAGATGCAGATCAACGGAATGAACTATACCGTGGTCGGCGTCGCGCCGCGTGGATTCTCCGGGACTGAGGTGACCTTCGCTCCCGATCTCTTCGTGCCGATCGCGATGGAGTCCCAGATCGAGCCTGGCTCCAACTGGCTGGATGAACGCGGCGACCGGAATCTGTTTGTGGTGGGACGATTGAAGCCTGGGGTTTCGCTCCCGCAGGCGGAATCCGCGTTCAATAGCATCGAGCAGCAGTTGGCCCGTGAATATCCGAAAGAGGACGAGGGGATCAAGATCGTGCTCTCGCCGCCGGGCCTGTTCGGAACGATGATTCGAGGACCCGTGCAAGGATTTTCTGCGGTGCTGATGGGAGTTGCCGGGTTGGTGCTGCTGATCGCGTGCGTCAATCTGGCCAGCCTCCTGCTGGCCCGCGCCGCCGATCGCCGCAAGGAAACCGCGATCCGGCTCGCGCTGGGCGCTCCGCGCGCCCGCCTGGTTCGCCAGTTGTTGACGGAAAGCCTGGTGCTCTCGATCGCCGGAGGATCTGCCGGTCTGCTGCTGGCGGTGTGGCTCACGGATTTGTTCGCCGCATGGCACCCGCCGGTCGGTGTGCCGATCACATCCTCGGTTGGCCTGGATCTGCGCGTCATGCTGTTCGCGGTGGGTGCCTCGCTCGCCACCGGAATCCTGTTCGGGCTCGCGCCCGCGTTACAATCGACCCGCGCCGACCTTGCGCCCGCGCTCAAGAACGAGGCGGTGGCGGAGCGTCTGCGCCGCTTCCATATTCGAGATTTTCTGGTATCGGCGCAGGTTGCGCTTGCGCTGGTGCTGCTGGTCGGGTCGGTGCTGGTGGTCCGCAGCCTGCAACAGGCCCTCAACCTGAAGCTCGGATTTGAGCCGCGTCATGCGGCGTCGGTTTCGGTCGACCTGAGCCTCCAGGGTTACGATGACACCCGCTCCCGCGAATTCCAGCGCGGCGTGCTGGAGCGTGTACGCTCCATGCCGGGGATCGAATCGGCGGGCATCATCAACGGTCTTCCGCTGAGCCTGAATTGGAACAATAGCGGCGTTGTAGTCGAAGGGAAGCCCGTGCCGCGCGCCGCCGATATTCCGTTGGCCGCGATGTATCGCATCTCTCCGGGCTACTTGCGCGCCGCGCAGACTAAGTTGATCGCCGGCCGCGACTTCACCCCCGACGACAAGAAGGGCGTGCGCCGCGTGGCCATCGTCAACCAGGCGTTCGCGCGCCAACTGCTGCCGGGCGAGAACCCCATCGGCAAGCGGTTCCGTCAGAACGACTGGCAGGAAATCGTCGGGGTCGTAGAGGACGGAAAATACAGGTCGCTCGGCGAGAAGCCCATGCCCGCCGTGTTCCAGCCGATCGAGCAGGTGATGGTCGAGGGGACCACCATCGTCGCGCGGTCGTCCCTGCCGGAGGACCAGGTGGCGGGCATGTTGCGTCGCGCCGTGATGGAACTCGATCCATCGCTGTCCGTATACTCCGTGGGCAGCCTCGCGGACCAGTTGGGCTTTGTGCTGTTCCCGGCCAGGATCGCGGCCATAGTGCTGGGCGCGTTCGGCCTGCTAGCGATCGTGCTGGCGGCTACCGGCGTGTACGGAATCATGGCCTATGCCGTTTCCAGGCGCACGCGTGAGATCGGCATCCGCATGGCGCTCGGCGCGAAACCATCGCAGGTGCTCGGCGTGGTGCTGTCGCACACCGCTTTGCTGGTCGCGATCGGAACCGCGGCGGGCGTCGGGCTGGCGCTGCTGGCAGGCCGGCTGTTTTCGCAAATCCTTTACGGGATCAGTCCCGTCGATCCGGTAACGTACTCACTCGCCATCGGAGCGATGGCGCTGGTGGCCTTCGCGGCATGCTGGTTCCCGGCGCGCCGTGCCATCGGAGTGGATCCGGTGACGTCGCTGCGCACGGAATAACGAGCCGGCGCACTTCTATTCGTTTGGCCATGCGTTGGCCGCCGATTAACGCTGATCAACGCGGATCCAACATTATTCTTAATCGGCATTCCTAATCGGCGTGAATCTGCGTTCATCGGCGGCCAATGCTAATCCATTGCCCAGCCGGAACAATATTACTGTTCCTCGATCCGGTGAAATGCGATAATCCCTCACATGGACACTCACCTGGTAACCACCACCTTCACGCTCGACGGGTATCGCATCACGCGCAATCTCGGTTTGGTGCGCGGCATCGTGGTGCGGTCGCGTTCGATTTTCGGCACCATCGGCGCCGGCTTGCAGACCATCGTGGGCGGCAACATCACGCTGCTGTCGGAATTATGCGAGAAAACGCGCGAACAGGCCTTTGAGAAGATGGTCCAACACGCGGAAGCGGAAGGCGCCAACGCCGTGATCGGGGTCCGCTACGATGCTACGGAAGTGATGCAAAGCGTCACTGAAGTGCTGTGCTACGGCACGGCGGTGGTGGTGGAGCGGGCCGGATAGTGAGACCAGTGGGGCGGTCCCCCTGGACCGCGCCGGACGCCCTCGTCCGGCTGTGGGTCGCCAACCAGAGATTCCTAAAAGAGATTTGAGCAGACCCGACCAGGGGGTCGGGTCGCGGGCGAGGGCGCCCGCCCCACCAATCCCGCCTAGACCTTCGCGCCTTCTTCCTTCTTCAGCTTCTCGCGCTGCTCCTTCAGGATCGCCTTGCGGCTGAGCTTGATCTTATTGCCTTCCAGACCCAGGACCTTCACCAGGATCTGATCGCCTTCCTTCAGCTCATCCCTCACCTGCTTGATGCGATTTTCCGAAATCTCGGAAATATGCAGCAGCCCGTCGGTGCCCGGGAAGATCTCGACGAACGCCCCGAAATCGACGATCCGGACCACTTTGCCCAGATACGTCTTGCCTACTTCGGCCACCGCGCAAATGTCGGTGATCATCTGGATGCAACGGTCCGCCGCGGTTCCGTCGGCCGAGAAAATCTTCACGCTGCCGTCGTCCTCGACGTCGATCTTGCAACCGGTTTGTTCGACGATGCTGCGGATCGTGCTGCCGCCTTTGCCGATCAGGTCGCGAATCTTATCGGTTGGAATCTGCATGGTGAAGATGCGCGGCGCATAAGGCGAAAGTGTCGCCCGATGCGTGTCGATCACGGCGTTCATCTTGTCGAGAATGTGCAGCCGCGCCCGCCGCGCCTGCTCCAGCGCTTCCGTCAGAACAGCGTGCGTGACGTTCGGCACCTTGATGTCCATCTGGAGCGCGGTGATGCCGGCCTTGGTGCCCGCGACCTTGAAGTCCATGTCGCCATAGTGATCCTCGGCGCCCGCGATATCGGTGAGCACCGCGTAATCCTTGCCCTCCATCACCAGACCCATGGCGATCCCGGCCACCGGAGAGGAGATCGGCACGCCCGCGTCCATCAGCGAAAGCGTCGCGCCGCAAACCGAAGCCATGGAGCTCGATCCGTTCGACTCCATGATGTCGCTCACCACGCGCATCGTATAGGGGAACGCGGCGTCGTCGGGAATCACCGCCGAAAGCGCGCGCTCGGCCAGTGCCCCGTGCCCGATCTCGCGTCGCCCCGCGCCGCGCATGAATCCGACTTCGCCCACGCTGAACGGCGGAAAATTGTAGTGCAGCATGAAGCGCTTGGAGGTTTCGGAAGAATCCAGCAGCTCGATTCTCTGCTCATCGTCCTTGGTGCCGAGCGTGGCCGTCACCAGCGCCTGCGTTTCGCCGCGCGTGAACAGGCTGGACCCGTGCGTTCGCGGGAGCACGCCCACTTCCACGTCGATATTGCGGACCTCGTCGAATTTGCGGCCGTCGGGACGCCGCCGGTCTTTGAGCATTTCGTCGCGGAAGATGCGTTCTTTTAAGCTGTCGAACAGCTTCTTGGCTTCCGGCACCTGTTCCACGGGAATGCCTTCCAGGGCCTTCTTCTTGCAGGCGTCCACGCGGGCGTAGCTCTCCAGCTTCTCGTACTTCTGCGTGTTCATCGCGTCCTTAAGTTCGGCGCGGGTCGCCGTCTCGATCTCCTGATACAGATCCTTATTGACGGGCGGCGGCGTAAAGACGCGCTTGGTTTTGCCGGCCTTCTTCATCAGTTGGTGGATAGCCTTCGCGATTTTCTTGCAGCAGTCGTGCCCGAATTCGATGGCGGCCAGCACTTCCGCCTCCGTCGCCTGCTGGGCGCCGGATTCCACCATCACGATGCCGTGCTCGGTCCCCGCCACCACGATTCCAATCTTGGATGCCTTGGTCTCTTCGTAGCTGGGGTTGGCGGTGAGCTTGCCGTCCACCAGGCCGACCCGCACACCCGCCAGTACGTGCTCGAACGGAATGTCGGAAATGGCCAGCGCCGCGCCCGCGCCGATAATGGCGAGCGTCGACGGATCGCGTACCGGATCCGCCGAGAGCACCATGCCGATCACCTGGGTTTCATTCGCGTAGCCCTCCGGGAACAGCGGGCGGAGAGGCCGGTCGATCAGACGGCACGTCAGGGTTTCCTTCTCCGACATGCGGCCTTCGCGCTTGATGAACCCGCCGGGAAAGCGCCCGGCCGAGTAGGTGTACTCGCGGTAGTCCACCGTCAGGGGAAAGAAATTGGCTCCGGCCTTGGGCTCGGTCGCGGTACAGGCGGTCACCAGGACCACCGATTCGCCGGAGCGAACAATCACCGATCCATTGGCTTGTTTGGCAATCTTGCCGGTCTCGAGTGTAATCGTCAGGCCACCGCCCAGATCCACTTCTACGGAATGCAACATGTTTGAAATCGTCCTTTAATCTTGTCTTGGCCGTTCGCGTCGATGCTTACGACCGCGCCGGGCTGCTCAGGTTTAGACCTGCTCTTGATTAAGGGGGGAGACTGGAGCGAACTTCCTGTAAGGATTGCCGGCAACCACGCCGGCCCTCGAGAATCGATTCGAATCAGCGGCGGATGCCAAGGCTCAGGATCAGCGTCTTGTAGCGTTCCGGACTGCGGCTGCGCAAATAATCCAGCAAGCGACGCCTGCGAGCAACCATCAACAGCAAACCCTTGCGCGAATGATGGTCCTTCCCGTGCATCTTGAAATGCTCGGCCAGATCCAATAGCCGCCGGCTCAGAATGGCAACCTGCACCTCTGGCGAGCCCGTGTCCGACTTGTGGACCCGGAACTCGGAAATCACTTTTGTCTTTGCTTCACCCGCCAGCGCCATGCGAAAATCGATACTCCTCGTCTGTTCTTAATCGTTTGTACGCAATTAGGATAACACAGGCTTCGCAGGTCGCGAAACCCACGTTGTCTTCCTTGAGGCACGCGACAGCTTTGAGGCGCGCCCGCCACGGCGCGCGCCCCTTGCCTTTCTGAACCGCGAGTGTCAACGAGCGGCGCGCTCAACCTCCCACCCACGCTCAGCTTCTTCCTGAACCGCGACAGCTTTGAGGCGCGCCCGCCACGGCGCGCGCCCCTTGCCTTTCTGAACCGCGAGTGTCAACGAGCGGCGCGCTCAACCTCCCGCCCACGCCCAGCTTCTTCCTGAACCGCGACAGCTTTGAGGCGCGCCCGTCACGGCGCGCGCCCCTTGCCTTTCTGAACCGCGAGCGTCAACGAGCGGCGCGCCAACCTCCCGCCCACGCTCAGCTTCTTCCTGAACCGCGACAGCTTTGAGGCGCGCCCGTCACGGCGCGC
>Ga0182024_10014678_pt1 | contig 15114 bp, 14 predicted proteins | sample P32metaG_FD_120480 | JGI IMG/M metagenome (GOLD analysis project Ga0182024, IMG submission 120480) | Permafrost microbial communities from Stordalen Mire, Sweden - P3-2 metaG (Illumina Assembly) | ecosystem: Environmental > Terrestrial > Soil > Wetlands > Permafrost | place: Sweden: Stordalen... | reverse complement strand
GCTGGCTTGAAAGTTGGGGATGTCATCACCGAACTGGACGGACAAAAAGTAAGCGATGCCAGCCAGCTTCAGATCGAAGTCGGGCAGAAGCAGCCCGGATCGAGCATTAAGCTGGATGTTTTGCGTGACGGCAAGAATGTGAACGTGCCAGTAACGCTCGAACTGATGGGCAGCCGAGACCACAATGGCACCGAAGCTGCCAGCAACAGCAATGGCAAGCCACGTTGGGGCGTCGGACTTACCGATATGACTCCTGAGTTGCGTGAGCAACTGCAGGCTTCGGCTGACCTCCATGGCGCGGTTGTCGAGCAAGTGCAACCCGGCAGCGCCGCCGACAATGCCGGCCTGCAACGCGGGGACGTTATCGTGGAGGTGAATCGTCATCCCGTGCAGAGCGCGGCCGACGTGCAGAAAGCCTTGTCCTCGGTCCCCAAAGGACAAGACGCTCTGGTATTGGTATGGTCGAACGGCGGCAGCACTTTCCGTGTGCTACATGCCGTACCCTCGAACGATGACAAGCCGGGCATGTAAACCGCCTCGCGGAGCTTGCCGTCGATTGCCCCATTTCTCGCGCACCCCGAGTGCAAAGAAATGGGGCTTTCTTATTCTGTTCTACCCTCATCCTTCAAACTGATACCTCAGCTTTTATCAGCAGCGTCAACACAGGCCTACCTTTGACAACTACGGCGGGGGAGCTTACAGTCGTCTCGCCGAAAATCTAAACAATGGGGAGACACCTATGAAAAGAACCTGGGCGTGCTGCGTCGTCAGCATGCTTCTAATCAGCAGCGCCGTATGGTGCCAAGACAAGATGGCCGGAGGTGGGACAGAGAAAGCTGTTGCAGGACTGGAACAGAAATGGCTGGAGTCGCAAAAGACAAATAATCCTGACTTGGTGGCCCCGCTATTGGCTGACAAGATCAGTTACACGGGGAGTGATGGGAAAGTTGCAGGCAAGGCTGATTTGCTCGCAATGGCGAAAGCAACAAAGTATTCGAGCGCCGATTATGAAGATGTGAAAGTGACGGTATTTGGTAACACGGCCATCGCTACTGGAGGCTTCATGGCTAAGGGTACCGACTCCTCTGGCAAGCCGATGGACGTGCACGAGCGCTGGACCGATACCTGGGTGAAGATGCCGAATGGGAAGTGGCAGTGTGTCGCGACCCAAAGCTCTCCGGTAAAGATGTGAGCGGCGGCTCGCGGAGTGCCCGAGCATGGGAATGATCGAGAGTTGTGGTTTTGATGTCATTTCATCAAAGCTGTCGCGGTCCAAAAACGTAAGTCGATACAAGGAGGAAACGATGAAGCAAATTGTCCGGTACGCAGTAGCGGTTTTTTGTTTCACGCTAGTGAGCCTTGTCATGGCATCGGCGCAGGTCCCCTACAATGAGGGCGCGGTAGAACGAGTCGTGCTGATCCGTATTATTCCGGGTCACTTCGATGCTTTTATGGCGGACTTGAAGAAGAACGTGGAACCCATCTGGCAAGCCGAGAAAAAGTCCGGGTTGATTCAGGACTACCAGATGTTCATGAACACAACACGCGCTGGCGTCGACGATTGGGATTTCGGCTACTCACTGACGTACAAAAACATGTCCGCCCTGGACGGTCTTCCTGACAAGGTCTACGACATCCGTATGAAGCAATACGGCGATAAGACGGCCGAGCAGAAAGTCATCGATAAGAGGGTTGAAAATGTGCACGTGGTCAGCAGCATGCTGATTCGTGATATCACTCTGAGGTAGTCCTTGCCTTCCTTCATTCAGGGATGCGGCGCTGTGTTAAAAACAGCGCCGCAAATTGTCGCCTGTTTGGCCTGCGGAACTAGCATCCAATGAAACGGACCTCAGGCCGAAGAACCCAAACTCACGTGATAGACAGTAGCTTTGCGTAGAATTCTCGTGGGCCTGCTGATTGAATCCTGCTCCACGAAGCGCAGAATAAGTGCAGAGCCGCATAGGTGTTATCCTAGTTGGGATTTATTTCCGATGAGGCCGTAACTCTTCATGTCCAATCCGACCGTCCCCAATCAAGACATTTCTGAAACCCGATCCGCCGATGAGACTACCGAGTCGTTTGGCGACATGCTCGCCCAGTACGAGAAAACCCACTCCCGCAAGCGCAGCAATGACGATGGCAGCAAACAAATTCAAGGAACCGTGATCACGGTCTCTGCCGATTCCGTATACCTCGACATCGGGTTCAAGAGCGAAGGTGTTCTGCCGCTCGCGGATTTCCAGAGTGCGGGTGAAACGCCAAAGCCTGGCGACAAGATGCCGGTTTCCGTGAAGGGACGCGATCCCGAAGGCTATTACCAACTCACGCGGGCCAAAGTCGACCGGCCGAAAGATTGGTCAGCGCTGGAGAAGGCGTTTGCGGAAAAGGCAACGATTGTCGGCACCGTGACGGGCGTGATCAAAGGCGGACTTAGCGTGGACGTGGGCGTGCGCGCCTTCATGCCCGCATCCCGCAGCGGCGCACACGATGCGGCAGAAATGGCGAAGCTTGTCGAGCAGGAAATCCTGTGCCGGGTTATCAAGCTCGATGTTGCCGATGAAGATGTTGTCGTGGATCGCCGCGCCGTGGTTGAGGAAGAAGAACGCTCGGCCAAAGACCGCCGCTACTCAGAAATGAAAGAAGGCGATCGAGTAAGTGGCACGGTTCGCAGCCTGACTGACTATGGCGCGTTCGTCGATCTTGGCGGGGTCGATGCTTTACTGCACGTCAGCGACATTGCATGGAGCCGCATCAGCAAACCTGCGGACGTGCTCTCCGTTGGGCAGCAGGTAGAAGCCAAAGTCTTGAAGATTTCGACGGAAGGCGAAAAGCGCCGCATTTCCGTGGGCATGAAACAGTTGCTGCCGCATCCTTGGGATGTTGTGGCAGAGAAGTACAAGGTAGGCGAGCGTGTGCGTGGTACGGTCACGCGTGTTGCTGAGTTCGGTGCATTCGTGGAACTCGAGCCGGGGATCGAAGGGCTGATCCACGTCTCGGAAATGTCATGGGGGAAGAAGTTAAGAAGCGCCAGCACGCTTGTAAAACCAGGCGAGATCGTGGACGCGGTGATTCTTGGCGTAAGCGCGGGCGAGCGGCGCATGTCGCTGGGACTGAAGCAGGCGTTGGGAGATCCATGGACGGATGTCGCGGAGAAATTTGCTGCCGGATCGGTGATCGAGGGCCCGGTGGTCAGCATCACGAAGTTCGGTGCCTTCGTTCAGCTTGCAGAAGGCGTCGAAGGAATGATCCACATCAGCGACATGAGTGCCGAGAAGCGCATCAATCATCCTCAGGAAGTTGTGAAGGTCGGGCAAGTGGTGAAGGCGCAAGTGCTGGCGGTTGACAAGGACAAGCGGCAGTTGCGACTGGGTATGAAGCAATTGGTGCCCACTGGTCTGGATGAATACATTGCCGAACACAAAGCCGGTGACGTGGTCACGGGGCGGATGATGGAAGTATCGGACGGACACGCGCGCGTCGAACTGGGGGAAGGCATTCAGGCGAGGTGCGTTATGCCTGCTTCTGGCGCGGCGGAGGAAAAGAATCAACCGAAGGAAACGGTCACGAAATCCGCGAAGCCGGATTTATCTTCTCTGGGTTCAATGTTGCAGGCGCGCTGGAAAGGTGCAAGTAGCGCCGAAAAGCCGAAGCCGGAACCTGTCCGCGCCGGACAAGTGCGCCAGTTCCGGATCACGAAGCTGGAGGAGGCTGCCAAGAAGATCGAACTAGAGTTGGCGTAAGTCAGAGCCGAGAAGGCAATCTCTGCGAAACGCACGAAGTTCGAAATGGTTTGGCAAGAAACGGCGTTCTCCGGTAGTGGGTCAGTTTGAACCTGAATCTCGCAAGACGTCATCCCCGAAGAGCCCGCGTTTTTACCAGCGGGCCGAGGGATCTCCCGTGGCACACAGCGTCCTAGCGGAGATCCTTCGCTCCGCCTGAAGGACGGCTGCGCTTGATGACGCCATCGATTGAGCGAAGATGCCATCAGAAATTCAAAATGAGCCACTACCGGTTCCCCTAATCTCTCTCCCAGATTTGTCCTTCTTGTGCCCGCATGCCCGCACCGGCGGCGGCTGAGGACGCTTCGTTCTTCTTATCCCAGTCTGCTTCGCTCAGCACGTTGATCACTTCCATCTTCTTTTTCTTTAATCCGGAATTGATTGTTCCCAAATCTTTCTGCGCCAGCTTCTTGAAGTCATCGATCACATCCTGCAGTTCGTGACCGAGTGACTCGGAACGCGCCACCTGATAGTCGGTGGGCTTTCCATCGTATCCCGTGACTGCGCCGTAGAGTTGTCCCAGATGCTCGCGGATGCGTTCCTCGCCGGTGATCATTCCGCCTTCTTTGGTAGCCACGATCTTCGAACGTAGCGCGTCAGAATCCGCGGCAAGCTTTTGCAATTGCTTTTTCAGCGGATCTTTTTCAGTCAGCTTCACGGCCCGCGCATTGGCAGCGTCGCGCACGCCTTCAATCGCCTCCACGCCATAGGTCATGTGTTCCAGTTCTTTATAAACCTTCATCGAGAGCTCAAATTGCGCCTTCCGTTCTTCGAGCGAGTATTTCGCCCGCGGGTCCATGGCGACCTCGAGTTGCTCGGTGTAAGTCTGATCGCCCTTAGTCAGCTTGACGCTGTACTTTCCAGGCAGAACACGAGGGCCTTGCGCCGCTTCGAACAATGCCGACGCAGCCGGCGCCACAGCAGGTGGCTTCACACGCATGCCCCATCCGGCGCGGTTTAATCCGCGGCGTTTGCTGCCCGCGACCGTGTCCACCAATTTGCCGTTCTCATCAAAGATCTCGATTTTCAAATCGCCGAAGATGTGACGGCCTTTTTGGTAGTAAGTGATTTGCGCATCGGTTGGCCGATTGCGGCCACGGAATGTCTCATCACCTTCCGGCCAGCCGCCCTGTACATCGAAGTATTGGATGGATGGGCGTCCGGGCAGCAGCGTCGCATCTTTTGTCATCACTTCGGGGGTAAGCGCGCGCAGCGGGGAAATATCGTCCACGACCCAGATGCCACGTCCGTGGGTCGCGACAACTAAATCAGATTCGCGGGCCTGCAGCACAAGGTCGTCCACTGGAAGAGAAGGGAAGTCCGTTCCCTTGTATTGAGCCCAGCGCTGTCCGCCATCCACCGAAATATACAATCCGAATTCGGTTCCCAGGAAAAGTACGTTGCGATTCTCCGTATCTTCCTTAATTACATGCGCATATCCACGAACGCCGCTTTCCTGCGCTGGAAGCGCGGTCCACGTCTTTCCGTAGTCCGTCGTCCTGTATGCGTATGGCTTCATATCGCCGAAGGTGTGCCGGTCGAACGTGGCATAGGCGGTGCCTTCGTCGAAGCGGCTGGCCTCGATGGTTGAGACCCAGGAGCTTTTTCCCAGACCGCTTACGTTGCCTACCACGTTCGTCCACGTCTTCGCGCCATCGCGGGTGATCTGCAGATTTCCGTCATCGGTACCAACCCAGATGATCTGTCCATTCTTCGGCGATTCCGAGATCGAGTAAATGGTCGTGTGCATTTCCGCGGAAGAATTGTCGACGGTGACGCCGCCCGATTCTTCCTGCTTCTGCTTCTCCGGGTCATTGGTGGTCAGATCGGGGGAGATGCGATCCCAAGATTGGCCATGATCGCGGGAGCGGAACAGGAACTGAGCGCCAATGTATATCGTCCCTTTTTCATTCGGGCTCATGTGAATCGGCGTGTTCCAATTAAAGCGCAATTTTCCTTCCCCATAGTTCGGCCAGGGATGAATGTCGCGTATCTCGTGCGTGTACCGATTAACGCGCCCAATCTCGCCACCTTGGGCTTCGGCGTAAAGATAGCTCGAATCCGATGGATCTTCGAACATCCAGAAGCCGTCGCCGCCGAACATGTTTTCCCAACGCGAGTTGGTCACGCCGCCCGGGTACGATGAATCGCCTACCCACGAACTGTTATCCTGCAAGCCGCCGTACACGTGATAAGGATCCGCGTTATCGGTGCTGACATGGTAGAACTGCGACACCGGAAGGTTCATCTGATGCTTCCAGCGATTGCCGCCGTCTTCGCTGCGCCACAGGCCGCCATCGTCGCCGGCGATAACGATATTCGTATTTGTGGGATCGATCCAGACATCGTGGAAGTCGCCGTGGTCATTGCCCGAAACGACGTTGAAGGTTTTTCCTCCATCGTTCGAGAGCAGAAGAATTAGATCGGGCTTGAAGATCTTGTTTTCGTCTTTCGGATCGACGATCAAATTGCCGAAATAAAACGGACGCCATACCATGTAATTGCCCGCGTCGAGCTTGGTCCACGATCCGCCGCCGTCATCGGAGCGGTAAAGACCGCGGCCTTTTTCTGCTTCGATGTTCGCGTACACAACATTCGGCTTCGACTCCGCCACCTGAAGAGCGATTCGTCCATAGGGTTTTGGTGGTAGGCCTTTGGCGTTGTCCGGCTTGATTTCAGTCCAGTTCGCTCCGTCATCGGTTGATTTAAATATTCCGCTACCCGGCCCACCGGAGCGGAAAGTCCAACCTTGGCGGCGGAAGTCCCACATTGCCGCATAAATTGTTTTCGGCTCCTGCTTGCTGCGTGCGATCATGGCGCAGCCGCTCGAACCGTTTGTGCCCGCCAAAACTTTTTTCCAGGTTTTGCCGCCATCATTTGTTTGGTAAACGCCACGCTCGTCGTTGTCATCCCACAAATGGCCAGTCGCGCACACCAGGACGTCATTGCCGTCACTGGGATTCACAAGGATTTTCGCAATGTGCTCGCTATCTTTCAGTCCGACGTTCGTCCAGTTCTCGCCGCCGTCGGACGATTTGTAAACGCCGTCGCCAACCGATACGCTGTTGCGCACCCACGACTCACCCGTGCCCACCCAAACATTTTTCGAGTTGGAGGGATCGATCGCGACGGCGCCAATCGATTGCAAATCTTCACGATCAAAAACCGGATTGTAGGTCGTTCCCCCGTTCACTGATTTCCACACGCCACCGCTGGCGGCGCCCACGAACACCGTGATACGCCCTTTCTCCTCCACCGCATCGAGCGCGGCAATTCGTCCGCTCATCGTGGCGGAGCCGATGTTCCGCGCCGGCAGTCCTGATACTGTCGCGGAGTCAAAGCGATATGGCGCCTGCGCTCCGGCCGGCACGCTGCCGCAAATCAACGCGGCCCCGGTCAACCCGGCACTCAACATCGTTGCAAATCCTGACTTCCGAGCGGACGATTTCATGTTCAGGAATCCTCTTTTTCAGAACTTTGTTTTCGTGCAGCGTACGACTTGCATTTCCAGGGGACACTCAAGGGCCTTAATGAATCCCGACCATGCCAGACTTTTTCTCTTCCGTCCTGAGCGCGGGCGGCAGATTGAAATCGGCAGGATCAATGGTCACATTCGGTTCGATCTTCTGAACCGTTGTGGTCTGGGCGTCAGGATTATTCTTCGTTCCTTGCGAAATGGAAAACGGGAACATCACGCCTGCCACCTGCTTGTAGGAACCGTAGCCCATCACCCGATCCCGCACCGAGCCGCGAATAAATTGCTGAACCTCCCGGCGAATTTCTATAAACGTATCGGGGTCGAGGTAGTCGTAAATGATGTCGCCGTTTTTCAGCGTAATCTTCAACCGCAGTGCATCGTCGCCGTCGACCACGTCGTGCCCGAGATACTCGACGGTGCTGCCTTTTTCCTTGTAATCGACCAGAGGGCCGTCGAAGTCAGCGTCCAGCAATAGATCGCGCAGGTCGTCTTCACCCAACAACTGGGGGTCTTTTTTCCCGCCAAACGGCTGAATCTGCCAGCCGGCAGTTCCGTCGTAAGCCTGCACGGCGGTCATCCCCTGCAGCGTGAAGGTTTCGCGGATCAGGTCGGGCCGTTGGCCTTCCTGGGTCACGACCGCGGTGAAGCCGCCGCCACCTTCGAATTTTCCCGTCAAACGGTATGTTTTGATGGCCTTGATTTTTTCCATCCCGCCCTTGGCCTGTATGTTTTTGGCAATCAGTTCGTCGGCGGTTTGCGCGAAGAGCATCGCAGACGAGAGCGACGGGAACGGAGTGAAGCAGCAGACAGCAATCAGCACAATCACGGCGTGACGCATCGAGCAAAACTCCTATTGATGAGGAACTTAAGGTCCCGTAAAACGAGAACAGTACTGTACTTGGTTGTAGACGTTTTGTTCAAGTCAAGGTGAGCGCACGCCCGTCAGAAGCCATGCTCGAAAATTTCGCTCCACAAAGAAAGCCGCCCTCGCGGGGCGGCTTTGGTTGCGACTTCATCATTCCTCAGTGGGTAAATGAAAAGTTCAGCCCAGTTGTGAAGATTACGTCGTTATCCTTCGTATCCTTCGGAGGGTTCGAGACGTAGATATCGGTGAACTGGTTTTGCCAGCCCAGCCACTTGCTGATCTTCGTGACCGTGCCGAGGTCGAACTCTCCTCGATACTGGCCGCCATATCCGCTCGATAAATCGGGATAAATATAGAGCTTTTGGGTGATCACGGTGCTCTTTCCGGCCTTGTGCATCAACTCTTCACCCAGCGTCAACGCGGCGAAGCGGTGGGTGACGCCATAGGAAGTGAAGGTGAGAGGCGTCGTAACCGGCGTGTTGACCGTACCATTCGAATAGGTTTCATGCGTATAGTTCAAGCCGGCGAGGAAATCGAGAACTGTGGCATCAGACTTGATGGCGTGATAGCCGAGACCTCCGCCGTACACGCCGCGCAGATCGAGATCCTGCAGAGCGTTGCTCATGAAGTCGGCGGCCACGAAGGCGAATGTTTTTGGGTTGAGGTTGTGATCGTAGCGAATTCCGCCTGTTACCAAGCTTGCCACCGTGCTGGGCGTGGCCAACTGGTTCTGAGTGTCGATCGAGGTCAGGTAGATGGTTGTCTTGTCGTTCAAGGTGGGATGGACGGCGTTGATGGCCAACGCGAGATTGGTGGTCTGACTATTGCCGCGAGCTAGCGAAAAACCTACATCTGCTCCGCCATTCCAGCCGTGAAGCAAACCGGGGTGCAGCGATTTATCATAGGCGGCCTGTTCGGCATCATTGCGGATCAGCGCAACTTTTTCCGGAGGAACTTCCACGTTACCGTTCGCTTTGGTGACGACTTCGATTTTTCCGTCGGTGGTGGTTACCGTACCGACAAAAGTCTTCTTGTCTGACGTGGTGACATGCAATTCCTTGTCGCTGGTGATCTGCGTGATGGCTTTAAAATCGAGGGTCACATCTCCTGCATAATCGGTATGCAGTACCAGAGTCTTGCCGTCTGATTTTACGATAGTGCCGCTCAGATGATCCCCGTTTTTCAACGATACCTGATCGGCGAACGCGGCCGGCCCAAGTCCAATCACCGCAATTAGGGCTATAAATTCGAGTTTACGCAACACCGCCTACCTCCAACTTTCAGAGTTTTTGCTACCTAATTCTATTAGGGGTTCCCAAGATTACGCAGAGCAAAAAGAATACCAGAAGCGTGAAGCAGGGAATGGCGAGGACGGCGGTTGAATCAAATACGGCGGCCGCCCGCGAGGCGAAACTGGATCAGGCCTTAGGCTCCTTATTTTCGACGGTCTTGCTCTGGTCGGTGGAAGCCTGCGGCGGTGTGTCCTTCATACCCTCTTTCAGGGCTCGAATCCCTTCGCCCAGGCCTTTGCCCAGTTCAGGAAGCTTCTTCGGACCAAAAACCAACAAAGCAATCGCGAAAATAATGATCAAATGGGTCGGTTGAAATAAGCCTTCAAACATCGGAACCTCCGAGACCAACTACACACTACTAGATGTCTATACGCTACCGGACGGCTATAGGGAAGTCAAACGGGTCCCCGGAAAAGCAGCCTCGATTTGCGCTAAGGCCATCCTTCCTGATCTTGAGTTATCCGGCGCGCCGGCGCTGTGATTAAAGTCACAAAGCTTCGTGACCGATACCGTCGATCCCGCTAGACCCTCCTTTTAGATTCGACCGGTCCTGGTCATCCCGAGCGTTACTTCCGTGACCTTACTATCGGCGGCGGTGGCGGGCTAATGTGAATCAACGGTTTTTAATCAACGCTGAAGGCTGTACCGACCAGGCTGAGCAGCGTGACCCAGCAAGCCAAACCGTCTGCGGAGTGTAGAGTGAAGCGCAAGGGCCTGTCATTCTTTTTCTTTCTTCTTGCCGCGGTGCTGGCTGCCCAGTGCAGCGAGACTCAGCCCGTCAGCTCTACTCAGTTAATGGCCTGGCTCATGGCGGGCGTTTCCAGCAGCCGCATGGTTCGGATTATTCAAGAGCGCGGCATAGCGAACACTCCTCCCAAAGATCAGTTTCATCAGCTCGAGATTGCTGGCGCCGACGCCAATCTTGTCCGTGCCCTCACAAGCTTGAAGCCGTCTTCCAACGGCACTGCAACTGAGATTCCTGCGACGTTGCTGAAAGCTGCGGCCGATGCCAGAGCCCAGCGCTTCCATGAAGCCGAAATCGATCTGCGCCCGGTTCTAAATGCCGATCCGCAGAACGCGGCGCTTCACTTCGCTCTCGGCGGGATGCTGATGCGGCAGGAGCGATGGGACGACGCCTTTGACGAGATCACTCTGGCGGCGCAATTAATGCCCGATTTACCCGAGAATCACAGCAGCCTGGCCTACATCTTTTATCGTCTCGATGATGGTCCGAACGCGATCGCCGAAGCCCGCACAGCCCTCAGTATGGATCCGCAGAATGCCGAGGCTTACCAGTTTCTCGGTCTCGCTCTGTATTCCAACGGACAATACGCCGCCGCCGTGCACGCTTTTGATGAGTCTCTGGCCCGGGACGCCGCGAATGCCGATACTTACTACGATCTCGGCATCACTCTACACGCGGGCGGAAACCAGTTCGCCGCCGCCACCGCCTATCGCCAAGCCATCCGGCTGAAACCCAATTTTTGGGAAGCTCATTCGAACCTTGCGGTGATCCTGCATGAACAACAGAAGTTCGAGGAGGCTGTCGCCGAATATCGCGAAGCCAAGCGACTGGCGCCCAACGAAGCTTCCGTTCGCAATAACCTGGGAAATACTCTTTGCGATAAAGGCGACTTCGATGCTGCCATGGCAGAAATGCAGCAGCTCTATCGCCAGCATCCGGAGTGGCAGCAAGGGCACGACTGCCTGGCCCGCTCCTACATGTCGAAGAAGGATTACAGCAAGGCCATCCCCGAATTGCAGCTGGCGGTTCGGCAGAATCCCACCAGTTCCACACAGCATCGCATGCTCGGCGATGCTTTGGTACTCAATGAGCAGTTGGAAGAAGGCGTTCGCGAGTTACGGCTCGCTGTAACTCTCAATCCCGATTCCGATGTTGCTCATCAAGGGCTGGGGACGGCACTTTTCCGGCAGCAGCAATTGCCAGAAGCAGAAAAAGAGTTTCGCGAAGCGGTCCGCCTGAACGCCTCGCCGGATAATCACTTCTCGCTCGCAGCCTGTCTCATGACGATGGATCGCTACGACGAGGCCTTGTCCGAACTGGATGCCGCGGCGCGACTGGATCCGGATCGAACTCTCTACCGTGCCCGCCGCGAGGAACTGCTGAAACTGATGAAAGAAATCCACTCGCGCTGACCGGTAGGACAGTACGCCGTATGCACTCCCGATATTTTCAACTCGGCGAGAGAGTTACTTACACTGGAATTCTGGGGGCAAAGACTTTATGGATTTGACTGGATCCACACCGGCAGCGGGCGCGAAAGTCGCACAGTCGATTCCGCAAGGCGAACTCGGTGTGCGTACCAGCTCTCGCCTCGTGACTTCCGCAACTCAAGATCGAAAAGCCGCAGCAGCTCCGGCTGAGGCGAGGCATAAGCCATCCGGCTACGGTTTGCCTTGCGTTAAATGCCGGCTCTACTATTCTGCGGATCTGGATGCCTGTCCCGCTTGCAACGAAAGAGAAAGAGTCTCACCCAAGGTAGCGCCAGCCGTTGCCAAGCCGCAGGCCGCAGCTGAGATTGTTCCGGATAATGCGATTGTCGAGAAGGAGAGAGAAGCTTTTCTAAAGGAGTTCAAATCCCAGCTTTTCGCCGCGCATGCGGAGGTAACAAATGCGCCAGTCGTTTGCACATTGGGTGAGCACCACGTCGACGGAGCCGAGGCCGCGTCGGTTTGCAAAGCTTGCTATGACCGCCTGCAGGAGCGTGTCGATGTATGCGAGGCCGCGCTCCACATGGATGTGAAAGAGGCCGCGCAAATTGTTTACGATGCCGTCTGGGCGGACCCCTCCGATCCGGGCAAGACCTACACCAATGCGGCCAGTGCGTTGCTGACAGAGTTGCGCAGGCGCTCCGGCGTCTCCAGCATGATCGGACCTTTTCAACCTCTCGGCAATTAGTAAAGAAAGTCCTGACTTGATCTTCGTGGGCGATCCGTAAGTTAGGGCCGAAAAGCGCAGGATCGTGTGCGTTGCTATTCGCTGCGCGGGCACGATAAGATACTTCGTACACATCTTCTCCGGTTTTTTCCCAGTAAGCTTCAAACGTATTTGCCGCGGTAAGGCGTGTGCGACCCCGGTGTTCATACGTACGCACGGCGCAGCGGTACGCCTCTGCGAATCCCTTTTACGGAGTTAGCGGTGAAACCAGGCAAGACGGCGGTAATTGTTGGCGCCCAGTGGGGCGACGAGGGCAAAGGAAAAATCGTCGACGTTTTATCGGAGAGCTTCTCCGTTGTCGCCCGTTACGCTGGCGGCCACAATGCCGGCCACACGGTCATCATCAACGGCAAGAAGTTCGTTCTGCAACTGGTGCCTTGCGGCGTCTTGCGAAAGGCGTGCCGTAGCGTGATCGGCAATGGCGTGGTGCTCGACCCCATGGCGTTTCTGAAGGAGGTGAGCGCCTTGCGCGACGCCGGCCTTAGAGTGGATGGAAATCTTTTTGTTTCCAACCGTGCGCAGGTGATTCTGCCGTACCATCGCATGCTCGAGTTAGCGGCAGAGAGCGCTCCTGGCCGAGTAAAGATTGGCACTACCTCACGCGGCATCGGCCCAGCATATGAAGACAAGATGGGCCGCCGCGGCCTGCGGGTTGCGGACCTGCTCGATCTTCAGTTACTCAAGAAGCACATCGAGAATGCGGTGCGCGAAAAAAACATGATCGCTCACGCACTCTTTAATTCAGAGCCAGTGGATGCCGATAAAATGTATGCGGAATACGCCGAGGCTTCTGAGAAAATTGCGCCGTTTGTATGCGATACTGCCGTGCTGCTGAACCAGGCGCTGGCTGCGGGCGAGGCTATTTTGTTCGAAGGCGCTCAGGGCACCATGCTCGACATCGATCATGGCACCTATCCTTTCGTCACTTCATCCAGTTCAACTTCCGGAGGCGCGGCTACCGGCACTGGTGTTGCGCCGAACGCGATCCAATCGGTGATCGGACTTACCAAGGCCTATTGCACACGCGTTGGCGAAGGTCCATTCCCCAGTGAAGACAAGGGCGAACTAGGCAACCAGTTGCGCAAGCGTGGTAATGAATTCGGCGCGGTCACTGGACGTCCACGCCGCACCGGTTGGCTCGATTTACCTCTGCTCCGCTATGCCGCGATGATCAATGGCATTTCCTGGCTGGTGGTTACAAAGCTGGATGTGCTCGACGAACTCGCGGAGATCCCGGTGTGCGTTGGCTATCGGGTCAACGGAAAAAAGACAATGGAGATTCCAGCCCAGGCCAGCGGCTACGATCAACTGGAGTGCATTTATCACAAGATGCCGGGATGGCGAACTTCTACGCAGGGGGTTACGGATTTCCACCAACTCCCTCAACTGGCACGCGAATATCTTGCCTTCCTCGAAAAAGAGGCGGGTGCGAGGATTGGTCTGGTGTCGACCGGACCGGACCGCGACCACACCATCTTTATGGACGAATTCGCAAATGAGTTAAAGACAACTTCATCCCAAAAAGTCTAGAATTGTCTTCGTTTTCTGGCGTACGAGGAACGAACCACGCAAGGAGCGCATAATGGTGGTGTTGGCAGTAACATGGATGGCCAAGGTCGGACATGAGGGCGAAGTCACGGCTTTGTTTGCGAAGCTTACCGAGGAATCCCGCAAGGAGCCAGGCTGTGCGATGTATCAGGTACACCGGCACAAGACCGAAGCCCGGCGTTTTTTTATTTATGAGCAGTACAAGGACGATGCCGCGCTCGAGGCCCACCGCAGCGCGCCACACTTCCTGCAGTACGCCCGGAAAGATCTGCCCAAAATAGCGGAACGCGTGGAAGGCCATCTGTACGAACCGCTGGTCTAGCTGCTGTGGGCGGACGTGACGCCCATTTCATTTGCTATTTATTCTTGTCCGCCATCAACTCGCCGCCTGAGGCATAGCTTTCCTTCGACACTTCATAGAAAGCCACAATGATGCCTTCGCGCCGTGCTCCAGCTTCTTCGACCAGCGCGTCGGTCACACGTTTCGCGATGTTCCGCTTCTGCTCGGCGGTGCGGCCCTGCAACATCGTGATTTGAACCATGGGCATAAGGCAGTTCTCAGTCTCTAGTTATCGGTTGGTGCCACTCATCTCTCAGATTCCGTGGTTTTTGACTGATAACTGGTTTCGGCTACTTCGCCAGTTCGTAACCTGCGAAGAAGAAGCTTAGTTCGAAGCGCGCCGTATCCTCGGCATCGGAGCCGTGAATCGCGTTGTGCTCGATGCTCGACGCCCACTTCTTCCGGATCGTCCCTTCTTCGGAGCTAGCGGGGTTGGTCGCGCCCATCAGCTTACGCAAGTCGGCGATGGCGTTTTCTTTTTCCAAAGCCAGGGCGACGATCGGCCCGCTCGACATGAAATCGGTGAGCGAACCATAGAACGGGCGGCTGGCGTGCACCGCATAAAACTGCTCTGCCTGGTGCTTGGAAATTTCCAGCATCTTCATGGCGAGGATGTGAAATCCGCCCTTTTCGAATTGTTCGATGATGTCGCCGACCGCATTCTTCGCGACGGCATCCGGTTTCACGAGAGTAAGAGTGCGTTGCAGAGTTTTCATAATTGATCGTTGATTCCTTCGCTTCGCTCAAGACAAGCTCAAGGCCGGCCTTAATCGTTAGCTTTTGCTTGGTAACAGGTACACGATATCGGATCTAAACTTTAACTCCTAGCGCGGCGACCAGGGTTTCGCCGATT
>Ga0182024_10014677_pt1 | contig 15115 bp, 14 predicted proteins | sample P32metaG_FD_120480 | JGI IMG/M metagenome (GOLD analysis project Ga0182024, IMG submission 120480) | Permafrost microbial communities from Stordalen Mire, Sweden - P3-2 metaG (Illumina Assembly) | ecosystem: Environmental > Terrestrial > Soil > Wetlands > Permafrost | place: Sweden: Stordalen... | reverse complement strand
GGGACAACCCAGGAAGGCACCGGCCTGGGGCTGGCGATCACCAAGCGCCTGGTCGAGCAACAAGGGGGCGGAATTTCGTTAGAAAGCGAGTTTGGGAAAGGCAGCCGATTTACCTTTACTCTTCCTGCGGGTTCCAGAGGAGCCCAGACTCCGTTGGTGAACGAACCACCGAGTCCGTCGATCGTGATAGGCGACGGTCGCGGGAAACCGCTTATCCTGGTTGTGGACGACGAAATCACCGCCCGTGAGCTTCTCGCCAGCTATCTATGTCCTGAATATCGAATTACCATGGCTGAGTCGGGAGAAGAAGCTGTTAAGCAGGCTCGACACCTCCGGCCAGACGCAATCACTTTGGATGTAATGATGCCGGGTGGCAATGGCTTCGAAACACTCGCAGCCCTGAGAAAGGCCCCCGAAACGGCAAACATCCCGATCATTATTGTTTCCATAGTGGACCAGAAACAGGTGGGGTTCGCTTTGGGCGCAGTGGACTATCTCATTAAGCCCGTCCGTAAACCCGCGCTGCTTGAAACGATACGAAAATACGTATGGCCTCAGTCCGACGAGGACGAGGCGATTCTGCTAGTGGACGATGACCCCAGAACTCTGGAGTTGTTGGAGGAGACCCTTCGCTCAGCTGGGTACGAGACGGAGAGCGTCCGCAGCGGAGCTAGAGCTCTGGAAGTGCTGTCTTCTAAACTTGTCAGTGCTGTCTTGCTAGATCTCCTGATGCCGGGCATGGACGGTTTTGAGGTCATCCGCCATGTACGACAGGAACCTACATTGAGAGAACTACCGATTTTTGTGATGACCGCGAAGAGTTTGACTAAGGATGAGATGACTGTTCTCACTCGCGAAACCCAGGCGCTCTTTCACAAGAATGGTTCCTGGCAGCAACAGCTCATGGTCGAGGTTGGAAGAATTCTCCAGGTCCGTAAGCTGTCAAAGTCTGTGGGGCAATCATGACCAAGGTTCTCGTGGCTGAGGACAATCCAGTTAACCGCGAATTGCTCCGCGAGTTGTTGGAGAACCGTGGGTATGCCGTAGTGGAAGCGCCCGACGGGCAAGAGGCACTCCGGATGATCGAACAGACCCATCCGGACATTCTGCTGCTGGACATCGGCATGCCGGTACTAGATGGCTTTGCCGTCATGCGCAAGATCCGGGAGAATCCCAGCTTAGCCACACTGCCGGTTCTGGCCGTTACCGCTTATGCCATGCAAGGTGACCGGGATAACGTCTTGAATGCGGGGTTCGATGGCTACCTCTCGAAGCCGATCAATGCGCGTGACCTCGCCAATGAGGTCGAACGCCTGTTGCGTAAACGAGAGGATCGAAATACCGCTCCGAGTCAATCGCCCGAGGACAAGGTAAGTGCGAAAACGCGGGCAGCAGGATCTGGCAAATAGCACAGGTTGCCGTTCTCGATCGTCTCAGCCGCTTATTCTTCTACTTCGGCGATGAATTTTCGGATCGACTGGTCATTTTGTGGGCTCACGTTCGTGAACTGGATTCCCTGTCGATTCTCTTTTGTCCAGACCACTGTGCCCATTGCCTCAAGCCGCACGCCTGACACCGGCAATTGGAATAACACTCGCACTGTATGCTTGGGCTGCAAGCCACCCGCTTCTACCTGCATCCCTCCTTGGCTGAGATTCCAGGTTACCCCGCGTATTGTTCGGGAACCCACCGTGCACATCACCTCGGTTTGGATGGGAACACGCGTGTATCGGCGTCGATTCTCCAACATCCCGCCACGCACGGTTCGGAACAAGATACTCAACTTTTGCCTGTCCACTGGTTTTTGAAGATAGAAAGTTGCTCCGATCGTGAACGCCTGTTGCATGGTGTCTCTCTGGTCCCGCCCAGTCACGATAACAATCGGTGTGGACTTATTCCAGGAGGACTTGCGTATTAGACGTGCCAGATCGAAACCATGCAGATTGGGCATCTCCAAATCCAGGAAAATCCCATCGAATCTTTCCTGATTCACCAGGCCAGCTGCTTTCTGGCTATCGCTGACCGGACGCACCTCTGCCTCAAGAGAGGTGAAAACCTCGGTCATGAATTCCAAGCTTGCGATGTCATCTTCCACGATAAGGAGTTTCAGCGACACCATGCATCTATCCTCCTCTAGACGCAATCTCGCCCACCATTATACGTTGCGCGTCAAAGCCACCGTCAACAGTTGCAGACATAAAGGTCATGCAGGAATTGCTTCGCCACGCGTCCACTCGCGTGACATTGGACACGTATACACAAGCTGTTACGCCGGCCAAGCGTGTCTTGATCGTGCCCAGAGGGGCTCCAGTTTTTGCGGCGATTTCCGAATGCGTGAGCCCCTCAAAATGCGCCATCTCCAGCGCCGATCTCTGAAGCTCCGGCATCTCACCAAGTTTACGGCGAATTTTCTCCATACTTCAGCGAGTTTATCTCCGCAGTTAAAGTGCTTCCGATCGGCTCACTATTCTCTGCAGAAGAACTCGTTTGTGACGAATCCATTCCGCCCGGCGTGCGCCTGCGTACTAACTATGAAAGCAGGCATTTCAAGGAGCGATCAATGAACAAGAAGATGGTTGTTTCGCTCACGAGTTTGCTGATTCTTGCCGCAACATTTGTGGTTGCGGGAGATCTGGACGCCGGGACTGGAAGTAGGTTGGGACGTGCTCCAGGGAAAACTGGAAACGGAACTAGCAAAAAAGGGAACGGCTCCGTGGAGACAGCGACGCTAGCCGGTCATTAGGGAGGGGGCGGACGTAATTTCGAGGGGAGCCCATCATCGATTCCCCAGTTATCGCAGCAATTTTTAGGGCGGCAATCCAGTGTGCAAGTGAGCTTGGACGGTCGATCTCCGATTCCGCCAAAAAAAAACGCCCCAAGCTCAAAGAGCCGTGGGCGTCAATCGAGCAGCCCTCCCCCGAAGCCTGCTCATTTACGAGCTTACTCGGGGACGCAGGAGAGAGGGAATGGCACTCACGTGGGGGCGGAGCATCCCGCGGCGACGGCTGCCGTACATGGTGCTAAGTGCAACGGGGACGTTGACTTACTAGAAGGTGGGCTGGCCTGAGATTCCACCCCCTTGCGACGGACGAAAGGGGTGGATTCAGGCGAAGGCTTGGCGTCTAGCCGTTGCCAACTTTAATCGGATTCTGGCCGTCCGGAGTAGCCCTCTCGTTGTTCTTCACGGGTTGTTGAGGGGCGGTGGCGTTAGAGGCGGTCGTTTCTTCGGTATTTTCTTCTGGCATCGGAATTGGTTTTGCTGCCATTTTGTAATTCTCCTTTTCAAGCTCCAACTATTTTTGTTTGGCCCGGAAGTTCGGATCCGCGAGCAGGCCGGCAAAGGCCGGATTCGTCCTAATATCCTCCACTGGATAGCCCTTGTCCAGCGCTTTCTCGATGTACTGAAGAGCCTGCTGACGGCGGCCGAGGTCCTCGTAGGCTTCGGCGACATTCTCCAGAACGTCCCGATCATCCCCGCGTAGCGCGAGGGCGGTTTGCAGGTGCCGGTCGGCCTCTTCTGGTAGTCGCTTCTTCGCGTATAGCAGACCGAGATAAGACTGGAGTTCCCCATCCTTGGGCTGGGTCCTGGAACTCGCTTCGACCAGAGCCAGCTCACGCTCGCGCGCGACAGCCGCTTTTCCCGGCTGGTTCAGGCGTTCGTAGGCAACCGCCAGATTTTCCCAAACCCGATAATTCTTGTCGTTCAATGCCAAGGCCTTTTCGGTAATTGCGGCGGATTCCGGATAGCGTTTTTCCTGGCTGTAAAGAAGTCCGAGGTTGGCATAAGCGGCGTAGGAAGGACTGAGTTCAATGGATTTTTTCAGCGCAGCTTCGGCTTGCGGAATTACTTTGGCGTCGCTCATACCGATGTATGCTGCTGCCAGATTGCTGTACACCTGCGCGTTGTCGGGCGTCAGGTCAATGGCCCGTTGATATTCGCCGACGGCTTGCGTGTAATTCCCTTGCTGGTCGTAGAAAAGACCGAGCGCGTTATATCCGACCCAGTAGTCGTTGCGCAGAGCGATGGCTTTCTGGAAGGCTGCTTCCGCATCCTTCATGCGACCGGCCTTTTCATAGGCGACCGCAATCCCGTTCAGCGCGTCGGCATCGCGTGGGTTCAGGTCGAGGGCATGCTGGAATTCCTGCGCCGCCAAGTCGTATTTTCCGGAGTCGTCGTGAATGCGCCCCAAAGTGACATAGGACGCTGGAAGGCGGTTGTCGAGTTCGAGTGCGCGCTGGCAATTCGCGGAGGCTTCTTCGATCCACTTGGGGTTCGGATCGACGACGTATTTCAGTTGATAAGCTTGTCCCAGGGCTGCGTAACCCAAGGCAAACCGCGGGTCCGTTTTCACCGCGTTATCGAGTGCGGTAAGTGCGAGGTCGAGGTTCTCCGGCTTGTCGTAGCGCTGCATGTAGCCGAGAGCGCTCAAATAATCCTCATAGGCGGCAGGAGTTACCGTGCCTCCCGTGTCCCGGAGCATGGCAGCGGTGACTTTGATGTGCATCAGCCGCGCCAGGCGAGCAATGGCTTCATCCTGCAGCGACGCGAGATCCCCGGCGCGATCTTCGAGAGCTACCGAGCCGATCTGCCGAAGATTCTTCGTGTCAATGAGATTAAGGGTAAGGTGAATGTCTTTGCCTTCGCGCGCAACGGTCCCTTTCACCGCCAAAGTGGCGCCGAGCTCCAGTCGCGCCGACGAAGGATCCATAATTTTCTGACGCCGCACTTCGCTAGCCGGGATGACCCACAAGCTCTGTTGGCCGACATCGAGATTACTCAGGCGGCTGGTGAGGCTGTCCATTAAGCCCTCCGAAGCCGCTTCATTTGCAGGGTCGCCGCCGACATTCTCGAAGGGCAAGACAGCGACATGATCTTCGCGATGGCTGAAGACGCCGGCAAGCCGCGCTCGTACAGAAGGAATGAGCGAGACTGTCGCCAGGACAACCGCCAAGACAATGGCCACCGCGCCCACTCCCGCTAACCACCAGAGCGTTGCTCCCCGGTAGCGCTTCGCCGGAAGCAGCATCTGGCTGGAGGCCCGCCCAATGCTTTCCCGTAGAGCCGCGGAAGTGCGGGAGGACCGGGCCGGCTGAGATCCGGACGCCAGGTTACTGCGAAAGGCTTCGAGGTCGGCAAGCATCTCGCGGCAAGTGCGATAACGCGTGGGAGCGTCTTTAGAAAGCGCATGATAGATGATGCCGCGCAGCTCGATGGGCACATCCTCGGGTAATTGCGGGGCCTCGTTCAGGATGGCTACGATCGTCGCCGGAGCCGAATCGCGGTGAAATGGGTTACGCCCGGTAGCCATCTCCGCCATTACGACACCCAGCGCCCAGATGTCAGTCCGCTCATCGAGCGGTTTGCCCAGCGTCTGCTCGGGAGACATGTATCCCAGAGTGCCCGAGGTCACGTGCGACTGCGTGCTCAGAGAGCTCGAGGAGGCGCGGGCCAGACCGAAGTCGACGATCTTTACCACGTTCTGATGAGTAATGATGACGTTCGAAGGCTTGATGTCGCGATGCACCACCGTGCGCGCGTGAGCTTCGGCGAGCCCACTGGCCATCTGAATGGCGTAATCAGCCGTTTGTGTTGGAGGCAGAGCGCCGCGGAGAAGCTTGTGGTAGAGCGTTTCACCCTCGTAATAGGCCATCACAATAAACGCGCGCCCGTCAGCGGTCTCTTCAATTCCGTGGATGACGCCGATGTGGGGGTGGTCGAGCGAAGAAGCGGTGCGGGCCTCGCGCAAAAAGCGATCTTTTTCGGTGTTGGCCGTCACCAGTTCGTGGGGAAGGAATTTCAGCGCCACTGTTCGCTGCAGCTTGAGGTCGAGCGCGCGGTACACGACGCCCATACCGCCGGCCCCGGCAAAACCGAGGATCTGATAATCCCCTACACGGTCGCCTGCGGACAGTGTCGTAACACCATTAGGCACGCTCTGCTCCCAATCCTGATCCGCCGCCGTGGCGCGAATAGGCTCTATCACGGCCCACGGCAAATTTTTTTCAGTGCGGTCATGTTACGACAGCGGGCAGCCAGGCGCAATGACGGGCAGCGCACGCGCCCGACATCGCCGTGCGCGCTGAACGCCACGAAAGCGTGGTGGGAAGAGTCGGCTTGAGCCTGCTGCCAAATTGTGTTCTCATTGATGAAGAATAGCGCGGCCCGTGGGGTTCATCTACGCGCTTTAACCTCAACCCTCAACCTCATGTTTTGAGCGGAACACCAGAGGAGAATAATCATGAAAGCCGCAAACTACATTCCCAAAGGATACAACACCATTACGCCTTACCTCGTGATCAAAGGCGCCGCGAAAGCGATCGATTACTACAAGAATGTTTTCGGAGCCACAGTAGTTGTGCGCATGGATGGTCCCGACGGCAAAGTCGGCCATGCCGAGATGCAAATTGGCGATTCGCGTTTCATGCTGGCCGACGAAAATCCTCAGATGGGCAACCGCAGCGCCGAGACCATCGGTGGTTCTCCGGTGAGCATGTATGTGTACCTTCCCGATTGCGACAAAATTGTCGACAAGGCGGTCGCGGGAGGAGCGAAAGTCCTGAAACCGGTCGCGGATCAGTTCTACGGAGACCGCTCCGGCTTCATTCAAGATCCGTTCGGACATCTCTGGGGCATCGCGACTCACGTGGAAGATGTGTCTGAGGAAGAGATGAAAGAGCGCATGAAGAAAGCGATGCAGGCCGCTTAAATACAGCTCTTGGCGGTTAGCTCTTAGCCGTTAGCCGGGCGAAGGAAGACTTGGCTAACGGCTTAAGACTTGGTAACGGCTAAAAAGAGCGCCCGATAGCGCTCCGCGGAAGGAGGGCCAGAATTTCATCGGCCCATCGGAACGCGCAGGATTCGTATCGGGGTATCGCTTTAGCGATACCGCGGCCTCCTGGAAATCAAAGGCCCCTTTCGGGGCTGGACATCCGTGAACACCGTATACTGGAGCCATAACCTAGAAAGGAAATCTCTCTATGCTTTCCGCTGGTAACCCTTTTCCCAATTTTTCGCTTCCCGACCAGGACGGCAAGACTACCAAGCTCTCCGACTTCGCCGGACAGTGGCTGGTGGTTTACTTCTATCCGAAGGACGACACACCGGGCTGCACCGCTGAGGGCAAGTCGTTTTCGGCAGCCAAGGCTGACTTCGACGCTGCCGGAATCAAAGTCGTCGGCGTGAGTGCCGACGATGTCACCTCGCACAAAAACTTCAGCACGAAATTTGCTTTCACCATCGATCTGCTCTCCGACACCAATTCCACCTTGATGAAGCAACTCGGCCTCGGACAAGCGGAATGGAAAGGAATGAAGTTCTGGGAGCGCACCAGTTTCGTGGTCGATCCCAAGGGCATCATCCGCAAGGTGTATGAAAAGGTAAACCCTGATGGCCACGAGAAAGCGCTGCTCGATGACATCCAGGGCATGAAGGCGAAGGCCGCCTAGCGGTCACTGTAGAGACGCGGCTTGCCGCGTCTCCTGCCGCGTGCGCCGTCAGATCGCAACGGGGAAGACGCGGCAAGCCGCGTCTCTACAGTTAGTTATTTCGCTAGCGGGTCGGTGGCGAATTCCGATCCGCTGCTGCCACCCCACGACTGGCGCAAGTTTCCGGCCAGCCCTTCCGCCATCACCGAGGGCAGCATCCGGCACAGCCGCGCGCGCAAGTCGCGGTAGCCCTGAGTGCCGGCAAAAAGGTCACTCATCAGATCGCGGAAGCTTGCACTTTGCGCGGTCAGAGACACCATCCGTTCCAGCACGCTGTCCCCGAAAATCTGCCCGCTATAGAAACGCTGCGACACACGCGCGGCTATCGTCAACTCGGCGAGCAATTCCTGTTCCAGGAGCGCCCCGTATTCGTCAGGCCGTCCGGCCAACAACGCGCCCGCGCACAACTCCGCAGATCGAAGCGCGTAGTAGAGACCTTCTCCCGTAATTGGATCGACCAGACCCGCACTGTCGCCAATCATGGCCCAGCCGTCGCCGCAGACTTCGAGCCTCTCGAACGTCTGGGCACGAAAGGATGGAAGAATGTGCGAGTAAAAGCGGGCGCCGTCCAGACAAAAGCCGTTCTCTTCGAGCCACCGCTCGAGTATGCGCCGCAACTCGGCAGTAGGCACTTCACCCATCTTGCCTGCGATCCCAGCGGAAACGTGATCCGCCCGGGGAAATATCCAGATGTAGCCGGTGATTCCTTTCAGAAACTGTATCTGCATTAGCGAACTCCAGCCGGGGATGAAATATCCCGCAGTGACCATCAAATCGCTCGGCGCAATCGCCGAGAGGAATTGCGAGCGGAAGGGATTGCGCGCACCAGCCGCCAGCATTAGGTACGACGCCCTGTATTCACGCTGAGGCGTCAGCAGTTGCCAGTCTTTTTCCCGGTCGGCTTTCCCGACTGCGCCGGTTCGCGTGATCCGCGTGACGCGCTCTTGATGCACCGCAACGCCGGCGCTCCGAGCTCGCTCCAACAGCAATCCATTCAGCGCCAGGCGCGAAAAGATCGCAACCGGGTATCGCAGGCGGAAGCGCACCCGCTGCCCCGACGGACTGATCAACTCGCAGCGGTCGATTAAATTGAGATTACTCTCGCTTCCGGCGTCCGCCAGGAACGGGTATTGCCGCAAAGCTTTGTAGGTGAGTCCGCCGCCGCAAGGTTTTTCCCAGGCGAGCTTTTCATCGAAGAGAACAACGTCCCGGCCTTCCGCCGCCAGCAGCGCGCCGGCCAGGGCGCCCGCAGGACCGCCTCCTACAATGGCAATAGCGTTGTGCTGTTGCGTTCGCATATTCGGAGGCTGCGGATTTTGCCACACAAAAAAAGAACTCGCCGATGGGCAGCAAACGCTGCCGCCACCGCTTTCGCGAGTTCTCGCTTGGGGTTGGCGAGTAGCCCCGCCAATTCGCGGGCTGCGGTTTACTGCAGCGTGGTGGCGCTGGTCAGCCCCTGGTAGATGAACAATCCCGCAATGATCAGGATCATGACCCCGGACAAGGCGCCGAGCACCTTGACGATCGGTGTAATCTTCCGCATCTTGGCCAGAACTTCGGTTTGGTCCTTATGCATCTGGGATTCGGTGTCATGAAGGAAGATGGAATCGTCCTCGTGCATGCTGAGGGTGCTTTTGTAGATCAGGAGAATAATGAGGATGCCCGTCAGGATACCCCACGCGACAAGCAAGCCATACATAGGAGTCATACGCCACCTCGGAGCTGAGATCGAGCCAATTCCCGAAGTTGCCATGCTGCGCCGCAGCGAAACTTCGTGGTATCGCCGGCGTTCGGGTACGGCCCCCTGCTGCGGATGATTATAGACCCGTTGGCAAGAGGAGCGTGCTACTTCTTGCTTACCCGTCGCATCTAAACAGTGAATTCGCGGGGTTTCACCGGCTTCCGAAAAGCCTTGTCTAGCCGGTCGCAACCTTTGTTATACTAGTCTTTTACAAGGAGATAAACACATGGCAACGACCACCGTATCCGGAGTCAATGCACCCGAAATGCAACCCAAGACCACCGCACCCGTGCTGACCTCCGCCGCGATCGGCAAAGTTAAAGAGATCATGGCCTCGCAGTCGCCGGTTCCGTCCGGATTGCGGCTGTCCGTAGTCGGTGGCGGTTGCTCCGGCTTCCAGTATTCCATGGCCTTCGAGAACGGCGCCGGCATGATGGACAAGGTCTTCGACTTTGATGGACTAAAGGTTTATGTGGACGCCACTTCCCTGATGTATCTCGGCGGAGCGCATGTCGATTACGTCGAGACCCTGGAAGGCGCCGGGTTCAAGTTTGAGAACCCGAACGTGAAGAGCACGTGCGGCTGCGGTTCCTCGTTCAACGTCTAAGTTGTGATGTTGGAAGCTCGAGGTTGAGTCTTCTAGATCTAAACATTTCAGGTTTTAGCTGAAGCCCCGCGAGATGCGGGGCTTTTCAGTTGCAGGGATAGGGTGCGAATGCCAAATCTACTGTTGAGGCGGAGGCGGCGTCGGACTGGGATTTTGCTGAGGTTGCGGAAAGCCCTGGGTCATGCCACCGTTCGGCAGTTGCCCTTGCCCCAGGCCACCGGGTGGTAGGGTGATTCCTCCAACGCTGGGGCCGTTCAAGTTTGCCACCGGGGGTTGATTCGGATCAACCGGACCCACCAGCAGCCCTCCGCGATCGAACTGCGCTACATAGATAAAGAGCCAGTCGTTGTAATGGGTTTTGCCGGCGAATACGCGAACGGTCTTATCTTTCTTGTTCGTGCTGGCGACGCCCAGAATCGGCCCCCCGCCGAACGTCGGCCCGTTGAAGCCCGATCCGGAACTGGGACCTGTATTGGTATTCGAAGATGACGACCCAGACGAATTCGAATTTCCCGATGCATCCGAGTTGCCGGAAGAAGAATTGGAATCGCCACTTGCCGAAGTCTGGCCCGCCGCGCCGATTTGCTGAGCGCCACCTGCTTGAGCTCCTGCCAAAGCGCTAAGCGCTGCCGTGGCAGCGCCCCCAAGTGCGCCTGAAGCTGCTGCTTGTCCTAACTGTCCAGCTTGTCCCGGCGTGAGGTTCAATACCGGCCCACTGTTTAAGGTGATGTCCTGTTGATGCAGAAACTTGAAGTCCTTTTCCTTGCCCTTCGCGTCCCGGCTCATCGGATCCGTATAGCGCTTGCGCAGGAAACGGATGTTGTTGGTATTCTCCAGTTCCTCGACGCGCGATGGATACCGTCCAAACTTCTTATAGAAATGCTGGATGGCGCGCATGTACGCCGTGCCCCGGTGTCTCAACTCCTCTTCGCGATCGCGCTGGGCCTGCTGCTTCATGGCGGGAAGCACGGCCAGCAGCCCAATCGTGATCAGGGCTACGGCCAGCATCAGCGTGATCATCATGTAACCGCGCTGGCGAATTTGTAATTTGTGATTTGTAATTTGTAATTTTGGTGATCTCAAACCACGATGTCGCATAAACGGTTCACTCGCCTTCAAAACTACAAATTACCAATTACCAATAGAGTCGGGCCTCTATCCTGGAGCTCCTTGCATCAACGGCAGGCTCTGCCGGTTGTTGTTGATCACATCTTCCACGTCCACCGCTGTGGGCGAGATGTGCAGGACGCGATAGCGCCGGTCGACGATGTCGCCCTCAGCCGCGATAAAAATGTCCTCACCCTGAACCAGGAAGACTTTCTTCGTTTCGCCCGGCCGGTTGGCAAAGCCAAAAAACTTCAGCGTAATCGGCGGCGGCCCTGGAACCGGCGGCGGCACGTAAACGACAGGCTGGTCCGTAACGCCGTTTTTCTTCGGCTTTGGGATCACCGCCACCGAGTAAGGGACGAAAATATTTCTTCCGTTACCGGCGTACTTGATTTCCTCGCTCTGGCTGAGAAGCTTGAGGTCGAGAGTGGGATCCAGGCGGGGCGGAAGTGCGGGCACCATTTTTCCCGAAGCCGTACGTCTCATAGCAGGTTTGGCCGGCGCCGAAGCCAATTGCGCTGCTGCCGGCCCGGCAGCGGGTGACGAGGGCCAATACTCGTATGCCAACGCCAGGATCGCGATCCCGACCAACACCGCCAAGGTGATGAGCTGCGTCCGATTTTCGGTTCCCAGTTTCACTTAAGCACCAGACCGCAGATAACTATGCATGGTGATTTGCAACCGCACCGACCCCGCGCTTTCGCCGGCGAGATCCACGCTATCCACATCGATAAACAACTTCGAGCGTTCCAGCGTATTGATGAACCGTACCAGTTGCAGGTAGTCGCCGGTAAAAGTCCCCCCGATTTCGAGCGGAATTACACCCGAGCTCTCCGGCGCTTCTTCCTTATAGCTCATGTGCTGCATGGGGATCTTGTTGTCCGACGCCAGCTTTCCCAGTTCGTTCAGCAGTTCGGAATCGCTGGCGGCAAAGCGGTCCTTATAAAACTCGCCAATTTGGTCCTTGGCCAGCCCGATCTTCTTGTCCATGCCGCGCAGGGGCGTCACGTCGCGGTTCTTTTTCAGCAGTTCGATTCGCAACTGGTTCAATTGCTGGTTCCGCGAACTCTCCGAACCGACCAGAGGCGAGAACAGAACTCCGACCGCGATCACATCGGCGGCCAGCATCGCCCCGATCGCGATCTTCAACTTGCGCCGTGAATTTCCCAGGTCCGGCATTACTTGTTGCTCCTGGCGGTCGAGTCGGAAAGGTCGCTAACCACGTCGGGAACCGCATCGGGAACATAGATCGCGACCACCGAAGCGACCACGACGTTCGATCCGTTTCCTCCCTCCTGCGATTCCGACATCAGTTGCGCTCCTTGAAAATGTTTCGAACCCTCCATGCGATGGACCAGTTCGATAGCCGCGGAGCGGTTGTCGCCGGCCACTTTCATGTCCAGTTGCATTTGATTCTGCTCATTCAATTCCGGACGCAGCGAGACCACATGCAGGTTCGGCGGCATGACCTGTTCCAGATCTTCGAACACGCGCGTCCACGAGAAGGACTTGCGTTGAATCAATCCATTCACGAACTGCGACTGATCTCGCGTGCTGCGGTTGGCGGCCATATCGAGATAAGCCTGCGCCTTGGCCCGTTCGTTGTCGCGTTCCCCGATCTGGGCCTGCAGGCCCGCGATCTCCTGGCGATCTTTGCCCGCATTGCGCCAGTTGTTCACGGTGAAGCTCAGCAGAAGCACCGTCAATACGCCGAGCAGCCCTACTGCCAATCCCCAACGCCCCCAGAATTTTCGGGCATCTTCATAAGGCCGGGTCGCGAGATTGATATCGAGACGCATAATTCTCAGACAAAGGCGAAAACGCTTTTCGCTGTTCGCTTTTCGCCAAACCGCCGCCCTACGCTTTTAGCTAATAGCCAACAGCGAACAGCGGCTTACGCGGGCTACGAAATTAAAGCTCCCACCACTCCCGCCATGCGCCACCGCGGGACCGTCCCGGTAGTGGATCCGATCTGCGACGCCGTCACCAGATCCTCAACCACCGCGCCCGACTGGTTCTTCAACGCGGGCGCGGCGCCGCCCGATTCCGGCAGCCCCGCCACATACACTCGCTCTATGTTCAGGTTATAGGTGTCCTGGAAAAACACCACCGAGGGATACACTTCCTCCGCCAGTTGATCGCCGGTGATGGTCACGCCCCGCACATTTTCGAGCGTGCGGAACAGCAGCAGTTGTTCCTGATCGAGAATCGCGATGCTAATCGTGCGCGCGTCCACCTTGACTACCAGGGTCGGCCGTTCCGCGTCCGCGGCCCCCAGCGCCGCCAGCATCGACGGCATGATCACGCCCGGGCTGTAGCCCGCGTCGCGAAACGCCGACTCATATTCCTCCAGAACCGTATTCAGTACCACCGCTGCCACCGCCCGGACGCCTTTTCCGGATGCCTGGGCGTGATACGAAATCCGGGCACTGTCGGGATCGAAAGGCAGCGACTTTTTCAGCCGGAAGCGGACCACCGCTTCGGCCTCGTCCCGCTTGGCGGGAAGCGTTTCGAAATCAAGCAGGACAACGCGCACCGAGGTATCGGGCAGAATCGCGATCACGTCGCGCGAGCGCCCGCCAACGCTCCCCAGCGCGCTTTCAATCGCCTCCCGGACCGCCTTGCCGTCTCGCAGATTCGCTTCCATCAAATCCGGTACGACCGTGCCGGGCGCCAGTTCCCGCGCCGCCGCCGTCTCCACCATGCGTCCTCGATCGGCGGCGCGGCCGGCCAGCACGCGATCCGCTGCGATTTCGCAGGCCAGCGTCGGTCGACGATCGTGTTTGGAGCTAGAAACCATGGCTATTTAAGGGTTGCAACAAACCTTAATGATATCGTGCCCTTTCTTGTCGAGAATAGTTACCTCTGGGGATGCCAGGACTGAACTAATACCCTGACCGGATGACCGGAGTAACGCCGCCGTCCCGGCGGCTGTCCGGCGGGCGTCCTCGCCCGACGCCCCGAGGGCGGAGACGCCCCCGGGACAGCCGGCAGGATGCCGGCGCTACTCGCTTTCAACGCCGCAAACGCGACGACGCGGTCACCGTATTAGCCCTCCGCAAAGGCTATTAGTCCTCAGCGCATGGTCTCGATAAAGGTGACCTTGTTGATCTCCTTCAAGGTGGTGGATCCGCCCCGCACCTTGTCCAGCGCCGATTCGCGCAGGAAGCGCATGCCCTCTTCGCGGGCGGCTTTCCGGATCTCCGACGTCGACTTCCGATCGAGAATCATCTCGCGAATGCGGTCGCTCAAATCCAGCAGCTCATGAATCGCCGTCCGGCCGTGGAACCCCGTCCCCGCACATTCGATGCAGCCCTGCCCTTCGTACAAAGGAACCTGCGACCATTGCACCGGATCCAAACCGCTTGCTTCGAGTACCTCATTCGGATAATGCACGGCGGTTCGGCAGGAATCGCAGATAATTCTCACCAGCCGTTGCGCCAGAATGCAGTTCAGCGCCGAGACAAAGTTGTAAGGCTCGACTCCCATGTTGAGGAAGCGCCCCAGCACGTCGACCACGTTATTGGCGTGGACGGTCGTGAACACAAGGTGTCCGGTCAGCGCCGATTGGATGGCGATCTGTGCCGTTTCGTTGTCTCGAATTTCGCCCACCATGATCTTGTCCGGATCGTGGCGCAAAATGGAACGCAGCCCGCGGGCGAACGTCAATCCCTTTTTCTCGTTGACCGGAATCTGCGTGATGCCGCGCAGTTGATACTCCACCGGATCTTCAATGGTGATGATCTTGTCTTCGTCGGTTTTGATCTCATTGATGGCGGCGTAAAGCGTAGTAGTTTTGCCGCTGCCCGTGGGCCCGGTGACCAGCACCATGCCGTACGGTTCCTTGATGTAGCGGCGAAAGCGGCGCAGATCGTCTACGTCGAACCCTACCACATCGAGCGAGAGCTTCTTGAACTTCTCGCTCATCGATTCTTTGTCGAGCACGCGGAGCACGGCATCTTCGCCATGGATGGAAGGCATGATCGAAACGCGGAAGTCGATGGCGCGCCCGCTGTACTTGACGCGGAAGCGGCCGTCCTGGGGCACGCGGCGCTCGGAAATATCGAGCTCGCTCATGACCTTGATGCGGGAAATGATGGTGGAGTGGTGCTCTTTGCCGATGGGCGGCATGGCGTTCGTGAGCACGCCGTCAATACGAAACTTGATGACCACCG
>Ga0182024_10014676_pt1 | contig 15115 bp, 14 predicted proteins | sample P32metaG_FD_120480 | JGI IMG/M metagenome (GOLD analysis project Ga0182024, IMG submission 120480) | Permafrost microbial communities from Stordalen Mire, Sweden - P3-2 metaG (Illumina Assembly) | ecosystem: Environmental > Terrestrial > Soil > Wetlands > Permafrost | place: Sweden: Stordalen... | reverse complement strand
GAGTAGGGCCCGTAGGAAGCGCGCACCGTAGCCGCGAGATCGAAGCGGCGCATGAGGGGCTTGGCGCAGTGGTGACCCGGTCGCACGCACACGCCGAACTGGTCGAGCACCTGGGCGACGTCGTGGGGATGCACTCCCTCGACGTCGAGACTGATGACGCCGCCGCGATCAGTGGTATCGCTCGGCCCAATGACGCGCACGCGACCTTGGAACTCCAACGCCAATCGCGTGAGCGAATCGCTCGCTAACGCGCGTTCGTGTCGCACGACGTTGGTCATACCCAACCCGTCAAGGTAAAGAACGGCGGCGTTCAGTCCGACCGCTTCGGCGATGGGTGGCGTGCCGGCCTCGAACCTGGTCGGTCCGTCGGCCGGCGTGTAGCCGTCGGTTCGCACGTCGGCGATCATGCCGCCGCCGCCGAGGAAGGGCGGCATCGAATCCAAGATGTCCTCGCGAGTCCAAAAGACGCCAATGCCCGTCGGTCCGAGCATCTTGTGGCCGGTGAAGATCAAGAAATCGATATCAAGCGCGACGACGTCGGTCGGCAAGTGCGCGACCGACTGTGCGCCGTCGACCGCGATCAAGGCGTCGTGACGATGCGCGACGCCAGCCAACTCGTTGATCGGATTAATCGTGCCCAAGACGTTGGACATGCCGGTGATCGAGACTAGTTTCACCCCTCGCATCAATTCATCGAGTCGCGAGAGGTCCAATCGGTAGTCGTCGGTCGTCGGGATGAAACGTACCTCGACGCCGGTCTGTTCGCGCAACTGGAACCACGGCACGATGTTGGCGTGGTGCTCCATTTCGCTGACCAAGACGACGTCGCCGGCGGTCAGGTTCGCGGCGCCCCAGGATTTGGCGAGCAAGTTGAAGGACTCCGTCGCGTTCTTCGTGAATACGACCTCGCCGGCGCCACCGGGGGCGTTGATGAACCGAGCCACCGCTTCACGTGAACCCTCGTACGCGGCGGTCGCCTCGCTGGCTGTTTGGTAGACGGCGCGGTGCACGTTGGCGTGTCGCAGTTGGTAGTAGCGGCTCATGGCGTCGATGACGGCGTTAGGTTGCAGCGAGGTCGAGGCGGTATCCAAATAGGTGATGGGGCGATCGAAGATCACGCGATTCAACTGCGGGATGTCCGCGCGAACCCGTTTGGCGTTGAAACTCGTCACGTGGTCACCGGTCGCCAGGCGTCGTAACCCTCGAGTTCGATGAGTTGGGCGAGCTGCGCGTCGCCGGTATGCACGATCTGTCCGTCGACCAAGATGTGCACCTGGTCGGGCTCGATCTCTTCGAGCAGTTTGACGTAGTGGGTGACGACGACGATGCCCATGCTCGGGTGTTCGCCGCGAACGGTCCGCACGCCCTTGGCGACCACGCGCAAGGCGTCGATGTCGAGACCCGAGTCGGTCTCGTCGAGGAAGGCGATCACCGGTTCCAGAAGGGCCATCTGGAGTACTTCATTGCGCTTGCGCTCGCCGCCGGAGAAGCCGTCGTTGAGGTGGCGCTCGGCGAAGGCCGGGTCCATGCCGAGCCGGTCCATCCATTCGGCGAGGTCGAGTCGAACTTCGAGGATGCTGAGCTCTTCAAGGTTCTTTCGAGCGGCGATGGCCTGACGCAAGAACTGAACGACCGAGACGCCGCCGATCGCTTCGGGATACTGAAAGGCCAGGAAAATCCCGGCGCGCGCGCGTTGGTCGGGTGACCATTTGGCGATGTTCTCGCCGTTCAACAGAATCTCGCCATCGGTGACCTTGTAGCCCGGGTGGCCCATCACGATGTTCGCCAAGGTCGACTTGCCGGCGCCGTTGGGACCCATGAGGGCGTGCACTTCGCCCTCACGAACAATGAGGTCGATGCCTCGCAGAATCGAAGCGCCCTCGGCCTCGGCGTGGAGGTTGCGTAGTTCTAGAAGGGGCGTCGACACGGTGACGAGCCTAACGGCCCACTTCTTGCGACTGACCAGTCTCTACCAGCCTCGTTCGACCCATTCGTCGATATGAGGCCGCTCGTTACCGATCGTTGACTCCATACCGTGACCGGGCCAGATTGTCACGTCGTCGGCGAAGACGCCGAAGATGCGCTCGTCGATCGAGGTGATGATCGTCGCGAAGTCGCGGGCGTTGTGGTTGGTGTTGCCCGGTCCTCCGGGGAAGAGGGTGTCGCCGGTGAAGAGCATCGGCGTCTCTTCGAGCGCGAAGCAGATGCTGCCCGGCGTGTGACCCGGGGTGTGCAGGGTGCGCAGGCGAAGGTCGCCTACCTGGTGGACGATGTCGTCGTCGAGCAGGTGGTCGTAGCTCGGCAGCATGCCGGCGTCTTCACGGCGCACCCACACGTCGATGCCGGCCTCGCGGACTGCTTCCACGGCGCCGATGTGGTCCCAGTGGCCGTGCGTCTCGAGCACCGAGGTGACACCGAGTCGGCTCGCCACGCGCAGCAGTCGATCGTGTTCGTTCGCGGCATCCAGGAGAGTTGCCTCCCCGGTTCGTTTGCAGCGCACGACGTACACGTTGTTATCAATCGGTCCCACCACGAAGCGGTGCACCTCGGCGCGGCCATCTGACCAGACCAGTTCGACATTGTCCACGCTCCACAATGCCACTTGGTGGGCCCGGGCCAACCTTGAGTAATGTCGAAGTGCCTGGGATTACCGTCCGGTACGCAAGGAAGAGGACTGCGATGAACTTTGGATTCAGCGAGGAGCAAGAAGAGCTCCGCAAGATGGTGAAGCGTTTCCTGGAAGAGAAGTCGCCCGAATCCGAAGTACGCCGTTTGATGGCCACCGCCGAGGGGTACGACACGGCCGTCTGGGATCAGATGGCCAAAGAGCTGGCCCTGCAGGGTCTCGGCATTCCCGAAGAGTTCGGCGGGCAGGGCTACGGCCCGGTCGAGCTCTACGTCGTGTTCGAAGAGATGGGCGCCGCGCTTTTCTGCTCGCCGTATTTCTCGACCGTGGCACTGGCCGCCAACGCGGTGCTCTTCGTCGGCACCGCCGCCGACAAGGCGGCCTACCTGCCCGGCATCGCGTCGGGCGAGACGATCGCGACGGTCGCGCTTACCGACGACGCCGGTCAGTGGGACCTGACCACGACATCGACGACAGCGAGCGCGTCGGCCGACGGCTTCGTGCTGAACGGCGTGCGTAGTTACGTCACCGACGGCAACACCTCGTCGATCATCTTCGTGCCGGCCATGACCGCCAAGGGCCTCTCGCTCTTCGCGGTCGAGGGTGACGCGAAGGGCGTGGTGCGCGAATCGTTGGCGACCATGGACCAGACGCGCAAGCAGAGCCGCATCGTCTTCAGTGACGCCCCGGCCAAGCTCGTTGGTGGGGAAGGTGAGGCGCTGGCCGGGCTCGAGACCACGCTCCAGGTAGCCGCCGCCGCCCTGGCCGCCGAACAGGTTGGTGGCGCGCAACGGGTGCTCAACAACGCCGTGGAGTACGCCAAGACCCGAGTGCAGTTCGGACGTCCCATCGGATCGTTCCAGGCAATCAAACACAAGTGCGCCGACATGCTCTTGGACGTGGAGTCGGCCAAGTCCGCCGCGTACTACGCCGCGTGGGCCGCCCAGGAGCGCAACGACGAATTGGCGATCGCCGCGAGCCTCGCGAAATCGTTCTGCTCCGAGGCCTATTTCCACTGCGCGGCGGAGAACATTCAGATTCACGGCGGCATCGGTTTCACATGGGAACATCACGCGCACCTGTACTTCAAGCGCGCGAAGAGCTCGGAGCTGTTCTTGGGCGACCCCGCCTACCACCGCGAACTTCTGGCTCAGCGCCTGGGCATCTAGCTCGGTGCTCGCCCACGAGCAACTCCAGAGCGGTTCGTCGCTGTTGGATCTTCGAATCGCCACGTCGAGCGCGAGGCCGTTAGCCAGTCACGTGCTGATCGTGGTGCACGGGTTGCCGCGCGCGATGGGGATGGGTCGCCAGGCGGCCGGACTGTTGCCGGAACTGGCCGAGCACTTGGCGACCGAGTCGGGTTGGATCGTGGTGACCGGCACGTTCTCGGGGGTGGGCGGTAGCACGGGGACCTTCTCGGCGACGCAGTGGCGGGCCGACCTCCAGACGATCCTCGAACGCGTCGACGAGGGGGAGCGGCGCATCTCCTTGGCCGGCTTCGGTTTCGGAGGCGCGCTCGCTCTGGCGACGGCCGCCGACGATGAGCGCATTCGCGGCGTGGCGACGTTCGCCACGCCCGCGCACCTGGAGCCGTGGTGTGGCAGCGCTGAGCATTTTCGACGCGCGGTGCAGGTCGCTGGGGTGGTCGGTGACGAACGCGATCTGTTGCCGGCCGAGCAACTGCGCGACGACGTCTTCGCCATCGATCCGTTGGTGTCGATCGCCAAGATTCCGCCGCGTCGACTGATGGTCGGCCACGGGACCGAAGACATCGAGATCCCGCACTCCGACGCCCGTGACCTCGTCGCGGCGGCCGAGGGTCGGGCCGAACTTCGATTGATCCAAGGCGCCGGTCATCAACTGCGCGCCGACCCGCGAATGGTGGCGACGTTGTTAGGTTGGCTCGACCGGCACCGCTGAGAGCGCCGCATCCAGTTCGTCGCGGATGCGCCGCGCCGCTTTCTCGGGATTGTTCGACTCGACGAGGGCGCGAACGACGACGAAGTGTCGAAGTCCCGCCACGACCAGCTCGGCGATGTTCTCGGCGTTCACGCCACCGGTGACGAAGACGGGCCGGTCGCTTCGGGCTTGGCTGGTCGCGGCGTAGTTGACGCCGGTGCCCGCGCGCCCCGGTTTGGTGGGCGTGGCGATGATCGGTCCCGCACTGAAATACGTTGCCGACTGATTGAGCGCTTCGTCGAACTCGATGGAAGAGTGCGTCGACAGCCCCACGATCGCCTCGGGGCCGAGTAACTCGCGACAGTGTGACACGCTGACGTCTTCTTGACCCACGTGCACGCCGTCGGCGCCGACCTCTAGGGCCAACTCCGGTGAGTCGTTCATGATGAAGGGCACGCCGAAATCCCGACAGATGGGCACCATGAGCGTGGCGTCGGCGATTCGGATCTGGTCGTCCAGGTCCTTTTCTCGCAGTTGGACGACGTCGACGCCTCCGCGAAGGACCCCGGGTAAGAAGGTCGCGAGGTCGTCGCGATGTCCAACGCAGAGATAGAGATGACGTCGATCGAGGCGGGACACCAGGTCCACACTAGGAGTCGCTCGACTTGGAGCGCGGTACGGCAGAATGGTGAGATGCAGATACCCGCCAAGACCGAGTACGCCATCCGAGCGCTGCTCACCTTGGCGGCGAGCGACGTGTCGGTGAGCGCGGAACACCTGGCCCAGGAACAGAACCTCCCGGCCAAGTTCCTCGGCGCGATCCTCTCGGACCTTCGCCGCGGCGGGCTGGTGACCAGCCAGCGCGGACCGGAAGGCGGCTTCAAGTTGGCCCACGGCGCCGACCAGATCTCGATCGCCGACGTCGTTCGCGTGGTCAGCGGTCCGATGGCCGGCGTGCGCGGCATGCGGCCCGAGACGCTGGTCTACGAGGGCGAAGCCACGCACCTGCGCGAAGTCTGGATCGCGGTGCGCGGGGCCCTTCGAGAGGTGCTCGAACACGTGACGCTCGAGCAGGTCCTTCGCGGCGAACTGCCCGACGCCGTGACGCGCTTCACGACCGAATCAGATTCGTGGGTCACCCGCACCATATGAGGCAGATTCATACCGACGGCGCCTGTCGCGGCAATCCCGGACCGGGGGGCTGGGCCTGGGCCGAGAGTCGCGACAGTTTCGCTAATGGCGCCGCGGCGCACACGACGAATCAGCGCATGGAGGTGATGGCGGTCATCGAGGCGTTGCGCGAGAACACGGAGAGCCCGATAGAGATTGTGAGCGATTCCTCGTACGTCGTGAAGTGCTTCAACGACAAGTGGCACGTCGGGTGGCTTCGTCGGGGCTGGAAGAACTCCCAGGGAAAGCCGGTCGCCAATCGCGACCTGTGGGAGGAGCTCTTCGCGATCGTCCTCGACGGAAAACGCGACGTGCGCTTCTCGTGGGTGAAGGGCCACTCGGGCGACGCGATGAACGAGTTCGTGGACGTTCTCGCCACCGAAGCGGCCGACACCCAACGGGGTCGACACTCGTAACTAAGCAACCAACACGAATTGGCGAAGAACCAAAACATTAGGATTCCCCCCGTGGTCATTCACTACGAGATTGAAGGATAAGACGTGACTAACGAGGCCCAGCAGTTCGATGTTGTCGTCATCGGAGGTGGCCCCGGCGGCTACGCCGCCGCCCTCTACGGTGCATCGGCCGGGCTGAACATCGCCATCGTCGAGCGCGACAAGGTCGGGGGAACGTGCCTGCACCGGGGCTGCGTTCCGGCCAAAGAGTTCCTCGAAACGGCGCACGTTCGTCGAACGGTCGAGCACGCCAGCGAATTCGGCATCACGACCAAGGGAACGACGGTCGATTTCGCGGTGAGCCAGAACCGCAAAAACGAGATCGTGGATCGCCTCTTCAAAGGTCTCTCGGGCCTCTTGAAGGGCCGCAAGGTCACCATCTTCGACGGCACCGGACGACTCGAAGCCGACGGAACAGTCACGGTCGTTGATGGCGCCGACGCCGGCGTGATCGCCAAAGGCGCCAACGTCATCCTGGCGGCCGGTTCAGTGCCGCGCACACTCCCGGGATTCGACGTCGACGGCACCACCGTCGTCACGTCCGACGAGTTCTTGGACCTCTCCGCGTTGCCGTCGACCGCGGCGGTCATCGGCGGGGGCGCCATTGGCTGTGAGTTCGCGTCGCTGCTGGCCGACATGGGTACGACCGTCACGATCCTCGAAGCGCTGCCGGCGATTCTCACCGGGTGCGACACCGAGGTGGCCAACGTCGTCGGCCGTTCCTTCAAGAAACGCGGCATCGAGATTCGCACGGGCGTCACGATCACCGGTCACACTCCCAAAAAAGGATCCACGACCATTGCGATCGAGGGCGGCGATGACGTCACCGTCGACATGGTCGTCATGTCGGTCGGACGCCGACCGCGTACCGAAGACCTGCTGGCCGACGGCACCGGCGTGGAGATCAATGACCGCGGCTTCGTGGTGGCTGACGGACACCAGCGCACGGCCAATCCCCACGTCTACGCCGTGGGCGACGTGGTGGCGAACACGCCTCAGCTCGCGCACGTTGGTTTCGCCGAAGCGATCGTGGCGATCAAGAGCATCCTGGGTGAGCCGAGCGTCCCGGTCGACTACGACCGCGTGCCGTGGGCAATTTATTCCAACCCCGAGGTTGCGTTCTGCGGTCTCACCGAGGCCAGTGCCAAGGAGAAGGGTTACGAGGTCGTGGTGAAGAAGGACCCCTTCGGCGGCAACAGCCGCGCGCAGATCATCGGTGACACCGAGGGTGTGGTCAAGATCATCGCCGAAAAGCGCGCCGACGGAACCGCCGGCCAGATCCTCGGCGTACACATGGCCGGTCCGTGGGTGACCGAGCAACTGGGTGCCGGATACTTCGCCGTCAACTGGGAGGCCACCGCCGAAGAAGCGGCCGCTCTGATTCAGCCGCACCCTTCACTGTCGGAGACCTTCGGCGAGACCCTGATCGCGCTCGCCGGTCGCGGTCTGCACGTGAGCTGACATCTCATTCGGCATTACGAGGATCAAATACACGATGGGGGATCGGCTAGTACCCGTGCCTCAGAGGTGCCGCGATAAGAGTGGCTTCGGCATTCGTGGGGATTCCGAAGGGAGACGTGAAGAGACCCGACTTCGCGCAATTCGTAGTAATCAAACCAACTTTTGCGCCGGTAGAGTCGAAGCCATGGCAGACGTCACGATTCGCATGTATCCCTTGGGAGCTCCCGAGAGGGTAGGCAAATGACCGACGACATGATCCTTCATTCCCTCGAAATGTCTGCGTCCAGGACGAGAAGCCACACTGGACGGATGATCCTCGGAGGAGCGATTGTTGTCGCCATCGCCCTTGGAGTATTGCTGTACGTCGACAAAAAGAGTCCAGTTGACACCGACGTCAAGGCCTATTCCCACACCGGTGTCGTCGGGGCGCGGGGTCTTGCGGCACAGGGAAAATACGTCTGGATAGCGGACGTCGGTGTTCTCCCACAAGGCGCAACGGGTGTCAATCATGGTGAGAAGGTGGTGCGAGTTGATGCCGCCACCGGAGCCACCACGTCCATCACTAGCCCGCTCTTTTCTGTTCCTTTCGCGGTGACGACGTCGCCACACGTGGTCTGGGTATTGAACGACGGGTTCGTCAATCACCGGATTTCGATCCTTCGTATCAATGAGGCGACCTTGGCCGTCACGAACGTCAATCTTTCGACGCGTCTAAAGTACGCGTTCAATTACAGCCAGGGTGGGTACGTGATGGCTGGCGGTTATTTCTGGATTTCGACGACCGAAGGAATCGTTCGGGTGAACACCACGACGTTGGCGGTCTCATTGATCACGTCACCTTTGCTTTCGGGTGGGCCCTACGGAGCCGACATGGTTGCGGACGCGCGCTACGTATGGCTTAGTCAGGCAGTCTCCCCAAATTTCCTTACGAGTTCTAAGTTCTTGGTTCGCGTTTCTATAAACACCGGGGCCGTGACGAAGGTCATCTTTCCTGGTTACATAAATGGAACGCCGATCGCCGATGACGGAACCTATCTATGGGTGGAAGACGCCGTGGGTCTCCAACGATTCAATCTCAAATCTGGGCGAGAAACCCTGATCGTCCTTCCCGACGATGTCGGTCTCTCAGGTTCGCCGAGCGGGCTGGATGCCGTGGCGAATGGCAACGTCTACCTCGCCGCGAACATCAATGAGAGCAACAGTCAAGGAGCGATTGTTCGCGTCGGAGTCGCATCTGGGCGTGTCTCGATTGTGTCATCACCTTTCATTCAGTCTCTAACCGGGGTGACGGCGGCCAATGGAGTTGTGTGGGCTGACAATTTGCCCGGCAACAAGGTTCAACAGCCGGTATTGGTGCGCCTGTCATGACGGATGTCACACGTAATAAATGTCCCTAGAGAATGAGGGGACAGGTTTATTGGCTCTCCGGATCTAAGCGGGGTCGCGGGATCCGGACGGCGTTGCCTGCAGACTGTGCCAACGGCGTTTTGTGCGGCTCCGGTTGGTGGCGTAATGCACTTCGGTCGGGCAATCGGCTCGGCGCCTGTGGCACACTGTGCGCCATGAACGAGACGTCTGAGATCATCGGCCACCGCGTCCTCGTCGACGGGATGATGGGATCCGGGAAGAGCACGTATGCACGTACGCTCGCGGCAAGGACTGGTTTACCGGTGATTCACCTCGACGTTTATTACTGGAAACCGGGATGGGTGCGACCGTCGGACGATGAGTGGCGAGAACGGCAACGCGAGCTGCTCGCTGGCGAAGCTTGGATCATCGACGGCAACTACAACGAGACGCTCGCCCTTCGGCTCGAACGCGCAGAAACCGTCATCTTGCTCGATACTCCTTGGTGGTTGTGCGCGAGTCGCGCGTTTGTGCGCGGGCTTCGCAAACCGGTTGGCGAGATGCCCGAGGGTTGCCAGGACTCCCTCAACCGACGTTTGCGCGACGAGTGGGGCGGCGTTGGGAGGATTTGGCGCAACCGCCGCTCAGAACCCGCTTACGCACTCTCCGAGATCTTGCGGCACGGGTCTCATGCGTCAGTGCACGTGCTGCGTTCACGGCGGGAGGCGAGGGCGTTTTCCGATGCGGTCTGCCTCTAGGGAGCGTCCGACGCCGCACGTTTCGTCGTGATGAACCCGACTTTGGCACCGGTACAGTTGATGCCATGACAGACGTCACGCTCCCGTCGCTCGGTGAATCGGTCACCGAAGGAATCATCACCCAGTGGTTCAAAAAGGTGGGTGACGTGGTCGCGCGTGACGAACCGCTCTTCGAAGTATCGACCGACAAGGTTGACTCCGAGATGCCTTCGCCGGCGGCGGGCGTCTTAACTCAAATCCTCGCCGAAGAGGGCGATACCGTGAAAACCGGTTCGCGTGTTGCCGTCATCGAGGAGTCCGGTACGGCGACGCCGAGCGAAACGAGCGCGCCGATTGACGACGAACCGCGACCGCAAACGGTCGCGGTTGTATTGCCGTCAAGTCCACCGCCAGTCGGCACTGAGGGTGATGACACGGCCAATGGCATCGTGGTGTCGCCGGTCGTTCGAAGGATCCTTGCCGACGGTGGCGTTGAGCCCTCGACCCTCCAGGGCAGTGGTCCGGGTGGGTCGATCACCCGACGTGACGCCGAGAAGGCTGTCCTGGACGGTCCCACCGAAGAGTTGGTCGTCGCCCTTTCTAACGGTCGACGTCGCATGGGCCAGCACATGGCAGTCTCGGCCCAGGTCACCCCACACGGATTCGTAGCCATTGAGGTCGACGGCGCCGTCTTCGCCAAGCTCGACGCGCTGGGTCGCTCGACGCACGACGGCGTCGCGATCACCGACGAAATGCTGGTCAGCCTGGCCGCCGTAAGGGCCCTAGCGGAGTTCGAAATTCTGAATGCGACGTTCACTGGTGAGGAGCTCGTCGTGCACCGTACGGTCAGTCTCGGTCTCGTTCGATCGGTGGCCGACGACGGCATGCTGGTGCCGGTCGTCCACGCCGCGGCGGGTTTGACGCTCCGCGCACTCGCACGTCGCGTGAGTGAACTTGACGAACGCGTCGCCTCTCGTCGTCTCACGACCGATGATCTCATGGGCGGCACCTTCACGGTGCTTGGTGCACCGAGCGCCCACACCCTATGGTCCCAACCGATCATCATTCAGCCCCAGGTCGCCGTGCTCTCAGTGGGAGCCGTGCGCGAGGTGCCGGTCGTGGTCACTGAAGGTGACGCCGTCACTCTCGGCGTCGGACGTCGACTCGTCCTGGGTCTCACCTTCGACCACCGGATCTGTGAACCGGTGGTCGCGGCGAACTACCTCGAACGAGTCGGTCAGTTGCTGGCGGGACTCGACGTCGAGGGCGAGCGCTAGATGTTGCGCCGACGCCACCTCGGGCGGATCTCCTTCGCCGAGGCCAATGACTTCCAACGCGCGTTGCTCCAGTCGAGTGACGACTACATCTTGGTGTTCGAACACCCACCGACCTACACGCGAGGCATCCGGACTCAGGAAGAACACTTCTTGGTCCCACCGGAGTCGCTCAACGCGGTCGTTATCGACGCCGACCGCGGCGGGGACGTCACGTATCACGCGCCCGGTCAGGTCGTCGCGTGGGCCATTGTCACAGTTGATGATGATCCGTCGGCCGGCAAACTTCACGTCACCCGCTTGGAAGACGCCGTCATTGCGACCGTGCGTCATTTCGACTCTCAGGGCCGACTGGGTCGAGTCGATCGGCTGGACGGCTATCCCGGTGTCTGGGCCGACGTCGACGGTCTGCCGTCCAAAATCGCCGCGGTCGGCGTGCGAACCGAGAGAAATCAACTCGGGCTTCGCCGAACGCTTCACGGTGTCGCGTTGAACGTCGACATCGACATGGAGGGATTCAAGGCCATCGTCCCCTGCGGCATCGCGGACAAGCCCGTCGCTTCGATGACGTCACTCGGCCTCGAAGTCAGCGCTTTGGACGTCGACGAGCGCCTCGGGGTCGAACTGGAAGAACGTCTCGGGGGACCAGCCCGCGTCGCGCGTGTCGAACGAAGTGCGGCGTCGATCAGTCCCGAGCGACCGATGTTGCGACGACTGCGCCGCGCCGGCGTCGATCCCGAGGCGGGCGTGCCGATTCGCAGCCGCAAGCCCGAATGGTTGCGCAGTGAAGCCCACATGGGCGAGGAGTACCAGTCGTTGCGCACACTCACCGAAGACCTTCGACTGGTGACGGTCTGTGAGGAAGCGGGCTGCCCGAACATCTTCGAATGCTGGTCGGCCGGGACCGCGACGTTCATGGTGAACGGTGAACGCTGCACACGGGCGTGCGGCTTCTGTCTCATCGACACACGAAAGCCCTTCGCCCTGGACCCGACCGAACCCGAACGAGTCGCCGAAGCTGTGGTGCGACTGAAACTGGCGCACGCGGTCATCACCTGCGTGGCGCGCGACGACCTAGCCGACGGTGGCGCTGGAGCGATCGCGACGACGGTCCGCGCGATTCGTGAGCGCTCACCCGACACCGACGTCGAAGTACTCACCAGCGACCTCAAGGGCGACGCGACGTCGTTGCAACTGATCATTGACGCGCAGCCCGACGTCTTGAACCACAACGTCGAGACGGTCGCTCGGTTGCAACGCGCCGTTCGACCGAGCGCCGGGTACCTACGCTCACTTACCGTCCTGGCGCGCAGCGTGCGCGCCGGTCTCACCACGAAATCTGGGTTGATGGTGGGGCTCGGGGAGAGCGTCGACGAGGTCGAAGAGACGCTGGCCGACATGGCGGCCGTCGGGGTGTCCATCGCGACGATCGGCCAGTACCTGCGTCCGACCGCTGAACACTTGCCGGTGGCGCGGTGGTGGGAGCCGTGGGAGTTCGATGATCTCGCCGAACGGGGACGGCGCCTCGGTCTCAAGCACGTCCAGTCTTCGCCCCTCACTCGATCGAGCTATCACGCCCGTGAAGCCCTGAGTGACGCCACGCCGGTCGCGGCTCCCCGTCGTCGATAACAGCGCGTTTTCCGTTAACCAAGTTGGTGCCGAGCGGTCTCCGGGAGTTCGGGGGCGACCGTGCGAGATGTCAGGGGGTTATGGAATACTGCCGCTATGGCAAAACTTGATACTCACATAATTGGAATACCCAACTGGGTCGACGTCACTATTGAGACCGTCGAACAGCGCGACGCGCTCATGTCGTTTTTTACATCGTTGTACGGATGGACCTGGGAGGTGGGCGGCGAAGAAATGGGTCACTATTCCATCGCGATGTATGACGGCGCCCCAGTAATGGGTCTAGGGATCGGACCGGGCGGCGCGGGCGCGATGGTACCGTACTTCGCGACCGACGACATCAACGCCGCCGCCGCCAAATCGGCCGAGCTCGGTGGCACCGTCTTCATGGGACCGATGGAAGTACCCGAAGCCGGAACGATGGCGTTGGTCACCGATCCGACGGGAGCCGTCCACGGCCTTTGGCAGGAGGGCAACTTCAAGGGCTTCGGCGTCGCCTACGAGGCCAACGCTGTGGGGTGGTTCGACCACGCTTCCAATGACCCGGCCGCCGCCGCGGCCTACTACCAGGGGTTGACCGGTCACAGCGTGATCGAGCCGGAACCGGGAATGCGGGTGCTCACCGCCGGCGAGCAGTGGTTCGCCAGTGTCTCGGAGAACCAAGTTGACCAGCGAACGACCGCGCAGTGGAACTCGATCTACGTCGTCGAGACGTTGGAGGCGGCACGCAACAAGGTTCGCGAGCTCGGCGGCACGATCGTGCTCGAAGAGATGCCGGTGCCGGGAAGCGCGATCTCGGTCTTCGTTGAGCCGGTGATGAATACCGCGATCACGATCATGGGTGCCGGTAGTCACGAGTAAGACGCGTTGCGCGTTGCTTGATTTCACACGGCTTTGCGGACCACTGGAGAATTTGATGGTGCGTGGACACTTTTTCAGTTATCCCAATGGTAGAAACGGTCCGTAACGAGGGAGAAGTGTCCTTACGCGTTGAAAGGCAATGGGAGCGGGGCACCAGCCCCCGAACGAAGGAGTTACGTTGAAAGTTCGTACCAACCCTTTGCCCGGGCGGGTTCGAGGAGCAGCCGCCGGGGCCAAGGCGCTCGCCAAAGCCGCCGAGTCGTGCGCTAAGTCATTGGAATGAGCACGACCGAGTTGAAGAGTCCGTTGGCCCGAACGCTGCGCGCTCTGGTTGCCATGGTCGGTCTCAGTGGAATGATGGCGACCGCTTTCGTCGCCGCTCCGAGCGGTGCGGCGACGTTCAAGTGGGCGACCGTGAATCCCTACTGTGAATCGATGATTGCCGATCATCCGTCGCCGCCGACCAACGACAATGCCACTATGTATCACGCGTGGGCAAAGAAGAACTTGAAGTATTTCGAGCACCTCAAGTCCGAAGCCAATACGTCGATCGCCAAGAGCTCCTTGCGGGTGCTCGTCCCCATTCTCAAAGTCGAAGCAAAGGCGTCGAACATGAAGACGCTGGGGAACTACGTCCAGAGCCTTCAGGTGACCTGGGTTCGCGAGTGGACGGACTTCGACAAGACGGTCGTGGTCTGCGCGAAGTGGGCGGTCGACCTGCTCTAGCAACTCGTCGCCGATCGGTCACGCGACCGACGGGATGTCCAGTTACGCCACGAAGTACTTGGCCATCGGGTGAGAACAGATGATCGCGTCGGTCGTCTGTTCGGGATGAAGTTGGAAGCCCTCGGATACCGTGACGCCGATGCGCTCACTCTCGAGCAGTTGGGCGACCTTGGCGTTGTCGGTGAGATCGGGGCAGGCGGGGTATCCCCACGAGTATCGTCCCCCCCGGTACTGCTGACGAAAGAGTCCCGTCAACGTCGGGCCGTCCTCTTCGACGAAGCCGAGTTCGCCCCTGATGCGCTTGTGCCACATCTCGGCCAGTGCCTCGGCCATCTCGACGCCGAGGCCGTGCAGCATGAGGTAGTCGGTGTAGTGATTCTCGGCGAAGAGTTCCTGGCATCGCTCCGAGACCCGTGAACCCATGGTGACGAGCATGAAGCTGGCGTAGTCCAGGTCGCTGCTGTCGACCGATCGATAGAAGTCCGCGATGCAGAGGAACGGCGAGACTATTTGGCGCGGGAAGGTGAAGCGCGCGATCTCTTCAGTGCGAGTGTCGTCGCCGTAGAGAATGAGGTCATTGCCTTCCGAGGCGGCGGCGTAGTGGCCCCACACCACCTGGGGAACGAGGAGTGACTCCTCCTTGGCGATCGCCAACTGTTCGCGCAAGGCGGCGCTGACGCGCTCTTTGAAGGCCGGGTCGTCCTCCCCGTTCTCGGGCCGAAATCCCCACTGATTGCGAAAGAGCGCGGTCAGATTGAGGTACTCGCTGATCTCGTCGACGGACATGCCCTTAGCGACGCGACTGCCGAGGAACGGCGGCGTGAAGATGGGATTGTCGTCTTCGACGTCGGGGCTTCGACTCGGAAGCCCTTCGGGCACCTCGACGGCGTCGCCCCGGATGCGTCGAAAGACCTTGCGTTCGGAGATCTC
>Ga0182024_10014675_pt1 | contig 15115 bp, 8 predicted proteins | sample P32metaG_FD_120480 | JGI IMG/M metagenome (GOLD analysis project Ga0182024, IMG submission 120480) | Permafrost microbial communities from Stordalen Mire, Sweden - P3-2 metaG (Illumina Assembly) | ecosystem: Environmental > Terrestrial > Soil > Wetlands > Permafrost | place: Sweden: Stordalen... | reverse complement strand
ATTGAGGTTCTCCGGCCGGTACTCCGGCATGGCGTCCAATCTCATTTGCACGGTGTTGGACATCACGGCCTCCGGCGGGATGGTTCGATGTTTTGGAAAGCCATAGGGTATGAGCTTCCACTCATCGTGCTGGGGGCCGCTGGCGTTGCCCGAAGCCGGGGAGAGGTACTGGGCCTCCGCCTCGGGAGTAAAGAGAAGATCGCACCCTTTGGCCTTGTGTATCATCCAGCTAAGCGCGATGTCCGAGAGTTGCGACTCCGGGTAGCTCCCGCCGACGTCGCAATGGACGCCCGCGAACCAGACCTGCTGAAGCTGCTGGTCCTGGTTGCGAACCGTGTCATCCGGGGCCGTCCACAGCGTAGGCATAAATTGCGCGCGCCGCTCATCGATGCAGATCGCGTGGTATGCCTTCTGCACATTGGGATGGAGCGTCGTATCCAAAAACCCGTATTTCTTCTGGTCGAAGAGGCTGAAGAGCAGGCCGGGGATGCCAAGCGATCCGACGGTGTCCCACACGCCGACCATCCGCAGGGTGGTTTGCAGTAGTCCGTATTCAGCGGTCAAGACGTCCTGGAGCGTCTTTTTCTTGTCCTCGTCCGTTTCACGGTAAACATTGAAGATGTTTTTTACGGTTATATTGTCGAAGTTCCGAGTCGGAACACCGAACCTGGCGATCATGCCGGCAACACTGCGCGCCGTATAAGCCCCACGGCTGAAACCGAAGAGATAGATCTCATCCCCCGGATCGTGAACAGAGGAGAGAAACGAATAACAATCCTGGACTTTTTGAAAGAGCCCTTCCCCCATAAGGCCACCGGTCAGGTGGTCAATCGGCGAGCCGTCGGTGCCAACGCCGCTATCATAGTAACGAAGCTGCGCCGGTATCTCCTGCAACGCGCAGTAGATCTTGCGGACATTGGTGTCGCCAACCGTCGCGCCCACGCCGTGCGGCGTGTTCCAGGTGCCATCCGCGCAAAGTATGATTCTCTTCCCCATATTCGATCCTTGCTGCTTACGATCGAGATACATCTGCGGGCGCCGATTCGATTTCTACAGCCGAAAACAGAGGACTGTTCCTGGTTGGTTCGATTACTTGGCTGCCGGTAAAGCCAAGCTCCTGAAGACCGGCGCAGGCACCTCTCCGCAGAATATTCTTCAAGGCTCTCGGCGCTCGAAAGGGCAGCTTTTGCTACGGCCTGGATGATTTCAAGACAAGTATGCCACGGAACGGCTTGATCGCGTCAAACGGCCTGCACAAAGGCTTCGATACAGCGAGATGGCAGCGGGCAGCGCGGTGCTTTGCATTTCTCGCCGGCATCGGAGTCGAGTCATGCAGGTTTTCTGTCGTACCTGCCTACTCCGCTCGTACGCTGTTTCGCAACTCGGGAATTCCTTCGATGCGCACGATTGTTTCATCGCCAGGGCGAAGCCAGCGCTGCGGCTTCTTGGCCATGCCGACTCCAGCTGGAGTTCCGGTGGAGATGATATCTCCCGGCTCAAGGGTCATCACGGAGGAGAGATGTTCAATCAGATAGGGCACGTGAAACACCATCTCCGCGGTGTTGGAGCTTTGCATGACCTCGCCATTGAGGATCAACTCAATCTTGAGCGCATTCGGATCGGGGATCTCGTCGGCCGTCACAATCGCAGGGCCAATCGGGGCAAAGGTGTCGAATGTCTTTCCCATCATCCATTGGCTGGTCGCCATTTGGACGTCCCGTGCGCTGACGTCATGAAGGTTCGTATATCCAAAGACAAACTCGCGCCACCGGTCTTTGGGGATATAGCGTCCCTTCTTGCCAATCACAATAGCCAACTCGGCTTCATAGTCGGGCTGCGCAGAGAGTTTTGGCAGAACAATTTCATCGTCAGGGCCAATGATGGAGCTGTTGTACTTGGAGAAGACGGTCGGGACTTCGGGGATCTTGGCGCCACATTCGGCAGCGTGATCGCGGTAGTTCAATCCAATAAAAATGAGCTTGGGCGGGCGAGACAGCGGGGTCAGCAGTCGAGCCTTCGAGAGAGGAATCATTCCATCAGCAGGAGCGGACTTCATCAAGGCGGAGACTCGCTGCAGGGCCGGCGCACCCTGTTCTATGATATCGAGAAGAGTAGAAAAACCAGCAGCCTTCAGACCGAGAAGACGGTCTCCTACGATCACAGCGGGTTCGGCTGACCCATTGTTTTGGAACGTCACGAGGCGCATAAACACCCTCCAATATCTTGATTTGTAATAGTATAGACGCAATCAGTACTTCGATCGGCGAGTCTTTCTCAAGATGAAAATCAATCCTGACAAGTGTGTAGCCTGCGGTAACTGTACTTACGTTTGTCCCATGGGAGCCATCTACATCGATCCGGTCATAAAGCGCGCTACGATCGATCGGGACGAATGCGTGGAATGCTATGCCTGTTATAACGGGCTCAGTACGGAACACCTGAATCCGCCACTTGTGCGCTTCATTCGGAAGATTTTCCATCTGGGCCGGGTCCGGTTCGATCCGGAGCCGGATGTATGCCCTACCGCAGCGTTTGAGCCGGATGCTCTCCAATGGCCTCGGACCGTGCGGCGAGCCTTCTCGGATCCTCGGGCCACGCATGAATCCACGGGTGTGCAAGGACGCGGTACCGAAGAAGTTAAAACGAACGATGTAACCTTGCGAGTCAAACAGGGTGAAGTTGGATTCACCATTGAGTTTGGAAGACCTGGTGTCGGAGTGTGGCTGCGCGATATCCAGAAGATGACATGGGCTCTGGCAAAAGCCAAGGTAGCCTTCGAAAAGAAAAATCCCTTCACTTTGCTCATGACGGATGTTGCGACAGGCACGATTCGGGAAGATGTATTGGATGAGAAGGTCCTCTCGGCGATTGTCGAGATCAAGGTGCCGGTGGAACGCACGGAAGAGATCATCAAGCTCGTACACGAGGTCGAAAAAGAGGTTGACACGGTGGTTTCGCTTGGCGTCGGCGCCCGCTGCGATGCGCTGGGCGAAGAAAATATAGTAGCCCCCATTCTGGAACGCCTTGGATATAAACTCGAGCGCGCTAAGACGAATGTAGGCTTGGGCAGAATTACCAATCCTGAGGTGAGCGAGCAGCAGAAGCCGGTCGGCGCCATCCAATGACGAATACTCTACATCGCTACGGCAACGCTGAGTCTTTTCAGGACGACTTTATCGTGTTTGCGAGTCCGAGCACCGGGAAAAATGATGTCGGCAGTATTCCCAAGCTTAAGCGATTCCTCGAGATGGCGTTGCCCTACAACCCTGTCAACATCGGCGATCCGGTTCACGGAGGCGCCTTGCGGCCGCAACGCGGACTGAATACTTCTTCGAATTGGAAGCGCGATAGAACACCGGATCTTCGCGCTGTGATCGATGGCATCAGCGAGCCCGCCTCCGTGGTCGCCATCTTTGACAATCTGAAGGCCGCAGAGGAATTTCTGAGCGAAGTCGTGGAAGCAGACCTGGGTCTGTCGGTGAATATCTCCGCATCCATCGAAGGGGCCCAGCAGTGCTGCAAGTTTGCTGGGATACCTCGCCATAGCGTTGGCTATTCCCTTGGATTTGAAGGCAGGACCGAAAAGCTTCCGAATACCCAGGTGCTTGCGCTAGCTACGATGTGTGGGCACGGGATGATTTCAGCGAGCCTTGCCAAGAAGATGATCGACTGGGTCAAGGAAGGACGACGCACCCCAGATGAGGCGGTCAGCTATATGGCAAGATTCTGTTCCTGTGGAGTTTTCAATCCTTTGCGTGCGAAGCATATCCTCGAAGATGCCCGCAAAAAGATGGAATAGGCAGTCAGATAAGTAGATAAAGGTCAGATGTTGCCGCCCTTCTGCCTCAGGGAAGTAACCGCGCTTTCGTTAAAAAACGTCCATTCGGGAGCCAGGGTTGAAGCCACAGCAGAATGTTGATCGCTTGAGCCCTACACTGCGTCCTAGCAGGGCGCGGCACGCCGTTCTGGCGCTGGTGGTCGCTGTCTACGTCATCACCTACATGGATCGAGTAAATATCGCTTCGGCCATGCCGGTGCTACAGCGTGATCTGGGACTTTCGATCGTCACCGTAGGCTGGATATTCAGCTCCTTTCGATGGGGGTATGCGTTCTTTCAGATCCCCGGCGGATGGTTTGGCGACAAAATAGGACCGAGACGGGCCCTGGCGATTGTGGCGTGCTGGTGGTCGCTCTTCACCGGCCTCACAGCACTTTCCTGGAACGCCGTGTCTCTTGGAGTCTGCCGATTTTTCTTTGGCGTAGGGGAAGCCGGGGCATTTCCGATTGCAACCCGCTCGCTGTCGCGGTGGATGTCCGCGGAAGAACGTGGCTTTGCCCAGAGCGTGCCCCACGCTGCGTCGAGATTGGGAGCTGCCCTCACGCCACCGCTGGTCATCTTCCTCATGATGAGGTTCGGCTGGAGGATGCCCTTCTTTCTCTTTGGACTGCCGGGCCTTGGCTGGGCAGCGATCTGGTATCTCTACTACCGCGACCGGCCCACCGAGCATCCCGGCGTAAACGCGGCCGAGCTGGAATTGATCCAGCGCTCTTCCTGCACGCCCGATAGCCTCTCCGGCAAGGTGCCGTGGCGGCTCATCCTTACCAATCGAACCGTCTGGATGCTTTCCTTAATGTACTTTTGCTATGGATACAGCATCGACATCTACCTGGATTGGTTCCCGAAGTACCTCTACGACACGCGCGGCCTCGACCTGAAGAGGATGGGCTTCTATGCCGGCCTGCCTCTTATCGCGGGTGCCGCAGGCGATCTCATCGGCGGCTGGCTTTCGGACCGATGGATGGTCCGCACCGGTAACTTGAAAGCCGCACGCCGTGTGATTGCTGCGCTGGGTTTCTCCATAGCCGCTGTCGCTATCGTGTCGGCTACTTTCTCGACGCACACGCGGGCCTCGGTCCTCTATTCGTGCGTGGCGGTCTTTGGATTGGAGCTGACCGTCGGCGTGTCCTGGGCTATCCCACTCGATATCGGTGGAAACTACGCCGGCTCGATCGCATCCATCATGAACACGTTTGGGAACCTGGGGAGCGCACTCTCCCCAGCGTTGCTGGGCTATATGGTGCATCTGTACGGCTGGAACGTCCCATTCGTGTTTTGTTCCATGCTCTGTATTACAGCGATCATTTTCTGCTTCAAGATCGATCCCACGTGTAATGTAGCCATCGATCCATCAAAACATTCCGAAGCTGCCATACCTTAAGTGCCGGGTCCCTTGAATAGGCATTTGCCTGGTTGGTAAGGATCGAATGAGTGCAGTTGTTGGGTTTACCGATGCTGATTTGCTCATGAACAGCCGCCTGTGGCCCGCCAAAATGGTGGCCTGCTGTTAAAAATCAGGGAGATACCTTAGGGCATCCCGATTAGCCTGTCTCCCTGTAGAAGCGATCCCAGAGCTGCCAACAAGGCTGTTTTGCTCACGGATGGAGTTTTGGCGAGGTACAGGATCCGGCTGCGAAGAATATTAAACAGGACTAAAGTGTAGTTGGTGAGATCGTTAAACCTTGAGTTCAGGAACCGCACGGTGGTCACCCTTTTTCAGGCGCTGTACAATTCCTGAAACTCTAATCATCTAACAGGTAAACGGGGTGGAGAATTGCCAAAATCCATTGACATTGACTGGCCACAGCAGACACAGCCGTGGCGTCGTCGGCGCAGATTCCTTCTCCTTTTCGCCTTAGCTGCTGGAATCCTCCTCGGAGGCCGGACCGCGTTGTCGTATTGGGTTGACCTGCTCTGGTTCAGATCGCTCGGCTACGGGGACGTCTTTTGGAAAACACGGAGCCTGCAGTGGGGTATCTTCACGGCTTTTGCAGCAGCCACATTTCTCATTCTGTATGGAGCATTTTCAGCCCTCAAGCGGGCTCATCACACCGATTTGCCGAGCGATCACACGATTGTCATCGGAGGACAGCCGGTGAATCTGTCGGTCGAGCCTGTCCTGCGAATCATAGCTTTTTGCGCTTCGCTCGCCATAGCGGGTGCGACCGGCGCCACGATGACGGCGGAATGGCCGACGCTGGCGCTGTTCTGGTACGCACCACGCGCCACGGGTAGCGTTGCGGATCCGATCTTTGGCAAACCGCTGAACTTCTTTCTGTTCACCCTGCCCGCCTGGCACCTCATCGTCGGCTGGTTGCTTACGCTGGCCGTGATTACTTGTGTACTGGCCGTTTTGTTCATCCTCAGCACGGGCGGATCCCGCGCACTGGGCGGGCGACGCAGTAGCTACGTCCTATTGCCCTGGCGCGGGCTCTCCATTACGGTTTCGTTCCTGTTGCTCATCCTTGCGATGCAGGTGTATGTCGGTCGATTCGAGCAATTGCTTGATCATCATACGATCTTCGATGGTATGACCTACACGGACGCGCACGTGATGCTCACAGGCCTGCTCGTCGTCTGTGCGGCGCTTGTTCTCGGAGCGGTGATCGCAGCTGTCAACGCCGTGCGGGTGCCACGCGGGCGCTGGCTTGTAGCGGCGATCGTTCCGGCCGCGGTCTGTTATGGCGTGCTTGGGGTAGTTGGCTGGTACGTCAGCACCTTTGTCGTCAAACCGAATGAACTGGTTCGCGAGCAACCCTATATTGCCCACAACATCGACATGACGCGGCAGGCATACGGCCTGGACCGGTTCTTACAGCGCGAGTTTCCCGCTGAGACAACCGTCGAAGCAACCGATCCGGCGAACAACCAGCCCACGCTTCAGAACATCCGGCTGTGGGACTGGCACGCACTGCAGGACACGCTGCGTCAGATTCAGGAAATTCGCACCTACTACGACTTTCCCGACATCGACATTGATCGCTATGAAATCGACGGCACGATGCGCCAGGTGATGCTCGCCACGCGCGAACTGAACGTCGACAAGCTCCCGGAGAGCAGCCAAAACTGGATCAACGAGAAGCTGATCTACACTCATGGCTACGGTATTACGATGAACCCCGTAAATGGGTTCACGGCCGAAGGGTTGCCGACGCTGATGCTGAGCAACATGCCCGTCCAGAGCACGGTGCGCGGTCTTACCGTGACGCGCCCTGAGATCTATTTCGGCGAGTTGACCAACACCGACGTGTACGTCAAGACGAGGCAGCAGGAATTCAACTACCCGCAAGGCCAGACCAACAACCTCACGTCCTACGAGGGCAACGGCGGCATCGTCCTGGGCGGCTTCCTGCGCCGCATCATCCTCGCGCTCGACCGCGGCGATCTCGGAAAGTTGCCGTTCAGTGATGATGTGAATGCGGAGAGCCGGCTGCTGATGCGGCGCACCGTGCGCGATCGCGTATCGGCCTTAGCGCCGTTCCTCACGTACGATCAGGACCCCTACATCGTGGTGGACGACGATGGCCGGCTCTCCTGGGTCATGGATGCGTTCACGGTATCGGATAGCTATCCGTACTCGAGCCATTACAATCTCGACAACAATCCTGTCAACTACATGCGGAACAGCGTCAAGGTGGTCATTGACGCCTATGATGGGACCACAACGTTTTACGCGTTTGACACCGCGGACCCGATCCTGGCGGCTTACCGCCGCATCTTTCCGGGCCTGTTCAAGGATGCTGCGGCGATGCCGGCCGGGCTGCGCAAACACGTGCGCTACCCCGAGTTATTGTTCAAATTGCAGGCGGAAGTATACGGCCTGTATCACATGACGAATCCGGAAGTGTTCTACAACCGCGAGGATCTGTGGACAGTCGCCACCGAAGTCGGCATGAGCGGTGGTGGGGAGCAAACGACACAGGCGATGCAGCCGAATTTCGTGCTGATGAAACTGCCGGGAGAACCCGGCGTGGAGTTCGTAGAAATTCTGCCGTTCACACCAGCCAACCGGAACAATCTGATTGGGTGGATCGCCGGGCGCAGCGACGGCGCACACTACGGTACATCGGTGGTCTACGACTTTCCTAAAACCAAACTGGTTGACGGACCGCTGCAGATCGAGGCGCGCATTGATCAGAATGCGCAGCTTTCAGGACAATTGACACTGTGGAATCAGCAAGGCTCGCACGTGCGACGCGGGAGCCTGCTGGTGATTCCGTCCGGACGGGCGCTGTTGTATGCGGAACCGATTTACCTGCAGGCCGAGCAGAGCCCGATGCCGGAGTTGCGCCTCGTCGTGCTCGCGCTGCAAGACCGGCTCGCGTACGGACCAACGTTTGAGGCGGCGCTGGCTTCCCTTTATGGCGGAGGGGCCTCGTCCCTGAGTTCCACGGAAACGCCGCGAGCATCACCTGAATCCCAGGGAGCGCCCGAACCCGCAACGGATCTCAACGCGCTCATCGCGGAAGCCGGGAAAGACTTTGCCGACTACCAGCGCCTGACGGCGGAAGGCAAGCTTGGCGAGGCTGGGCAGAAGCTTGAAGAGTTGAAGCGCGTAATCGACAAGCTGAACACGCATCAAAAATAAACTCGCTATGATGGTCCGTCCTGCGCCTTTCACTTGCGAAGTTTTCGTAACTATGAAGAGCTTCCCAGACCTGTGGCTCGCCAAAATGGCGATCTGCTGTTAAATCAGGTGGATAGCTTTTTGTATCCCGATTAGCCTGTCTCTATGTAGAACACGATCCCCAATGCCGAAAACAAGGCCGGTTTGCTCACGGATGGAGTTTTGGTGGGGCAAATTTATTAGAAGTCCAACGCATCACAGTTACGCGAAGCGCACACGATACCTCCGCTTCGCCTCCAGCGTGACCGCGACACTGTCGTCGGTGAGCATCTGCCTGACCGCTTCCGTTCCTGCCGTGATGCTGCGAATCCTCTGCCCGGCCGGAGCGCGGAAGCGGTACTCACCGGAGAAGTCCGGCCGGATCGCGGCATTGGCCGCCTTGCCATCGGCCCAGCGCAGATCGACCTCGACCGATCCGCGCGCGCGCAGGCCCTTCACCTCGCCCGCGGGCCACGCTGCGGGCAGCGCCGGCAACAGCTCGATCACTCCAGTGTGGCTTTGCAGCAGCAGTTCGGCGATTGCAGACGTCGCGCCGAAGTTGCCGTCGATCTGAAAAATGGATGTCTTGCCCGCCGGATGCGTGTCGAAAAGGTTCATATTGGTGCTGTGCTGCATCAGCATGCTCAGCGACTCCCAGGCTTTATCACCATCGGCCAGTCGCGCCCAGAAGGCGATGGCCCAGGCACGGCTCCAGCCGGTGTAGGCGCCACCGTTGGCGAGCCGCCGCTGCAGCGAAACGCGCGCGGCTCGGGCCAGCTCCGGCGTGCCGCGCGGCGTAATCTCCCCGCCCGGATATAAGGGATACATGTGCGACATATGTCGCTGGCCCGGCGTGCTCTCTTCAAAGTCGATCGACCACTCCTGCAGTTGGCCGTATCGGCCAATCCGATAAGGAACGAGGCGAGCGCGGGCAGCCTTGAGCTTTTGCGCGAACTCCCCGTCGATGCCGAGCTCCTTCGCAGCGGCGATGCAGTTGGCAAACAGTTCGCGGATCAGCGCCATATCCATCGTGCAGCCGGCGCTGGTCATGGCGGGCTTACCGTCGGGAGCCATGAAGTCGTTTTCCGTCGACTCCGAGGGGCATGTAGTCAGATGTCCCTCGCCGTCCTCGATCAGCCACGCCAGGCAGAACTCCGCCGCGCCCTTCATTGCCGGATAGGCCCGCATGCGCAGAAATTCGCGGTCGCGCGTAAAACGATAATGCTCGTAGAGATGCGCGCAGAGCCACGGCCCGCTCATGCCCCAGTTGGCCCACGTCGGCGCGCCCACTCCCATTCCCACAGGATTCGACGTGCGCCACAAATCAATATTGTGATGCGAGACCCAGCCGGGCAGCCCATAGGTCTCCTGCGCGGTGCGTGCACCGGTCCGGCTCAGCCCTTCGATCAGGTCGAACAGCGGTCCGGCGCATTCGCTCAGGTTGCAGGTCTCCGCCGGCCAGTAGTTCATTTCAATGTTGATGTTCGATGTCCAGTTGCTGCTCCACGGCGGCTGCACCTGGTAGCTCCATATGCCCTGCAGATTGGCAGGCTGTGCGCCAGGGCGTGAACTGCTGATGAGCAGATAGCGCCCATACTGGAAATACAGTGCCAGCAGCGATGGATCGGGCGTCGCGGCAAAGCTTGCCAATCGCTCATCGGTCGGCATCGATGCACGTGGGGTTGATTCCAGGTTCAATGACACGCGCTGGAAAAGGCTCTGATAGTCAGCTATATGGCGCTGCCGCAACACGGCATAGCTCCTCTTCTGAGCCAGATCGAGCTGGCGCTGCGCTCCTGCCTTTACCTCGTCCTGCGGAGTATCAGGGCTCAGCTGATATCCGCGATAGCCTGTAGCCGCGGTCAGCACCACAGTGCAGGTAGTCGCACTTCGGATCACCAGCTTGTCTCCCTCCGCGGAAACTGCGCCACCCTCAACATCGGCTTGGAGGATAGAGGCGAAGTACATGCCTTCGCCGGGAGCATCGGAAAGTACAACTGGCTTTTCGCTGCCCGGGTGCCCGGCTCCGGCGATATGTTTGGCGGCCTTGCCGGTGAGCAATAGGCGATTTTCGCCCATCGCCTGCACTGACTTCACCAGCGGGCCATCCATCCAGAGGGTGGCATGCAAGGCGCCGGGCTGGCTCGCCTGCAGCCGCAGCACAATCGCCTGATCGGGTGCGGAGGCAAAGGCCACTCGTTCAAACTCGACATCGCCCGCCTTGTAGCGGGTCGAGACCAGCGCGGTCGAGAGGTTCAGTTCACGGCGATACCCGGTCACAGGGCCGGAATGTATGCAGTCCACATGCAGGCTGCCGATCGGCTGGTAGGCCTCGGCGAACAGGCCCTGCATCTTGCGGCAAATCTGATCGGCGAGGTGATAATCCTTCTGCTCGAACACTGCGCTGCGCACGTCGGCCAGGTGGTTCTTCGCGTCGAGATTGTTGCCATCTATGGGAGTACCCGACCAGAGCGTGTCCTCGTTCAATTGCAGGATCTCTTTGAACGGATCAGCCGGGACCGGATCGTCGGACGCTGAATCCGCCTGGGCCAGAGCGGCAACCCCGCCGCCGCCAAAGACCATCGCTCCCAACCGGCCGTTGCCGATGGGCAGAGCATCTACCCACTGCGCTGCTGGACGCGTGTACCAGAGCTTGAGGTTCCCGGATTCGCTCGGATGAACCTGCGCCAGCCCAAGACGCTTCGCCAGCGGCAGCGTTCCAGCAACAGTAGAGGCGGTCGCAAGAAAGCGACGGCGCGTGACTTTGCCCATGAGATATACCCTTTCGTGAAGCGAGTGCGTGAGTCCGGAATCGAATGTTGGAGCGGATGTCATTGTAGCGAGTCGTGGGCCAGCGTGTCCGTACACTCCCGGTGGAACGGCTGCAAGGGGCTGCGCCTGAATATCAGGAAAACCCGCTATTTACGCTTGTGCCTCCCCAAAATGCCATCCGAGTGCAGAACGGCCTTGTTTTCAGCTTTGGGAGTCGCGTTCTACGGGGAGACAGGCTAATCGGGAGACACCAAGGTATCTACCTGATTTAGCGACAGATCGCTATTTTGGCGAGCCACAGGCGACCCGTAGCTTTATTATTCTCGAAAGCCTGTTTTCGAAAGGAAGTCTCTTGCTCCAACTCCGTATGCTCGCTGCCTTCGCACTCCTTGCTTCTGCCATATATCCGGCCACCGCCCAGAAGCCCCGCACCAAGCCTGTCACCGACGCCGAGGTCGCCCGCATCACACGCGACGCCATCCTGATCGACACGCATAACGACGTCCCCTCGCAGACCATCGATGGCTACGACATCGGGACACCCGCCGCCAAGAACAGGCAGACCGATCTCCCGCGCATGAGAGGCTTCCTTGGCGCCGAGTTCTTCGCGGCCTTCGTCGACGCCAAGTATGTCGAGGGCAACCACTCCGCCAACCGCACCCTGCAGATGATCGATACGATTCGCACGGACATCATCGCAGCGCATCCGAACGACTTTGTCTTTGCCACCACCGCGGACGAGATCGTAAAAGCGCACAAGGACCGTAAGATTGCCGCGCTGATCGGGATTGAGGGCGGCCATGCGATCGAGGACTCGCTGCGCTTGCTGCGCACATACTATGCGCTCGGCGTCCGCTACATGACGCTCACCCACTTCAACACCAACAACTGGGCCGACGCGCAGGGTGACTTCAACAACCCCCGGGTCCAGCATCACAACGGCCTCACCCCGTTCGGCAAGGACGTCGTTCGCGAGATGAACCGCCTGGGCATGATGGTCGACATCTCGCACACGGCCGATGCGACCTTCTACGCCGCTCTGGAGGTGTCCACGGCGCCGATCATCGCATCGCACTCCAGCTGCCGGGCGATCTCCAACCATACCCGCAACCTGACCGACGACATGATCCGGGCGCTCGCTGCGAAGGGCGGCACCATGCAGATCAACTTCGACTGCGAGTACCTCTCGCAGGGCTACTACGACGCCACCAGTCGGGTGGCGGCCGAGAGGCGTCCGCTGCTGGCCGAGGCCAGGGCGATCACGGACCCCGTTGCCCGTGCCGCGGCCGTTGCCAAGGTCCAGGCTGCCGAGGCTGCTAAGATTCCGCCGGTTACCCTCGCCGAGGTCGTCGCCCAGATTGACCACGCCGTGAAGATCGGCGGCATCGACCACGTCGGGATCGGCACCGACTTCGACGGCGTAAACTGCGTTCCGGCGGAGCTGACCTCCTACGACAAGTTCCCCGCCCTCACCCGCGCGCTGCTCGAGAAAGGCTACTCGGCTGCCGACATCAAGAAGATCTACGGCGGCAACCTTCTTCGCGTCATGCATGCCGTGGAGCAGCGAGCGCGAGAGCTGAAGTCCACTCCGCCTATCAAGAGCCAGATCAGCAAGTAGGTTCAGGGATGACATTGACGGCGCAAAACGAAAGACGGACTCTTTTGAGTCCTGTACCTCGCCAAAACTTCATCCGTGAGCATAACGGTTTTGTTTTCAGCTTAAGATCGCGTTCTACATGGAGACGGGCAAATCGGGATGCATTAAGCTATCAGCCTGATTTGACAGCAGATCTCCATTTTGGCGAGCCACAATAACAGCCCGTTTGAAACAGCCCGTTTGACGGGTTTAGGGCCGATGCTCTATATCCTGTATGCGATTTTGGGACGACCATTGCAGGAGCCGAATAGAGTATGCCACCTCTCGGGTTCCTGGTTCCTTCCTGATCGGCCCGTCTGAATCGATGCTATTTAGGAGAAAGTGATGAAATCGAAGAAGCTACTCAGCCTGTTGCCCATCGTCCTGGGAGCTGCCGCCCTGGCATCGTTCTCCTCAGCCTCCGCCCAGCAATCGGCACTTCCGGCATCGCCGCCGCCGCCGACCCGGCAATCGCCTGCGCCCGGCCCCAGCGGCTTTCTCTCGACGCCCGGCCAGAACATGAGCGGCATGCACATCTACCTCTGGGGCGGCCTCAAATCGCACGGCGAAGGCCAGCACGACTATCCCCAGTGGCTCGCCGATTGGAGCAAGATCCTCACCGAGCACGGCGCCATCGTCGACGGCGCCTTCCATCCGCCCAGCCCCGCGGACCTCGAGCACACCGACGTCGTCGTCATCTATAAAGGCGACGCGGCCTACCTCGGCGGCGACTCCAGGGCCACCCTCGAGGCCTTCGTCAAACGCGGCGGCGGCCTGGTCAGCTTCCACGACTCTCTCTGCGGTCCCGACCCCGCCTACTTCGCCACCCTCGTCGGCGGCGCCAAGCACCACGGCGACGTTAACTACACCCTCGAAGCGCCCATCCCCTACACCGTCGTCGATAAGGCCGATCCCATCATGCAGGGCATGACCGACCTCACCCTCTGGGACGAGGCCTTCTACGACATCACCTGGGCCACCTCCGGCGTCCACGTCCTCGCCACCGCGGTCATGGCGGCCACACCCAGCGCCGGCAGGCATAAAGGTGAAGTCGTGCCCCAGATATGGACCTACGAACACACCGTGCCCGGTGGCCAGCCCGCCCGCGCGTTCGTCTGGATGCAGGGACACACCTACACTGACTTCGCCAACTACCAGATTCAGCAGATGCTGCTCCGCGGCATCGCCTGGGCCGGAAAACATCCCGTCAACGAGCTCTCGGACTACAAACCTCCGGCGCCCGTCCGTGCAGCACCGCGGCCAGCAGGCAACTAACGCATCCTGGCCGCCTCGTTCTGAAACGAGCATCCTTTGTCCGGAGAGGGAGGAGGTTGCTTTATGAAGAGCGCCGGTTCGGCAGGAACCGCTTAGTGGGATTCCCGCGGAACGCCGGCGCCGCGGCATCCAAGCAGGAAATCAAAGTCTGCTCCTTTGTCCGCCTGCATCACGCGGTCGACATACAGTTGCTGATAGCCGCCTTTCATTGCCGGCTCCGGCCTGCGCCATGCAGCCCGTCGGATATCCAACTCCGCATCGGGCACATCGAGATGGAGTTTTCTTGCCTCCACATCGATCTCGATGAGGTCACCATCGCGGACCAGCGCGAGCGGCCCGCCAATCGCCGCCTCCGGAGCGACGTGCAGAACCACCGTGCCATAGGCAGTTCCGCTCATGCGCGCGTCCGAGATGCGGACCATGTCTTTGAATCCACGCTTCAGCACCTTTGGTGGCAGACCCATATTGCCCACCTCCGGCATCCCGGGATAGCCACAGGGTCCGCAGTTCTTCAAGACAAGAATGGAGTTTTCATCCACAACAAGATTGGGGTCCTCAATACGGTTGTGATAATCCTCGATGCTGTCGAAGGTAACGGCAGGCCCGCGGTGCCGCAGCAGATGCGGTGATGCTGCCGACGGCTTCAGCACGGCGCCGTCCGGTGCAAGATTGCCGCGCAGAACGGCAATCCCACCATGTGCAGTGATGGGGTTATCGATCGGCCGGATGACCTCCGTATTCCAGTTGGGCGCGTCCTTCGAATTCTCCCAGATGGTCTTTCCATTCACCGTAAGGGCGTCCCGGTGCAGCAGACCGTTTTCACCCAGCACCCGCAGCACCGCAGGCAGACCGCCGGCATAGTAAAAGTCCTCCATCAGGAATCGTCCCGAGGGCATCAGGTCGACCACGGTTCCCACCTTGCGGCCCAGCTCATCCCAGTCCTCCAGGGAAAGCTCCACCCCCACCCGTCCAGCCATCGCCAGAGAAT
>Ga0182024_10014674_pt1 | contig 15116 bp, 15 predicted proteins | sample P32metaG_FD_120480 | JGI IMG/M metagenome (GOLD analysis project Ga0182024, IMG submission 120480) | Permafrost microbial communities from Stordalen Mire, Sweden - P3-2 metaG (Illumina Assembly) | ecosystem: Environmental > Terrestrial > Soil > Wetlands > Permafrost | place: Sweden: Stordalen... | reverse complement strand
GGCGCTATCTCCACCGGGCAAGACCACTTGGGCGCGCCCCAAGCATGCCGCGGCGGTGAACAAACTTTGAGCGTGCAGCGCCAAGCGATAGAGCACTTGTTCGAAATCGACGTCGGTACGGAAAACCTCCGTAGTATTCCTCTTCCCAGGGCGCGCACACCGTAGATTTTCTCCTGCCCATCGGGAGATTTCCACAGAAAAATTTGGGCGCAGCGCAAAAATCAGCCCAGCTCAATCGCAATGAGTACAAAGGAAGTCACGATGAGCTTCGCAACGAACGATGTTCCCCACCTCATTCACACTGACGCCGTTCTCGACGCAACTCGCCGCCGAGTTGCAGGACGCTTCCTGCGGCGGGGGGCAAATGCTTCTGACGAAGGCCAAGTAGGAGAGGCTATGACCCCGGAACCTTTCGTTTCAGCCGAGCAGGCCGCGCAATTTCTTTCCATTAAAAGGCGCTACCTGCTCGCGCTTGCGCGCAAGGGCATCGCCGGCGCCTATGCGCTCGGCACGGGAACTATCCGTAAAATCTGGGTATTTCGGCTTTCCGAACTTGCCGCCGCCGTCGCGCGAAATGCCGATCCACAAAACGCGGGAAGTGTGCGATCATCTGGCTCAGGCAGTCCCCGCTGAAAAGAGGAGCTATGGCTTATCAGCGAGGATGTTTGAAGACAGTACGACGCAAGGATGGAGACAGCTGGGTGCTCCGTTACAGGGTCAGGACGGCGGACGGCCGAAGGGTTGAGAACACCCTGCCCGTCGGCTTGGCTCGCGATTTTACGAGCGAAAAAGCCGCATGGCGCGAGGTGGACCGGCTCGGCCTGCTTGTCCGCATCAACAGCGATGCCCCTTCCGCCGGCCGCATCCGGTTCAACGCTCTGGCGGAGCATTATTTGCAGTTTGATTTTGGGACGGATGCCGTCCGCCCTAAGACCAAACGAACCACCATAAACACGCGGCAGATTGTCCGCAGCTATCTCATCCCGCGTTGGGGGCAAGAGATGGCCGAGGACATCAGGCCCATTGAACTCCAGCGCTGGCTTCAGTCGCTTCACAGCGACAATGGCCTTGCCTGGACCACGGTGTCGAAGTTTCGCGGCACGATGCTGCGCGTCTACAAAATCGGCCTGCTGCACGAACTCGTAACCAAGAACCCCGTGCTGCCGGTCGAGACGCGCTCCACCACTAACTACAAGGCGATTCTCGTTACTCCTCAACAGACACTGGAAATCATCCAAAGCCTGCCAAGCCCGCTGCACCGCATTCTGGTGCTTACCTGCGCGGCAACGGCATTGCGTGCATCTGAGCTTTTGGCTTTGCGCTGGGGCGACGTGCTCTGGGAGGAAGGGAAGATCGCCGTGACCAAATGCTGGTCCCTCGGAGAAGACGGGCCTACCAAGACCCGAAAGTCCGAAGGCCACGTGCCTCTTCACTCCGTCCTTGCTTCTCAGCTAAAGGAGTGGCAGGGACGGACGGCCCACAGCAGAGATACCGACTTCGTCTTTCCGTCACTGAAGGCGGAAGGACGTGTGCCCCTCTCCCCCGCCGCGTTTGTTGCTGACCACCTTCGGCCAGCGGCCATCAAAGCGGGCGTGAAGGTTGAGCCAGGCCAGCGGTTCGGTCTGCACAATCTCCGGCACTCGCTTTCAAGCTGGCTGGTGAACAAGGCGAAGGTCGGGCCCAAGACCGTGCAGAGCATTTTGCGTCATTCGCGAATTCAAACGACGCTCGATCTCTACACCCAAGGCGATGGCGATGAAACACGGGCGGCGCAGGGCGCATTCCTCAAGGAACTGGGTCTTGCGACGGACTTGATTCAGTGACCGCCTTCAGGCTGTGGGCTGGGTTGTGGTTTGGCTCGCGGGACCGATTTTCCCGCAAGCCTAAGAAAACAAATGGTGGGCGCTATAGGATTCGAATCCGTGTGACAACGTAATTACAACAACTTAGACGGCAGCAGATGGCACGCAATACCCTGTTTTCGATGTAAAGCAGTGCGAACGGCACGGAAACGGCACGGGACGAGCAACGGCTTCTTTACAGACTTCGGAACTGCCGCTTTCAAATTCGAACTCCTGACCTCTACCGTGTCAATTTTGCGGTGTCACACCTAAAAACCCTTTAGCTCCCTTGCTTTTCCAGTTTTCGAACCTTTCGAAATACCCCTTAAATAGCGTAGTTTTGGTGACGAATTGGTGACGAGTTTCTGCCTTCCCCCAGGGCAGCCGATCTATGGCCAGATGCGCTAAACTGCGGTCATGCCCGAGCGACACCTGCGGATCGTTCAAGAGAGCCCCGCCCCCGGCCATCGGCGTATGCGAACGCTGCAATGCCCAGTTCAAGTCCAATAAATCCTTAGAAGTCGACCTATTGATGGAAATCACGGAGGCGTTCACTGCCCACAAGTGCAAGCCCGTTGATTCAAGCCAGAATGCGGTACGGATCGTAAGAGAAGCGACAAAAGAATAACGCATTCTTTCAAACGGAACGTCTCATGTACGCGACCACCCGACCGTATAGTGGTCCGTTGAGACAGCACAGGCTGATGTGCTCAATATCCTCATATTCGCCAAATTTCTTTGTCCAAGAACCATTTTCCAATTGTCGCGCTGCGTGCGTTGGCACCCCATCGGGAGTTGCATATAGCGCAATTTTCACAAACCCATTTTCCAGCAAACCCCTTTTGCATTTCTTATAGCCGAGGGTTTCGTAGGCGGAAATAGGCCATTACGGCAGCGACGGCAATCCCAATTCCTCAAGAAAAGCGGTAGTGGTGCAGTTTGAATCTTAGAGGAACTCGAAATGGCAATGTGATTGCCGCAAGTGTCGTGGTATTTTGTTGGTACAAATGCAAAAGCCCCGGTGCCAGCCGGGGCCTTCGCTAATCTCTTGGTCAGCGTGACCTGTAATTTCAAACTTACAGGTGGGCGCTGTGGCATGTCAAGACGGAATCCAATTAAGCAACCCCCGATCAAGTACAGAAAGACCACTGGACGATGGCATCAAGGACGCCGTTATTCTGCTACAGCGGAACGGTGTCGAAACGTTTGAGTCGTGCGAGGGTGGAATGGGGCATTCATTCCATGAGCCGACAATCCGTTTTCATGGGGATGGTTCGGAAGGGTTTCGAGTGCTCGCGCTAGCGCAGCAAAACGGCCTGCGGGTTGACCAACTGCGCCGCTACTATCAAGTGCAGAATGGCGAACCCGCAGGCCCCTATTGGGAAGTAACGTTCGTTAAGAGGTCTTAACTACTTGCCTTCGTTGTTGAGTTTCGCGCAATCACGGCAGAGCGGTTTGTTAACGCCAGTGCCGGGGATGCGATTATGGGGCGGGATTTCGCTTCCCGGTCCACACTTGGTATTGTTGTGATAGTGAGGTTCCTTGATCGAGTTCCACGGACTTGTAATTGGCATTTTATTTTTCTCCGTTGTTCTGGTTGTCGTAGCAGTTACGGTTGACAACCAGAGGGGGCAGCCATACCATCGAAGGTTTTCTGGCTGGCCATCTGGCCACTGGAAAGGAGTGCAGGGCCACTTAGTTATTCAGGCCGAGTAGCCCTGCCCTCCACTTGATGCTTAACACACATTGCATCAGGCCGAGGGGCGAAATAAAAGAGAAAACTTCATATCCCCTGTGCATAAACTGTGGACGAACTGTCCTAAGTTGTTGATCCGGGCGGAAAACCCTATTACAAGATTCGCTAATAATCACCGCCCTCCCAGGAGCATTAGCAATTCGTTTACGTCCCAAACGTGATCTGTGAGTCCGGCTTCCATTGCGGGGGTGACGCGCAAAGTCTTATGTACCCGGCAGAAGTTGTAGTGCATGAAATAAAGCGCGACCATATGCCCATGGTTCTCGACTTTCTTGCTGAAACCATTTGTCAGCCGCGTAAAACGGCGCATTCCCATTCGCATTGAAAGATTGCTGCGCTCTACGAATGAAGTGGAGATATGGTCAGGATCAGGATTCCCCGCAAGCACTCCAGTGCGGCATCCGATGCAGGTTGCGGGACTGTAGCGCGATTCGGGATTCTCATTCGACGCGCCGTAAATCTTAACCAACATCGCATAATCAATATCCGCACCAAACGCACCTTCCACTGCTTCTGCGTACACGCGATGCCCGTCAGTCGTTAACTGAATCCGACTGTTGATCCTCGAAGCCACGTCTTGCATGAAGACTTTCGCGGTGTTCGCTCCGCGATCCCCGATTGTGTACGAGATAACTAGCTTGGTGTCGGCATCAATCGCCTTCCACGTCCACACGCTTCCTAGGCCGCTTTTGACCTGCTCTAGCGTGAGGTTTTTATCCTTGCCGTAGACGAACCTCCAAATTTCATCAGCCTGCACACGCCGCACGCGGAGATTGCGGACGTGGGCATTGTGATAGGCAGCGCACGCGCAACCAATGTCCTTGAGGAGATTGAGAGCCGTGTGCTTCGCAACCCCGGTCATCCGGCAAGTAGCATTGATGGACATCCCTTCCACAAGAGCAGCAACCACTTCGGAGCGTTTGTCAGTGGCGAGGCGGTTCATGCCAGCTATAATAGCTAGCATAAGCTGGCATGTCAAGAAAATAATGCTTGCTTTAATCGCTGGCATTAATTATTAAGAAAATGTTTGAGGAGGCAAAATATGGCGAACGAAACAGGGGGAACAAATGCCTTAGCGCGTCTTTCTGAGCGGGCTTCTAAAGGCGGAGCCGCGAGAATGAGTAAACTCTCGCGAGCAGAAAGACAGGAATTGGCTAGTCAAGCAGCGAAGCAGAGATGGAAAAACCACAAGAATCAACAAGATACAAAATACGCTAGCATCGTTCTGCCGCGAGCAGATCAAGACGACGGTCCTGAACTGCCCGTAGCCAAGTACCCCGGCATTCTGAATATTGTCGGAGCCGAAGTGCCTGTTTACGTGCTGTCGGATGGCCAGCGGGTAATCGCTCGCATGGCGGCAACCGAAGTTCTCAGTGGTGTTAAACGAGGCGCTGATTTGGAGAGCTATATCGGGGCCGGATCGCTAAAGAACTTCATCAATAGCGAAGCCATCCTTGCCCGACTTGTATCTTTCCGCCTTCCAGATGTCGAGATGCTGAACCAGCACTCCAGAGGTCTGCCATCTGATCTGTTCATTGAAATCTGCCAAGGTTACGTGGCCGCGTTTCAAGCGAGCAATGATCCTTCGTCTGGCGTTACGTTGACGGATCGTCAGCGCGAAATTGCGATTCGCGCAAGCATGTTTCTCGCCGCTTGTGCCAAAGTTGGGCTGGATGCCCTGATTGATGAGGCTACCGGATACCAATATGTGCGGCCAATGGACGCGCTTGAACTCAAGTTGCGCCTATATTTGGCGGACGAAATGCGGAAGTGGGAGAAAACCTTCCCGGATGAGCTATGGGAGCAATTTGGCAGACTCACAAAGTGGAAAGGGAAAATACATCAGCGCCCAAAATATTGGGGAAAGCTGGTCATGGAACTGATTTACGAATACCTGGACCCAGATGTGGCCCAATGGCTACGAGATAACGCTCCCAAGCCGATGCACGGGAAGAATTATTTCCAGTGGCTGAGTGCACAGTACGGATTGAAAAAGCTCGTTGAACACATTTGGAAAGTCGTCGGAATTGCAAGCGCATGTTCCGACATGGACGAACTGAAGAACAAGATGCAGGAACTGTACGGCAAAAAAGCCGGATTCCAATTCCAGCTAAAACTGGTCGCAGCTAAAGATGGAACTACTGCCCTTCGGTAGCTTCTCTCACCACCCGCAGAGCGTTCTGGCTGGCATCCAGCCGTTTACATTTGTGTTCCCGGAACTGTTCGCTAATCTGGGTCCGAACTGCCAAACCGCTAGACGTGTCGCCCCTGAACTTTGTGCCGCAATCCTCACAGACGCCGTAATCGTCAATGAAAGTCAGCTTGTTGAGGTTTCGCTTTGCCATGCCCATAGTTTCCCACAGGCCGGACCCGATTGCTAGACCTGTGACTTTCAAACTGCACCACTACCAGAAAAGCATTATGCTTCTCGGTTGCCGCCTCGATTTTCTGTTCTAGCGATACCAGTTCGGCATTGACTGCACCCAGATCTATTTCTTCTTCCGCGACTGCCGTGCTTATGTAGCGAGAGATATTCAGGTTGAAATCGTTCCCCGCGATCTCTTCCATCGAAACGCGGCGGGAGTAACGCGCCTCCTCCTTGCGAAATTGGTAGGTGGAGACGATCTTCTCGATGTGCTCATCCAGGAGACGGTTCTGGCGCTTGCTTTTCTCGAAGTGCTCAGCAGCCGGAGTCTTGGATTTCTTCATTCTTGACCTTTCTGTTGGCATTGGGCGAGCAAGTCGTCAGACTGATGGAGCTGTCGATGAGGTCTGTTTCCACTTGCTAAGTTTGTTTTGGCGAACCCTTCTAAGCTTCTTAAACGACCTCTGCCGATTAACTCGATTTGCTCGCGAATCCTTGCGGTAAATGTGCCTAAACAGCCCTTCCAATTCTGCGACTTCGTCCTCCGAAATGTTGTCCCAAACTTCAAAGACCGAAAAGTGCGTCCACAGCGACCCTTTCCGCACGCTCCTCGCGTGTGACCGAAGTCGCCCGCCGATTCCTGACTTCACGCCTCGCGCCATCCCAACATAGATGACATCGAACTTTTTCAGCTGTGGCCTTTCACAAAGAAGTACATAAATCCCTCGCGTTCGCGCTGGGAGATTCTTTATTTCAGTTCGGGGCCGGAATTCGGCGCACCGCTTGATAAACTTCAATTCGCTAATCGACATGCGCCTCCTTCACCCCACAAATTCTTCTTCTCCGACAATCACTCAAACTCTCGTAAGACTTCAGGCCCACTGCGCGGAGAGCACTTCGGCTTGCTCCAAGACCGTTGCTGTCGCTTTTTCTTGTTTATCAGGTGGATATCCGTATTTGCGCAAGATGCGTTTTACCAGAACACGGAGGTGGGCACGAACGTTCTCACGAACCGTCCAGTCAATCGTTGTATTTCGGCGAACCGTGTCCACAAGTTCGCGGGCAATGGTCCTGAGCGTTTCGTCGCCTAGCACTTTGACAGCGCTGTCGTTGACCTCTAGCGCGTCGTAGAAAGCGACCTCGTCGTCGCTGAGTCCCAGCGCTTCGCCCTTCGCGGTCTCCTCGCGCATCTGCTTCGCAAGGCCGATCAATTCTTCGATCACTTGTGCTGCCTGGATCGCCCTATTCTGGTATTTCCTTATCGAGCCCTCCAGCAGTTCCGAGAACAGGCGGGACTTCACTACGTTCCGGCGAGAGCGCGTTTTAATCTCGTCCGTCAACAGCTTGCGTAACATTTCAACGGCGAGGTTCTTCTGCGGGAGATGGCTCACTTCGGCGAGGAACTCATCCGACAGTATCGAGATGTCCGGTTTCTTTAACCCGGCGGCGGCGAAGATGTCCACCACTTCGCCAGAGAACACAGCCCGCGACACGATCTGCCGTATTGCATTATCGAGATCCTGCTCAGGGCGATGCTGCTGAGTGACAGACTTAGCCAGAACGGCGCGCACAGCCTGGAAGAATCCAACGTCATCGCGAATTCGCATCGCCTCATCGTGGGGAACGGCAAGTGCGAACGCCTGCGACAGATCGCGGACGGCCTTCATAAGGCGATCCTTTCCGTCCTGTTGCTTGAGGATGTGCTCCTGAGCGTTTGGCAACAGCCCTAGCTTGGCGGCTGCCGAGCCGGTCACCCACGCTGACCAATCGAAGCCGTGGAAAAGACCGCAACAGATTTCGTATCTTCCCAACATGACCTCAACTGCTTCTTCCTGCGGTAACGCTGTACGCCCCTTTCCCCCACTCTCGGTGTAGGTGCCGAGCGCCAGCTTTAACTCCTGGGCGATACCGAGATAGTCCACGACCAAGCCGCCAGGTTTATCCTTGAAGACGCGGTTAACGCGGGCGATGGCCTGCATCAGGCCGTGCCCGCGCATCGGCTTGTCCACATACATCGTGTGAAGGCACGGAACGTCAAATCCCGTCAGCCACATGTCGCGCACGATTACGACCTTAAACGGGTCTTTGGCGTCCTTGAATCGCTTACCTAGCCCTTCCCGTCGGCGTTTGTCGCGGATGTGCTGTTGCCACTCGGGACCATCCGTCGCCGATCCGGTCATCACAGTTTTCATCACTCCGGCATCATCGTTCTCGTTGTGCCAGTCTGGGCGCAGCGTCACGATTTCGTCGTAGAGGTCAACGCAGATACGGCGGCTCATGCAGACGACCATTGCCTTGCCGTCCATCGCCTCCAACCGTTCCTCAAAGTGGTGTACCAGGTCTTTGGCAATGGTTCGCAGCCGCTTCTCTGCGCCTACGATTGCCTCTTGGGCGGCCCACTTCGTGCGCAACCTCTCGCGCCGCTCAACTTCTTCTCCTTCGGTTGCCTCCTCGAAATCAGGGTCAATCTTCGGTTTTTCGCTGTCGTCCAGGCCGAGTTTTGCCAGGCGGCTCTCGTAGTAGATCGGCACAGTCGCCTTATCTTCGACGGCGCGCTGAATGTCATAGACGCTGATGTACTCGCCGAATACCTGCTTGGTGTTCGCATCCGCTTTCTCAATCGGCGTGCCAGTGAAGCCGATGAAGGATGCGTTCGGTACGGCGTCGCGCATGTGCCGGGCGAAGCCGTCGATAAAGTCGTACTGGCTGCGGTGCGCCTCATCGGCGATGACGATTATGTTCCTGCGGTCGGAAAGCCCTGGTTTTCGGTCATCCTCAGTAGGCATGAACTTCTGGATGGTTGTGAAGACTACGTGGCCGGTGGAAACAGAAAGGCGTGCCTTCAAATCCTCCCGGTCAACTGCCTGCTCCGGCTCCTGCCGCAAAAGCTCGTGGCAGCGGGAAAACGTTCCAAAGAGCTGGTCATCGAGGTCGTTTCGATCTGTAATTACCACGATCGTGGGATTCTGAAGCGTCGGCTCCAGCACCAGCCGCCCGGCATAGAAGGCCATCGTAAGACTCTTGCCGCTACCCTGCGTGTGCCAGACCACGCCAACCCTGCGGTCGCCGGTCTCGCGTGAGGCTTCGAGCGTCGCTGCCACAGCGCGATTCACGGCGTGGAACTGATGGTATCCGGCAATCTTCTTCGTGAGCACACCGCCGCCTTCATCCTCGAAGACGATGAAGTAGCGGATGAAATCCAGCAGCCGTTTCTTATCCAGCAGACCTTGGATGACCACTTGCAACTGCGGCAGCGACGCCGGAGCCACTTCCTCTCCTTCTATCGTACGCCACGGCATGAAGCGCTCGGTGTCGGCAGTCAGGGAGCCAACTCGCGCCTCGACGCCGTCGGAGATGATGAGCAATTGATTGAAGGTGAACAGCGAAGGAATCTGCAACTTGTACGTCTGAATCTGGCTGAACGCCGTCCAGATCGTGGCGTTTTCGTCTGCCGGGTTCTTCAACTCCATCAGCGCAATGGGCAAACCGTTCACAAACAAGAGGACATCCGGGCGGCGCGTGCTCTGGCCTTCGACAATGGTGAACTGATTCACTGCAACCCAGTCGTTGTTTTCTGGATTCTCAAAGTCGAGCACGCGCACCAATGCTCCGCCGATGGAGCCGTCAGGACGGGTGTACTCCACCATGACGCCGTCGACAAGTCGCTGGTGAAAGGCATGATTGCGAGTGACGAGTGAAGGTTCGTCGGCACGAGTCAACCGCCGATAGGCGTCGTCTATGGCTTCAGGGAGCAGTGCAGGATTCAGCCGCAGGAGCGCCTGCTTGAGTCGGTGCTCCAGGACCACGTCGCGGTAATTTGTGTCGGTGCGTTCATCACCAGGTTCTCCGCCCGCGATTTCTGGTCCGTGCAGAACGGTGTACCCCAGCGCCCCAAGCCACTCTAGCGCCGCGTCCTCAACAACCGATTCGGCAAACGTTTTTCGGTCAGGCATGGTTATTTCTTCAATCTGCTCCTGAACCGAACAGACCACGGAGTTGGTCAAGTTCGATCTTGAATACTTGGCGATCCTCTTCGTAGGAAGAAGAATCACCCACAACTACATGCTCAATACGGCGTTTTGAAACGTCGTCGCCGCCCCATGTTTTTCGGAACATGCACAGCTTAGTGGTGTGCCCAGACGAATCTTCCCGATAGTGGATGAAAGGCCGTACACCAAAAATAGTGCCGTTGAAGCAGGCCAACATCTGACCCTGATGAAAATAACGCTGAGAGGCGGCAACCTGTGCGGTGCTGAGTTGGACGTTACGAATAGTCCTGGTGAAGCCATGGCCGCGAAAAACCTCACATCGCAATGTGGTGCCATCCACCTGTCCTAAGTACCGGACGATCTCAACTCCGGAAAGCGCACGCAGGGCGTCTAAAATGTCGACCACGTCCTCATAACATTCTCCGATCCATGCCTGGGCCTGCAACTCAGATTGGGCCGCACCGTGCGAGAGAGCGTTCCGAGACCGATTGAGATTGCGCATTGTATCCAGTATCGCAAAAGGAATAATCTGCAAGGCTCCAAGCACGACATTGTTGCTTCTCGCGTAGTTCAAAATGTGTTCCAGATTCCACAATCGTTGAGCGACGCTGTCGGTGAGGAGGTGGGAAAGCTTCATCGGGCTAGGCAGGGTTAATCTGAGAAAGGAGCATTCTGAAACCGCGAAGGCATGCAGTACGTCGATGGTTGCTTCCCAGGTGTCTCGAAGAAGAAGAAGCCTTTGAAGATCATTTTCATATCCCTTTTCAAACCGATAAAAATAGTGAGCGATCGGTGATGGGAAATCCTCGAAAACACTTTGTTTCAGCTGTTCTTGCCACTGGAGTTGGAAATCAGCAAAAGCTGCTTGATAAGTGTCCTGGCTCAGCGAGTACAACACGAAGCTGGGCCGCGGCTGGTAGCTCAAGATCTCCAGCGGCCCCGAGCGCTCGGTATACTGCTCGTCCAGCCACTGGTTGTACTGGGGACAGGAATCGTAGTTGGCGAGGTCAAGTCTAAGAGGCATGGTCTAGTGCTCGATTCTCAGAGCAGCCTCCCGATGATGCCTTCGGCGGCCTTTATCCGGAGTCTTCCGGAAATGAGTCTTGGCAACAATTCATTCCGAAGCTGAGCCAGCGTCCTCGATGACAGTTCGTTATTCACGACCTTGGCGTATAGCGGTCGAACCATACGGTCGAATACGTTCATCAGAGCATCGGGAGGAACGGCAAGGGGGATCGGGCGGAAGTTAGACTTACTAATTTCCAAGAAAGTCGAGCCATTTGCCCTGCTCACAATCTGCTCGTGCGCCCATTCGGCCCAGCGAAGTAAAAACAGGCTAGAAATGCCAGCGACCGGTTGCATCGCGATGAATCCCTGATTGATAGCTACTGGAACTTCAGCTATGGCCAAATACCCAATCGGGGCGCGCGACGACAAAAGCACAGTGCCGATTGGCAATAGCCCGGATGTGATTTGTGAGAGGCCTTCATCCGTGACCTGGCGCTCTGTGTCTAGCAAGACTGGAGTGGATAGCTTTGAGAGGTCCTTCGGCGTCGCCCAGTAGTGAGTCCCACCATCCCAGAACGCGGGTTCTTTTGTGCTCGGCGTGCTGCCGCCGCTTACTGTTGCTATGTCGCTGACTGTAGTAGTGCGCCAGCCCTTCGGAATGTCGCCTAGTTCCGATTCCTGGAACGCGTCCGGGAACAGACTGGCAATGGCCTTGGGGAGGTCGGGATCGCAGCCTTCGGTCTTGGAGCGGACGGGATCGAAGTCCACAAACCATGACTTGAAAAGCGCCAGAGAGATTGTCTCCAGGGTCTTGTTCATCTGCCGGTTAAGCTCGATCTTTTCATCCAGTGCGCTCAAGATACGCGCAATCGCAGACTGTTCAACTAGAGGCGGGACTGGTATGGGCAGCGAACGAAGTACACCCAAGTTGATCAGGGGCACCGACGAGCCCGTATTCCTCTGCTGAACGTAGGCAACCATCTCCTTCGACGAGAACCAATAAAAGGCAAACAGGGGATCAACTATCGACTTATCGACACGGGCGCGCAGCTGCTTGTTGGAAATGATGTAGCGGTTGTACGTAGCGCTCTTCGGAATTAGTCCTACTTGTCCGAGTGAGCCAGCCGCAGTAAAGACGAGGTCATCTGCGACAGCTTCACAGTTCCCGAGTTCATCCGCCTTTGTCTCTGTGACAAATACAAAACCATCATCGATGAAGCGGCGCACATCCGTGGTCAGGTTATTCCCCCGAATGACGGGTACGCCAGAATCGACGAAGAACTTTGTTCCGATGTTGGACCCAAACGGCCCCGACACAATTGCTCGCCCTCGTGGATCGGCAACCTCGCCGAGCGTAGACCAATTCCAATCCTGAGGAAGCGCCTCACCCACCATAGCCGAGCTCCTTTAGGTTGGTGGCAATCGCTGCGTCGAGTTCTTCTGCCTCGGCAGCCTGCAATCGTAGAGTCGCCGCGAGTCGTTTTATTTTGTCTTGAAACCGCTCATCGTCGTCCTCAACTTCCTCCGCTCCGACGTACCGACCGGGCGTAAGAACGTGGCCATGCTTGCGTATTTCATCGAGTGTCACGGCTTTGCAGAAACCTGGGATATCGGCGTATCCGCTTGTTCCCTTATCGCCGCGCCAGGCATGATAAGTGCCAGCAATCTTCGCGACTTCCTCGTCGGATAACTCGCGGTGAACGCGATCTGTCAGGGTTCCCATCTTGCGAGCGTCTATGAAGAGTGTCCCGCCGCGCCGGTCCCGAAAGCGTCCATTCTTCTTGTTGCGGGTAAGGAACCATAGACAGACGGGAATTTGGGTGGAGTAGAAGAGCTGGCCCGGCAGAGCGACCATGCAGTCCACCTGGTCAGCTTCGATGATGTTCTTGCGAATTTCTCCCTCATTCGACTGGTTCGATGACATGGAGCCATTCGCCAGCACGAAGCCTGCGAGTCCCGTGGGTGCTAGGTGGTAAATGAAGTGCTGCACCCAGGCAAAGTTTGCGTTCCCGGCGGGCGGTACGCCGTAGACCCAGCGCTTGTCTTCTTTCAGCAACTCGCCGCGCCAGTCGCTATCGTTGAACGGCGGGTTGGCCAGCACGTAATCGGCTTTGAGGTCGGGATGGCGGTCGGCGTGGAAGGTGTCGCCGTGGGCAATCTGCGCGTCGATGCCACGAATGGCAAGGTTCATCTTCGCCAAGCGCCATGTGGTGTAGTTCGACTCCTGGCCATAAATGGAAATGTCGCCAATCTTGCCGCTGTGGGCCTCGATGAACTTCTCGCTGCTGACGAACATGCCGCCCGAACCGCAGCAAGGGTCATAGACGCGACCCTTGTACGGCGCAAGCACTTCGACCAGCACGCGGACAACGCGGGACGGGGTATAGAACTGTCCGCCTTTCTTGCCCTCGGCACTGGCAAACTGTGCAAGGAAATATTCGTACACACGCCCCAAAACGTCTTTAGCACGGTCTGCTGGACTGCCAAGACCGATATCGCTAACGAGATTGATAAGCTGGCCGAGCCGTTGTTTGTCGAGACCGACGCGGGCGAAATCCCGAGGCAGCACGCCCTTGAGCGACGGATTGTCGCGCTCGATGTCGCCCATCGCATCGTCAATGATGGTTCCGATCTTTGGCTGCGGAGCATTGGCCCGCAGAAAAGCCCAGCGCGCTCCTTTTGGAACCCAGAAGATGCGGGCAGCCGCATATTCATCCGGGTCTTCGGGGTCGGCACCCTGAGCCTTCTGCGCTTCGAGTTCGGCGTGCTTCGCCTCGAACGCGTCGGAGATGTACTTGAGAAAAATCAGGCCGAGGACAACGTGCTTATACTCCGCAGCGTCCATATTGTTGCGGAGTGCATCCGCCATGGTCCAGAGCTTTGCTTCAAAACCTAGTTCAGTGCTAGTTGCCAAATTGGGACACCCGTGGGATTAAGAGTGGGGAAGAAGGCGAATTATCGCACAGCTCGGACCTCGGTCAAAACGTTAGCGCATTGAGTCCTGTTTTCCGGAAATCTTCTTGCGGTCCCACCCTGTAACCTTGGAAGCCACTCTGTCTTGACACCTCGAATGCTGTACTTCATCAAGAGTGACGAAGCACCAGAGCGAGACGCGGCCAAACGTGAGCGTGGCGGAATACCAGCGTTTCGCGGAACAATTCGTCGACCTCATCGTTGATCCAAAGCGGCCCTGGCTGGTTCGCTACATAGTGACAGGAGGCCTTGACCGAATCCCGACGGACGAAGAGATAGATTCAGGAGATTTCGCTCTCCGCGTTCTCAACCGTATACGTCGTCTAGAGCAAGAGGGAACCGAGATCATCGAAGCATCGCTGTACGAAGCGCTGAGTGACGGGGATAAAGACTTCCTCGTTCCGTATACCAGAAAGTGGGCCAAGAAAGCTGGTTTCTCTCGCGAAGAGTTGAGGATGCTGCTCAAGATGGGCAAATCGTCCTCTCTGAGACAGTCGTTTAAGAAGCTGAATTCGAAGTTTGCATTTCGTTCCGGTGGGAAGACCAAAATCCCACACAGTCAACTCGGCAAAATTCTGAGTAGGGCTGAACAGTTAAGGCCCGCAATCGAGAAGATATTGCAAGAACAATTCTCCGACACATCTCACACTCTCGAAGAAATTCTCGGCTACTGTCGGAAGGATTTTCCCGAAGCGTGCGACTTCCTCACGCTTCACATTCAGCGGTTCCGGCAGGCTTTTAACCACAACCGAGTGGTGAGCCGCGCCAAAACGAGAATTTCTGCGAGGGCGGGCGTCTTGGCAGATGCGATGGCTGGCACGGATTATGGACTTGCCTTTAGCACTTCGATAGAAAAAGTTGGCGAGGCACGACGGGCAACACGTCGCCAGGGACCGCCTCTCGATTCGCCACAGATCTCCGATTGAATCCCTAGCAAAATCTTCCCCATTTCGCCATTCATTTATCTCAGTTTTAGCGGATGTCTTTTCGACTCACACTCTTAGTCGAAGGGACAATCATGGCGTTCGCAAAATCAACTGGGAGCAATGCAACTCGCAAAGATCTGCCGAACGCAGAGAGGCAGGATGCGGTCGTTCATCAAACCGGAACTACGGTTGCCCACTCCGTACCGGTGCGTGGTGCGGCCAACAAGCCTACAAGCGCCGACCGAAAATCGGACGCCT
>Ga0182024_10014673_pt1 | contig 15116 bp, 13 predicted proteins | sample P32metaG_FD_120480 | JGI IMG/M metagenome (GOLD analysis project Ga0182024, IMG submission 120480) | Permafrost microbial communities from Stordalen Mire, Sweden - P3-2 metaG (Illumina Assembly) | ecosystem: Environmental > Terrestrial > Soil > Wetlands > Permafrost | place: Sweden: Stordalen... | reverse complement strand
TCCCGCTGGGTCAACTGCACGCAAAGCCGACGATAGGTCCGCATGTCCCCGAGTTTCTATCCAGAAGATGGCCAGTGCAGAAATTCTTATAAAGGATGTCTCCAAGCGGTCAATGGACTAGTAGCGCAATGTGAAGCTATGGGGCATTTGCTTCGGGTCCGGCTTGTACAACGTTTTGCAAAACTCGCAGCGATAGATTTCCGTTTCCTTCCCGATTCGCGCTTCCACTTCTTTCGGATAATCGTACCAGCGCTTCAAATGTCCGGCGCACAGCTTCCCTTTCGCGTCTTTTTCATCGCAGGAGCGCTGCTTTGGCTTGCGAACTTTAATCTTAACTTCCTGGGGGGCCGCTTCAGCCGCAGGTGCGGCAGACGCTGCGGGCGGCGCGGGCGGAGCTGGAGCCGCTGGTGGCTTGGGAGGCGGAGCCTCCGGAGCTGTGTTTTGCGGTGTTGTTTCCTCAGCCATTCTTCGGATCCTTTCCGCCGTAAAAATTTAATTCATCGCTCTCGTGCGGGGAAGCCGTTCAGATCCGTATTCTACTCGAATCCGTCCCGACAGGCCAAACCCCGGCGAGTTCCAAGTTTCCGGCACGCACAATGTTCCAGGGTCTTCATTCGCCTCCCATTGAGCAGTTGCTGGAGCGGGAGTATTTCACGGAATACGAATAAATTCAAATAACGTCGCAACACATCGCCTATCCTGGGGGTGTGTCGTCGCAGGTTGCTACAAAATCTCCGGCGCGGACATATCCCGGGTACTGAGCGAATTTCCAACGTCAGGATATTCCACTTCCACAAGGCACAAGCCGTGCGGCGGCATGGTCGGGCCTGATTTCGAACGGTCGCGCAGGGCAAAAATCGCAGGGATGTCTTCTGGCCTGACTCTGCCCCGGCCTACATCAACGATCGTACCGACAATCTTTCGCACCATGTAACGCAGGAACGACTTTCCTCGAACTACGTAGACCCATTCTTCAGCACCTCCAGCAGCACTGTCGGTCGGGACACGCAGGAATTCGGATCGGTAGATCGTGTGGACAACCAGGCGTTCTCGGTCGTCTTCCTCCGACCCGGTGGAGGCTGCGAAGGACGTGAAATCGTGTTCGCCTTCAAATTTTCGCGCCGCTTCCGCCATGGAGTCAAAATCGAGCGGAAACGGATCATGCTGCACATAGCGCCAATGCGGAGGCGGAACGACGCGCCCACGGAAAATTCTGTAGCGATAAGTTTTCGCCAGTGCGCTCCAGCGGGAATGGAAATCGAGTCCGGCCTCTTCAGCGGCCATGACTCGAATTGAAGGTGGTAACAAGGCGTTGAACGCGCGCTGGAATTCTTCAGGGCTCATTTCAGATTCGGTTTTGAAGTTCGCCACCTGGCCGGACGCATGCACACCCGCATCTGTCCGCCCCGCGCCTTGCATCGTCACCTGGGACTTCGTCAGCTTTTCGGCCACATCGTTGAGGTGGCCCTGGACGGTGGATTGTCCCGGCTGGATCTGCCAGCCGCTGAAGTCGGTGCCATCATATGCGAGAGTCAGTTTGATATTGCGCATGGACGCCGAGCGCGATTATCGCATGCGCGCGCGAATTCCCCAGGGAATTGCAGCATGGAGGATCAAAAGGGGCTGCAGGGTTAGGCAGACAACGACACGCCGGATTTCTGCTACGTGTTGGAACGGGCAAACCGGCTGCCAGGCTTCATGGCAATGTCTCCGTTGCGGCAAAGCGGACACTCAGCAGCGTCATAGCTTTCGATTTTCAGCTCCAGTAGTGCCTCGGTCCGGACAGGCAATTCGATCTTCCCGCCACTCCGATCAATCAGCGCGCCGGCAGCCACCACGCGAGCGCCCGCTTCCTCCAGCACGCGAATTGTTTCGCAGGTTGAGCCGCCAGTGGTCCAAACGTCTTCGACAACCAGGACGTGCTCGTCCGGTTCGACGCGGAATCCCCGGCGTAAGGTCATCGTGCCAGTAGCGTCGCGCTCGACGAAGATCGCGCGCACTGGCATTCCATCCGCGCGTGCGGGGATGGCGCGGGCGACTTCATGCCCCAGGATGACCCCTCCCAGCGCGGGCGAAGCCACGCAATCGATGCGCAGGTCCATAAATTCAGCAGCCAGGGCCCGGCCCAACTGCTCCGCGTATTTGGGATACTGCAGGGCGAGAGCGCACTGGACGTAGGTGCCGCTGTGTAGGCCTGAAGTCAATTCAAAGTGGCCTTGACGGATCGCGGCGGCTTTTTCGAGAATGTCGGTAACTGCGTCTGGCCTCATGGCGCGCACAGACTATCGGCCCCTGGCCGGATTGTCAAGGAAGGACGCACATCAGGGGAGAAACCTAGTCGAATTGCAGATCGGGTCTTGACGTGTAAGCATTTCTCGCGTTCAATACTTGGGCTCTGCCGAATCCGGGCCCAGCCTGTCGGGGCGAAAATATGAAGTATGTTAGGGTTAGGGCCAGGATGCATGGATTATGCCGACCCCGGGGCGCTCGCTGAAATTGTCCGGAAAATAGTTGAAACATATCGGTCCCGGCGGACGTTTAACTCACTTAGCGCCAATAAGACATGATTCATTTTTGATTTGGAACAGGCTGATTTCTGTACTGAGAGGATGACCCAAATGATCGGAAGGTTTTGCCGTGTCACACTAGCCGTCTGCCTGGCGGTACTCACGGGAATGGCTCCCATCGCGCCCGCATTTGCTCAGGATCAGGGGCAATCCGCCCCACCTACACCGGCCGCGCAGCCTCAGCCACAGGCACCCGCTCGAACGATCCAGATTTCGAACCAGAACTACTCCATTGGCAAGCGCTGGTTTCCCAATGTTCTCGCACCCTATAAGCCCGCATTCGTGCCCGAACCGATTCTGACCAATTCACTCCGCATCGAGCAAATGGTCCAGAACGGCAAGCTGACGATTAGCCTCCAGGATGCGGTTGACCTGGCGCTCCAGAACAACCTGGCCATCCAGGTCGAGCGATATGTCCCATGGCTTGCCGAAGCCAACATCCTTCGTACCTTGAGCGGCGGCGCGCCGACTGCATCAACGATAGCAGCACTCGGCACGATCCCTGCGCAGAATTTCGATCCGCAAGTCACATCAACACTCAGCTTGGACGATAAGGTAATTCCAGTTAATAACCCTCTTACGGCAGGGACCGGTGGCAGCGCATCGTTTGGCAGCTTTTCGACCTTGTCTACCCATACTGCAGTAGCTGACATCACGTACAGCCAAGGATTTCACACGGGGACGTCCGTTTCAGTTGCGTTCGATAACACTCGCGCATCAACCTCGAGCACAGCAGTCGATTTCACGCCTTCTGTAACATCTCAAATGGTTATAGTCGCCAGCCAGCAACTGCTCAACGGTTTTGGCCTCCTCCCGAACGAACATTACATTCGCATTGCGAAGGTCAATAAGAATATTGCGGATCAGACGCTACAACAGCAGGTGATTACCACAATTACTGCGGTCGGCAACGCGTATTGGGAACTCGTCTACGCGCGAGGCACGGTAGATGTGGCGAACCAGGAAATTGCTCTTGCCAATAAACTTTACAGCGACAACAAGAAGCAGGTTGATGTCGGGACCCTCGCCCCGCTCGAAATTGTCCAGGCCGAAGCGCAGGTCGCAACGGCCAATCAAGCATTAATTGTGGCGCAGACGACGGTGCTCCAGGACCAGCTCACGCTTCTCAACTTAATCTCGAAGGATCCGAATGCTCCTGTCTTGCGAAATGTCGAGATCATTCCAACCAACACGGCCAATACGGCGCCTCCGGAGGTTGAAAAGCTACCGCTGGAAGATTTAATAAAAGAAGCCATCACGAAGCGTCCCGATGTCTTGCAGGCGGGACTCACGATTACCGGAGACGACATCAACGTGCGCGCTACAAAGAATGCACTGCTTCCCGTTTTGACCCTATCGGGCGAATATGCAACAGAAGGCTTGGCGGGAAACCACATTCCAACCTCGACGTGCGTACCCATCGCGCCTGCAACCGTATGCCCTACTATCATTTCGGGATTGGCAAATTCCCTTGGTGACATGTTCACAGGAGCTTATCCCGAATATAATGCGCAAATCAGTTTGACGATCCCGATTCTCAATCGCGCGGCGCAAGCCAATAACATCACTGCGTTGCTCGATAAACGCATGGATCAAACCAACTACGCTCAGGTTGTGAATAACGCCACCATTGACGTTCACAACGCGCAAATTACCCTGGAGCAAGCCCGTATCACCCTCGCTGCAGCGATCAAGACAGCCGACCTCGACCAGCAGACACTCGACGCCGAACAGAAGAAATTGCAGGTTGGCGCTTCCACATTGTTCAACGTGGTGTCAGATCAAAACACCCTGGTTGCGGCAGAGTCCGCTGAGGTTCGTGCACGTGTCAACCTGGTTGAAGGGAAGGTGAACTTCGACCGTGCCATGGCGCGGACGCTCGAGGTCTATAACATTACAATTGCGGATGCAAAATCGGGGAAGGTCCAAAAGGACACTCTGATACCCGGCACTTCGGCTTCCGGACAATTAGTTGTCGACCCCATCTTTCATCCCACGATTTCCTCTGCAACTGTCTCCAATGCCTCGCCGGTAGCCAGCAAGGAGTAATGGGCGGCGTCTCTTTCCAGCAATAGATTTCACGAACCGAGGCGCTTCTTTCATGGAGCGCCTTTTTTTGCGACCGCCCCGATCGTGTGCCCGTTAAGTCGAACTTCCTTGTTCCGCCCACCTGTTTCGCCTAGAATCGGATTTCAACCCGATTTCGTTTGGCATTCAAAGCCGGACAAATGACTGACCCAGGCAATTTTCCAGATCGCGAACCATCTCGCGCCAAAGACCTGCACTCCCATCCAATTGAAAAACCCGGCGAACGCGTGGCGAAATTTGAGACGATATCCGGCCATCCGATCCGACGGCTGTATACGCCCGACGATCTCTCCGGATGGCTGCCCGACAGCGAACTGGGACTGCCCGGCGGGCTTCCCTACACGCGCGGCATCCATCCTACGATGTATCGCGGGCGTCTTTGGACGATGCGCCAATTCGCAGGGTTCGGTTCTGCCGAGGATACAAACGAGAGATTTCGATATCTCCTCTCCCAGGGACAAACAGGGCTTTCCGTGGCGTTCGATTTACCGACCCTGATGGGCTATGACTCCGATGATATCCTCGCCGAGGGAGAGGTTGGAAAATGCGGCGTGGCCATCAGTTCGCTTGCGGATATGGAAGTTCTTTTCGATCAGATTCCGCTCGGCGGTGTTTCGACCTCCATGACCATCAATTCTCCCGCCGCGATCCTGTGGGCAATGTACCTGGCTGTGGCTGAAAAACAGGGCGTGGACGCAAAACTCCTCAGCGGTACGCTCCAAAACGACATCCTGAAGGAGTACATCGCGCAGAAGGAATATATTTATCCGCCCAAGCCTTCCATGCGGCTGGTGATTGATACGCTTGAATTCGGCGCGCAGCACACTCCAAAGTTCAATCCGATTTCAATCAGCGGGTACCACATTCGGGAAGCAGGCTCGACCGCGATTCAGGAACTGGCATTTACGTTGCGCGACGGGATCGAGTATGTGGAATGGGGCATGCGGCGGGGCCTCGCGGTGGACGACTTTGCTCCGCAACTGTCCTTTTTCTTCAACGCGCACAACGATTTCTTTGAAGAAATCGCAAAATATCGAGCCGCGCGCCGCATCTGGCACAAGACGATGACCGAGCGCTTCGGGGCCGCATCGCCCAGATCGACTGCGATGCGATTCCACGCGCAGACCGCGGGCTGCTCACTCACGGCGCAGCAGCCGTACAACAACGTCGTCCGCACGGCCCTGCAGGCGCTCGCGGCGGTGATGGGCGGCACGCAGTCACTCCATACCAATTCTCTCGACGAGGCCTGGGCGCTGCCAACCGAGTTTGCAGCAACGATTGCTCTTCGCACCCAACAGATTCTGGCGCATGAGAGCGGCGTCGCCGGCACCGCCGATCCATTCGGCGGATCATATTTCGTCGAAACTCTCACGAATGAGGTCGAGCAAGGCGCGTGGGATTACATCGCAAAGATCGACGCCATGGGAGGAATGGTCGCGGCGATTGAACGATCCTACCCGCAGCGCGAAATCGCCGACGCGTCCTACCGCTACCAGATGGCCGTCGATCGCAAGGAAAAAATCATCGTCGGCGTAAATGAATTTACGGGCGAGGAAAAGCCGCTCGAAATCCTGCAGATCGGCGAATCGGTTCGCGCGCATCAGATCGAACGATTACGCAAGCTGCGGGCCGAACGATCGGATGATAACGTCCAGCGGTGTTTGCTTTCCCTGCGCAAAGCCGCGGAAGGCACCGAGAACCTGATCCCGCACATCTACGACGCCGTGAAGGCCTACGCGACGCTTGGTGAGATCAGTGCTGCGTTGCGTGACGTTTTCGGGACGCATGAAGAGGCGGCGGTCACGTAATGAGGTTCTGCCACCACCACGTGGTCAGGTTCGATACCGCATAGCCGGTCCATAAGAATTGGAGTTGGGCTTTCTCGTCTCATGTCTCCCCTCTGTGCTCTCTGTGCCCTCTGTGTTAAATTCTTTCGCACTGTCCTTTTTTATGACCGACAACGAGATCACCCACGAGATCATCGGGGCCGCGATTGAAGTGCACAAACATCTCGGCCCCGGCTTGCTCGAATCGGCTTACGAAGAATGTCTTTCGCACGAAACTGAACTTCGGAAACTGAAAGTCGAGCGTCAAAAACGAGTGCCTGTTGTTTATAAGTAGACAAAACTGGAGTGCGGTTACAGAATCGACCTCCTCGTCGAAGGCAGGATTGTTGTTGAACTGAAATCGATTGAGGTCTTAGGTCGAATCCACGAGGCGATTATTTTGACGTATCTTCGTCTTTCGGATCATCACTTGGGCTTATTGATTAATTTCAATGTGCCAACTTTGAAGGATGGCATTCGGCGGTTTATTCTTTAGAAAAGCAAAAGCTTTAACACAGAGGGCACAGAGGACACGGAGAAATGCCAGAAAAGAGAATCCGAGTGCTGATTGCGAAGCCGGGCCTCGATGGCCACGATCGCGGGGCGAAGATTATTGCCCGCGCGCTGCGCGATGCCGGAATGGAAGTTATCTATACCGGACTGCGACAGACACCGGAGATGATCGCATCTGCCGCGGTTCAGGAAGATGTTGATGTGATCGGGTTGTCGATTCTTTCGGGCGCTCACAATACGCTGGCGCCGCAGTTGATGACCCTGCTCAAGCAGAAGGGCATGACCGACGTGACTGTGCTTTTAGGCGGCACGATTCCGGAAGCCGACATACCGGCCCTCAAGCAGGCAGGCATCGCGGAAATATTTCTTCCCGGCACGTCCACGCAGGATATCGTCAATTTCGTGCGGCACAGTGTTACAGCAAAAGCCAGGAGTGCGGAGCGGTTGTAGGGGCACGGCATGCCGTGCCCCCACGAATGCGGGCCAAACATCTAATCGATATACGACATCGTCCTATGGAATAATCTTCCCATCGGCATCGCGGATCTCGATCGGGCCCAATTCCAGTTTCTGCAGTTCCGGCTCGATCTTGGCGCGATCTCCCACGCAAATCAGGATCATCTGGTCGGATTGAAGATATTCCTGAGCGACCGTTTCGGCATCTTCCGCGGAGACGGCGTTGAGACGGCCCGGCAATTTCGCGAAATAATCGCGCGGGAGGTTATAGAGGGAAATTTGGGCCAGCGCGCCGGCTGCCCCCCTGCTGGATTCAAACATTCCAGGCAACGAACGCGATTGTGAATCTTTCGCGAGCGTCAATTCCTCCGGTTTGATCGGCGTCTCAATCATTCTCTGGATTTCCTTGATCATTTCGGTCACGGCAGGCGCGGTGGCATCCGTGCGGATTCCGCCGCCGGCCACGAAATATCCGAGCGTGCGCCGGTAGACGAACGCCGAAAATGCGCCATAAGTGTACCCGTGCTCCTCGCGAAGGTTCAGGTTGATCCGGCTGGAAAACAATCCGCCCAGTTCGGAGTTCATGACTTCGAGCGCGGGGTAATCCGGCGTCTCCCTGCCAACTCCCAGCTGCAGCAGGCGGACCATCGTCTGCTGCGCGCCGGGACGGTCCACGATGACTATTTTCGCCTTGGTCGTTTCCGGAGTTCCGAATTTAGGAAGGGAAAGCGGGCCGCTCTTCCACTCGCCGAATTTGCTTTCAGCAAGAGTCTTCAAGTCTTCAAGCGAAATATTCCCGGCAACGATCAGCGACGTGTTATTCGGGACGTAATGAGCCTTCCAGAAATCCATTATATCGTCACGCGATATTGCTTTGACGGATTCCGAAGTGCCGTTATTGTCGTACCCCATCGGATGATCGGGGCCAAATAGCGCGGAAACCCCGGTGCGGGATGCGATGGTGTTGGGATCGCCCCGCTCGTCGGCGAAGGCCGCGAGACGCGATGCGCGGCGACGTTCGACTTCATCGGGCGGAAACGTGGGGTGGAGCACGATGTCGGCGACCAGGTCGAGCGCGCCGGCAAAATTATTCGCTAGCGAACTGGTTGCCACCGTCGAACCATCCATTGATGCGCTTGAGGAGAGCGAAGCTCCGAGGAGCGCGGTTTCGTCGGCAATTTGCGTTGCGTTGCGCGTCGCTGTGCCCTGCTGCAACATATTCGCCGTAAGACTTGCCAACCCAGGTTCATGAATGGGATTTGCGCCGCTACCGGTATTGAAGACGAGGTTCGCGGCCACCACGGGCAAGCCGGGCCTGTAGTTGTAGTAGACGGTCAGGCCATTCTGAAGTTTGAAAATTTCCGGAATGGGGAGGTTCAACGGGCGCGCAGGTCCCGGCTGTGGAGGGGTCTCGCGCCATGCCGCGTCCTCATTTACAGCTTCGCCGCCAGTCGAATTCCCTTTTTGCAGCGTTTTCGGAGTGGGGACATCGGGGCCGAGATCCGGCGTGCCGGGAATGCCGTAGACGACGACGCGCTCTGTGGGTTTCAACTCCGTCTGCGCAAAAGTGCGGATGGACGCGATGGTCGCCTTTTGGTAGCGGCCCAGGTCATCCGCGATGTAGCCGGGATTCCCCAGATAGTGATTGTATTCATTCAAGCGGTCCGCTACGCCTCCAAAACCGCCGAGCCGCTCCAAGCCCTCGATCATGTGCGTTTCCACGCCATTCCTGGCTCGTTCGAGTTCAGCCTGCGTCGGTCCGTCGTTCCGGAATGCAGTCAATTCGTCATCAATGGCTTTTTCAATTTCCTCAGCCGTATGTCCGGGACGCGCGGTGACAACAATTTCAAAGACCGACCCGAGGATCAGCGAATCCTGCGAAGCGCTGACATCGAGCGCGATCTGCTTGTCGTATACAAGTTTCTTATACAACCGGCTGGACTTGCCTCCGCCAAGAATGTCGGAGGCCAGGTCGGCATCCGCGTCACCGGGCTTGAAAATGGAAGATGTCAGCCAGCCCATATATACGCGGGGCAGTTCGACGTGATCGTGAATCACCACACGCCGCTCGGCTGTGATCGGCGGAGTCACCGCCGCGATTTTCGGGACGGCGGCGCCGCGTTTGAGCGGGCCAAAATATTTTTCGACCAGTTGTTTCGCCTGCGCAGGATCAAAATCGCCAACGATCGCTAGGCTCGCATTGTTCGGCGCGTAGTAAAGCTTGAAGAAATCTCGCACATCTTCCAGTTTCACGGCTTGGATGTCGGCGTGCGACCCCATCACGTCGGCATAATAGGGATGGCCCTTCGGAAAAAGATTATGGAACAGGCCCTCTTCCACAATGCCGTAGGGGCTGTTCTCAATGCTCTGGCGGCGCTCGTTGCGTACGACGTCCTGCTGATTGGTCAGGCTGGCCTGGTCCAGCCGGTCGGGAAGATATCCCATGCGATCTGATTCCAGCCACAGCGCGAGTTCCAGTTGATTCGAGGGAAGCGTCTCGAAATAGTTGGTGCGGTCAAAATCGGTGGTGCCATTGATGCCGGTAGCCCCCGCAGCCTCGAGGTACCGGAAATGTGCGTTTCCCGGGACATGCTTTGAGCCTTCAAACATCATGTGTTCAAACAAATGGGCGAATCCGGTCCGCCCGGGAAGCTCATTGGCCGGGCCGACGTGATACCAGATGTTGGTGGAAACGAGAGGGAGACGGTGATCCTCGGAGAGAATCACGTCGAGGCCGTTGGCCAGTGTGTACTTCTCGTACTTGATGTTTGGCGGCGGGATTTGAGCTGCCACTCCCGTTGCAGGCGCGGTAGATTTGGCGTGAGCCTTTTTCGACGGAGCCTTCCCCGCCGGATTCTGTCCGAATACGGTGACGGCTACAATCGCAACTGAAAAACCTATAAGCAGTAACCGGCTGAAAATCGCGGATGTCATGCTCATTCTCCTCAAAAAGTGCTCGTTTCGTATAAGACGCATAATGACCGAATAAGGATTCTTCACCCAGTACAAACTATATGATAACTCCGCGATCTAATGGTCCGGGAATTCCGATCCGTGTTTTCAACGCGAGGCAGTTGTCCACTCCCTCGAAACGACGCGTGGGGTGGCTTAGCCGGTGTGATCACCCAGTTGTGGCAGCGGCGAGCCTGTCAGCTTATACTGTCGCATGGCGTCTGCATCGCATTCCGCGAGAAAATTCTTGGAGGATCGGCCTTGACGAGTTCCGTTGTGGAAACCAGGATCAAACGAGACTCGCCGGAATTCGAGAAGAACACTCGCCAACTGGTGGACCTGGTCACTGAAATCAAGAATCAAGAACACGCGATTCAGCAGGGCGGCGGCCCGAAGGCCATCGAATCGCAGCACAAGAAAAACCGCCTGACGGCGCGCGAACGTGTGGCCCTGCTGATTGATCCTCACACGCCATTTTTTGAGCTGGGGATTTACGCCGCGCACGAAATGTACCAGGAATGGGGGGGCGCGCCCGCAGCGGGAGTCGTTACCGGACTCGGACATGTTTGCGGGCGCCTGGTGATGATCGTCGCCAACGACGCGACCGTGAAAGCCGGTGCGTTCTTTCCACTCACGGCAAAGAAAGTCATCCGCGTGCAAAATATTTCCATCGAAAATCATATTCCCACAATTTATCTGGTGGATTCCTCCGGCATCTTTTTGCCGCTACAGGAAGACGTTTTCCCCGATACCGACGACTTCGGACGCGTATTTCGCAATAACGCCGTGATGAGCGCCATGGGCATTCCGCAGATCACCGCCATCATGGGAATGTGCGTCGCGGGCGGAGCTTATCTGCCCGTCATGTGCGATCACATTCTGATGACCGATGGCTCGGGTTTGTTTCTTGCCGGACCGGCGCTGGTGCAGGCTGCAATCGGCCAAAAAGTCTCCGCCGAGGAACTTGGCGGCGCGAAAATGCACGCCCAAATCAGCGGAACGGTTGACTTTCGAGAACCGGACGACGAATCGTGCCTCTCGCGAATTCGCTCGCTGGTGGACAAGATGGGGCATCCACTCGCCGCGCGTTTTGATTACAAGGAGTCCGAGAATCCGGCGTTTGAGCCCGATGAGATTTACGGAATATTTTCATCGGATCCCGCGCGGCAGTACGACATGCAGGAAATCATCGCCCGGGTCGTCGACGGAAGCAAATTTGAGCAGTACCGCGCGGAGTACGGCAAAACCGTACTCTGCGGCTACGCGCGCATCGGCGGCTGGGCCGTGGGAATCGTCGCGAACAACAAGAAGCACGTTTCGACGATTGATGCGGCCACAGGCGAGCGCCGGATCGAGTTCGGCGGCGTGATTTATACCGAGTCGGCGGAAAAAGCCGCGCGATTCATCATGGACTGCAATCAGAACCTTGTGCCGCTTATTTTTCTGCACGACGTCAACGGCTTCATGGTTGGAAAAGAAGCGGAATGGAGCGGCATCATTCGCGCCGGCGCCAAAATGGTGAATGCCGTGGCCAACAGTGTTGTGCCGAAAATCGCGGTCATCTGCGGAGGAAGCTTCGGAGCGGGACACTATGCCATGTGCGGAAAAGCGTACGACCCGCGATTTATTTTCGCGTGGCCCACGGCGCGCTACGCCGTGATGAGTGGAGAAGCTGCCGCCTCCACGCTGGTGGAAATCAAGATCAAGCAACTGGAACGCGAGGGCAAGAAGCTCTCGGAAAACGATAAGAAGGAACTGTTTGAAACAACTCGCGACACCTACGAGCATCAGACGGATCCGCGCTACGCCGCCGCGCGACTGTGGGTGGACGCCATCATTGATCCCGCGCAGACTCGCGAGGCGCTGATCTGGGCGCTCGAGGCGGCGGCGTTGAATCCGGACGTCAAGGAATTCAAGACAGGCGTATTACAGACGTGAGTGAGAGTTGAAAGTTGATAGTTGAAAGTTAAACGTAACACCTTCTGCGATTCGCGCACATTGAGGTGCAATGCACAGATTTACGGATTTGATCGTCTGGCAAAGGAGCCATGCGCTCGTGCTGCAAATTTACCGGCTGACTAAATCTTTCCCTCCAGAGGAGCGTTATGGTTTGACTTCGCAGCTCCGACGTGCCGCACTCTCAGTGCCGACAAACGTGGCAGAAGGTTCAAAGCGACTAACCAATCCCGAGTATGCACGGTTTCTGAATATCGCTGAGGCATCGCTGGCTGAAACGGAGTATCTCTTGATGGTGAGCCGCGATTTGGGATACTTAACTGCCGCGGTCACAAAGCCTGTCCTTAATGAGACTGGAGAAATCGCAAAAATGCTCCACAGCTTGCGCAGCAAAGTTGGGAAGGTATCATAAAATGTATGCTGGCTCTCGGCTCACCCTCCGCCCGGCCGGATTTCTTAACTTTCGACTTTTAACTATGAACTTTCAACTTCCGAGGATCCTCTCTTGACCGATAGCGTGAAACTCATCGAATGCCCGCGGGATGCCTGGCAGGGGCTGCCGGAAACTATTCCAACAGAAGTCAAAGTTGAATATCTTTTACAGCTCGCAAAAAGCGGTTTCAAGCACATTGACGCCGTCAGCTTTGTCTCGCCGAAGCACGTTCGCCAGATGGCCGATAGTGAAGAGGTTATGCGCGGATTTATTGCCGGCCTTCCGGCGGGAGTCGAGCCGCCCGAAATCATCGGCATCCTCGTAAACGAACAAGGGATGGAACGCGCCCTCGCCACTCCCGGGGTAACGACGATTGGGTATCCATATTCCGTTTCGGCATACTTCCGCCGAGCCAATGCCAATATGTCCCGCGGCGAGTCGCGCGCGCTTGTTGAGCAATTGAGAAAGGCGACAAAAGCTTCCGGCCACGGATTGGTGGTTTACATTTCGATGGCGTTTGGGAACCCGTACGAAGAGCCGTGGGGAGCTGAGATTGTCGAGGACGCGCTGGTTTGGCTGAAGGACATCGGAGTTCGCACGGTGTCTCTCGCGGATACGGTGGGAACGGCGCCTCCTGCGTATGTCGGCGGGCTTTACAGCACGGTGAAAAATTGCGTCGCAGGTATCGAGCTCGGCGTTCATCTGCACAGCCGGCCAGAGCACGCCGCGGAAAAAGTTTTCGCGGCGTATGCGGCGGGATGCAGAAGGTTTGATGGCGCCCTCACAGGACTCGGCGGTTGCCCGTTCGCCGGTGACGACCTCGTAGGCAACATCGCCACGGAAACGGTTGTCGAGGCCCTGATTGCGCATGGAATTGATCCCGGGATTCGGCCGGAAGATTTGCAGCATGCAATCGCGATGACGGAGGAAATTCGCGCCAGATATTCGCATGAGGTAAGTCCGAAATAATTTGAGACACGCAGCAACTCGCCCGCATGGCGATTAAGAATGGCCTATCACACATTAAAACTGGAAACCTCCGGCGCCGTCGCAACGCTCACGCTCAACCGGCCGGGGAAGCTGAACGCCATCTCGACCGAGATGATCGAGGAAGTTTTGGCGGCCCTAGCCGAAACCGACGCCAGTGCCGCTCATGTCTTGATTCTCACCGGAGAAGGCAATGCATTTTGTTCTGGCTTGGACCTCGATGACTTGAAGGCCATGGCCCAACAGTCGCCCGAGCGGCACATGGAAGACTCGCGACACATGGCGCGGCTCTACCGGCAAATCTGGAGTTTTTCGAAACCGACGATCGCAGCCGTCAACGGCGCGGCTATCGCCGGCGGATGCGGACTCGCGACTCTTTGCGATTTCACGATATCGGCATCGACTGCGACGTTCGGATATCCCGAGGTCCGGATCGGATTCATCCCCGCCATTGTTTCGGTTTTCCTGACGCGTCAGATTGGCGAAAAAAATGCGCGCGACCTGCTGTTATCAGGGAGGATCATCGACGCCGCGGAAGCGCACCGCATGGGCATGCTTACGAAGGTAGTGCCGGCATCTGGAGTGATGAACGCGGCGCGGGCGCAGGCGAAACCGCTGCTTGCGGGCAGCCCGGCGAGCCTCCTCAAAACCAAAAAACTTCTGTGCAATTTGTCGGCTCCCGAGCTCGACCGCGAGCTTGAACTCGCGATTGCGGCGGGCGCGGAGATCCGATCCACTCCCGATTTTCGTGAAGGCCTCGCATCTTTTCTCGAGAAGCGCGCGCCGCGATGGGGTTCCCGGTGAGCGTATATTCCGAAACGAAGCTCCGCGTGCGCTATGCCGAGACGGACAAGATGGGAGTCGTTTACTACGGCAACTACTACATTTATTTTGAGGTTGGCCGCGTCGAGTACATGCGCGAGCGCGGCGTCAATTACCGCGAGATGGAATTGCAGGATGACAGTTTCATCGTAGTTGCGGAATCCAAATGCCGCTACCGCCGACCGGCGCGCTATGACGATCCGCTGCGGATTCGAACCTGCGTTCTCGAGGCAAAGCGCCGCACGATTCATTTCGGATACGAAATCGTTCATGACGAGACTGGCGAGCTGCTGGCGACGGGCGAAACGATTCATGTCGTGTGCGATAGCAATGGCCGCCCCAAGGCGCTCCCTGAAAAGTACCGCCGCTATTTCGACCTTCCAGTAGCGTAGCCTTCAGAGTCTGTGTGGCAACTCGGCTTGACAGTACAGGTATACTTCGCGCAGGAGGTTGCGCGATGCCAAATTTTTACGAGTACAACCCGGAACAGGGATATTTGTTGCCGCCGAATGTGCG
>Ga0182024_10014672_pt1 | contig 15116 bp, 15 predicted proteins | sample P32metaG_FD_120480 | JGI IMG/M metagenome (GOLD analysis project Ga0182024, IMG submission 120480) | Permafrost microbial communities from Stordalen Mire, Sweden - P3-2 metaG (Illumina Assembly) | ecosystem: Environmental > Terrestrial > Soil > Wetlands > Permafrost | place: Sweden: Stordalen... | reverse complement strand
GGGCACCGGCCTGGGTTTGAGCATCAGCTACGGCATCGTCCGCGACCACAACGGGCGCATCGATTTCAAGAGTACGCCGGGCCAGGGCAGCATTTTCCGGGTTTATCTGCCGACGGTAAAAACGCCGGGACCGAGCCCCGATTCGCATGCGGGCGCTTCGAGCGCGGAAATAGGAAACGCGAAGATGGCGGCGGGGCCGCTTTAGGCGGGAAAAATCGGAGAGTTCCGGACATGGAAAGGGCATTGTTCCCCAACGCAAAGGGGAACCGATTGTTCTGGTGTTGAGTAAGTGGAACCAATGGTCGGGCGAGAACATTCATGAGCTTCGTGACATCTGTTCTTTGATGCAGCCAGGCTCATACTCGTTCGAGATTTGGACAGACAGGCCCAGCGATGACAACGGTACAAAAACACCTGGCCTCATTGTGCTCCCGTGACTTCGTCAGCCGCGTCGGCTTCGTTTCCACGCCCGAAAGTCTCCGTGCCCTGATCCGGTCGACTCCTGAATCTCGTGCTCTTGCCAAAGACCTCCGAACCGGCCAGCTAACCGAGGATGGTCTCTCCGCTTTTCTCAATCCATTGCTGGCGGGCATTCGAAAAGGCGAGCGTTTCCATTACGAAGAGGTGCTCGCGTCCATTGCTGTGTTGCTGGAGTCCCACCCGGCCCAGTTCGCCGAGGAATTCATCAAAGATCTTGAAGTCGTCAAAGGTCGCTTGACGGCCGCCACAAGCGACCAGCGTCGGTAACCTCTTGGCAAACCCGCAACCCTCAAGGAGCTTACGAAACCCCTCACGGCATCGAAGGCGAAGCTCCTTCGAATCTCCTCCCCCCTCAAGATAGATCTTATTGCTCACCAGCGAGTGCCCCCAATTTGGCCGCGCGTCCAGAGTTGACCGAGCCGGTATTTCTCAAGCCACACTTTCAGTTCCGAATCTTGCAGTCGCTTTACCTCGGTCCGTCCCTGGTGTTTCTCAAATACAACTACATCCTCGGGGTGATCGGTCGTGGCGTCTACCAGGATGTCTGAGTGTGTTGTAACGATTAACTGTGTGCGCGACGACGCTTCGACGAGCAGGTCAGCTATCTTCGGCAAAAGATCGGGGTGAAGGCCGAGTTCCGGCTCCTCGATGCAGATCAGCGGCGGCGGATTGGGGTCACACAGGATAGCGAGGAGGCACAGGTAGCGCATGGTTCCATCGGAAAGGCGCTTCGCGGGAACGACGAAGTCGCCTTCAGTGAGAAACAACTCCACCGCCCCTCCGCGGATACTGACGTCGAAGTCCTCCAGCCCCTCGTACAGATCGCGCAAGTGCTCGATGATTGCCGCTTTCGCCCTGGGTATGCCTCGCAAATAATTAAGAAAGAGCCCGAGGTTTGAGAAGTCTTCCTGAAGAGGTGCACCGCGCAGGTCCGCTGGCTGCGGGGCCCTGAATACTGACGTTCGGGCGAAGGTCCATTCGCGGTAGATCCTGATGCCATCGTAGGCACCCGCCAGGTAGTTGATTTCCGGAAAAGTTTCGGCGTCTCTGCGCTGGCCCACGATGGATTCGTCGAGATCCACCGTCTCGCGCGTCAGCGAACGCTGTTTGTGCTTAACGGCAATGACGGGGTGGCCCTTCTGGAACTGGTAGTAAAAATATGCGCTGTCCTTCCCCGGGTACGGATGACTGTTCTCGATTCGCTCGTCCACGAGCTCGATCGATTGATTGAATTCGCGGAAGCTCAGGAAGTGGCGTAACGGCTGGCGCCCTTTGGGACCCTGGATGATTGCCTCTATATACGCTCGTCGTACCCCGCCTGACCCGAGAGAAATGCGGAGTCTTTGCGATCGCGGCATTTCGGCCTTCCAGATCCATTCGGCGGCGCCGCCGCCGCCGCGGCGGACGACGTCACGGAGATCGCCAACCGAAGTCGACGACGGCACCACAGCGGTAGAACGCAACAGTGCGATTGCTTCGATCAGGTTCGACTTGCCGGAGCCGTTCGGGCCGATCAGGACGTTGAGAGGGCGCATTTCCAGCGTCACTCCCTCCGGCCCGAACGACAGCAGGTTCTTGATCTTGATCTCGCGAAGCAGCATCACGTCCTGAAAGCGGCGGTATTCCTCAATTCCATAACTTCGACAGGCTCTCGGTCGCCTTCATCTTCACGAACGTCGCCCGGCAAGAAACTCCGATTCCGGCCCGCGATAGCGGCACTTGAGGCATTCGTATTCGCTGGGGCGGTCCTTGCCGAAGCCGAAGAACCGGCCGATCTCCTCCATCACGCTGGTGTTCTTGTGGACACGCCAGGCATGGCACTTGGGGCAGCGCGGCTCGGGCTCTCCGTCGTCGTCCTGGTCCGGCTCGTCCAGCAGGGCCTGGGCACGGTCCAGGTCCTCGGCGCGGACCCGCAGCACGAAGCGCTTGCCGTCGCAGGGGGAGCCCGGAGCGGCCTGGCTGCGCGGGACCAGCGTGGGGAGGAACGGCTTGACGCGCGCCGCCGCCAGCGTCGCCGACGCCTGGCGAAGCAGGCGCGGCTCGTCGAAGGATGCAACCACCGCCAGCTCCACGGGCTGGCCGGCGTCGTCCAGCGGCGCCTCGGGGCCTTCGCCCGGCTCGACCTCGTCGCGCAGGACTTCCTTTGCCCGCTCGGCGTCGTCGGCCATCACGATCACCTTCACCGACGAGCCGGCGGCATAGGGGCCCAGCGCCTCGACGTTGCGGTTGATGACCTGGCTGGGGATGCCGGCCGCGGCCAACTGGCCGGAGATCATTTCCGCCTCGGCGCCGCCGGCCACGCGGGCGATGGTCACCTCGCGGTTCGATCCCGGCACCGCGTAGGAAAGGACCTGCGACGATTCATCGGACGCCGGCTCGGCGTAGGGGAGCACCGGCACCGGCTCAACCGGCTGCGGCGGGGTCGGGGGATTGGGTTGGGGGTCTTGCTCGTTCATTTCGAGGGATCATACGCCCGTCGGGCCGTGAGGCCTCGTTGGGCGAGGCTCATTCGGCAGTCGAGGGCAAGCTTGTCCGCAGGAGATTGGGGGACGGAACACCCTGCAGATCGAACTGCCGCAGTTCACTGAGGCGGTCCTGAAGGACATCCAGTTTTTCGCGGAGATGTTTCTCTCTCTCCTGCAACACCCGGTAGTCGCTCATCGCCTGGTTCAACTCCCCTAACTCGTTCCCGGTCTTGGTGATCAGTGTGTCGACTTGCGCCAGGTTGGCGGTGTCGGCGTTGAGTTCCCCCTCGAGTTGGTCTTTGAGGGCGTCGACGATCGTGGAGCGAAGCTCATCGTGAACGGCGGTCATCCGCGCCGTTGCCGCAGCGCTGCGGCGCTCGGCGGTCGTGACCGCATCGGCGTCGGGCTTGGATTGCGACTTCAAATCGTCACGTTGCCGAGCGGCTTCGTCGGCATAGCGCACCGTCTCGGCATATCGAGCGCTGTTCTGGATCTGCGCTTCAACCTGGGGCATCGCCAGCCGCTGCTCCACCCGCCGCGCCAGCTCGTCGCGTTTGGTCCGCATCCCCGAGAGTTCGGCTTGGAGCCGGGTGTGGCTCTCGATCAGCCGTTCAAGCTGAAGTTGCTTTCCGTCCCAGCGAGAGGACGTATTCGAGCCATCGCCGCCAAGCTGAAGTTCCTTTTCGGCAAGCTTTTTGAGCACGTCTTCGTTCAGCATCAGCTCCAGGAGTTTTCTCTCCTTGTCGAGCAGGGCGATCTGTCTGACGACCGTGTCGTAATGGCGCTTCGCGGCATCAGTGTTTTGCTCCGCAACGGGGGCCGCGGAGGGAGAGGCCGGCGCCGCCGGCCTTGCTGGCTCGCGAACATGCCGTCCCAGCCAGAAACCCGCGCTCACGCCAACCAGGGCGTACGCGACGCACAGACCAAATATGGCCGCACGCGAGAGACCGCGCGATTGAGAAACGGGTTGCACGGTCACCGGATTCGCGGATGAATTCGCATCGGACATGACTTGCTCCTCGATAAAACCCGCTTGCCTCGAACACGAAGGGTGACGAGCCCCACTCCCAACCCAAGACATCCCGACTCGTTACCCCCACTCCGCCTTCAGCTTTCGCCTTGTGCTAATCAGCATATGACGCGATGATCGTACCTTGAAAGTGAGGCGACTGCATGTCGTGGATCGAAAACCGGTTTGAGGAAGGGCTGATCGTCACCAGCCTGGACTTCGCCATCAACTGGGCGCGGAAGAACAGTCTCTGGCCCATGACGTTCGGCCTGGCGTGCTGCGCCATCGAGATGATGGCGGTGGGGGCGAGCCGGTTCGACCTGGACCGCTTCGGGGCCGGCGCGTTCCGGGCGACCCCCCGGCAGGCGGACCTCATGATCGTGGCCGGCACCGTCAACTACAAAATGGCCAGCCGGCTCAAGCGCCTCTACCACCAGATGGCCGACCCCAAGTACGTCATCGCCATGGGCGCCTGCACCGTGGGCGGCGGACCGTACTTCAAGTACGGGTACAACGTGGTCAAAGGCGTGGACCTGGTGGTGCCGGTGGATGTGTACGTCCCCGGCTGCCCGCCCCGGCCCGAGGCCCTCATGGAAGGCATCATGCGGCTGCAAGACAAGATCGCCGCCCGCACCATCGGCATGCCGCGGCGGGAAAAGGCGGCGAGCGCGATCGCGCCCGCGGCCGTGCCGTCGCCGGTTTGAGCGACGATGTTTGCGACAGGCGACAGACATTCCCACGCCGAGACCGGAGTTTACGACGGTCCGGATCGAGCTTTGCGAGCACGCTTCCCCCGTCGATCCGGACCATCGTAAACATCCGGTCTCGGCGTGAGGGCTTTCGCGACAGAAGGCGGGCTTATGTATCGAGTCGGTTTCTGGTTCCGTGTCCTGGCACTTCTGATCGACCTGGCGATCTTTCTGCCGCTGGCGATCGTCCCGTGCCTGCTTTTCGGGGCGTCGGCGCAGCTCACCAATCTGGTCCTTCTCTGCGGGTGGCTGCTCTACTCGACGTTTGAGAAATTCAGCGTCGGCACCCCGGGGAAGCAGTTGCTCGGGATGGAGATTGCCAACGCCAACGGTTCGGAGGCCAGTTTCTGGACGTTATCCCTGCGCTGGTCGAGCAAGCAAATGCCTATATTCTTTGGCGCCGTGTATGTCCTGACGCAATATCCGTTGCTGTATCCCTTACCCGGCCTCGCGAATTCGCTGGTCTGCGTCGGCTGCCTCTATGCCAGCACGGAATTCCGGCAGACCTGGCACGACGAATGGGCTCATACGGCGGTCATCCGCAGGCCGAAAGCGTCCAAACGCAGAGGATTTGCCGTGATGCACGGGACGCCGCCGCCGCTGCCGGTTCGGGCGATGGATGAGGGGGAGCGAGGGCGTCTGAAGTGAGGCCGCTTAAACAGTACAGCGATTACAGGCTCAACGTATGGCGGAGAGCTGCATCGACGGCGATCATGTCGGGCATCGACCCAATGACGCGATCGATCTCGACATCCAAGACTGTCGCGAGATTGTCCGCCATCACAACCGAATCAATTCGCAGGCCTGTCTGTCTACCATGGGTTCCGAACGGAATTGAAACGCGGCTGGCGTGACCTGCCCGCGCGAGGTTGCTACTGATCATCGCCACGACGGTCTGCGGCAACCCCGTAACCAGATGGTCCGCTTGGACGACGAGCGCGGGTCGCCGCTTGGCCGTGCGCAGGTTGGAGTCGGGGAACAGGACAAGGATAACATCACCCCTCTTATGGCTCATCGTAGATGTCCATTTCCGGGCGGTCCCAATCAGCGGCAAATGACTTCAGTCGAGATCTGAGGTCCGATGCCTGCGCCTCATCGATGCCTCGCTGCCGCAGATCGACAAGCTCGCGTTTCGGTAGAAATGTAACCACCACGCGACCTTCTTCAATCTGAGGCGGTGGCTCCAGCAGCTCGATTTTGCCATCGCGGTAAATGCCCTCTATCGATTTCAACATGGCTTCCTTCATCTTGCCTGCGGGTTGGCGTCGGACAATCAAATTCTTTCGGCCTCACTCTCTTGTCACGTCGCATGATTGTACTCGAAACAACAACGCGGAGCGACGATGCCGTCGCTCCGCGTGTTCGAGTGTTTTGATTAGGCAACCACTGAGCCTGCGTCTACCTCACCAGTTGTGGCGGGCGCTCCGCGACACCGAAACTACCGCGGCACCCCTCCCGGCAAAAACCCTTCCAGCTTCCTCGCCCGCACCGGGTGCTGCAGCTTGCGGATCGCCTTGGCTTCGACCTGGCGGACGCGCTCGCGGGTGACCTTGAAGATCCGGCCCACCTCCTCCAGGGTGTAGGTGTAGCCGTCGCCGATGCCGTAGCGGAGCTTGATGATCTCGCGCTCGCGGTAGGTGAGGGTCTTGAGGACCTGCTCGATCTTGTCTTTGAGCATTTCCTGGGTGGCCGACTCCACCGGGTTGTCGGCTTTTTCGTCCTCGATGAAGTCGCCGAAGTAGCTGTCTTCGCTCTCGCCGACGGGGCGGTCGAGGCTGATGGGGTGGCGGCTGATCTTCAAGACCCGGCGCGTCTCGCTGACGGTCATCTTGGCCCGCTTGGCGATCTCCTCGATGGTGGGCTCCCGGCCCAACTCCTGCATCAGCGCTTTGCTGATGTTGCGGAGCTTGCTCATCGTCTCGATCATGTGCACCGGGATGCGGATCGTCCGGGCATGGTCGGCAATCGCCCGGGTGATCGCCTGGCGGATCCACCAGGTGGCATACGTGCTGAACTTGAACCCGCGGCGGTATTCGTACTTGTCCACCGCGCGCATCAGCCCGGTGTTGCCTTCCTGGATGATGTCCAGGAACGACAGCCCGCGGTTGCGGTACTTCTTGGCGATGCTGACCACCAGCCGGAGGTTCCCGCCGGAGAGCTTGCGCTTGGCGTCTTCGTACTTGAAGAAGATCTTGCGGATGGCGACGACCCGCTTGTGCAGGTCCTGGGCGTTTTCCAGCACGAGGTCTTCCAGGCCGCTCAGCTCCTCCTGGCATACTTCCAGGTCTTCGCCGGGGTCCTTGACCTTCTTCAGCTCGATGATGCGCTGTTCCAGCTCGACCATCTTGGTGGAGATGCTGGACAGCTTCTTCATCAGCGGCGTCACCTTGCTGGTGCGCAGGGCGAGCTCTTCGAGCAGCTTCACGCTGCGGCGACGGCGCCGGCGGATGGCCAGGCGCAGCTCGTCCTGCTCCTTGCGGGTCTTGGATTGGCGCAGCGCATCCCAGTCGTGACGGTTCCGCGACAGCATCTGCCGCACCGAGTTCAGGTTCAGCGGGATGCGCTGCCCGACGGTGTTCTTGTCGGCCATGCCTTCGTCGGTGCTGATCTTCATCGTCCGGTCGAAGGGCAGGTCGCCGTCGTCCACTTGCTGGAGGATCTCCACGGCGGACTGGAGGCAGTAGTCGCTCTCCAGGACCTTGGAGCGGAAGATCTTGCGAGTGATTTCAATCTTCTTGGCGAGCTGGATCTCCTGCTGGCGGGTCAGCAGGGGGATTTCGCCCATCTGGGTGAGGTACATGCGGACGGGGTCGTCGATCCGCTTGGTGGAGGCCTCGGCCAGCTCGGCCTCGAGGTTCAGGTCGATCTCATCGCCGTTCTCATCCTGCACGACCGCGGGGGTCTCTTCCTCGATGACCGGCTTCTTGGCCGGCCTGGGCTTGGGGCCTTTGACGTAGTCGCCGATGTCGTGTTCGTCGATGAGCTTGATGCCCATTTCGTCGATCATCATCAGCAGGGAGTCGAGCTTATCGGGGCTGACCACCTCGTCGGGCAGCTTCTCGTTGAGCTCTTCATAGGTGAGGAATCCGCGCGAGGTGCCGAGGTCCAGCAGGTCGCGGACGCGCTTGTCGGCTTCCTCCTGGGAGCCTGAGCCGATCAAAGGGGGGTCAATCACAGTGTCCTTCATACCGATCCGATCACTCTCCCCGCATTAGCGAATGCGGGCCTGCCGCGAGCCTCTCGCGGTCACGAGGGAGCCAAAGTAAGTTCAAGGGCAACAACCCCAAAGCCACGGGTGACTCCCTCAGCCGGGAAAGGCGGAATTTTCATCGCCTTCCTCGATCCAAGGCAAGCCGGCCCTGGGGAACCCCGCAGGGACGGCGCTGGAATCGATACAAGCGGCGCTGGCCAAGGACCTCAGGGGCGTTCCTGATCCCTGCAACGGGCAGCCGCTCGGCACCGGTCATTCGTTTCAAGTTTTTCTGCTCTTGCGTTCCCGGCCCGCGAATCGGATGATGCCCGGACGCACGCCACCACGGCGGCTCACAGGGTCAAGTTACGATCCAGCGGATTTGTCCGTTCGCATAATCCACAAAAGCTAATACAATTCTAGGCCATTAAGTCCGCCGAAGATCGGGCTGGCGGGCTTTTTCCTGTATTTTCCGCAACAGCGCAACCTCATCCTGTTCGGATCGCTGTGCATCAGTACGTCGAACTTCAGCCAAAAGTTTTCGCTCGTCGCGGCGCTGCAAGTCCTGTTCGAGGAATAACAGCGACTCGGTCAAGACCGCACCGGCGTCCTCAAACGCTTCGACCTCTTGAACCACTTCAATCGCCAGTTGCCTAAGGTCCGATAATGCCGGCTCTGTCCTGAGCCTGTCGAAGGGCCCGCCTGCCTCTGCGGCATCGGGCCCTTCGGGTCCACTCGGAGCAGGCGCGTTCGGCGAGCTCACGGCAGGTCCGGCCGTTTCGGCCAGAATCATCAGGAACTCGCTAAATACCGGCTCGCCCTGGTCCCGTTGATGAGTCCAGTACACTTCTGCCAATTGCCGCCGGGCCTTGTCGGTAAAGTCCTTGACGCCGATCACGGGCTGCGCCGCGTGCCAGCGATCCGGGTGCATCAGCAGGATGCCCAGGATCCGCCGTTCGGCGGTATCGCGGGCAACCGGTCGGATAGGGCCGGCCGCCGGCCGGCCCGATTCGCCTGTCCGCGATTCGGCTGTCCACTGTGCCGGGCCCTGTCGAGGCGCCTGTGCCGAGCCTGGTCGAGGCGCGGATTGCTGGTCCGGCCGGGCCCGCGCGCCACCCGGCCGATCGCTGGTATTGGGCGGCCGGCCGAACCGCTTGTTCAACTGCGCCACGGGGATATCGGTCAACCGGCTCACTCTGGCCAAAGCCGCCCCCCATCGCAGAGCGTCCACTGGCCCGGAATTGCGGGCGTTGGACAGCACTTCGAGGTACGCCTCAACAGCCTTCGTCTGCCCCGTCAGGCTGCCGCCATCCCGGTTAAACCGCTGCGACAACTGCCTCCACTTATAGACCAAGGCGTCCGGAGCGGCGGCGATCAGCTTCTCGAACTTCTCCAAGCCCTCCTTGACCAGGTACTCGTCCGGATCGAGGTCCGAATCGATCTGGGCAATGGCGATTTCGACCGGCTGGGTGATGAACAACCCGACCACCCTGTCCACCGCCGCATCGCCAGCATTGTCGGGGTCGAACAGCAGGACAATGCGATCGGCAAACCGCCGCAGGATCGTCACGTGTTGTTCAGTCAGGCCCACGCCCAGGGGCGACACTACATTAGACGCCCCATATTGGTGCGCCATGACAACGTCGGTATACCCCTCCACCACCACCGCGGTTCGGGTCTCGATGATTTTCTGACGGGCCAGGTCGATCCCGAAGACGGTCCGGCTTTTATTGAACAGCGGCGTTTCGGGGCTGTTCAGGTATTTGGCCGGGTCCGTCGAGCCCGGCATGATGCGACCGCCAAAGGCGATCACACGGGCGTTTTCGTCGCGGATCGGGAATATCAGCCGGTTCCGGAAGGCGTCGTAGTACCCGTCGCCCTTTTCGCGCCGCTTGACCAGGCCGGCCAGGGCCAGCACCTCTGGCGTGAACTTCTTCACCAGCGGGCTTTTCACCAGCCCCTCCCAGCCGTCAGGTGCCAGCCCGATCTGGAACTTTTTGACCGACTCGGCACTGAACCCGCGCTGCTTGAGGTATTCTCGTGCTGCCAGGCCTTGCTCGGGCTGAGCCAATAACTTTTCAAAGAACGCGCAGGCCGCCGACTGGGCCTCCAGTAATAGTTGCTTTTCGCCGGCTTTTTCTTTCGAGAATCCGCCGCGGCCCTGCGGCCGCTCGATGCCGGCCTGCTCGCCGAGCTGATTGAGGGCGTCGATGAAGGTGACGCGATCGCGCTGCATTACGAAATCGACGGCGTTCCCTTTGGCCTTGCACCCGAAGCAGTAGAAGTATTGCCGTTCCGGCTTGACGGTGAAGGACGGCGTTTTTTCCTGGTGGAACGGACACAGCCCGAGATAATCGCGTCCGCGGCGTTTGAGCGCGACGCTGCGGCCGATCAGGTCGACGATGTTCGTGGCCGCGAGCACCTGCGAGCGGTAATCGCTAAAGCCATCGGCACCCGATGAACTCACTGGAACATCCTGCTCGAAATCCCCGATACCGAAAGATCGTGACGCCGCCGCCCATCCCTGGCTTGCCCGACTTGCCCCCAGTCATCCGTAACCGGGCGGCCGAAGTGTAAATACATCACCTACATGAACTAACCTTCCGAGAAACGCTGATCACACTGAAATATAGCAGCGCTAAGCGGTGGGGTCAAATTGAGTTGGGATTGTTGGATTGTTCTGGCTCGCCAGTGTGGTGAAATCGCCTCGTCCGATCGCCCGAGGCCCAGCCGGGGAATGTTGAAGGCGCCGTCGCTGCCCGCCGGCGTGGGTGAGGGCATTTTCATGGCCTACACTCGTGCCCGACCGGACACGGTCACATGAGACGCTGACCTGCATTACAGATTTCATTATTTGACTTTTGTAACACGCCGCGCGTATGCTCCCTCGTGTCAGCATTCGAAAGGAGCAACACAATGACTAACGCGATGAGTGAACCCACCCTCGGCGGTCGGTTCACGTTCCCCGGCACGTCGCTGACGGTCCAACGGATCGGCTACGGCGCCATGCAGTTGGCCGGCCCCGGCGTTTTTGGGCCGCCAAGGGACCCGGATGGGGCCGTCGCCGTCTTGCGTGAGGCCGTTGCGGCCGGCGTGAACCATATCGACACGTCCGACTTCTACGGCCCGCACGTCACCAACCAGATCATCCGCCGGGCCCTGCACCCGTACCCGGCGGGGCTGGTGATCGTCACCAAGCTGGGGGCCCGCCGGCCGGCTGACGGCTCGTGGCAGCCGGCCGTTTCGCCCCGGGAACTGACCGAAGCCGCCCACGACAACCTCGGTAACCTGGGCCTGGAGGCGCTGGACATCGTCAACTACCGCGCCGTGGGGGCGATCCACGGCCCGGCGGAGGGGCCCATCGCCGAGCAGGTGACGGTGCTGGCCGAGCTCCACCGCAAGGGGCTGGTCCGCCATATCGGCCTGAGCAACGTCACCGCGGCCCAGGTGGCCGAGGCGCAGGCGATCGCGCCGATCGTCTGCGTGCAGAACAACTACAACCTGGCCTACCGCCACGACGATGCCCTGGTCGAGGATCTGGCCCGCCGCGGCATCGCCTACGTGCCGTTCTTTCCGCTGGGCGGTTTCACGCCGCTGCAGTCGTCCACGCTGTCGGCCGTTGCGGAACGGCTCGGGGCCACGCCGATGCAGGTCGCGCAGGCGTGGCTGCTGCACCGCTCGCCCAACATCCTGTTAATTCCCGGCACCTCGTCGCGCGCCCACCTCCGCGAGAACCTGGCCGCCGGGAAGTTGACGCTTTCCCCGGAAATCCTGGCGGAGTTGGACGGGATCGCCACCGCGGCGGCGGCGAAGCACTAAGGATGGCGGCGCATCCATCCAGGACAAAAGCAACCCAGGACGTGAATGCAGAACCAAACGAAAGGATCTCAACGATGCGTGTCTTTGTTACTGGCGCTACAGGCTTCATCGGCTCTGCCATCGTGCAGGAACTCATCAATTCGGGCCATCAGGTGATCGGCCTTGCTCGTTCTGAGGCGAGCGCCAAGACTCTTATCGCCGCCGGGGCGCAGGTGCATCGAGGTGATCTCGAAGACCTGGACAGTCTGCGCCGCGGAGCTGCCGGCTCGGATGGCGTGGTTCACACCGGTTTCATACATGACTTCTCGAGACTCAAGGCTGTCTGCGAAACAGACAGGCAGGCCATCGAGGCGCTCGGCGCCGCGCTGGCTGGCTCGGCCCGCCCCCTGATCGTCACCTCCGGTACCGGGCTCGTGACGCCAGGCCGCCTCGCGACCGAAGAAGATATGACCGCCTCCCCCGTTCCCCGCGTCGCTTCGGAAGAGGCGGCAGCTTCGGTGGCGGCGCGTGGCGTGCGCGTCTCAGTAGTACGCCTTCCACCATCGGTGCACGGTGACGGCGATCACGGCTTCGTTCCAATTCTGATCGGCACGGCACGTGAAACGGGCGCGTCAGCGTATATAGGCGACGGACTCAATCGCTGGCCCGCCGTGCATCGCCTCGATGCTGCCCACCTTTTCAGGCTGGTATTTGAGAAGGCTGCCGCGGGAGCTACGTTTCACGGGGTTGCTGACCAGGGCGTTGCGTTCCGAGAAATTGCCCACGTCATCGGAAAACGCCTTGACGTGCCGATCGTGACCAAATCCCCCGAGGAAGCAGTCAACCATTTTGGCTGGTTTGCGCACTTCGCTGGTCTGGATAATCCAACCTCAAGCACGCAAACTCAGCAACAGTTGGGATGGCACCCGAAACATCCTGGGATCATCGCCGATCTGGATCGTGAACAGTATTTCAAAAGGTAACATGCCCTCCCAAAACGTCACCCTCACTCTCAATCGCATCCTGGCCACCGCCGAGGACGTCATCCGCAAGTTCGGCCCGGCCAAGGCGACCGTGGTGGACGTGGCCCGATCGCTGGGCGTGAGCCACGCGGCGGTCTACCGGCACGTGGCAACCAAGGCCGAGCTGCGCGACCTGGTCGTCGGCAGGTGGGTAGAGGAGACCATGACCCCGTTGCGGGCCATCGCCGCCTCTGCCGGCCCCGCCCCGCAGCGGCTCCGGCGGCTGATCGACACCCTCGTCGCCATCAAGCGCCGGCGTGCCGCCGATGACCCGGAGCTGTTCGCCGCCTACCGGACGCTGGCGGCGGACGCTCAGTCCGTCGTCACCGCCCACGTCGACGAGTTGGTGGCTCTGGCCGCGTTGGTCATCCGCTCCGGCGTGACCGAAGGCGCCTTCCGAACTGTCGACCCCGTGGCCGCTGGCCGGGCGGTGCTGCTGGCTACGTCCAAGTTCCACCACCCGGCCCACGCCGCCGAGTGGGCCGACCCGGCCATCGACGCGGCGTACAACGACGTGTGGAAAATGCTGATGGACGGGCTGTGCGTCGCGAAACGCCGCGGTTAGGCGCTGACGGCCGACTTAACAAGCAAGCGTTGGCTCCCTCGCATACTACCCCTCCGTCTCGCGTTTCACGACGCCTCGCCCATGACCAAGCGGAGCCCACGGGTAATCATATCGGCCCGCTCCAGCGCGTGCTTTTTCGCGTAGGCATCCACGCGGTTCAGGAATGTCTTTTCCATGCTCACCACGATCCGGTTCATCCGGGCGCGTTGAGCCGCCGTTCGTTTCATTCGCGCCTCGGTTCGTTTGAGTCTGGTCCGCTCCGCGGCGTTGGGAGGACGCGATTCGGCACGCCACTGCTCTGGCGACATGCTGTCGATTGCGCGGTAAATGCGTTCCTTCTCGGCGTCTGGCAGTGCGTCGAACTGCTCGCCGGTCATCTCCACGATCGCCGGTGCTTTGACGGGGCGTTTCGCGCGTTGCGAGGGCGGCTTTGCTTGCTTTGGCATGGGTGCTCCGATAGATGGGCCCTTACCGGCGGCCCCGCCGTCGCCGCGTGGTCAGCGGCATTGCGTGGATCACGAAAATCGTGTCGTCCGCGTCGTAAAGGAAAACCACTCGCACAACGCGGCCCCCTTGGCCGCGTCCCTCGATTGACCATTTGTCCTGGCCGCCGCGGACGGCTTGGCGGATGCCGCGGCGGACGACAGCTTCGATTTCCTCGATCGTGCAGCCGTGCTTTGTCGCGTGGTCCCTGTTCCAAGCGTTCCATCTGAAATCGGCCGGCATGAGCTCCTCGGTTGGCGGGGGTTTTGCCGGACCGCTAGAGGTCGTTAACACCCTAACTGCGGGATTATATCACGCGCGGGATAATTTAGGCCATGCGGTTGGCACCGGGGCACCGGGGCACCGGGGACGATGCGGGCGATCCGTCGCGTGGCATTCGGCACCAATGGCGAGATCCCACGGGACACCGTGGGGGGGCGTGCGGAAACTACTCAATCAAATTGAAACTTCTGAAACAGACGATATCCCTCGCGACCTTGGAAGCGGCGCGGTAAGGGATGGTATGTCGAGCGCGCATGTGTAACCCGCGATGCGGCCCTTCGGGCCAGCCGCTAATCGAGGTGTTGAGGCGTCGAGGTCGCACCTGAGCGCGGTCAGGTATGTCGTCGCATGGTCGCATCGCAATCGCAAGTGATGGAGGCCGTCATGTCCGGGTTCCCGATTTTGCCGGTGCCGGGGCCGATTCCGATGGCGCATCGCGTGCCGCGGTGCCTGGGGTGCGGGTATGTGCTGGAGGGGCTCCCGGAGCCGCGCTGCCCGGAGTGCGGCAGGCCGTTCGATTTGAACAACCCGGCGACTTACAACACCAAGCCGCCGTTCGTGCGCTGGAAATACTGGCTTCCCGGCCTGCTGCTGTCGCTGGGGGGCGGGCTGTCGCTGTACCTGTTCGTCTGGGCGGTTTCCGGCTTCGGCCTGGCGACGACGCTGGTCGTGCCGTTCGCGGCCGGGGCGCTGCTGGGCTATACGTGCCGGGTGCGCATCTTCTCGCTGGTGCTCCTGTCCCTGATCGTCGCCACGGGACTGGTGCTTGGGTTGATCAGCCTGAGCATCGCCGGTGCGTTCTGCGGGCTGGTCCTGGGCGGCATCGCCCTGGGGCCGCTGCTCATCGGCAGCCTGACCGGCTGGGCGCTGCGGACGATTCTCAAGGGCAGCAGCTTCGACCAGCGCTGGCACCTGCCGACTCTCGTCTTCATCCTCGGCCCCATGCTGTGGGGCGCGATCGAAGGCCGGCTCTGGCGGCCAGCACGGGCGGAGACCGTGCGGACTTCCATTGTCATTCCCACGCCGGTGGGGCGGGCGTGGAATTCGCTGATGTTCTACGAACAGGTGAAGGG
>Ga0182024_10014671_pt1 | contig 15116 bp, 27 predicted proteins | sample P32metaG_FD_120480 | JGI IMG/M metagenome (GOLD analysis project Ga0182024, IMG submission 120480) | Permafrost microbial communities from Stordalen Mire, Sweden - P3-2 metaG (Illumina Assembly) | ecosystem: Environmental > Terrestrial > Soil > Wetlands > Permafrost | place: Sweden: Stordalen... | reverse complement strand
TCTTTCGCTCACGCTTTTTGAACTTCTTGTTCTTGGTCGCTTTTCCAGCGGCGCTAGCCTGTTGCTTTGCCATTAGGTCTTCGTCGCTTTCTTCTTGCCGGCAACGGTGCCCTTACGGGGACCCTTGCGGGTGCGAGCGTTGGTGCGTGTGCGCTGGCCGTTAACCGGCAGCGAGCGCTTGTGGCGCGTTCCGCGATAGCTTTGGATGTCCATCAGGCGCTTGATGTGCATCGAGACGTCCTTGCGCAGGTCGCCTTCGATGTTTCCCTCATCCTCGATCACCTGACGAATGCGGTTAACCTCGTCCTCACCCAGGTCCTGGATCTTCTTGAAGGGATCTACATTCGCCTTCACCAGAATCTTGAGCGCACGCGGGTTACCGATCCCGAAAATGTATGTGAGTGCGATGCGTGCCTGCTTGTTGCGGGGCAGATCGACTCCAGCAATACGTGCCATGTGCTTCCTTCGCTGTTATTGGTTGTGTGCCTCCGGCTTCTATCCGGTTCGCACGGGTTGTAGCGGTTGTCTCCGGGGTTCGACGCAAGCCTTGTGGAACTCTGCAGTTCCGGCTAACTAGCCCCTGGGTTCGAATGGTTCTACCCGTTGGAGGTTTCCGCGTGTATCGGGGAGTTACCCCTGACGCTGCTTGTGCTTTGCGTTTTCGCAGATCACGCGCACTACCCCACGGCGGTGGATGACCTTGCACTTATCGCAAATCTTCTTGACTGATGCACGAACCTTCATTGACTGCTTCCTCTTCCTCGCGCTCAAGCCCTTGATTGGGCATGAATGCGAAAAACTCTTTGCTGGCGCTACTTATAGCGGTAGACGATACGCCCGCGGTTCAGATCGTACGGGCTCAACTCGACAGCCACGCGGTCGCCGGGAAGGATGCGGATGAAGTTCTTCCGCATGCGGCCTGAAACATGAGCCAGCACCTGGTGCTCATTCTCCAGCTTGACCTTGAACATGGCGTTGGGGAGTGTTTCCACCACCACTGCCATTACCTCAATCGCGTCTTCCTTCGACAAACCTTATTTCCGCTTCCGCCGGACTTGCCTGCTTATCCAGCCTGTTAAACCAATGTGGCCGGGCGATCAAACTGCCCGGTTAAAACTCTTACCGTCGAGACTGTTATTCAGTCAGGACCATGGCGCCGGTCGCCGTCACTGCTACCGTGTGCTCGAAGTGAGCGCTCATGCTGCCGTCTTCGGTGACAGCCGTCCAGCCATCTTTCATGACTTCTACACCCGGCTTGCCTGCATTCACCATTGGCTCGATGGCCAGGACCATGCCCTCGCGGAGCTTCATGCCGCGGCCGCGCTGGCCATAGTTGGGAACCTGCGGGTCTTCGTGCATCCTCGTCCCGATGCCGTGGCCGACGAAATCGCGAACCACGGAAAATCCTTCTGCTTCGACCACTTCCTGAACCGCCGCCCCTATGTCGCCAAGGGTCGCGCCGGGCTTTACCGTGTCAATGGCGGCCTGCAACGAAGCCTGAGTCGCGGTGAGCAGCCGACGGGTCTTGGCATCGATTTTTTCTCCTACGGCAACCGTGATTGCGGAGTCGCCGTAGAATCCGTCGACAATGGCGCCGCAATCGATGGATACGATGTCGCCTTCCTTGAGCACTCGGCTCTTGGAGGGGATGCCGTGGACCACTTCACTGTTGACCGAGGTGCAGAGCACGCAGGGAAAGCCGTGGTAGCCCTTGAAGGCAGCCTTGGCGCCGAGCTCTTTAAGCTTGGCTTCCGCGGCATTCTCAAGGTCGAGCGTAGTGGCGCCGGGCCGCACGGCTTCACGCACTGTGTCGAGCACCTGGCGGACTACTTTGCCGGCGCGACGCATGTGTTCAACTTCCCGTGCTGACTTGAGAATTACGGCCACAATCCACTTCCAAATTCTGGTACTTCACACACAAACCCGTCGAGACGCTCTGGCGTTTAAGCCTTGAATCGGCTCTTACGCTCTCAGACGCTCGACGGAAGACACTATGCTGGCAGCCACATCGGCTACAGGCTGATCTCCATTGACCTCGGCAAACCTGCTCAGCGCGCGATAGTGATCAATGACAGGCGCTGTCTGGGTCTCGTAGGTTTCCATCCGCCCTGCAAAACATATCTCTGTATCGTCGCTACGCTGAACAAGCGTCGCACCTTCCAAGTCGCATTTGCCTTCAACTTTAGGCGGCTTGAGGTAGATATTGTAGATCGTCTGGCAGACAGGGCAGTTCCTGCGCCCGGTGATGCGACGCAATAGCTGAGTATAGTCTACTTTGAGGCTAATCGCAACTACGGGCAGGGAGCCTGGCTGGTTTGCGATACGTTCATCGAGCCACGCTGCCTGTGGCAAGGTCCGCGGGAAACCATCGAGAATGAATCCGTTAGCTGTATCCGGTTCGGCAAGGCGGACAGCCACCATCTCGTTGACCAGCGAATCTGGAACCAGCTTGCCCTGAACCATGAGTTGATCAGCCAGCTTGCCGAGTTCAGTACCCCTGTCGCGGTGGGAGCGAAGCAGGTCGCCGGTTGATATCTGGGGGATACCCCAGAGCTTCATCAGTTCCTTGGCCTGAGTTCCCTTGCCAACCCCAGGAGCACCGAGAAGGAGTATAGGGCCCGGCTTCACGCTTGTCACGATGCTGCCAACCCCAGCCGCCGATGAGACTGCGGTTGCCATTACCAGCTCTTCCTTCCGCGAATGCGACCGGAACGCGGCGAGAAGCCGTCGTAGTGGCGCATGATGAGCTGGGACTCGATCTGGTTGGCGGTATCCATGGCCACACCCACGACGATCAGCAGCGAGGTTCCGCCGAAGTAAAAGTTCATCTGCAGACCGCTGGTAACCCACGCCGGGAACCGCTCGAAGAAGCTCCCGATCAACCAGAGATGGTTCAGGTGGAAACCGGACAGGAAGAAGGTCGGAACCAGAGAGATCAGGATCAGGTAGATTGCGCCGACCAGCGTGATGCGGGTGAGGATGCCGTTGATGTAGTCCGAGGTACGTCGACCGGGGCGGATGCCGGGAATGAAGCTGCCGCTCTTGCGCATGTTGTCCGCAATATCATCCGGACGGAAGACGATGGAGATGTAGAAGTACGCAAAGAAGATGATGGCCGCGATATACAGCAGCTCATACCAGGGCTCGCCGGGCTGAAGGTTGGAGATGATACCGGAAAGCACCTTGTTGGACTGGACGAACTGCATCTGGCCGAAGAGCAGCGGGGCCGAAAGGATGGAACTGGCAAAGATAACCGGCATGACACCGCCGGAGTTCACCTTGAGGGGCAGATGCGAACTGATGCCACCCATCTGGCGGCGGCCTACGATGCGGCGAGCCGACTGTACCGGGATGCGGCGCTCTGAGCGCTCGACAAAGACGATGAAGGCTACCAGCCCGATCATGGCTGCAATGATCAGCAGGACGGCCACTCCGGTGAAGGAACCCCAGGCGTCGGTGCGAACCTTCTCTATGATGTTCTCGATGCCGCGCGGGAGGCCGACCACAATACCGGTGAAGATGAGCAGACTCATGCCATTACCGATGCCGCGGTCAGTGATCTGTTCACCGAGCCACATGATGAAGGCGGTTCCGGTGGTAAGTGTGAGGACGGTCAACGCGATGAAGGCGGGGCCGGAGATCGACTGAATCACCATGCCCTGGCTATTCAACCCAAAAGCGATGGCGATCGACTGAAAGGCAGCGAGGATGACGGTGAGATAACGCGTCCACTGGGTGATCTTTCGGCGGCCGAGCTCGCCTTCTTTCTGGAGCCGGGCGAGCGGTTCGTAGACCACGGTGAGGAGCTGGAAGATGATGGAGGCCGTGATGTACGGCATGATGCCCAGCGCGAAGATGGTGAACCGGCGCAGATTGCCGCCGGTAAACATGTCGAGCAGTCCGAGCGCAGAACCACCCTGAGTGTGGAAGAACTGCTCCAGAAGCTTGGAATTGATGCCTGGAGTGGGCAACTGCGCGCCGAGGCGGTAAATGGCCAGCATGCCGAGCGTAAAGAGCACGCGCTTGCGGAGATCGGGGACGCGAAAAATATTGAGGAACTTATCAAACATAGCTAGAGAATCCACTCCACAACTACAGCTAACATCCTACCGCTCGCGACCCCCGGCTGTCCTGAGCGAACCGGGGACGCGAGGAGTGAAACTACTTGGCTGTTTCGATGGCCCCGCCGGCAAGAATTGCCTTGCCGCCGGCCTTTTCAATCTTTTCCTGGGCTGATTTGGAGAACTTGTGCGCCGTGATGGTGATGCCTGCGGTCAGCTCTCCGTTGCCGAGGATCTTGATGAGGGCTTTCTTGCTGCTGGCCAGACCTAGCTTCTTATAATCGTCCAGGCCGATCTCTGTGACGTTCTTCTCGGCAGTCACGGAGGCGATGCGGGTCAGATTGATGACCGTGTATTCGACGCGGAAGATATTGGTGAAGCCGCGCTTGGGGAGACGGCGATGCAACGGCATCTGGCCGCCTTCAAAACCACGCATAAGGCTCGAGCCGGAGCGCGATCCCTGGCCCTTGTGGCCGCGGGTTGAGGTCTTGCCCATGCCGGAGCCCATACCGCGGCCGACACGCTTGCGCCCGGTGTTTGCCTTTTTGGGGGCGCGCAGATTAGATAGATTCTTTGCCATTGTTTTCCTCGCTCATGCGCCGTTTGAGACTGTGCTCAGACGACTCGCGTTTGTTATCAGTGTGAGTGTGAAGTGTGAGTGTGGGGTGCTTTTCACACTCACACTTCACACTCACACTCGTGACTTAGTCCAATATCCGGACCAGATGCGGGACGGTCTTCACCATGCCGCGAACAGATTCATTGTCCACGCGCTCGACGATCTGATTGAGGCGCGTGAAGCCCAGTCCGGTGACGACCCGCTTGTGCTTGAAGGGGGTCGAGATCGCGGAGCGGTAGTATTCGATGCGAATCTTTTTGGTTTCGGTCATTTTAGAGCTCCTCAACCGTCTTGCCGCGCATCAGGGCTACTTCAGCCTTGTCGCGAAGCTGAGTCAGAGCGTCGAAGGTGGCCTTGATGACGTTGTGCGGGTTAGCTGTGCCGAGCGACTTGGTGAGCACGTTCTGCACTCCAGCCGAGGTCATGACCGCACGCACTGCGCCGCCGGCGATGACGCCTGTACCTTCCGGAGCCGGCTTCAGCAGCACGTGGCCGGAGCCGTAGCGACCGAGTACCTGGTGCGGGATTGTGGTGGCAGTCAGATTGATCTTGACCAGGTTCTTCTTGGCGGATTCGATTGCCTTGCGGATCGCCTGGGGAACTTCCTTGGCCTTGCCTGCGCCATGACCAACGACTCCGGCGGTCGCATCACCTACCACGACCAACGCCGCAAAGGACATGTTCTTACCGCCCTTGACGACCTTGGTGACGCGGTTGATCGACACTACCTGGTCGGTCAGCTTGAAATGATTGGCGTCGAGTTTCTTTGTAAATGCCATTGCTTCCGGGCCTCCTCGGCCTTTGATCTTTTTGTTTCCCTGCTTAGAAGTCGAGTCCAGCTTCGCGCGCGGCATCGGCCAGCGCCTTGATGCGTCCGTGGTAGAGATATCCGCCACGGTCAAACACAACCTTCTTGACGCCCTTGGCTACTGCCTGCTCAGCGACCAGCTTGCCGACTTCCCTGGCAGCGGCAATGTTGCCGCCTGCATTGATCTTGCCTGCCAGAGTGGACGCGGAGACGATGGTCTCGCCCCGGGAGTCGTCGATGATCTGGGCGTAAATGTGGTTGAGCGAGCGGTAGACATTCAACCGAGGACGCTCTGCGGTGCCTGAGAGCTTTTGGCGGATCCGGAAATGAACCCGGTTGCGAATCTGATTTCGTTCTGTCTTTGCAATCATTGTCGTTTCTTCCTATCAGCGGAGCGGCCCTGCCGCTCCGTTCGGTTAGCTATTACTTGGAGCCTGACTTACCGGCCTTCTTCTTCAACTTCTCGCCGGTGTAACGGACACCCTTGTTCTTGTACGGGTCAGGCTTGCGAAGAGAGCGCATGTCCGCTGCAACCTGGCCGACCTTCTGCCGGTCGATACCGGAGATGGTCAGATGGGTCTGCTTGGGATCGATGGTCACTTCGATGCCTGTAGGCAGCGGAAACTCGATGGGGTGCGAATAGCCGAGAGTGAACACGACCGTTCCCTTGCCCTTGAGCTCGGCACGGTAACCGATACCAACGATGTCAAGATCCTTGATCCAGCCGGCGGTTACGCCATGCACCGCGTTGAAAACCAGAGCGCGGGTAAGACCGTGGAAAGCCGCGGCCTTGTCGCTGTCGCGGTTCACATTGAGGACGCCGTCGCCCTTTTCAAGGGTAATGCCCGGCGCGATGAGCGCGGAGACTTCGCCCTTGGGGCCTTCGACGAGCACGGTGTTGCCTTCGACGGTATACTTCACGCCTGCGGGCAACGGAATCGGTTTCTTGCCAATACGCGACATTGTTAATCCTTAAGTGGCTTGCGAGTCCTTTGGGCGCTTACGCTTCCAAATTCCACTGCAGCCCGTAAAACAGCTAGTAGCTCCTAGCCTTCAGCTAGAAGCTAACTGCTCGCTCTTACCAAACTTCGCAGAGGATCTCGCCGCCTACGCCTTCGCGGCGAGCCTGACGGCCGGTCATGACGCCCTTTGGGGTGGTCATGATGGAGATGCCGAGGCCACCCTGCACGCGCTTGATCTCGTCGCGGCCGATGTAGACACGGCAACCGGGACGGGAGATGCGGGCCAGGTCGCGGATGGCAGCTTCGGAGCCGGCGCCGTACTTGAGGTACACGCGCAGGATCTGCTTACCCTCTTCTTCCTGGGTCTTGTAGTTCGAGATGTAGCCCTCTTCCTTGAGGATGCGGGCGATCTCGGCCTTCAGCTTCGAGGCTGGAACATCCAGCTTCTGGTGGCGGGCACGGATAGCATTCCGGATGCGCGCCAGAAAATCTGCAACAGGGTCGGTCAGACTCATTCCTTCTCCTTCATCCCCCGTTCGCTCCACTTATCCAGTAGAGAACCTGCGGGGACGTTCAACAACAGCTTCTAGCTCTTAGCTTTTAGCCTCTAGTTCGTGGCTAGAAGCTAGCGGCTGGAAGCTTGTTCCTTACCAGCTCGACTTGACCACACCAGGGATTTCGCCCTTGTGAGCCAGGCTGCGGAAGCACAGACGGCAGATGCCAAACTTGCGGAGGAACGCGCGCGGACGTCCGCAGAGCTGGCAGCGGTTATGTTGGCGCGAACTGAACTTGGGCTTGCGCGCGTCTTTCACTCGTTTTGCAGTGGTTGCCATATTTCCCCTATTTCTCGATTACGTCTCTTACGCGCCCTGGCGGAAGGGCATCCCGAACTGCCGAAGCAGTGCGCGAGCCGAGTTATCGTCCTTGGCGGTAGTCACGATGGTGATGTTCATGCCCTTCAGCTTTTCGACCTTGGAGTAATCGATCTCCGGGAAGATGAGCTGATCGCGCAGGCCGAGGGTGTAATTGCCGCGGCCATCGAAACTCTTGGTGGAGACGCCGCGAAAATCGCGAACCCGAGGCAGAGCCGTCGAGATCAGGCGGTCCAGAAACTCGTACATCGCGTCCGAGCGCAGCGTGACCATGGCGCCAATCGACATGCCTGCGCGCACTTTGAACGCGGCGATCGACTTCTTGGCCTTGGTGGTCACGGGCTTCTGCCCGGTAACGGCGGCGAGATCGGCAACCAGCGGGTCGAGGAGCTTGGTGTTCTGGGTAGCTTCGCCAAGGCCCATGTTCACGACGATCTTGTCGATCTTCGGAACAGCCATGATGTTGTCCAGACCCAGCTCCTTCTGGAGCGCGGTGCGAATCTCTTTGTTGTACTTCTCTTTCAACCTTGCCGGTTTACGTTCTGCCATTGCTTTCTACTCTCTTTCACTTCCGGTCTGCGGAGTGGGTCTTACTGGTGTTGCCGAACCCGTGTACCGATACGGAAGGTTCTCCGAAATTACTTCTTCGCCTTGGTTGGCTGGGCCGAGCCGCACTTCTTGCAGATGCGCGTCTTGGTGTCGCCGTCGACCTTGTAACCGACGCGGGTGGGCTTGCCGCAGTTTGCGCAGACCAGGGCGACGTTCGATACATGGAGCGGCGATTCCTGCTCGGCGATACCGCCCTTGGTGTTCTTACCCGACTTGGAGCTGATGGTCTTCTTGACTACGCGGACGTGCTCGACGAGGACGCGATCCTTGTCCGGGAAAACCCGGAGAACGCGACCGCGCTTGCCAGCGTCCGATCCGGATAGTACCTGGACCGTGTCGTTACGATGAATGTTCAATCCTGCCATTTTCTTCTCTCACCTGGCCGCCGATTCCTGTCCGTGGCCCAATTCATTTGTTGCTGATGCCGGACTAAATAACTTCCGGGGCCAGCGAAACAATCTTCAGAAACTTCTTCTCGCGCAGTTCACGGGCAACTGGCCCGAAGACGCGCGTACCGACCGGCTCACCGGCTTCATTGATCAGCACGGCAGCGTTCTCGTCGAAGCGGATGTACGTGCCATCGCGGCGGCGATATTCCTTGCGGGTGCGGACAATGACGGCCTTGACGACCTTGCCCTTCTTGACCGTTCCGTCCGGGGAGGATTCCTTGACGGCGGCGGTCACGACATCGCCGAGACCAGCCTTCTTGCCGGAAGAGCCACCCAGGGGAAGGATTACCTGCAACTTGCGTGCGCCTGAGTTATCGGCTACGGCAAGCATCGTTCTCATTTGTACTGCCATCTGCTTACTCCTTCTCCGGGTGCACGATCACTCTATGGCGATTCGGACCGGGTCAATCTGCCTGCAACTAGACAGCCTTTGGGGCTGCGTCTTCAATCTGGCTCAGCGACGAGCGCCGAACAATCTCTTCAAGGGCCCAGCGCTTGAGCTTGCTCAGCGGCCGACTCTCGCGAATGCGGACCACGTCACCGACGCGCGCAGAGTTCTGCTCGTCATGGGCGTAGAACTTCTTGTTGCTCTTGACGATGCGCTTGTACTTGGGGTGCGCCTTGCGCATCTCAACTTCGACAACGATCGTCTTCTGCATCTTGGTCGAAACCACGTTGCCGACCTTTTCGTTGCGCCGTGCACCGGTGGTGGTTTCCGGAGTTGCTGCCTGCGAATTCTCTGTAGTGGCCGTCATAACTTATTTGGCCTCCTTCTTGGTCTTCTTTGCCTTCACAGGAGCAGCGGAAATAGCTACCGGCGCGGCGCCATGGATACCGAGCTCGCGCTCCTTGGCAACTGTCTTGATGCGGGCGATGTCCTTGCGCAGCTCGCGCAGCTTTTTGGTGCCCTCGTTCTGCCCAAGCTTGGCCTGAAAGCGAATGCGGAAGAGCTGCTCGGAGAACTGAGTCTCCTGCGTCTTCAACTCGTCATCGCTCCAGTTACGAATCTTTGTCAGTTCCATCGTGTTCTCTCCGGGATTTCCCACTCAGGAACATCCCAATTTAAATCTCTTACCGAGCCTCAACTACTGGGCCGCTTCAGTCTCTGCCGGAGCGTTCTTGATGACTGCTGGACGCTGTACAAATCGCGTCTTCAAGGGCAGCTTGTTGGCTGCCAGACGCATTGCTTCCATCGCAACTTCGGGAGCAACTCCCTCCATCTCGAAGAGGATCTTGCCGGGCCGAACAACTGCCGCCCAGTGATCCAACGCACCCTTACCGGAACCCATTCGAACTTCTGCCGGCTTCTTGGTGACCGGCTTGTCGGGGAACAGGCGGAGCCATACCTTGCCGCCGCGTTTGATGAAGCGCGTCATCGCGATACGGCTGGCCTCGATCTGGCGGTCGGTGATGTATCCGCACTCCATGACCTTGAGCCCATACTCGCCAAACGAGAGGGTCGAGCCGCGCCACGCCTTGCCGCGCATCTTGCCCTTCTGCTGCTTGCGAAACTTGACCTTCTTTGGCATCAACATAGCGAAATCCTCAGTACTTGCTTAAAACTCAATTCAAAACATTGCCCGTGCGGCCAGCCTCTTAGAGCTGGAAGGCACCGGCAGCACCCACAACTGGTTGACGCCGCTTCTGCTCGTAGATGTCTCCGCGATAAATCCAGGTCTTGACGCCGATGATTCCGTAGGTGGTGTGCGCCTCGGAGAAACCGTAGTCAATGTCGGCGCGCAACGTGTGCAGCGGCAGACGGCCCTGGAGATACCACTCGGAACGGGCAATTTCGTTGCCGTTCAAGCGGCCCGAAACGCGAACCTTGATCCCCTTGCAACCGAAGCGGAGAGCCGAATCGACGCTCTTGCGCATGGCGCGGCGGAAACCTACCCGCTTCTCAAGCTGCAGAGCGATGTTCTCGGAGACCAGCTGAGCATCGAGCTCCGGCTTGTTGACTTCGAGGATGTCGATAAACACATCGCGGCCGGTGCGCTTCCCGAGCTCGGTCTTGAGCTTCTCGATCTCCGAACCCTTGCGGCCGATAACGATGCCCGGACGCGCGGTGCGGATGATGAAGCGCAGCTTGTTGCCTGGACGCTCGATCTCGACCGAGCTAACGCCGGCGGCCTTCAGCTTGTCCTTGAGCTCAGCCTTGAGCTTGACGTCCTCGACCAGCAGCTTAGCGTAGTCGCGAACGCTGAACCAGCGCGAGCGCCAGGGCTTGTTGATTCCGAGCCGAAATCCATAGGGGTGGACTTTCTGTCCCATACTTTGCCTCTCAAATCCTTGTTACTACTTGTGAGCTACTAACCGTGAGTTACAAACCTATGTTGCCGAATCAGTTCGAAAAGTTACGCTGCCGACTTGGTCTTGCCAGCGGACTTCTTCGTCGTCTTGGCTGCTGTTCCAGTCGCCTTCTTGGCGGCCTTCTTTGCAGGCTTCGCGGAAGTCGATTCCACCCTGGTCACCAGAGATTCGCCGCCAGCCTTTTCGGCGACCGAAACGATGATGTGGGTCAAGCGCCTCTGATAGCGGAATGCCCGGCCCATCGGGGCAGGACGGATACGCTTCATGCGCGGCCCTTCATTGGCAACCGCGGTCTTTACGATCAGGTTGTCGACATCGATATCCAGACCACGCTCATCGGACAGGTACTTCGCGTTGTCCAGTGCCGAGGTCAGGACCTTGTGAATCACCGGAGCAATGCGTTTCTTGGTGAACGCGAGCGTCTCCAGCGCCTTCTGCACGCCCTGGCCTTTGACCAGATTCAGCACCAGCCTCGCCTTTTGCGGCGACACACGCTGGAACCGCGCTTCAGCGCGAAATTCGGGTTGGCTTGCTTTTGTCTCGACTGCCATTGGTCTGCCTTTCAATCTCCGGGCACTTGCCGCCAGGCGGCTATTCCCTGTTTCCTATTCCCTGAACTACCGAGCCTTCGCGCCCGACTCCGCCGACTTCTGGGTGTGTCCCTTGAAGGTGCGGGTCGGAGAAAACTCACCGAACTTGTGCCCCACCATGTTCTCCGTCACGTAGACCGGGATGAACTTTCTGCCGTTATGAACGGCGACGGTGTGACCGATAAACTCGGGGAAGATCGTGGAGCGTCGCGACCAGGTCTTGATGACCTTCTTGTCGTTGGCGGCGTTCAGAACTTCCACTTTGCTGATCAAATGTGCGTCCACAAAGGGACCCTTTTTCGTTGACCGTGCCATCTAAATCTCTCCAAATCCCTTCGTTACCGTTGCAGCTTATTTTGCCCGGCGGCTGACGATGAATGCATCGGTCCGCTTGTTGTTGCGCGTCTTGTAACCGCGTGTCGGCTGGCCCCACGGGGTCACCGGATGACGTCCGCCAGAGGTCTTTCCCTCGCCACCGCCGTGCGGATGGTCGACAGGGTTCATCGAAACGCCGCGGTTGGTAGGACGAATGCCGAGCCAGCGGTTGCGTCCGGCCTTGCCGATGGTCACGTTTTCGTGATCCGTGTTGCCTACCTGACCGATGGTCGCCATGCAATCCACCAGCACCTTGCGAGTCTCGCCCGAAGGCAGCTTGAGCAGGGCGTATTCGCCTTCCTTGGCAACCAGCTGCGCCTGAGCGCCGGCCGACCGGGCCATCTGCGCTCCCTTGCCGGGGCGTAGCTCGATGTTATGCACCGTCGTACCGGAAGGGATGTTCTTGAGCGGCAATGCATTGCCGATCAGAATGTCGGCTTCGGGTCCGCTCATGATCTTCTGTCCAACCTTCAGACCGACCGGCTGGATGATGTAACGCTTCTCGCCGTCGATGTAGTGAATCAGCGCGATCCGCGAAGAACGGTTGGGATCGTACTCGATCGTCGCGACCGTGCCGAGAACGCCGTACTTGTCCCGCTTGAAGTCGATCAGGCGAAGCTGCTTCTTATGTCCGCCGCCGTGATGACGCATGGTCAGATCGCCAGAGTTGCGGCGTCCGCCAGTGCGTTGACGCGTAACCAATAGCGGCTTGTGCGGCTCGCTCGTGGTGATGTCGTCGTTCACCAGCGAAGTCTGGAAGCGAAGCGTCGGCGTAATCGGTCTGTATGTCTTGATTGCCATCGTCTGTTTCCCTAAGAGTCTCGGCTTCGGCTCTCGCCCTCGCCGTCTCTCACGTTTCTCCGGGGCCTGTTACGCATCCCCGATAATTCCAACCCAGTTCTTCAATCCGTCCCGAAGCTAGTAATTGCTCAGGTATTCCGGTACCTTTTCGCCATCCTTCAGGCGAACGTAGGCCTTTTTCCAGTCAGGCTTGTATCCGGAAAACTTGCCGCGGCGGCGTTCTTTGCCGAGCACGTTGGCCGTACGTACATTGAGCACCTTGACCTTGAAGAGAGCCTCGACTGCCTGCTTGACTTCGGTCTTGCTTGCTCCCGGAGCCACGTCGAATACCAGCGTGCCTTCGGTCTCTTTCACGGCCAGACCCTTTTCAGTGATCAGGGGGCGGCGGATTACGTCATAGAGTGTCGGCATTATGCGACCTCCTTCTGTGCTGCGGCGGCTGCAAGCTTGCGCTTTGAAACCGTCTTGATCAGCGACTCGCCCAGCGTCTCGATGGCGGCCTTGGAGAAGATGGCGCGCTCATAGCGGAGCAGGTCGTAAGGATGTACTTCGTTGTTGAGCATCAGTTCAACACGATCGAGGTTGCGAACGCCGAGAAACAGAGCCTGCGACAGCGTCTTGCCGCTCTCCACTATCAACGTGGTGCGGTTGGCGCCGAGCTTGTCGAGAGCCGTGCGATAGAGCTTGGTCTTGGCTTCCTTGATTTCAAGGGAGTCCACGATCGTCAGCTTGCCGTCGGCCAGCTTCGAAGCCAGAGCGGAGCGCAGTGCGCCCAGCAACTTCTTGCGCGGAAAGGCGTAATCGTAGCTGCGCGGCTGAGGTCCGTGAACCGTGCCGCCATGACGCCACAGAGGAGAACGCACCGAGCCGACACGCGCGCGGCCAGTTCCCTTCTGCTTCCAGAGCTTCTTGCCCGAACCTGCCACCAGCTTGCGGTTCTTGGTAGCGGCCGTGCCCTGGCGCATTGCGGCGCGATAGTGCTTGACCGCTTCCCAGAGGAGAGCTTCGTTCACTTCGGTTGCGGCGAAGATCTCGTCCGCAAGCTCAATCGTGCCGACCTTGTCTCCGTTCAGATTGACTACATCCACGTTTGCCATCGTCTTCTTCTTTCCCCGCACACAATGCGCGGGTCAAAACTCGTTTCAGAACTTCCAAATCTCTTGCACTAGCCCGAAGAGCGTCTGCCCGTCCGGCAAAGACTATTTCTTCTTGCTGGGAGCGGCTTTCTTCGACGCCTTCAGCGGATCGAGTGTGCCGGCGCCAGCGAAACCGCGACGCTCGCGCGGAGGAGCCTTGGCTTTCGAGATCAACACATAGCCGTCTCGGGGTCCAGGTACTGCGCCTTCGACCATGATCAGGTTCTCTTCGAGATCGATGCCGCGGATGCGAAGGTTACGCACCGTGACCTGATCCACACCGAAGTGACCGGGCATGCGCTGCCCAGGGAATACGCGCGACGGAAAGCTCGAAGCGCCGATCGAACCCTGCACTTGGAACATGTGTCCGTGCGACTTGGGACCGCCGCCGAAACCGTGACGGCGAACAACGCCTGCGAAACCACGGCCCTTGGAGGTGCCAATCACATCGACGAATTTGTCGTCCGAGAAGATGTCTACAAGGACGCGATCACCGGCCTTGGCGACTTCCTCACCGTCGGCGACTGCGAGCAAACCTACTTCGCGAATCTCCTTAACAGGAGGCACATCGTGTTTGGCGAAATGGCCGGCGAGCGGCTTGGTGACGCGAGAAGCCTTGACGAATTCGACGAGACCGATCTGTGCGGCTTCGTAACCGTCTTTTGCTGCGGTCTTGAGCTGCGTGATCACGCAGGGACCAGCCTGCAGAACGGTGATCGGGTGTACATCACCCTTCTCATCGAAGATCTGCGTCATGCCGATTTTCTTACCCAGAATTCCAGTAACTGACATAGTTTCCTTCCCTCATCATGCCTGCCCTTACTTAATAAGTCAGGCACTGCCGGAGTTATGGCTTACTTTTCGAAAGCCTTGATTTCAACATCCACACCAGCCGGCAGATCGAGCTTCATCAGCGCGTCTACGGTCTGCTGGGTGGGTTCGAGTATGTCGATCAGGCGCTTGTGCGTCCGAATCTCGAAGGCCTCGCGGGACTTCTTGTCGACGTGCGGCGAACGCAGCACGCAATACTTGTTCTTGACCGTCGGCAGCGGGATCGGGCCGGCTACCTGTGCTCCGGTACGCTTGGCGGTCTCGACGATTTCGCCTGTCGAGGTATCCAGTACCCGGTAGTCGTATGCCTTCAGCCGAATTCGAATTCTCTGTCCTACCATGTGGCTTTTCTCAAAGTTCGGTTTCGTTACCTTGCCGCAAACAGCCTTGCTTGGCTTCGTGTGAATGTTTTGCTGAAAGCAGGCGACTCAGCTTTTTCTTTGCTTCCTCGCCCGCTTTCCTACTCTCAACCTTTGCAACCGCCATCTCTTCGTAAATCTGCTGAAGCTTAGCTTCAAACTCGTGGCAGACCTCACATTGCGGCTTCAACACTTACGCGATGATCTCGCTGATGGCTCCGGCGCCGACGGTGCGGCCGCCTTCGCGGATGGCGAAGCGCAGGCCCTTCTCCATGGCTACCGGGGTGTGCAGCTCGATCTCCAACTGGATGTTGTCGCCCGGCATCACCATCTC
>Ga0182024_10014670_pt1 | contig 15117 bp, 10 predicted proteins | sample P32metaG_FD_120480 | JGI IMG/M metagenome (GOLD analysis project Ga0182024, IMG submission 120480) | Permafrost microbial communities from Stordalen Mire, Sweden - P3-2 metaG (Illumina Assembly) | ecosystem: Environmental > Terrestrial > Soil > Wetlands > Permafrost | place: Sweden: Stordalen... | reverse complement strand
TTGTAGTAGTCACTGTTCTGGGCCACCGTCTTCATGTTCTCGCGGATGCGGGCCTGCTCGGCGGTGATCTGCGCGATCTGGTTCTGCCGCTCCTGGATCTGCCGTTGCGTGTCGGTGACCGCCCCCTTGAGGCTGATCGCCTTGGCCAGGACGTCGCGCACCGCCTGGGGGATCTCGCCGGTCTGACGGTAGGCCTCGAGCGTGCCGGGGTCGGTGGGGAGCAGGGCCACTTCTTCGGAATTGATGACCTGTTCCTTCACCGTCAGCTTGCTGGCCTTGCCGGCGGCGACGGTGCCCTTGAATCGATACAGCGCGTCAGTGGTTTCGATCGGCTTGTCGGTATCGACCAGAGTCCAGCCTTGCCGGAGCGGGTGCTCGATAATGAGGGTCTTGTCGTGGTCGGACTTGTTCTCGGCGACATAGTCCTGGCTGAAAACGTGCTTGCGGGTGAGGGTCAGGACGCCTTTGACGATCTTGCCGGTCTGGACGGCGTCGGTCTGGGTGTTCTTCGTGGAATCGACCAGCATCTGCAGATCGACGCCGAAGCTGATGAGCCGTTCCTGGCCGGGTGGGAGGTTGTCGATGCTGGCGTCGCCGGCATACGTGCCGCCGTCCAGCACGGTGACCGGCCCGGCCAGCAGGTGCTTGCCGGTGGTGTTCTTCAGACGGGCGCCGTTGAGCGGGTTCCGTGGCAGCACGCCGGCGTTGTAGATGCTCAGCCGTTCCGCTTCGATGTCGTCGGTGACGATGGGGATCATCGCCGACCGCTGGCGGGGCAGCGTCACGCTGCCGACCGTGTATTGGAACAGTTCACCCACTTTGGCGGCCGACGCCACTGACGCCACGGAGGCGGCGGCGTCCATGGGGGGCGTGTCCTCCGCCGCCCTGGCCGCCAGCGACTCCTGCTCCTGAAGTTGCCGGCCGGCCGCCCTGCGCAACATGGGGGCCGGAGCCTGTGGCGGGGGCATCGCGGCGGCGGGGCTGTTGCCGGCGGCCGCGCCAAATGCCTCCATCGACTTCTTGTTCGCTTCCATGCCCGCGTCATACGTCTGCGGCCGCAGGCTGGCGTACAACTCCGGCTGCACCACCGGGCGGGGGATGTACAGCGGCTGGTACAGGTCCTGGATGAAGGAGATCGGCCGGCCGCTCACCAGCGACAGCTCCACCTCGTTCCAGTCGTTGTCGGTCTGGTTCTCGATGATTGCCCAGCCTTGCAGCTTGGAGGCGTCCGGGCCTTTCCCGGGCTTGGCACGCCCATCTTCCGGGCCAGCACCTTTGTCACCTCCCGCGGGTGACAGGATCAGCCGATAGCTGGTCTTCCAGACCGGCGTCTCCACCACATACCCGATGCGGACTCGCCTCTGCCCCTGCCCGGCGAAATGGATCTGCACCGGCTTCTTGTCCTGGTCGCGCGCCTGTGCCAGCGCTTGAAGCGCCTTGGCAAGCTCCTCGCGGAGTTGCGGGTCGAGGAGCTCGACGCGCTGCACGGAATCCATCTCGATGGCGCGCAGGTCAGCGCCGTTGATCAGGTTCAGCACCCAAACGTCGACAGTCCCCTTGTCGCCAATGGGCTTCTGTTTCTTTTCCAGGCCGAGAATGGTCCCCTCGACCGTTTGGCCGGCGACAAGCAGCTTGACCTTGGCGCCGCGGAGTTGGTTCAGGAGCTCGCCCAGCGAGGGATTGCTGGTGATATCCACCTGGAAGCTGCGCAGGGTCTTGGCAATCGGGTCCTGGCTGGGATAGGTGATGGTGGTGACCCGCCCCTTGTCCAGGTCCTCCAGCACGAGGCTCTTGAGGATGTCGTTGATCTGCTGGGTCTTGAAGCGGAGTTCGGTATCGCCGGTGCCGTTCACCGTGCCGTAATGCTCGAAATACCCCACGCCGCTGGAAAAGAGGACGACCTGCTTGACCGGCACCTCCGCCTGCTGCGCTGCCGGCTGGGTGGCGGGGTCCGCCGGTGCGGCCAGGCAAGGCCGGGCGGGGGACAGAAACAACGCAAGCCCTGCAAGGGCAGCCAAGAGACCGGTCGCGGTGGGAAGACGCCTCATGAGTTGGCTCCTTTTTCGTTTCCGCAAATGAGCATCTGACAGGGTGATTGACGCAGGCGGAGGGAATTGGTTCCCAAAAATCGAAGGGCCATCTCAACCATGGATTGCGACGGCGATCACAATACTGATACCGATGATGATCGCCGCCATTACGATTGCCACGGCGATATTGTGTTTTTCCGCCAGTTCCTTCTCCACGTGCATGTTGGGGTGGATCCAGTCGAAGACCTTGAAGCCCAGGACCGTGAGCAGGATCCCCATCAGGCCGAACAGGAGGGTGTAGAACAACGCCTGCCAAATGCTCTCCGGGTGGGCCGGCAGCGATGGCAGGGCGGTTGGTGTTTCTTCTGCGACGGAAGCGAGAATCTGGAGGATCGACATGGACGCGGTTTCCTTTCCCTTGGTGTCAGCGATGCGCCGGGAGCGGCGCGTTTCAAGACGGACGAATGTCTCCATTGAACCGTCCGATAGGTTCCGACGCCAGCGCGACACTTGGATCCACTTCGAACGCCCGGTGGTGCTTGCACCATGCAAGCACCGATGGGCGTTCTAAATGGAGCGAGGGCAGCGCGGGTGGCGCCGGTTGCGCCCTACCCGCCCCTACCCTGTATAATCCCTGACGATGGACGAGACCGACCCCAATATCGACCTCAATGCCGCCTTGCTGCAGCATTTCGGGCTGGAGGAGTTCCGCGTCGCTCAGCGCGAGGTGATTGAGGATGTCCTGGCTGGCCGGGACGTGCTGTGCGTCATGCCCACCGGGGCCGGCAAGAGCCTGTGCTACCAGCTCCCGGCGGCGATCCACAAGGGGCTGACCATCGTCGTCTCGCCGCTGATTTCGCTGATGGATGACCAGGCGCAGCAATTGCACGATGAGGGCATCCCGGCACTGGTGCTGAACAGCACCCTGAGCCTGCCGATGCGGCGGGAGGCCATGAGCCGGATCGAGGCGGGGTTCGAGGGGCTGCTTTACGTCGCCCCGGAACGGTTCTTCGCGGCGGATTTTGTCGGCCTGCTCGACCGGCTGCGGCCCTGGCTGTTCGCCGTCGATGAGGCCCACTGCGTGAGCCAATGGGGGCACGACTTCCGGCCGGAATACTTCCGGCTCGGCGAGGTGCGGCGCCGGCTGGGCAACCCGCCGTGCATCGCCCTGACCGCGACGGCCACCGACGACGTTCGCGCCGACATCATCCGGCGGCTGGAACTCCAGGAGCCGACCGTCGTCGTCACCGGCTTCGATCGGCCCAACCTGTCATACCAGTGCCGCCGCATCCCCAGGCAGGCGGACAAGGACGCCCAGCTCGTCGCGCTGCTCCGGCAGGAGCCGGGGACGGCAATCGTCTACTGCGCCACGCGCCGGGCAGTAGATGAAACGACGGTGCTGCTGTCGCAGAACCTGGCCGATCGACCCGTCTTTGCTTATCACGCGGGAATGGACGCGGCGGCGCGGGCCAGTAACCAGGAGCGCTTCATGAGCACGTCGCGCGCCGTCGCGGTGGCTACCAACGCCTTCGGCATGGGGATCAATAAGCCGGACATCCGGCTCATCGTGCATTACCAGGTCCCCGGCACCCTCGAAGCCTACTACCAGGAGGCCGGCCGCGGCGGTCGCGACGGGCAGCTCAGCCGCTGCGTGCTGCTGTTCAGCTTCCAGGACCGCTATGTCCAGGAATTCCTCATTGGCAAGATCGGCGAGGGTCAGAACAACGCCGACCCCAAGAAAATCGCCGATCTCAAGGACCACGCGACGCAGAAGCTGGAGATGATGCTGCGCTACGCGCAGACGCACCGCTGCCGGCGGCAGATGATCCTGGACTATTTCGGCGACGAGGCCCGGGCCCGCGATTGCCGTTGCGACGTCTGCCGGCAGGGCGACGACGCCGCCACCGCGGGCTCTGCTCCGGTCTTCCCCGATGAGGCGATCGTGCTGGTCCGGCAGATCCTGTCGGCTGTCGCGCGGCTGCGCGGGAAGTTCGGCGTCGGCGTCGTCGCCGAGGTGCTCACCGGGTCCGAAGGCGAACGCCTCACGCGCTGGGGTTTGAACCAGCTCTCGGTGTTCGGCTTGCTCCGCGTGCACCCGGTCAAGCGGGTGATCGCCATGCTGCACCGCGTGATGGAAGCCGGCCTGGCCCGCCAGCGCGACCCGGACGGCGTCAAGTTCCGCCCGGTCGTCGAGCTGACCGCCAGCGGAGTCTCGGTCATGAAGGGGGAAGCGCTCCCGCCGGTCAGCCTGATCGACCTGGCCGGCCGCCGCGGCGGAGGCTGGGCCGCTCGATCAACGCCGGCAACGGCATCCATCCGGCGTGTCGAGCCGGTCGAAGACGACCAGACCCGGCTTACGCCCGAGGCCATGCAACGCTACGAGCGCCTCCGCAAGGCCCGTGGCGAGCTGGCGCGCTCCAAGCAGGTCCCCGCCTACTGCGTCTGCCACGATCGCACGCTTAAGCTGATCGCCCACTTTGCCCCCGCCGACGCCCAGGCCCTGGAACAGGTCAAGGGAATGGGCCCCTACAAGGTCAAGATGTACGGAGAGGCGTTGTTGGAGGCGATGCGCGAGTGAGTCGTCGGCAGAGAGGCGGTCTCAGAACTGGAGCGCCGGCGCATCAATAACTCTCATGGCGCGGCGAGCTTCCGTTGGAATAGCCGTGTCATCGGCGCTTGCGGTTTCGCAGTCCGTTGCGATATCGCGCCCCGACTGCGAAACCGCAAGCGCCAGGAACAGTTGTTTATTCCCCGCCGCCCCTAAACCTGCATCACCCCGCCGCGAAAACCGCCGGCCGGCGGGGGGCGTGTGGCCGCTCTTAAAGCCTCGATCAGCACCCTGCGTGTCGTATGCGGCGCGATGATGGCGTCTACCCAGCCGCGTGCGGCGCCAAAGCGGATGTCGGTGCGGGCTTCATATTCCGCCATCACCTTCTGCTCTAAAGATTCCAGCTCTTGCGCCGCCAGTGTCTGCCCCGCCTTCTCCGCCTTGCGCCGCTCCAATGACAGCAGCGTGCCGGCGGCCTGCTGTGCGCCCATGACGGCGTACCGCGCCCCTGGCCAGGCGAAAATGAAGTGGGGGTCGAATGCCTTGCCGCACAGGGCGTAGTTGCCGGCCCCGAACGATCCGCCGACGATGACGGTCACCTTCGGGACCGTCGCGTTGCTGACTGCGTTCACCAGCTTAGCGCCGCTGCGGATGATGCCGCGTTGCTCGGAGTCCCGGCCGACCATGAAACCCTGCACGTCCTGGAAGAACAAAATCGGCAACTGCGTCTGCGAACAATCCATGACAAACCGGGCGGCCTTGTCGGCACTGTCGTCGTAGATCACCCCGCCGATCTGGACACCATGGCTCGATTTGACCAGCGCCCGCTGGCTCGCGACGAGCCCCACGGGCCGGCCGCCCAGCGAGGCGTAGGCGCAGACCAGCGTCTTGCCGTAGCCACTTTTATATTCCTGCAATGTGCCGTCATCGACGACGCAGGCCAGCAGGTCGTGCACGTCGTAGTCGGCATGGACGTCGTCGCTGACTATTGCATAGACATCGTGCGGGTCGCGTGCCGGTTTCGTTGGATCGTCCGTCGACGCATCGGACTGAAGCTGCGGCAACAGCGCAATCAGCGATCGGAGCCGCTCCAGACAGGATTCGTCGTTCGGCTCATGGAAATCGACGGTGCCGCTCACCTGGGCGTGCATGGCCGCGCCGCCGAGTTCTTCGTCGTTGTCGACCTCGCCGATGGCCGCCTTCACCAGCGCCGGCCCGGCCAGGTACAGGGCGCTGCCGCTTGTCATCAACAGTTTGTCGCTGAGCACCGGCAGATAAGCCCCGCCGGCCACGCAATTGCCCATGACCGCCGAATATTGCGGCACGCCCATCGCCGACAGCACCGCGTTGTTCCGGAAAATCCGTCCGAAGTCGTCCTCGTCCGGAAAAATCTCATCCTGCATCGGCAGGTAAACTCCCGCCGAATCCACCAGGTACACCAGCGGCAGATTGCAACGGGCGGCGATCTTCTGCGCCCGCAACACCTTCTTCACGGTAGCCGGGAAAAACGCCCCGGCTTTCACGGTGGCGTCGTTGGCAACGACCATGCACGACCGCCCGCTGACTCTTCCCACGCCGGTGATGACGCCGGCCGCGGGGACATCGCCGGCATCCGGGTACATCTCGTAAGCCGCCCAGAGGCCGATCTCGGTGAACGGCGCCCCGGCGTCGAGGAGCTTTTCCAGGCGTTGCCGGGCGGTGAGCCGGCCCAGCTTTCGCTGCCGCTCCCGACCGACGGGGCCGCCGCCCTGGCGGAGGACGTCCTCCTGGATGGCGATCTGCTCGGTGAGACGCAGGAGCGAGGAGGCGGGGGCGAGGTCGGTGTCGCTCGAAGTTTCAGTTTTGGTCGATCGTCGGGTCACGCAAAAGCCTCGTGGGTTTGAATTGCCGCTCGCGGCTTCGCGCCCGTTAGAAAAATGGTCCGCAGTGCGGACCCGCAGGATTATTTTTCAGCGCCGCTCTCTTCTCCCTCTCCCGGTACTCCGGGAGAGGGCTGGGGTGAGGGTTCCTTTATTCATCGTCGCAGCAGAAGACCCTCACCCTAACCCTCTCCCGGAGTACCGGGAGAGGGAATTGGGAGCGCGCCCTCGTCACGGTCGGTATTCTTTCTGACGCTCCATGGCAACACGATCCGATCCCCCGGACCCAACGTTCACCGCCTCCAGCTTGAACCATCCCTTCCCATCCGCCTTCACGCGTTGACATGGGTTCCCCGGCTCATGGTCCAGCACCAGCAGCCAGTCGTTGGCTGCGGCGGCTTCCAGGAACCAGCGCCGGGTGACGGTGCTGATATACGGCTCGACATCGTACGCCATATTGTAAGCCGCCCCCACATGATGGATCGTCGGCAGCAGGTCGGCGGGGAAGACGACGGTGCGGTCCTGCTCATCGGTGAACAAGACGGCCTGCTGCCCCCAGGTGTGACCCGGGACGGACAGCACGCGGATGCCGGGGAGGATTTCGGTCATTCGCGACTGGGGCGAGGTGAGCGGCGGCTCATTCCGCCGCGGATGGTAGCCGGGCGGGAACGGCAGCGGCGACTCGATCAGCCGGACCTGCTCGCGGATTGGCTCGAGGTTTTCCGTCAGGTACGTTCGCGTCATCACCGAATTGTTGGCCAGCGCATCCTCCCATTCGCGGCGATGAACGTAAACGATGGCATTGGGAAAAGTCGGCACCGCGCCCGGCCCACCCCCGGCAGCGTGGCACGTCAGCCCGCCGGCGTGGTCGAAATGCAGGTGCGTGACGATCGCATGCGTCACGTCCTCGCGCCGGCATCCCGCCTCGGCCAGCGCGTCGGCAATCCAGTAATCGGAAAGTCCGAAGATACGCCGCGATTTGGCGTCGAACTTGTTCCCGCTGCCGGTCTCGATGACGATCCATTCTGAACCGGCAGCGTCCGCGCTGAGCATCGCTAGTGCCGCCGGTGCCCTCACCGGCGGTTCCGCCGCGCCGGGCAGCTTTCCGCCGGTGAGGGCACCGGCGGCACTTGAAGAGGTCTCACGTTCGCCGCTGACGGAAGTCGCCAGTGCAGCAGAAACGGTCCGCGGTGCGGACCCTACGCCGATCGACGACTGATCGCCCACCGCCCGCTGCAGCAACAGGCAGTTGTGGGCCACCTCAATCCGCCCTTGTTCGTCATAGGGGACTTCCCGCGACCAAAGTGCCCGGGGGACCACGCCGAACATGCTGCCGCCGTCGAGGCGGAGCGGGCCTGCGCGAAGCAGCCGCCAGGCGTACTTCGGCGCCGAAATCATCCCGCCTCCTCAAGCCCCGTGGGCATCAACTGCTCGGGCGACTGCAGCAGCTCGATGATCCGAGCCAAGGCGGTGGCGGCGGTGGCGCCGTCGATCACGCGGTGGTCCGCCGACATGCTGAGCGGCAGCAGTTTGCCGACGCCGAGCATGCCGTTACGGACGACCACGCCTTCGCGGGCCCGGCCGACGGCAAGGATGGCGGCCTCGGGGTAGTTGATGATCGGCGTCCCGAAGCGCCCGCCGACCGAGCCGAAATTGCTGATGGTGAATGTCGAGCCGCTCAACTGTTCCGGCGAAAGGGACCGCTCCCGCGCCACCCGGGCCAGCTCGGCGATGCGCCGGCTCATCTCCAATGCCCCCAGCCGGTGTGCGTTGCGGATCACCGGCACCATCAACCCGGCTTCGGTGTCGGTGGCGATGCCCAGGTGTACCGAGCGGTGCTGGACGATTTCCTCCGTCTCATCATCCACGGTCGAATTGATCCGGGCAAACTGCTTCGATCCGGTCAGCACCCGGCAAACCGCGAACGCCACGAAAGGCAGCAGGCTGATCTTCTCGTTGGAAGCCGCGACCAGTTTCCTGCGCAGGTGGTCCAGTGCCGTCACGTCGGCCTCGTCCATGACCGTGTAATGGACGGCATGGCTGACGCTGTAGCGGAGGTGATCCGCGATTGCCTTGCGCACGCCGCGGAACGGAACGCGCGCCGCCGCCGGCTCGGCCGCCTTCGGCGGCGGACGGTGCCGCGACCCGTTGCCGCCTCCCTGCCGGGCCGGGGCCGGCTTGGCGTGGCCGGCGGCGGCCTCCACGTCCTGCGCCGTCACCCGCCCGCCGATGCCGGTGCCGGCCACCTGGTCGATCTCGACGCCCAGATCGCGCGCTAACCGCCGAACGGCCGGCGTGGCAAGCACCTTGCCAGGCGGCGGCAAAGCGTCATCGGATGCGCCCAGCGCGCCGACCACCGAGCCCGCGTCCGGGCGATCGACAGAAGGTTCGCTCGCCGGCTCCGCGACTGCTGCCGCGGGGACAGGGGCGGCAGCCGCCTCAGCGGCGTCATCCAGATACGTCACCAGCGGTGCGCCCACCTTGATCGTCTGTCCCGGCGCACCGTGCAACGCGGCGATCACCCCGGCACGCGGGCTCGGCACATCCACCAGCGCCTTGGCCGTCTCCATCTTCGCCAGGATGTCGTCTTCCTTCACCCGCTGCCCGGGGTGAACGCACCATTCGATCAGGTCCGCCTCTTCCAGCCCCTCCGCCAGGTCCGGCAGGCGGAACTCATTGGACTCATTGTTCGTCTTGGGCATGGGAGGCTCACAACCTAGTACGCGACACATCCCCGGATCGCACCCGCAATCCTCTCCGCATCCGGCAAATACGCCCGCTCCAGCTTGTAGTACGGCATCACCGTATCAAATCCAGTCACCCGCTGCACCGGCGCCTCCAGGTGCAGGAAACATTGCTCCTGGATCAGGCTGGAGATCTCCGCCCCGAACCCGGCTGTCTTAGGGGCCTCGTGAACGACAACTGCACGCCCGGTCTTGCGGACCGAATCGGCGATCGTTTCCACGTCGATCGGATAGATCGTCCGCAGATCGATCAATTCGACGCTCACATCCTCGGGCAGGAGGTCCATGGCAGCCAGGCACTGGAAGACCATCGCTCCCCAGGTGACCACCGTCAGGTCCGATCCTTCATTGAGCACCTTGGCCTGGCCGATGGGGATCGTATACGACTCCTCCGGCACCTCTTCGCGGAACGAACGGTAGACTCTTTTTGGCTCGAAGAAGATCACCGGATCGGGGTCGCGGATGGCGCTCGTCAGCAGCCCCTTGGCATCGTACGGCCGCGACGGCATGACCACCTTGAGCCCACGCGAATGCGCATAGATTGCCTCCGGCGAATCGCTGTGCAGCTCAGGGGCGTGGATCCCTCCGCCGATGGGGACGCGGATGGTCAGCGGGCACGTGAAGGCCCCGCGCGTGCGCGAACGGCAGCGCGCCGCCTGGTTGACAATCTGGTCGTAAGCCGGCCCCATGAACCCCTCGAACTAGATCTCCGGCACGGGCCGCATCCCGGCCTGGGCCAGCCCAATGGACGCGCCGATGATGCCGGACTCGGACAGCGGCGTATCAACGACGCGGTCGGCGCCGAAGCGCTTTTGCAGGCCGTCGGTAACCCGGAAGACGCCGCCGTTGCGGCCGATGTCCTCGCCCAGCAGAATGACGCGCTCGTCCGCCGCCATCTCCTGGGCGAGGGTATGGTTGATCGCTTCAACAAGGTCGAGCTTGGGCATCGGTACTCCGGACGTTGATGATCAAGCACGCAGGATGCATCGCCGCTAGCGGCGTCGCAGATCGGTTGAGCCGCTACGCCTTTCCCTGCCGGGTGAGACTTTCGATCTGCGACGCCGCAAGCGGCGAAATTCGCACGTCCGCGACGGTTGCTCCAATCTCTCGCTCCTTCGGTGGCCTCAGCCCCGCTTGCCCCGGGTCCTGACCGATGGAGTCCGTCCGCAAAGTCTGCTTCTGCCGAAGCAGATCCGGCGGCAGTTCGGCGAATGCATAGTCGAACAAGTCGGCGACAGCGGGCTTCTCGATTTCCAAGGCCACCTTCACAACGTCATGCACGATCTGCGATGCATGCTCCTGCATATGCGTTTCGTCCTGGTCGTTCCATAGCCCTTTGCTCTCAAGGTATTTTCGCGTTCGCACGAGCGGGTCGCGGGCCAGAGCGGCTGCCAAATCTTCGGGCCGGCGGTACCGGCGGGCGTCGTCGGCGGTCGTATGGTCGCCCAGCCGGTAGGTGAGCGCCTCGATGAACGACGGTCCTTGCCCAGATCGGGCGCGGGCCAGGGCGTCGCGGTGTGCCTTATAGACGGCGAAGACGTCGTTGCCGTCCACCTGGATCGTGGGCATGCCATACGCGAGGGCCTTCTGGGCAAATGTCTCGGAGGCGGTTTGCAGCGAGCGGGGCGTTGAGATCGCCCACTGGTTATTGACGCAGCAGAAGACGCAGGGGACCTTCTGCACGGCAGCGAGATTCATCGCCTCGTGGAAGTCCCCGGTGCTGGTCGCGCCGTCGCCGAGGAAGCAAAGCACCGCCCGGTCCTCCTTACGGAGCTTGAACGCCCAGGCAATCCCTACCGCATGCAGCGTCTGCGTGCCGATCGCGACACACAGGGAACTCATCGACAGATCGGCCGGGATGGCGTTCCCACGCTCGTCGCCCATCCAGTGCAGCAGGACGTAGTGCATCGGAAGGCCATGAAGGATCATCGCCGCGTTGTCGCGATAGAAGGAGACGATGTAATCGACGCCCTTGCGCAGGGCCTTGGCGGCAGCCAGCGAGGTAGCCTCCTGGCCTTTGTTCTGGGGGTACGTCCCCATTCTTCCCGAGCGTTGCAGCCGGAATGCCGCTTCGTCGAACGCCCGGCAGATGACCATCTTCTGGTAGAGCGACTTCACCTCGCCGTCGGTCAAGGTCCCCTCCGCCAGCTCGGCATCGAGCTGGCCCGACTCGTCGAGTATCTGCAGGAACTCGACCTCGGCCTTATAGACGATCTTGCGGGGCATCCATTTCCTCCAGGCTCGACTCCGAAGTCACATTTCCATTCCCACCTGGCTCGTGTCTGCCGGTAGTCACATCGCCCGGAAACTGCTTGATCCCCTCCCGGCTCACCGGCCGCCCCGTCCCCTGGGCGATCGGCGATTTCTCGGGGATCACAAACCGGCTGTTGGGCAGTTCATTGCTGTAGACCAGGGCCGCATGGGCCGCAGCCAGCATGGAGTCATCATCGTTGTCCACCAGACCGCGGAAGCAGTTGCGGACCTCCGTCTCGGCCATATCGAAGAAGTATCTCGCGGCGGCTTTATCGCGCTCAAACTTTGCATCGCGGGGGCGGGTGCGCAGGTCATGGTCCAACTTGCTCAGCGTGCACGCCCACACGTGCAGCCACATGGCGCTGTCGGCCAGCCGCGCCTGGACGGATTGCCGCGAGACGATCTGCTCGCCGTAATGTTTGCTGGCACGCTTGAACTCGTGGCTGTGCGCCTGCACCAGCTTGCATAGCCGCTCCGCATACTCGTGCAGGCCCGGCGCGACGTGCCGGAGGTGCGACGCCGACGGCCGAATGCCCAGGTAGAGTTCGGCCCCCAGCGGCACCGCCGCCTTGACCACCGCCGCGTGCTTCAGCCCGCGCAGCATGCGGGCGAGATTATGCGTCGGCGAATCGTGGTGGTCCCAGCCGACCGCCTGCTGGATGCCCAGGAGTTTTTCGGCAAGCTGCTTGCCTCCGTAGGCGAAGATGAACGACTGCATGACCTCGTTGGCGCCTTCGACGATCAGGTTGATACGCGAATCGCGGAAGATCCGCTCGACCTGGTTCTCGGTCATGTACCCTTCGCCGCCCATGATCTGCATGGCATCGTTCACCACCCGCCAGCCCATTTCCGAGCAGAAGAGCTTGCAGACCGCCGTTTCCAGCATGATGTCTTCATCGTGGCGATCGAGCATGCCGCAGGTCAGGTACAGGACCGCATCCATCGCATAGGTGAGGGCCGCCATGCGGGCGATTTTGGCTTGCACCAGTTCGAAGTCGGCCAGGGGCCGCTGGAACTGGAAGCGGGTCTGCGCCCACTTGGTGGATTGCTCGAAGGCGCGGGTGGCGCCGCCGAGCATGCCAGCCGACAGGGTGCAGCGGCCGTAGTTCAGGCAGGACAGGGCGACATTCAGCCCCTTGCCCTCCTGATGCAGCAGATGGCTCCCGGGGACGCGCACGTCGCGGAAGCGGATGCGCGCCTGCCAGGTCCCGCGGATGCCGCACTTGGAGCGGTTCTTCTCGAAGATCTCCACGCCGGGCATGTCCGGCGTGCAGACCAGCGCGGTCACTTTTTCGCTTTGTTTGCCGGTCTTGGGGTCCACCAGCTTCTGCTTGGCCATGACGGTAAACAGGCGCGACAAGGCGGCGGATGTGGACCACTTTTTCTCGCCGTTTAGATAATAGTATTGGCCGTCTTCGGAGAGTTCGCAGCGTGTCTCCTGCCCGCCGGCATCGCAGCCGACATTGGGCTCGGAGAGGCAGAATGCCGAGAGCCAGTCTTTGGCCAGGTGAGGCAGCCAGCGCGATTTCTGCTCTTCGGTGCCGAAGAGCATGATGGCCTTGCAGCCGATGGATTGGTGGGCGGACACCATGACCGCGGTGGATCCGCAGTGGCGTCCGATGTGCTCCAGGACGCGGTTGTAGCTGGCGATGCCGAGCCCGCCACCGCCGTATTCGCGGGGGATGGTCATGCCGAGCACGCCGAGGTCGAACAGGCGTTCGATGACCCAGTGCGGGATCTCCTGGTCCTGGTCTATTTTGGTTGCCGGGTGCTCGTTTTCCAGGTATGCATCGAGCGAAGCCAGCAGGGCGTCACAGCGGGCGGCCTCCTCGGCATCGCCTTGCGGGTAGGGGAAGGCGAGTTCTTCGCGAACGTGGCCCCAGAAGAGGTTCTTGACGAACCCCATCGAAGACGGCTCCGGCCCAAGCAGCGTCTCGGCATCTTCGATCAGCTTGCGGTCTTTGTCCGCGAGGCCCTTGAGGTTTTTCAGCTCCGCCATATTTTCCGGCCGGTGAGGCCGACCTCCGCTAACGGAATTATAGACACGCTGGGGGCGGAAAGAGCGGTGCCTGTTCCAGTCGGTGTAGGGGAATCGGTCCGATAACCCGTTTCCGCGTTTGTCCGTTTAGCGGAGATCGCTTGCGGGGCGTTGGGCGCTGTCCCGCACGCCGCCCGGGAGGTCTCGGCGATTTGACGGTTGAACCTTTGGAGAATCGCCGACGATTTTGGGGTAGTCCGGAAATGTGCACAGGCAACCGCAGGCGATGCGGACCGGTCGTCGCGACATGCCGCGCTCAACGCCCCGCAAGCGGGGCCGCTAAACGCCGCTAAACGGGCTGTCGAGGACCGCCGAGCCGGTACGCCGGGATTGCTCCGCAATGCGAAGTGACGTAGGGCGTACTTTAGTACGCGGTTGTGTTCCGCCGTGGCGAAAAGACCGCGTACTAAAGTACGCCCTACAGTATTACGGTCGTGCACCAAGCCAGCCACGCTCGCGCAGAACACAGTCGAGAGCTTGAGCTTCCGGGCTGCCGGCGCGCGACGGGTTCCGTCGCACTTCTTCCAACCGCCCGTCGGGAAGGCCTCTGAGGAATTCTTTGTGCCGCTCGACCATCTTCTCGGCGCAAGGTTGCTCCATGCTCCACCGGGCAAACAGCCCTGCAACAACCCTCCGGCAGTCATTTGACATCGCGGCGGTTTCGTAGTCCTTGCTGTGAACGAGCCGATCCACCTCGCTGCGCAAAAGCACCGCAGCGGCCAGTATTGCCGCATCCCAGGCCGAGCGGGCCGATGCCTCTGGTGACTCCAAAGGCAATGACGAGCCAAGGTCGGCCCACCATCGCTCGAATGCATCACCCGGTCCAGGTTGACCGCCGGCCATGCTGCTGCCCTGTGCCCGGTTATACTGGGGTCGAAGACCTCGCGCGGCTGCTTCCCTCACTGCCCTGGCCGTACGAAACATTCCAACCCGGTAGGCTGCCATCAAATCATCCAACCTGGTCTCGTCGGCGTCGGTTATCCCGCTTTCCCGGCGGCGCGCCAGCAATTGCCAAAGCTCGTCCTGATCGGAAGGGTTTCGGGAGGCATCGCAGATCCTGAGCAATTCGTCATCGGGCAGCGACGCCACCGTGGGTTCGGCAATCGCGTGGGCGATCCATTCCACGACGGCGCTTTCGAGCCGCCGGTTCTCGGCGGCCGCGAGCGCCCGGGCTCGACGTGCCAATTCGTCAGGGATTTCAAGTGTTAGGACGGTTTCCACGATCACCTCCGGCGTCATTGATTGTGCAACCCGGGCGTTTGGTCACATTGCTGAGGCGGGGCGCGATAACTGTCGCGAAGCATGCCGAGGCTCACGCCGGTCGCGCCGTGCTGGGGCCCTGAGCCGCGCTCCAGCCCCGGCCCCAGAGGGACCGGCGTGATCGAGGGTCGTACACGACACGTGACAGTTGTTGATGATTATGCCAGCAACTGCGGGATGACATTCCCATGCACATCGGTCAGCCTGAAGTCCCGCCCCTGAAAACGGTACGTCAACCGCTCGTGGTTGAAGCCCAACAGGTGCAGGATCGTGGCCTGCAGGTCGTAGACGTGGACGGGGTCTTGGACAATGTGGAACCCCAGGTCGTCGGTGGCGCCGTGGGTGAGCCCCGGCTTGACGCCGCCGCCGGCCATCCAGACGGTGA